>Ga0256911_1000521_pt1 | contig 11944 bp, 8 predicted proteins | sample MC6MC0764MT_FD_190197 | JGI IMG/M metagenome (GOLD analysis project Ga0256911, IMG submission 190197) | Metatranscriptome of enriched soil aggregate microbial communities from Iowa State University, Ames, United States - MC6-MC0764-MT... | ecosystem: Environmental > Terrestrial > Soil >...
CGTGTGGGTTCGTCCGCACGATGCCGCAAGGCGCCCTCTCTCGCTGAGCGGCACATCCGTAACTCACTCCGAACGAAAGTAACCACACGTGGCAAACATCAAGTCGCAGATCAAGCGCATCGGTACCAACAAGAAGGCCCAGGAGCGTAACAAGGCCGTCAAGAGCGAGGTCAAGACCGCCGTTCGCGCCGCGCGCGAGGCTGTCGTCGCCGGTGACAAAGACAAGGCGACCTCGGCGCTGAAGGTCGCCACCAAGAAGCTCGACAAGGCCGCCAGCAAGGGCGTCATCCACAAGAACCAGGCAGCGAACCGCAAGTCGGCCATCGCCAAGCAGGTCGCGAGCCTCTAGGCACAGAGTCATCCGCGGCTCGTCCGCGCTGTGAAGAGCCCCCATCGTATCGATGGGGGCTCTTCACGTTTGTGGGCTCGCCCCTCGGTATGTCAGATGCCGCCGCGCGCACTGACGATGCGGATCATGCGCTCGAGGGCGAACACCGGGTCGCGCCCTCCACCTTTGACGTTCGCGTCCGTCTCGGCGAGCACTTCGATGCATCTGCCGAGTCCGTCTTCCGTCCAGCCTTGGAGGTCACGGCGGGCGCGATCGACCTGCCACGGAGCGAGGCCGAACTGCTGCGCCAACTGACCGGATCCACCTCGCGCACCGGACAGCTTCGCCATGGTGCGGATCTTGCTGGCGAAGGCGGCGACCATCGGTACCGGGTCGGCTCCCGAGGCGAGAGCGTGCCGCATGGTGACGAGTGCCTCGCCGTGTCGACCCGCGATGGCCGAATCGGCGACCTGGAACGCGTTGGTCTCGACCCGGCCGCCGTAGTACTTGTCGACCGTGCTCTCGGTGATCTCCGCGGCGGCGTCGGCGATGAGCTGCTGGCACGCGCCGGCGAGCTCGGCTAGATCATCGGCGAACGCCGACGTGACCGCTCGGAGCGCTCCGGGCGTGATCTTCTTTCCGGCGGCTGCGAACTCGGCGGCCGCGAACTCGTATTTCTCTGAGTCCCGTTTGAGCTCCGTGCAGACGATCTCAATGCCCCGGCCCTGACCCGCACGGATCGCGTCGAGCAACTTCTTGCCTCGTACGCCGCCGCCGTGTCGGAGTACGACGACTGTTCCTTCGGCTGGTGTCTGAAGGTACTCGAGCATCTCGGTGAGAAAGACGTCGTTGCACTTCTCGACCGCCTCCACCCGGATCAGACGCGGTTCGCCGAACAGGGAGGGGCTCGCGAGTGTGAGCAGCTCACCTGGCGCGTAGTCGTTCGCCGCGATGTCGCTGATCTCGAGACTCGGATCTTCCGCTTTGAGAATCTCTCGCAGCGAGCGGATCGACCTTTCGGCCAGAAAGACCTCGGTACCCGATACGAGCACCACGGGCGCCGGGCGCACCTGGTTCCAGGTGAGTTGAGGGATGGACGCTGCCGGGGCCCGCCCCTTGCCCGCGTTGGTCTTGCTGCTGGTTCGTGCTGCCACTGATCGCCTCCGTCCGAACCAGCATACGGTCGACCTCCGTCATCGCCGGACTCGGGCGATCCGTTCGACGCGTGTGACGTCACCTGCCGTTCGCTCCAGACCGAGATCGTGCCCGGAGTCGCCCCCGGCGAGACCAGGATGAGGCCTTGTCTGTCTGTCCTCGCGATCGCCGTCCCTGCGCGAGCGAGCATGTCCAGTGCCTTCGACGTCGGATGTCCGTACCCGTTCTCGTCGCCGACCGAGACGAGCGCGAGCGCGGCTCCCAGCCGCTGATACAGCGATTCGCTCTGGTCGGCAGATCCGTGGTGAGCGAGCTTCACGACGTCGACTTTCCGAATCCCGTCCAGTTCCAGCATGCTGTCCTGCGCTTCTTCACCAAGGTCTCCGAGGAAGACGGAGCGCATCCCGTTTCCTTCGAACTCGATCGTGACGCTTCCCGCGTTCCCGGTCAGAGTGGACCGACCACCCGTCGGTGCCGGCGGCCACAGGATGCGCCAGCGAAGAGCGCCGAGAGTGCCGACCATCCCGGCAGTTCCCGCGACGATTCTCACGCCGGCCGCGCGGAGAGCCTCCAGGGTCTTCTCGTCGCTGTCACGCGCCGTCGATCCGACGATCGCGGATGAGGCGAGGCCGGTGACGGCCGACACTCCCCCGACATGATCGGCGTCGTAGTGAGTCAGGACGAGCAGCTCGACCCGATCGACACCAAGACGCTCAAGACAGGCGGCCGCGGGAGCCGCTTCCCTCCCGACGTCGATCATGGCGACATGTCCCCCGTCGCGGACGAGAAGCCCATCCCCTTGACCCACGTCGCAAGCGGCGATCTGCCAGTCGTCGGGTATCCCGAGCTCCCGACCGATCCTGTCTCCGCCGAGGCTGCCCGCGTAGATCCCGGCTCCGACGATCAGAGTGAAGCCGAGGAAGCCGGTGGTCACCCGGGCGGGGAACGTTCGTGGCCCGCGGCGCCGAGTCGCTCCCAACACCAGAACGCCGATCGCCATGGTGGCTGCGATGCAGAGAACCACACCGACCACTCCCTCCGGCCAAGGCAGGCTGGATGCGGGCGCTTCCGCTGCCCACCTCGCGATCGCAGCGATCCAGGCGGCGGGAAGCCATGCCAGCCAGGCCAGCGCTTCTCCGAGATGGGGTGCTATCGGAAGCGCCAGACAGGCCACCAGGCCGATTGCAGTGCCGAGTGGTGCCGCGGGTTCGGCGAGCAGATTGGCCGCCACACCATACAGCGGCAGACTCGGTGCGAGCATGAGCAGCACGGGCTGACAGGCCAGCTGCGCTGCGAGCGGTACGGCGAGCACGACGGCGATTGCGCGCGGCATCCATCGTTGGAAGACCTGAGAGAGCGGACCCGACAGCGTCAGTAGCCCGCCCGTGGCGAGGACCGACAGAGCGAAGCCGTAGTCGCGCGAGACCCACGGATCATGGATCAGCAGGACGAGAACGGCCAACCCGAGAACCGGGATCCCACCGACGGGACGCCCTCGGGCGAGCGCGATCAGCACGACCACCGCCATGGCCGCTGCCCTCACCACGCTGGCTCCCGGCGTGACGAGCACGACGAATCCCGACAACGCCAGGAGTGCCACGACCACCCTGGTGCGTCTTCCGAAGCCGAGTGCCGCGCATCCGAAGAACACGAGGCCGGTCACGAGTGCGCAGTTGGCTCCCGAGACCGCGGTCAGATGGCTCAGCGCGCTCGACTTCATCGCCTCATCGAGACCGGAGTCGACGGCTGTCACATCTCCGATGGAGAGTCCGGGCAGAAGGGCACCACCGTCGTCCGGCAGGTGCGTGGCCGCCCTCGCGAAGCCGTCTCTGAGCGGCGTTGCCCAGGCGGTCCACCACGGAGGGCTCTCGCGGATGCGAGCGCTGTCGCCCGCCATGACGAGAAAGGACGTCGCAGATCCGGGGTCGGTGGCGCGTACCCCACCCGTCACGTCGATGACGCTTCCGAGCGCGATCGTGCGCACGCGATCTGTCGGCATCGCGGCGATCACGGTCACCGGAACACTTAGCCGAATGTCCTCGGAGTCGATGCGCGCTCCCTCTGCGGTGCCCTCCCACATCCATCGGCGTCCGCCATCGAAGCCCGCGCTGATCGCCCGGGCAGCCGAATCGATCCTGACGGTGAGCGTCACCCGGTCTCCCGAGAGCACTGCGGCTTGAAGCGCCGCCGGCGATCGCCGCGGAGCGTCGATCGCCACCGCAGTCAGCGCGAGGGCAGCACTGACGACCGAGAGAGCTGCGCCGGTCCATCCGACCCGCACCGCGCGAACGAGCCTCGCAGCGCCGCCGAGCCTCGCAGCGCCGCCGAGCTTCGCTGCGTGGCCGAGCCTGCCCGTATCACCGAAGCAGCTCCCTCTGCGTCGAACAGCGCCCGAGAGCGCGAGTGTGGCGAGCAGCACGGTCATCCCTCCCGCGATCGTCCACGCGACGAGTGAGGATGCCGCCGCGGTGTGCGGAACGGCGACGACCAGCGCCGAGACGAGCCACGCTGAGGCGGCGGGAAGGAGGAGACGGAGGTCTATCGTCACACCCTGACCCTGTCTTTGAGTCCGTCAAAGAGCTTCTGACCGATCCCGGTGACGTTCATCAGGTCCGAGACCTTCGAAAAGCGTCCGTTCGCCTGCCGCCAGTCGAGGATGCGCGCCGCAAGTGCCGGACCGATGCCGTGCAGGGTCTGCAACTGCTCCTGGCTCGCCGAGTTGAGATCGATCACCGGATCGCCGCCGTTCGCCGTTCCCGGCGCGGTTCCGGCTCCGGCCGGAGGCTCAGGCAGCACCTCACCGATGCGGGGAACCCGGAGCTGCTCGCCGTCGGCGACGAGACGCGCGAGGTTGATTCCCGACTGCTCCGCGTCCTCCGTGAGACCACCCGCGGCGGCGACCGCGTCGACGACGCGAGCGCCCGCGCCGAGCGAAACGAGTCCCGGTCGCTTCACCGCCCCGAGGACGTGGACCAGCACTTCTCCTCCGCTGGATTCGCCGTCCTGGTCACCCGGCGGCGACGTGTCCACGCCTGTGTCCGCTGCGTCGGACGACGGTGTGGAGCTCACCTCGGTCGACGCACCTCGGCTGGCTGCGGCGCTCATCACGACGGCGACCGCCATCGCCGCGATCACGACGACGATGGCGGCGCCGACACCGAGCCGAAATCGTATCGACCGCGATACCGGGAGCGAGTCGAGCTCTCGAGCGGGATCGACTGACGGGACGACGTCGGGACGGTCGACCGCCCCGACGTCGTGACCCGGCTGGTGTGCTGCTCGGTGTCGCATCCCTCCACGCTAGGAACGCGTCGCGCCGCGGTGCGCCATGGGGATGCATCCGTGGAATGACGAGCGGCGGCCCTCCGCTGTGGAGGACCGCCGCTGCGCAGCTACCGTCGCCGGGTCGCCGGCGAGAAGCCTACGACCTGGGGCGAGTGGCGATGTTCACCAACCGAGGAGCGCGAACGATCACGTTCACGATCTCGCGATCCGCCACAGAGCGCTTCACCGACTCGGAGGAGCGTCCGAGCTTCTCGAGGTCCTCCGACGAGATCTTCGGCGACACTTCCAAGCGGTCGCGCACCTTGCCGTCGACCTGGATCACGGCCGTGACCGATTCGTCGATGAGCAGTGTCGGATCGGCCTTGCGCCACTGGGCGAGGGCGACGGACGGCTGATAGCCGAGCATCGACCACATCTCCTCCGCGACGTACGGCGCGAACAGGTTCAGTGCCATAGCGGTGACCTCTGCGGCCTCACGGACAGCCGGATCGGCCGGACCCGCACCGGTGTCGATGGTCTTCCTCGTCGCATTGACGAGTTCCATCAGACGGGCGACGACGACGTTGAATTTGAACGCCTCGACGAGACCGGGAGCATCCGCCAGGAAACGGTGCGTTGCCCGGCGCAGCGCGTTGTCGCCGTCCTTCCAGACGACATCCGGAGAGCTCGTCACGTCGTTGGCCACACGCCATGCCCGCGCCAGGAACTTGGCGCTCCCCGACGGAGACACGTCGGCCCAGTCGATGTCGTCTTCCGGCGGACCCGCGAACGACATGGTGACGCGCACGGCGTCGACACCGTGCTCATCCAGCTGCTCGGAGAGCTTCACCAGGTTGCCGCGCGACTTGCTCATGGCTGAGCCGTCCATCAGCACCAGGCCCTGGTTGAGCAGCGCCGTGAACGGTTCCGTGAAGCTCAGGTAACCGAGATCGAACAGCACCTTGGTGATGAACCGCGAGTAGAGCAGATGCAGGATGGCGTGGGTCACACCGCCGACGTACTGATCGACGGGCGCCCACTTCTCGGCCTCTGCGGGATCGAAGGCTCGGGTGTCGTCGCCCACCGACAGGAACCGCAGGAAGTACCACGAGCTGTCCACGAACGTGTCCATCGTGTCCGTGTCCCTTTTCGCGGGACCACCGCACGACGGGCAGGTGACGTTCACCCAGTCCGTGGCCGCGCCCAGTGGACTCGTGCCCTTCGGCTGCAGATCCAGTCCTTCGGCCGGCGGCAGCAGCACGGGCAGGTCGGACTCCGGCACCGGCACCTCACCGCACTTCTCGCAGTGGATGATCGGGATGGGAGTGCCCCAGTAGCGCTGGCGGGAGATCAACCAGTCGCGCAGCCGGAAGTTCTTCGCGGGCGCACCGAGTGCGCCGCCCTGCAGTGCCTCGGTGATCCGACGGATCGCGTTCGACTTGCTCAGCCCGTCGAAGGGCCCGGAGTTGATCAACCGGCCTTCGCCGTTCAGCGCGACACCGGTCTCCGACGGGTTCTGCAGCGGCAGATCGTCGGGCAGGATCGGCTCTCCCGTCTCGGGATCGGTCTGGATGACCGGGATGGCACCGGTGACGGGCTGATTCGTGTCGACCACCACACGCACGGGCAGATCGAACGCGCGGGCGAAGTCCAGGTCGCGCTGATCGTGCGCGGGAACCGCCATGATGGCACCCGTCCCGTAGTCGCTGAGCACGTAGTCGGCCGCCCAGATCGGCAGCTTCTCACCGGTCAGCGGATTGATCGCGTGACGCTCAAGGAACACGCCCGTCTTCTCGCGGTCGCTGCTGAGCCTGTCCATCTCGGTCGTGCCGCGGACCTCGTCGAGGTACCGGTCGAATCGCGCCTTCACCTCGGGGCGTGCGTCTTTCACCAGCTCGGCGGCGAGATCGGAGTCCGGCGCCACGACCATGAACGTCACGCCGTACAGCGTGTCGGGACGCGTCGTGTAGACGGTCACGGGCTCGTCGCGGCCTTCGATCCTGAAGTTGACGTCAGCGCCGGTCGAACGACCGATCCAGTTGCGCTGCATACTGATGACCTTCGACGGCCACGCGCCCTCCAGCTGGTTCAGATCGTCCAGTAGACGGTCGCCGTAGTCGGTGATGCGGAAGTACCACTGGGTGAGCTTCTTCTTGGTGACCAGGTTGTCGCAGCGCTCGCAGCGTCCGTTGACGACCTGCTCGTTCGCCAGAACGGTCTGGTCGAAGGGACACCAGTTGACGGAGCTCTCCTTGCGATAGGCGAGACCCTTCTCATACAGCTTCAGGAACAGCCACTGGTTCCAGCGGTAGTAGGCGGGGTCGCTCGTCTGCAGTACCCGATCCCAGTCGAAGCTCGGCGCGTACCGCCGCATGCTCGCCTTCTGCTGAGCGATGTTGTCGTTGGTCCATCCGTTGGGATCCAGACCGCGCTTGATCGCGGCGTTCTCCGCCGGCAGTCCGAACGAGTCCCAGCCGATGGGGTGCAGCACGTTGAATCCCTGCTGACGCCAGTAACGCGCGATCACGTCTCCCAGCGCGTACGCCTCGGCGTGACCCATGTGGAGGTCGCCGGACGGGTACGGGAACATGTCGAGCACGTACTTGCGAGGACGGTTGTCGCCGGGGTCGTTCGTCGCGAACGGCTTGAGCTCTTCCCAGATCGGGAGCCACTTCTTCTGGATGGCGGCGAAGTCGTAGTGCGCGCCGTCGGTGGGCGCGCTCGCTGAATCGTGCTCTTGTGTCACGGGACTCTCATTCGTTGTGATCCGCCCGGCCGATCGTCGCCGGGTGCAAAGAAGCGGGAAGCATGCTCATTACGAACACATTTCGTCTCTTACAGTACTAAACGTTCGGGGTGCCCGATCCGTTCCCGACGACGGTCAGGCCTGCCGCGGCGAGCAGGGCCGCGGCCTTCACAGCGACCTCCTGGAGCTCTTCGTCCGGATCGGAGAGTGCGGTGATCCCTCCGCCGGCGCCGATGCTGACCGATCCGGATCGCACGACGACGCTGCGGATGACCATCGCCAGGTCTGCGGCACCGTCCAGTCCGAAGTATCCGAAACAGCCGGAGTAGACGCCGCGCGGACCGTTCTCGAGCCGGTTGAGGATGCGCATCGCGCTCAGTTTGGGCGCTCCCGTCATCGAGCCGGCAGGGAAACACGCGGCAACCGCATCCACGGCGCCGAGATCGGGCAGGAGGTCTCCTTCGACCGTGCTCACCAGCTGATGCACCTGCGGATAGCTCTCCACCGCGAGGAGGTGGCTCACCGCGACCGATCCCACCCGGCAGACCCGGGCCAGATCGTTGCGCATCAGGTCGACGATCATCACGTTCTCCGCGCGTTCCTTGTCGCTCGCCTCCAGCTCCGCGCGGAGCTCGAGGTCACGGACGAGCGTGGTGCCACGCGGACGAGTGCCCTTGATCGGTTGGGTCTGAACGCGCCCGGATGCGGACACCGAGAGGAAGCGCTCGGGCGACGAGCTGATCAACGAGGTCCCGGAGATACGCAGGAAGCCTCCATGGTGCGCCGGACTGGACGTCCGCAGCCTGAGATGCAGTGCCAGCGCGTCCCGTTCGACGCGAGCGGTCGCCTCGTTGGTCAGGCAGAGTTGATACGCATCCCCCTGCCGAATCGATTCCTGGCAGGAGCGGATCAGGTCGAGATACTGGGCGGGTCCATGGCGCCACACGGCAGCTGGCCTTTCATCGGCCGAGAACGCATCCGCGTGGATCTCCGCATAGCGCGACGCTGAACCCGTCGCGGAGGAGAGACGGTGCCGCACGTCCATCGCCCAGTCTGTGGTCTCCCGGTCCGATGCGGACGTATCGTCGTCGACGAGGGCGATGAGCTCCATCGTTCCGCTGTCGTGATCCATCACGACGGCCCGATCGACGAACGCCATCGCGGCATCCGGTCCCGCATCGCCTTTCGGGCGCGCGACCGGAATCGCGAGGGCGGATGCGCCGCTCTCGTAGCCCAGCCAGCCCACCCAGCCGAGCGCGAACGATGGATGAGGAGACTCGTTCTCGATTCGTGCTCTGCCGTCGAGATCCGCCCGCAGGAACTCGAGCATCGTCCCGGGAACCACATCCTCCTCGGTGAGCGAACCATCGGGCGAGCTGCCGAACACCCGAACGTTCGCCTGCGCCTCCGCCGTCGCTGAAACCCTCGCCGTCGCCACGAGCGTGCTCGACGCCAGATAGGTGCGGCCGCTGGAAGCGCCATGGCCAGCATCCAGCCACACCGCTGTCCTCTCGTCTGCGAAAAGAGTCACGAACACGTCGGCGGGGTCGACCCAGCCCTCGAGCGAGAACCTGCGGAGTCGGGGAACCACCTGCATTAGCCTAGGCGAATGGACGCGAGCAGCACCCTGTACACGTGGAACCAGGGCGAGTTGCTCGTCGTCGATGACTGCGAGGTCGCGGAGAGCACGCTCGAAGCGGCCGATTCCTTTCTCGTCTCCGACGGTCGTGCTTTGGCCACGGGTCTCCACCGCTCCCGCTTTCGGGAGTCCGCGAGGGAGCGCGGATGGCGCGGTGGTTCCGATCTCTCCGCGTTCTGGGATACGTCGATCGCCCTGATACCGAGGGAGGGGATGTGGTTTCCCCGGTTCGAACTCGTGACCGTGCGCGAGACGCCACGACTGCAGTTCCGCCTTCGCACAGCACCGGCTCTCAGTGATTCCGTCGTGCTCGCCACGGCGAAAGGCGATCCGCGCACTGTTCCCCACCTCAAAGGTCCGGATCTCCCCGCGATGAGCCGTCTTCGACAGGAGGCTCAGAAGGTCGGTGCTCAGGAGGCGGTGATCCTCTCGGAGGGACACATCACGGACGGCGCGTCCTCGGCCCTTCTCTGGTGGCGCGGGAACGAACTGTTCACACCGCCTCTCGGACTCCCCCGGGTCGACAGCGTCGCCGCGAGAACGGTTCGCGGTGTGGCGGCGGCGCTCAGGGTCCCCGTCGACGAGGAAGAGGTTTCACCGGCGCAGCTCGACGGCACCGTGGTCTGGTCGGTGAACGCACTGCACGGCATCCGCGCGGTGACGGCCTGGGTCGATGGCCCACGCGTGGTGCAGGATCCGGCACGAACGGCCGCATGGCGTGCGCGACTCAGTGCACTCGCTCGGCCCCTCTGATCCGACCGTCCTGCAACACCACCCGTCGGGTGATCAGGTCATCGGCGACGGGAGTGTGGGAGATCAGGAGCACGGTCCGCCCGTCTTCAGCGGCAGTGCTCATGATGTCCTGCACGACTCGTTCAGCGACGGGCGCATCCACGTTCGCGGCCGGCTCGTCGACGATGAGCACCGGGAACTCGGCGAGGATGGCCCTGGCCAACGCGATCCGCTGCGCCTGACCCCCTGACACGAGCGCGCCGTGCTCGCCGACACGGGCATCCAATCCACCGCGGTCACGCACCCAATCCGCCAGTCCCACACGGTCGAGCACCGCCATGAGCTCATCGTCCGTCGCGGTCTCCTTCGCGAAGAGGAGGTTCTGCCTGACGTCTGAATCGAAGAGGTACGGCTGCTGCTCGCACAGTCCGATCGCCCTGCGGACGTCGTCCTGCGCGACACTCTTCGCTTCGGCACCGTCGATCAGGAATCGGCCGTCATAGTCGACGAAGCGGACGAGCACATGCGCGAGCGCGGTCTTCCCGGCTCCGGTCGGGCCGGTCAGCAACACGCGTTCACCGGGTTCCAGACGGAGATCGATCCCCGTGAGCACGTCGTCGGACGACCCGGGCCAGTGTGCACGCACATCCTGGAGCTCGATGACGGGAGTACCCGATACCCGCAGCGGCTGCGGCTCCGCCGGGTCGACCGGTATGCCTGACGGGGATTCGCCGGAGACCGTCGTGGCCAACCGCCGCGCGCTCGCAATGACCTGCCGACGTGCCCCGAGAGCGAGCGGGATCGTTCCGAACACCTCGAACACGGCGAGCGGCACAAGCGCGACAACCGCAAGCGACGGTGCGTCGAGCCGACCCGAGGCCAGGGCCGGGATGCCCGCGAGCAGTGCGAGTGTCGTCGCACCGCCCGCAAGCACCGACACGACGGCGGTGGTGAGACCAGCGCCGACGACACGCGACCGCACCGCCGTGGTCACCGCGCGGCTCGCATCCGAGACGCGCCGTTGCGCCGTCGGCAGAGCACCGAAGGCCGTCAGGACGTCGAGGTTGGCGGTGAGATCGAAGATCGCGTCGCCGAGACGGGCGCGCAGCGGAGCGATCCCGCGTTCCGCCCATCCGGAGACGGACCGGTTCAGCAGGCTTCCGATCGCGAACGCGGCGATCAGTGCTGCGAGAAGTGCACCCCCGGCTTCCGGAAGCACCAGACAGGTTCCTACAACTCCCACTGCGGCGATCACGCCGGCGGTGACAAGCGGCTGCACGACACGCAGCGATCGGTTCTGCAGCTCGTCCACGTCGTCGGTCAGGCTCGTCAGCAGATCGCCCCGCCGAGTGTCGCCCAGACCATCCGGTGCGAGGGGAACCAGCCGGGTGAACAACTCCGACCGAACCACCGCGAGCTGGCGGAACGCGGCATCGTGCCCCGACAGGCGTTCCAGGTAGCGGAAGAACGCTCGTCCGAGTGCGAACGCCCGCACCCCGACCACAGCCATCGAGACGTAGATCAGCGCAGGCTGCTCGGACGCCCGGGTGATCAGCCAGGCGGAACACGCCAGCAACGCCAGCGCGCTTCCTGCGCTCAGTACGCCGAGTCCGATCGCGCCCCAGAGCCTTCCGGCCGGAGGGAGCGCCGACCGCAGGATCCGACGGGTCTCCGTGTCAACGGACATATGACATCTCCCTGGGCTCGAGGACGGCGTCGGCGGCTTCGACGAGCGCGGCCCGGTGGCTGATCGCGAGCACGGCGACCCCATCCGCCGCGATCCGTCGAAGCGATGCGACGACTCGCGCCTCCGTGACGTCGTCGAGTGCCGATGTCGGCTCGTCGAGGATCAGCACGGACGTCTGTTCCGCTCGCATCCGATAGATCGCGCGGGCGAGCGCGATCCTTTGAGCCTGTCCGCCGGAGACGCCGCTGCCCCCGACGCCGAGCAGGGTCTCCGGGCGGAGCTCGGATGCGGCTGCCTCACGAAGCGACGACGCGACCAGCGCGGGATCCGGATGCGCCGAGCCCAACGCGACATTCTCGCCGACCGTGCCCGAGATCAGACCGGGATGCTGCC
>Ga0256911_1000522_pt1 | contig 11939 bp, 10 predicted proteins | sample MC6MC0764MT_FD_190197 | JGI IMG/M metagenome (GOLD analysis project Ga0256911, IMG submission 190197) | Metatranscriptome of enriched soil aggregate microbial communities from Iowa State University, Ames, United States - MC6-MC0764-MT... | ecosystem: Environmental > Terrestrial > Soil >...
AGGTAACCGCGCACGCGCTCGCGAAGCTTCTGTGCATCCGGCATCTCGTCCATCGCTGCTCCCTCGGTGCTGGTACCTCGTACCAGTATCGGCCCGGAGGCGTTTCGTGCGAACAGTGGGATTCGGGCGGCCGTGAACGCACTTTCGGCACGAAAGGTGGTCCCGCGGTAGAGGTCGTGTCCGTGCGCCGAGGTGAACATCGCGCGAAAACCGTTGACGGGGCCCACGCCGGAACCATAGCTTTGGCCGTGAACAGATAGTTGGGAATCGCCCCGCTGCTGCAGCAGGGCGCATCGTGGTGCTGTCAACGCCGACGGTGAGTGTTCCGGCAGTGCAGGTGATCCGTCGAGTCGGAACGCTCCCGTGGGATGAAGGCAGCCGAAATCAACGGAGGAGTCGACATGCCTTACTTCACCACCTCGGACGGAACCGAGATCTACTACGCAGACCAGGGCACCGGTCAGCCCATCCTCTTCTCGCACGGATGGCCGCTGAGCTCGGACGCGTGGCAGAAGGAATTGAAGTTCTTTGCGGATGCGGGCTACCGCACCATCGCGCACGACCGCCGCGGACACGGCCGTTCCTCCCGCACGTACACGGGCAACGACATGGACACCTACGCGAAAGACCTGTCCGAGCTCGTGAACCACCTCGATCTCCACGATCTCGTCGTGGTCGGACACTCCACCGGCGGTGGCGAGGTCGTCCGGTACGCGGCGCAGTACGGTCAGGGGCGGGTGGTGAAAGTGGTCACCGCTGGCGCCGTCCCGCCCGTGATGCTGAAGTCGGACTCGAACCCGGAGGGCACCCCGATCGAGGCGTTCGACGGCATCCGCGCAGGTGTGCTGAAGGACGCGTCGCAGTTCTGGATCGACCTCGCCGAGCCGTTCTTCGGAGCGAACCGTCCCGGTTCTGAGGTGTCGCAGGGTGCCAAGGACGACTTCTGGCGACAGGGTCAGCTGGCCGGCCTCGCAGCCGCCTACGACTGCATCAAGGCGTTCTCGGAGACCGACTTCACCGAAGACCTGAAAGCACTCGACGTGCCGATCTTCATCGCACAGGGCGACGACGACCAGATCGTTCCCATCGCAGATGCGGCCGAGAAGAGCATCAAGCTCGTGAAGAACGGCACGCTGAAGGTGTATCCGGGAGCTCCCCACGGCATCTACGGCGCCTACCAGGACGAGCTGGACAAGGACATCCTGGACTTCATCAAGGGCTGACCCGTGTCCGGGAGCGCCATGAAAAGCGCCGATCGATGACCGCATCCAACGTCGTGCTCGTGCACGGAGCGTACGCAGACGGCTCATCCTGGGCCGACGTCATAGCGCCGCTGCAAGAGGCTGGACTCTCCGTCACCTCGGTGCAGAATCCACTCACATCCCTCGCCGACGACGTCGCCGCCACACGACGTGCACTCGACCTGCAAGACGGTCCGACCGTTCTCGCCGGGCACTCGTGGGCGGGCACGGTGATCAGCGAGGCGGGCGACCATCCGGCCGTGTCCGGACTCGTGTACGTCGCAGCGCGTGCACCGGATGCGGGGGAGGACTATGCGGCGCTGGCCGGCCGGTATCCGACCCCACCCGCATCCGCCGGGCTCACTTTCTCGAACGGGTTCGGCCAGCTCAGCGAAGACGCTTTTCTGCGGTTTTTCGCGAACGGTGTCGACCCGGTGCGGGCGCGTGTGCTGTATGCCGCACAAGGGCGCATCGCCGATGGGCTCTTCGCCTCGCGCACGACAGTCGCCGCCTGGCGGGACAAGCCGTCGTGGTACGCGGTCTCCACCGACGACCACACGACCTCACCCGACCTCGAACGGTTCCTCGCCCAGCGGATGCACGCAGTCACCATCGAGGTGCCCAGCGGACACCTCTCACTGGTGACGCATCCGCAAGAGATCGTGGGCCTCATCCTCGAAGCGGCTCGCGCGACCGGCGGCTGAGCGCGGGTCGCTGCCGACGGCCCCGGCGTTGCCGGCGGCCCGCCGTTGGACAGTAGATGTCGCTTTGTGAGGGCGAGAGCGACACCTACTGTCAATCGAGCAGCGCTCAATCGATACGGCAGGGTCAGCGATCAGCGGTCAGCAGGCGTAGACGTTGACGCCCCAGCTGTCGGCAGTGGGGAAGGTCGCGTAGTCGTAGGTGAAGCCCGGGTCGAGCGCGATAATCGCAAAACCCTGGTTCTTGGCGATCTGCTGGAAAGCAAACGTCCCGCCGCATCCGGGGGCATAATGTCCGTTCGCATAGACCTGGGGTACGTGGCTGATCAGGTTGAAGGTGACGGGCGGGGGCTGAACATCGTGCAGCGGGTTGTCCGCGACGCCACCGCTCGTACTCGGCCGGCTGCCGGCATCGCGTGCGGCCGTTTCGGCGGCCTCGCGAGCCGCTTCGGCCGCCTCCGCCGCGGCCGCATCGGCGGCATCTTGGGATAAGTGCACCGCCTTCGCTTTCGCGAGATAGTCGATGATCAGGTCCGCAGTGCGGTGCGTGTGGGTGGCGGACGCTGCTGCGGTCATGGATGCTTTGAGAGCGTCCCGTGCGGCTTGACCGGCGCGCGGAAACGAAGCGAGCACCGTCGTGGTCACCGCATCCAGACCGGGAAGTGCAGGACGGTCTTCGACCTGGGGAGATCCGGCGACGAGCTGCTCGAGCATCCCAGTGGCCAGCCCGGTCTCGACTGTCAGATCGGCGAGCGACCTGCGCGTGGTCTCGAGCCAGCTGCTCTCGCGTCGAGCCTGCTGCCTGAGGGTTGCCGCTGCTGAGAGCAGCTCCGTTGTGGAGGCATCGGATCGCGCGCTGGCCTCCAGCGGCGACGGCTGTTCTCCTTCGGGCTGTGCAAGTGCCGTCGCCATTGCGTCGGAGGCGCCCGCGAGCAACTCGCGCTGCTGATCGGGAAGATAGCCGACTGACGCGTTGTCGATCTGCCCGACCTTCTCCGAAAGGGACTGGAGGTCGCGGTGTGCCTGTGCGAACGCCGCCCGAGCGCGGCTGAGCTGCGCTGCGACTGCGGGAAGCGCTCGGACCGCCGCTCGGTATTCCGTCGCAGCATGATCATGCTCCCTCGCCGTCAGTACTGAAGGAACGGACACCGCCGCGGTGAGTACGACGATTGCGACGCTGCCCGCGATGAGTGGATGCGCACGGAGTCGGCTCACCGACCTGAGCGCTCGTCGCAGGGTTGAGGTGCGAGGACCGACCTGCATCACGTCGTCCTTCCAGCCGCGGGCACGGCGCCGACGGACAGTGACAATTTCTCAGCATTGTTGGGCGCAGTAAACCCCCCAAACGGGGTATCACGCACGGCAGGGTCAGCCCGTGGTCAGATTCCTGAGGGGCGAGGTCGTGGAACCCAGATCGATGTGGATGTGCGTGCAGGAGTCCGTGAAGCGGGAGATGTTCCGAAGCGACGGCATGGCGTAGGTGCCGCATCCGCTGCCGCCCGACGCTTGCCCGGCGCGAGAACCGCTCGGGAGGAAGGAGTCGAGGAAGCTCAGAAGGATTCCCGACGCGGCGTCGTTTCCTCGTGTTCTGGCGCCTCCGATGTAGGTGATGTCCATCGCGCTCGGGCCCGTGCTCGGAACGCAGTGGCGAGAGGTCGGGTTGCTCTGGCACGTCGCAACCGTGTCGTTGGCGCAGTGCCGGTTCAGATCGCTCGTCTGTAGCGAGCCGTAGTTGCGGATGATGATGACCAACGTCTGAAGGGTTCGGGTGTCGATGTTGCACTGAGGGGAACCCGAGATCGTACCGTTCGCGATCGGCTGGATCTCGTTCGGGATGATCGCACGTTCCGCCCATTCGACGATGAACGTGCCGTGGTTGTAGTTGTTGAGGAGCTCTTGCGCGGCGGCCTGGGCGGTTGGAGGCACGTTGCGGCACGTCGTCACGCAGGTGCTCTCGGCCGGCGCGGCCAGGGCGGCTTCGGCCGGCTTCTGGGGGAACGCGAAAAGGGATGCGGCGATGACGCCGATCAGAAAGAGCGAAGCGGCGACGCGAAAAAGCGGTCGTGATCTTCTCATCGTCAGTCCTGACTCACTTGCACGCCGGCGAGGTGGAAGCAGTCGTGCGCCGCCGTGGCCGAGTCGTCGATGGTCTTCTGCGGACCTTCGCCCGTGTTCGGATCGATCGGGTTTTTCTCGATGTAGGCAAGATCGTCGGCCAGCGGGATCCAGATGGGATCACGCTGCGCCGCTTCCTGAGCGAGCGGGCGAGCCTGGGCGACACTCGCTGCGGCGAAGCCGCCCGCGATCGCCTGGCACGCCTTCACGGCGAGTGCTTTGGCTGCGGCGGGGTCGGATCCCGTACCGCTGGGCGGGTCCGGCGGCGTCGATGCCGATGGCGCAGGGGACGTCGTCGGGCGGTCGGAGGTGTGGGTCGGTGTGGGTCGGTGGGTTGCCGACGATGACGGGCGTGAGCTGTGGGAGGAGGCTGCGCTCTGTGCCTGGGGCGTGCATCCCGCGAGTGTCATCGCCGCGACCGCGCCGATCAGGATGAGCGCGGCCCGGCGCGCCTGCGACATTGTCACCGGAATTCATCCCCCCAAGAAAACTGGTACAGCCCGAGACCACGGCCGGTCAACAACACATCGGCACGTTCTACCCAAACGATATGGCAGGCGGACGGCGAAGGCGGGAGGGCGTGCGGATGTCGATCGGATTGTCGATTCGTGTTCGTCGGTTGGCAGTAGACGTTGCTCCGCGGGGGCGAGAGCGGCACCTACTGCCAACCGGCGGGATCCGCGCCGGCTACGGCTTCACGAAGCGCCCTGCGTCGGCGTCGGCTGACGACTGCTGCTTGAGCACGAAGTGCTGCTTCTTGCCCGTGGCCGTGTACGGCAATTCGGCGACGAAGGCGTAGCGACGGGGACGCTTGTAGTCAGCGAGGGCGACGCTCGCCCTGCAGAACTCGTCGAGGGATGCGGCGGCAGCGGCGGCATCCTGAAGCGCGCCCTGGCGAGGCTGCACGTAGGCGACCACGATCTCGCCCCACTCATCGTCGGGAAGACCGACGACGATGCTGTCGGCGACGTCGGGATGCCCGGCCAGAACCTCCTCGACCTGCACAGGATGCACGTTCTCGCCACCGGAGATGATCATGTCGTCTTTGCGTCCGATGATGGTGACGATCTCGTTCTCGTCCCAGCTGGCCAAGTCGCCCGGATACATCCATGTGCCGCGGAACTTGCGCGCCTCCTCGTCCGGGTTGTGTGCGTACGCGTACCCGCTCTTGACGCTCCGCATGATGACTTCGCCGATCTCATGGCCGTCCTTCTTGGCGTGTTCGTCGGGGGATGCGACCCGCCCGTCGCCGTACACCTTGACCACGGCGACATCGTCGTCGAGGCACGCGCGTCCCGCGGCCCCGGCCGCATCCGGCAGGTCTTCCGGTCGCAGGTAGGTGTTCCAGAACGCCTCGGTCGTTCCGTACCCGTTGGCGATGCGCTTGGTGAGCACCCGCTGGTAACGCAGAGCTGCGGCCCTGTCCAAGGGTGCGCCCATCGTGACGATGCCGTGGAGGGAGGAGAGGTCGCGTGGATGCGTCTCCTGCGCATCCGCCAGACGCTCCAGGTTGGTGGGTGCACCGATCACATAGGTCAGGCCGTACCGTTCGACACTGTCGAGCACGACGTCCGGATCGAACCGGGGGAGTGCGACCACTTCCGCTCCCACGTAGAACGCGGTGTTCGGTCCCGCGCAGTAGTTGCCGCCGCGATGGAACCACGGCGACATGTTCATCGTCTTGTCGGTCGGCGCGAGAGGGAAGTGCATGATGACGTCGTGCGCAGTCAGCACCTCGTTCAAGCTGGTCAGCGGAACGGCCTTGGGCATGCCGGTCGTGCCGCTCGTATAGAGCCGGGACGTCTCATCCCACACGCTCGCGCCTTCGGGCGCGCGGAAAGTGGGCGCACCAGGCACGAGCAGGTCGTCGAAACGGATGGCGCCGTCGAGCAGCGGGCCGCCCCCGACCGCGACAATCGTGGCCGGACGGTGGGAGGCGAGTTCCAGTGCTGTGGCGGCGTCTGCGGCCGCCGCCGCGTCGTACACGAAGACGGCCGGCCGCGAGTCGTCGAGGATGTGGGCGGTCTCGCCGGGCGCCAAGCGGAAGTTCATCGGGGAGCTCACCGCTCTCAAGCCCTGCGCAGCGACGTATAGAAATGCGAACTCGGGGGTATTCATCAACTGGTACGCGACGATGTCGCCCACGCCGACTCCCCGTTGCGCGAGACCGGCGACGAGGCTGCCGCAGACCTGGCCGAGCTCCGCGTAAGTCCAACTCCTGCCGGTGGGGGGATCGGTCAACGCCGGCCGGGAGGCGTAGCGGTGGGTGTTGCGCTCGACTGCGCTCGCGTACGTGAAGTGCTGCTCGAACACCGACCGCAGCAGACTCGGGTCGTAGTCGGTGTTGGGTGCGGTGCCTACGTCGGTGAGGGTCATCTCTCCTCGATTCTGGGGCTGGGTACGGGCGTCCAGAAAGGGCGTCGACTCAGGGGTTTCCCTTCGGATTGGTTGCGGGGGAGTCCTGGCCGAGCTCCGACCAGAACGGGGGCGCGACGACGGTGAGTCCACCGTCGACGACGAGGGTGTGGCCGGTGATGTACGCGGCGCCGGGCGATGAGAGGAACCGCACGGCTTCGGCGATGTCGTTGGCGCGCCCGAGTCGCCCGAGGGGGATGCGGGATGTCATCACCTCGAGCCCGGGAACGTTCTCGTGCCCGTAGAAGTAGTGGAGCGAATCCGTGTCGATCAGGCCGCCATTGACCGCGTTCACGGTGATTCCGGAGGGACCGAGCTCCGCCGCCAGGTGACGTACCCACGACTCGACAGCCGCCTTGTCCGATCCGATGGCCCCGTACAGCGGAAAGGCGCGATGGCTGCCGTAGCTCGTGACCGCGACGATGCGTCCGGAACCTGCTTCGCGCATCCGTTCGGCCGCGTGTTGTGCGAGAAGCACGAACGAGCGCACGTTGGTGGCCCAGGACCTCTCCAGATTGCGCGAGCTCAAATCCTCGAGCGGACGGAAGACCGAGGCGGCGGCATTCGCCACCAGGATGTCGAGACGGGACGACGGCGGGAACTCGTCGGCGAACAGCCGATCGATGTCATCCTCCGACTCGAGTTCGAGCCGGTGAGCCCGTGCGGTACCGCCCGCGGCGACGATGGAGTCGACGACCCGCGTCGCTGCATCCTCTTCTCGCCGGTAGGTGAGCACCACGTCGACGCCGTCGGCCGCGAGCGCCCTGGCGATGCGCTCGCCGATCCCGCGCGAACCACCGGTGACGAGCGCGCGGGAGCGGTTCGGCTGAGGTGCGTGCGAACCGTTCGTCGTTTCTCCCGATGCGAGGCGAGTGAATTCCAGCGGACAGTCTAGACCTGCGCACGGCCGCTCAGGCCACTCGGCCTGCCCACGGAATACGCGACGCGCGCGAGGTGTTCGAATCGTCATGGCAACTACAGAGATCACAAGCCAGAACCACGACCAGACCGTCGCCGACGGCATCGTCCTCCTCGACTTCTGGGCAGATTGGTGCGGCCCCTGTCACATGTTCGCTCCCGTTTTCGAGGGTGCGTCGGAGAAGCACTCGGACATCACGTTCGGCAAGGTCGACACCGAGGCCGAGCAGGACCTCGCCGCCTCCTACGGCGTTCAGTCCATCCCGACCCTCATCGCGTACCGCGACGGCATCCCGCTCTTCTCGCAGGCCGGTGCACTTCCCGCGGAAGCGGTCGAAGACCTGATCGGTCAGCTGCGCGCTCTCGACATGGATGAGATCCGCGTCGAGTACGCGAAGCAGAAGGCCGCCGCCGAAGCGCGCTAGACCGTGAACCGGTCCCGGGCAATCCTGCGCGGCTCCCGGCCCGTCGGACATTTCCGGCGGCACGCCGAGCAAACCTCCGTCATGTCGGAGATCTAGGCCCGGGATGAGAGATTAACCGACGGGATGTGCGCGGGATCAGCTGTGGCGGGGTCAGCTGTGGCGGGGTTTGCGCGCCGGCCGGTCGTCCCGGTAGGGCCGGTCGTCCCGGCTGGGCCGGTCGTCCCGGCTGGGTCGGTCGCCGCGGGCGGCACGAGGTCCGCGATCGGGGCGGATCTCGATCAGCCGTCCGCTGATGCGTGTGCCGGAGAGCTTCGAGAGAACGTCGCCGGGAAGATCCGCGGGAAGCTCGACGACCGAGAAGTCCGGCATGATGCGGATGTGGCCGAAGTCCTCACGACTCAGACCGCCCTCATTGGCGAGGGCGCCCACGATCTGGCGCGGCTCCACCTTGTGCCTCTTTCCGACCTCGATGCGGTAGGCCGCCATCGGCTTGTCGCTTCGCTGACGCCGTTCGGGCCGATCTCCGCGTGAACCGCGATCATCCCGACCTCCACGATCGAATCGTCCGGCCCGATCGTCGGTGGAGCGCGCATCGCGTTCGACACGCTGGGTGAGCGCATCCTGGGGCGACAGCAGCAGCGGCTCCTCACCCTGGGCGACAACGGCCAGCGCAGCCGCCACATCCGCTTCGGGCACGTCGTGGTGTTCGACGTAGTGGCCGATGATGTCGCGGAACCGCGAGATGCGGTCCTCCTGACCGAGGGCTTCGGTGATCGCGTCGTCGAAACGGGCGAGTCGCGTGACGTTCACATCGTCGACACTGGGCAGCTGCATCTGCGTGAGCGGCTGGCGGGTCGCCTTCTCGATCGCGGTCAGCAGACGACGTTCGCGAGGTGTGACGAAACTGATCGCCGCTCCACTGCGTCCGGCGCGTCCCGTCCGGCCGATGCGGTGCACATACGACTCGGTGTCGATCGGGATGTCGAAGTTGACCACGTGGCTGATGCGCTCGACATCGAGACCGCGAGCGGCCACATCCGTCGCCACGAGGATGTCGAGCTTGGCCGACTTGAGCTGCTCGACCGTGCGCTCCCGCTGCGCCTGGGGCACATCGCCGTTGATGGCTGCGGCCGAATACCCGCGGGCACGCAGCTTCTCGGCCAGCGTCTCCGTCTCGTTCTTGGTGCGGACGAAGATGATCATGCCCTCGAAGTTCTCCACTTCGAGGATGCGCGTGAGCGCGTCGACCTTCTGCGGGTACGACACCATCAGGTACCGCTGGGTCGTGTTCGCCGATGTCGTGGTCTTGGTCTTGACCGTGATCTCTTCCGGATCGTGCAGGTACTTCTTCGAGATTCGGCGGATCTGCGCGGGCATCGTGGCCGAGAACAGAGCCACCTGCTTGTCGTCGGGAGTGTCGGCGAGGATGGTCTCCACGTCCTCCGCAAACCCCATCTTCAGCATCTCGTCCGCCTCGTCGAGCACGAGGTACTTCAACTGGGAGAGGTCGAGCGTCCCCTTCTCCAGGTGGTCCATGATGCGCCCGGGGGTGCCGACCACGATGTGAACGCCGCGACGGAGTGCGGAGAGCTGGATGCCGTAGCCCTGGCCGCCGTAGACGGGCAGGAGGTGCACGCCCTTCATGTGGGCCGCATAGCTCTCGAAGGCCTCGGCGACCTGCAGCGCGAGCTCGCGCGTCGGAGCGAGCACGAGAGCCTGGGGAGTCTTCTGCGAGATGTCGAGTCTCGACAGGATGGGCAGTGCGAAGGCGGCGGTCTTGCCGGTTCCGGTCTGCGCCAGTCCGACGACGTCGCGACCCTCGAGCAGCAGGGGGATCGTCGCGGCCTGGATCGCCGACGGGTTCTCGTATCCCACATCCTTTAGGGCCTTCAGAACGGCGGGGTCGAGGCCCAGATCGGAGAAGGTCGTCGTCGAGCCGGCGTCGTCCGCCTCGCTCGTCGGTGTTTCGGGATCGGTCATCCTCCAACGGTAGTCCTTCGGCCCTGCAGTCGCGCCCGCCAGGCCGCTCGCCGACCGTGACGCGGTGCGCGGGGTTAGTCTGGCGCGGGGAATCGGGACGCGCAAGAAGGGAAGTCCAGTGAACGCATCCTTCGCAGAACTCGTCGGAGTCGATGCTCCCATCGTGCTGGGACCTTTCGGAGGCCTCTCCTCGACGGAGCTGACGGCGGCGGTCAGCAACCTCGGGGGCTTGGGCTCCTTCGGTCTCTACGGGTACGAGCCCGAACGCATCCGCGAGACCGCAGAGGCGATTCGTCGCCTGACCTCGAAACCCTTCGCGCTCAACCTGTGGCTTCCGCACGACGACGCGGATCCGTCCACCGTGTCGGAGGAGGAGTTCGATCGCTACGCAGCGGGCCTCGAGCCGTTCTTCCGCGAGGTCGGAATCCCGGTGCCGACCCGGCCCGAACGCTACCTGCCGCCGTTCGAGACTCAGCTCGACGCCGTGTTCGCCGCGTCCCCGGCCGTGGTGAGCTTCGTCTTCGGCGTGCCGAGCGTCGATGTCGTGGCGGAGGCGCACAAACGGGGAATCCTCGTGGTCGGCACGGCCACGACCGTCGCCGAAGCCCGGGCGCTCGAAGCCGCGGGTGCGGATGCGGTCGTCGCCACAGGTCTCGAAGCCGGCGGCCACCGCGTCTCCTTCCTGCGCACCGCGGAGGAATCCCTGGTGGGCACATTCGCTCTGGTGCCCCAGGTCGTCGACGCCGTCGACGTTCCCGTGATCGCGGCCGGCGGCATCGCCGACCGTCGTGGCGTGGCAGCCGCTCTCGCGCTCGGAGCGAGTGCCGTGCAGGTCGGCACCGCGTTCATGGCCACCGATCAGTCGGCGACCAATGACGCGCACCGTCGGGCCATCCGGTCCGCCACCGCCGACGGCACCGTTCTCACCCGTGCGATGAGCGGACGACTCGCACGCGGTATCCCGAACCGGGTCATCCGTGACATCGAGGGCAGCGGTTCGATCGCGCCGTTCCCGGTGCAGAACTGGCTCACCGGCCGATTCCGCGCGGAAGCCGTGAAGCAGGGCATCCCCGACCTGCAATCGCTCTGGGCAGGGCAGTCGGCCGCTCTGGCGACGCACACGCAAGCCGCTGACGTGTTCGCCGAGCTGGCCGCCGGGGTTCCGAGCTAGACCAGGCGGCTGAGCGCGTCGGGATCGGTCTCTCGCTCATTCGCTCATTCGGTCCGTCGGTCACTCGGACGCGAGGGCCTCGGCGACCGCTTGCTCGACGGTCAGGTCCCGACCGGCCGCGATGGCCGCATCCAGTTCGGCTCCCTGTCCTGCCTCGACGAGTCGGTCGAGGTACTTCTGGTGGAAGGTGAACATCGGGCCGTTGTGTGTGCCGCTCCTTTCCCGGAGGGCACGGGATGCGCCGGCGAGACGACCAGCACGAACGACGTCGCCGGCGAGTGCCGCCACCGCGACCAGCCCCTCCAAGCCGTAGGCGAGTCCTTCCGCGTGACCCAGACCGGCAGACAGCGTCACACTGCTCGCGAAGTCGGCTCGCGCACGATCCGGATCCCCGAGCAGCAGCCTGGCCCACCCCAAGTGGTACGACGCGATCCGTTCGCCCACGACGTCTCCCGTGCGCTGTGTGATCGCGAGACTCCGCTCGAAATGTTCGCGAGCTTCGTCGACCTTCTGCTGCAGCAGCGCTACCCGGCCGAGCAGAACCAGAGCCATCGACTCACCCCACAGACTGCGGCTCCCGCGGAACAGCTCGAGACTGACCTCCATCACCTCGCGAGCCCGGTGTGTGTCCGGTGTCCCACCCGCGAGCAGCGCCAGGGCGAGCGAGATGCGTGCCAGACCTTCGCCGTTCGCGTCCGAAGCGCGGCGGAAGAGCTCTGCGCTCTTCGTCAGATCCGCGGCAACGGCACCGTCGGGGTCCTTCCAGAACATGATCGTGCGCGTGAAGTACAGAGTGATGGCGCGGGTGCGATCGCCCAGCCGGGCATGGGATGCGAGAGCCTCGTCCATCCACGTGCGCACCTCCCCGAGCAGACCGGCCACCCAGAAGTACAGATACAGAGCGAACGCCAGATGGGCCGCGCGGTCCCAGTCCTGCTGGTCGAGCAGATACCGTTCGGCGGCACGCAGGTTG
>Ga0256911_1000524_pt1 | contig 11926 bp, 11 predicted proteins | sample MC6MC0764MT_FD_190197 | JGI IMG/M metagenome (GOLD analysis project Ga0256911, IMG submission 190197) | Metatranscriptome of enriched soil aggregate microbial communities from Iowa State University, Ames, United States - MC6-MC0764-MT... | ecosystem: Environmental > Terrestrial > Soil >...
CGCACCATCGACAGCGGCGCCGGGAAGTTTTTCGGCGCCGTTGTCGATTTCAGCGGTTGACTCACGTCGTAGTGGTGTTCACATCAGAAGCGCGCACCGCACAAGACGTAAAGGAGACACCCATGTCCGATGAATACGTGGTTCTCATCCAAGAGCCCGGCTGGGATCCGGCATCGATGACACCGGAGCAGTGGGAAACCGGCATGGCCGGCCACAAGGCGTTCCAGGATGCCGTCGCTGCTGCAGGCGAACGCATCCTCAGCAGCAACGCACTGCAGGCCCCGAGCGAGGCGACCAAGATCATGCACGGCCCGGACGGCTCGCCGGTGTTCACCGATGGCCCGTTCGGTGAGACCCGCGAGGTCGCGACCGGCCTCTACGTGTTCACCGCTCAGAACGGCGAGCAGGCACGAGAGCTGGCTTCGCTCGTGCCGTCGAGCGGCTGGGTCGAGCTGTATCCGGTGTTGGTGCTCAGCTCGGTTCTCTGACCAGCAGCACTGGTCCGGTGGCCGCGATCCGCGCTGCGATCGTCGCGTGATCGAGCGCACGTGATTGTGCGTGCACGACGCGCGGTGATGAGATGGACCGTGGCCACCGGAGTCGAGAGGATCGAAGAGGCGTTCCGCGGTGACGCTCCGCGCATCCTCGGTGCGGTCACGCGGTACACGGGCGATCTTCTGCTCGCCGAGGATGCGGTGCAGGAGGCGTTCGAACGCGCGCTCGCTCTCGCTTCCGAGGGACGCGCACCCACGAACCCTGCCGCTTGGATCACGACGGTCGCTCGACGCATCGCCGTCGACGCCGTCCGCAAGGATCAGACCACATCGCGAGCCCTTCCGGCACTCGCTGCCGAAGCACGCCGAACTGCGGACCTTCCCATGCCTGACTCGGTCTTCGAGTTCTCGGGCGATGAACGCCTCGAGCTCATCCTGCTCCTCTGCCACCCCGATCTGGCGGAGGAGGCGAGGGTGGCGCTCGCCCTGCACTTCGTGTGCGGGGTGCCGACGAAGGAGGTCGCCGCAGCGTTCCTCGTTCAGGAGTCCGCAATGGCCGCTCGGCTCACGCGCGCGAAGCGTCGCATCCACGATTCCGGTATCCGGTTCACGATCGACGACGCGTCCGCCGTCTCAGAAAGGTTCGCGGATGCGCTCACGACGATCTACCTGCTGTACACCGTCGGGCACGCCGCACCGGATGGGCGGGTGCGAGCAGACGCGATCGACATCGCGGCGGACGCCCACCGACTCCGGCCCGATGAACCCGAAGCCGCAGGGCTTCTCGCCCTGCTCCTCCTCACCGAAGCGCGCCAGTCCTCTCGACTCTCACCTGAGGGTGACTTCATGACGCTCGCCGAAGCGGACCGTTCGAGGTGGGACCAGAGGATGATCGCTGCCGGTGAACGCGTGGCGGTGACCGCGCTGGCCGGGCGGGGCAGGTTCGGACTGCAGGCGGGGATCGCCGGTCTGCACACGACGGCTCGATCGTGGGAGTCGACAGACTGGCCCGCGATCGCACGGCTCTACGACCGCCTGATCGAGGTGTGGCCGTCACCGGCCGCACAACTCGGGCGGGTGGTCGCCCGCGGGTACAGTCCGGACGTCGGACCCGAAGCGGCGCTTGCGGAGCTCGACAGCATTCCCGCGGCATTCACCGGCGCTCTGGCGCCGCAGTCGTTCGCGGTTCGGGGTGACCTGGCCAGGCTCGGGGACGATCTGCCCACAGCAGTCGACGCCTACCGGCGGGCGATCGCGCTGGAGCCGAATGCGCGGGTCCAGCGGTTCCTGCGGCGACGGGTCGAAGAACTGGGCGGCTCCGAGTAACGGACTCAGCGCGGACGTGCCGCGATCTCGAGCACGAGGGCGACGAGCCGATCCATCTCGGCGTCGTCCCGCACGACCGAGGCGGTCTCCGGAAGCAGCACCGAGTTGTAGTAGATGCCGTCGCCGACGAGCATGATCGCCTTGGCGGCGATCGGATCGGACACAGCCGACTCGAGCAGCGCCAGCCACCCACCCTGCATCGAGCTGAGGGACGCGCGCGCCTTCGGGTTGGCGCCCTGGGCGAGTCGGGCTGCGGCGATCACCGTGCGGTCGAGGGCGCTCTGCGAGGAGACCGAGCTGCGCACGAAGTAGTCGACGGGTCCGGCCGGTGCTGTGCGCATCCGTTCGAGGTCATCGTCGACGAGTCTCTGCAGCCGTTCGAGGATGCCGTCGACGAGCGCGTCTTTGGATGAGAAGTGATAGAGCAGGCCGCCCTTCGACACCCCGGCGCGTGCGGCGACCGCGTCGAGCGTCGCCGCACGCTCGCTCTGCTCGGTGAGCAGCTCTTCGAACGCGTCGAGGATGCGATCTCGTGACGGTGACGGTGACGGAGACGGGGGCATCCCCACATCGTACCCGTTCGGAGTCGACTACTGTACCGACCAGACGGTATAGTGGAGCGCATGTCCGCTCTCCCCGAAACGCGATCGCAGCCGGTCGTGGCACCCGCTCGCGCAGGGGTGCGCGGATGGCTCGCTCTCGGTGTGCTCATGCTCCCTGTGCTGCTCGTCTCCATCGACAACACCGTGTTGAGCTTCGCACTGCCGTCCATCTCGAAGGCGCTCGAGCCGAGCGGCACGGGCATGCTCTGGATCATCGATGCCTACCCGCTCGTGCTCGCTGGTCTGCTCGTCTCCATGGGCAGTCTCGGCGATCGCATAGGCCGCCGCCGTCTGCTGCTGATCGGAGCGATCGGCTTCGCACTCGTGTCTGTAGCCGCGGCGTTCGCGCCCACGACCGAACTGCTCATCGCGGCTCGGGCAGTGCTCGGCTTCTTCGGCGCCATGCTCATGCCCTCGACGCTGTCGCTCCTGCGAAGCGTCTTCACCGACCGTGACCAGCGACGGCTCGCCATCGCCGTCTGGGCGTCGGGATTCGCCGCAGGCGCCGCGCTCGGACCGATCGTCGGCGGCCTCCTCATCGAGCACTTCTGGTGGGGTTCGGTGTTTCTGCTGGCCGTTCCGGTGCTGCTGCCGATGCTCGTGCTCATTCCGCTGCTCATCCCCGAGTCGAAGGATCCCGCACCTGGGCCCATCGATCCGGTGAGCATCGTCCTTTCGCTGGGAGCGATGGCTCCGGTCGTTTACGGCATCAAGTCCTTGGCGAGCGAGGGCTTCACGATTCTCGGGTCGGGCGCGATTCTGATCGGCGTGGTGGCCGGGGTGCTCTTCGTCCGGCGTCAGCTGCGGCGCCCAGTGCCGATGTTGGACATGCGGCTCTTCCGGCAGGCATCCTTCAGCGGTGCCGTTCTCATCAATCTTCTGAGCGTCGTGTCGCTGGTCGGGTTTCTGTTCTTCGTGTCCCAGCACTTGCAGCTGGTGCTGCAGCTCAGTCCGATCCAGTCGGGTCTCGTGCTCGTGCCCGGTCTAGCGACCATGATCGTCGCGGGACTCGTGGTCGTACCGATCGCCCGGCGGGTTCGACCGAGCATCGTCATCCCGATCGGTCTGCTCATCTCGGCGAGCGGATACGGTCTGGTCGCGCTGCTCGGGGGAGACGCACCCGCGTCCGTTCTGCTTATTGCGTTCGTCCTCCTGGGTCTCGGAATCGGCGCCGCGGAAACAGTGTCAAACGAGCTCATCCTGTCGAGCGCACCGGCCGACAAGGCCGGGGCCGCTTCGGCGGTCTCGGAGACGGCGTACGAGCTGGGTGCGGTGCTGGGCACCGCCACGCTCGGAACGATCCTCACGGCCTTCTACCGAGCCTCGGTCGTCGTGCCCGACGGGCTCACAACCGCACAGGCGCACGCGGCAGGCGAGACGCTCGGTGGTGCGACGACCGTGGCTACTCAGCTCCCGGCCGATCTGGGAGAACAACTGCTCGAATCCGCTCGTCACGCCTTCGATTCCGGCGTGGCGCTCACCGCCGGGATCGGGGTCGGCCTCATGGTGTGCGCCGCCGTTCTCGCCCTCATCTCGCTGCGCCGCGTGCACGGATGACGACACTCTCGCGCCGGTAGGGTGGCAGTACAGACCAATCGAGACAGCAGGAGTGCCATGCCGCAGACGATCAAGCTCGCCGTCATCCCCGGAGACGGGATCGGACCCGAGGTCGTGGCCGAGGGGCTGAAGGTGCTCGAGAGCGTCACCTCGGGCAGCGAGCTGCACATCGAGACATCGACGTTCTCGCTCGGGGCCGACCGCTTTCTGGCCACCGGAGATGTGCTCACGGATGCGGACCTCGACGCGATCAAGCAGCACGACGCGATCCTTCTCGGAGCGGTCGGGGGAGTGCCCGGCGACCCGCGTCTGAAAGACGCAAACATCGAGCGGGGGCTCCTGCTCAAGCTGCGCTTCTCGCTCGATCACTACGTCAACCTGCGGCCGACCACACTCTTTCCCGGCGTCGCGAGTCCTCTGGCATCGCCCGGCGACGTCGATTTCGTGGTGGTGCGCGAGGGAACCGAAGGTCCGTACGTCGGCAACGGCGGCGCCATCCGCCAGGGTACTCCGCACGAGATCGCGAACGAAGTGTCGGTCAATACGGCGTACGGCGTCGAGCGAGTCGTGCGGTTCGCCTTCGAGCAGGCCGAGCAGCGACGCAAGAAGCTGACCCTGGTGCACAAGACGAACGTTCTCACCTTCGCCGGCGGCCTCTGGAAGAGGATCGTGGATGCGGTCTCGGCCGAGCATCCCGATGTCGCCGTCGATTATCTGCACGTGGACGCGGCGACGATCTTTCTCGTCACGAATCCTGGTAAGTTCGATGTCATCGTCACGGACAACCTCTTCGGCGACATTCTCACCGATCTCGCGGCCGCAATCAGCGGCGGCATCGGACTGGCGGCCTCCGGCAATATCAACCCCGCAGGCGAATTCCCCAGCATGTTCGAGCCGGTTCACGGATCGGCCCCCGACATCGCAGGCCAGCAGAAGGCCGACCCCACAGCTGCGATCCTCTCCGTGGCACTCCTGCTCCGGCACCTCGGAAGCACGGATCTCGCGGAGCGCGTCGAAGCCGCTGTGACGGCCGACCTCGCTTCACGAACCGACCAGCAGGGCGCATCCCGGACGACCGCCGAAATCGGCGACTCGATCGCGGCTCTGGTGGCGCAGAATTAGATCACCTGCTTGAACGAATGCAGTGCAAAGGACTCTCATGAACGCTTCGACCAGCATCACCCTCACCGACGGACCCACGGAGACCAGCGGACTGCAGTTCGCCGTCACCCGCAACGAGGCGGCTAAGTCCGCTGCGGAACGTGACGAGATCCTCGCCAACCCCGGATTCGGTCAATACTTCACCGATCACATGGTCGACCTGTGCTGGTCGGTCAAGGGTGGATGGCACCGTCCGCGCGTGTCGCCGTACGGTCCCATCCAGCTGGAGCCGTCTGCCGCAGTGCTGCACTACGCGCAGGAGATCTTCGAGGGGCTCAAGGCGTATCGCCACGAGGACGGCTCGATCTGGACCTTCCGGCCCGAGGCGAACGCCGCACGCATGCAGCGTTCCGCCTACCGTCTGGCTCTGCCGGAGCTGCCGGTCGAGTACTTCCTCGACTCGCTGAAGCAGCTCGTGAAGGTAGACGGAGCCTGGGTGCCGTCAGCACCCGAGACGAGCCTGTACCTGCGACCCTTCATGTTCGCCAAGGAGGCATTCCTCGGTGTTCGCCCGGCGAACAAGGTGGCCTACTACCTGATCGCGAGCCCCGCCGGAGCCTACTTCCGCGGCGGCGTCTCACCGGTGTCGATCTGGTTGTCCGATCGCTGGTCCCGCGCAGGCAAGGGCGGAACCGGTGCGGCCAAGACCGGCGGCAACTACGCGTCGAGCCTGCTTCCCCAGTCTGAGGCCGCCGAGCACGGATGCGCCCAGGTGCTCTTCCTCGACTCGGTCGAAGGCAAGTACCTCGAAGAGCTCGGCGGGATGAACGTGGTGCTCGTCTACAAAGACGGCACGGTCGTGACACCCGAGTCCGACAGCATCCTCGAAGGCATCACGCTCGAATCGGTGCTTCAGCTCGCCCGTGACCGTGGTCACAAGGTGGAGCAGCGCAAGGTGACGATCGACGAGTGGCGGGTCGGCGTGGAGTCCGGCGACATCGTCGAGGTGTTCGCTTGCGGCACGGCAGCGGTCATCACGCCGATCGGCGAGCTCAAGTCGGACACGTTCACAGTCGGCGACATCACGGCGCCTCCTGGCGAGCTCACGATGGCCCTTCGACAGGAGCTGACCGACATCCAGTACGGCCGCATCCCTGACCGCCACAAGTGGATGGTGCGACTCGACGGCTGACCGAGCCTCGCTCGCGCTTCCCTGAGTCGCGCCGAATCGACCTTCCCGGGTGTCGGGAACGTCGATTCGGCGCGACTCAGTCGTTTCTGCGATCGGTGGATGCCGTCGGCAGAGCGGACAGCGCCAGGTCGACATCGTCGGCGGTGTTCCACAGGTGGAACGCGACCCGGGCGCGGCCGGCCCTGCCCGATGCGCGGATACCGGCTGCCGTGAGTGCCGAGAGGTCGTCGCCGCCCGGGTCGGGCCAGGAGACGATCGCCTGCCCGTGGGCCGGGATCCCGAGCCTGGACGAGAACTCGTCGCCGAGGGCCACGGCGTGGTCGCGTACCGCCGACATGTCGAGCGCGGCGAAGAACTCCAGGGCGGCGGCTGTTCCCGGCCAGACGGGCCAGGCGGGGGAGACGTCGAAGCGGCGCGCATCGGTGGCGAGATGGATGTCCGGCCCGTAGCACGAAGTCCACGGGTCGTCTCCGGCGAACCAGCCCGCCTGCACCGGCCGGAGCTCGCCGAGCATCCGGTCGCCCATCGTGAGGAAGGCCGATCCGCGCGGCGCGCACAGCCATTTGTAGGCGTGGCACACCGTCAGATCGAAGCGAGCCGCATCGATCGGCAGCCAGCCTGCGGTCTGAGTGAGGTCGGCGAGCGTGCGCGCGCCGTGCTTCTGCGCGGCCTCCACGATGGCGTCGGCGTCGGCGATACGTCCGTTCGCTGACTGCACGAGAGAGAAGGCGACGAGCCACGTGCGCGGACCGATCGCCTCGGCGAGACGATCAAGAGGGGCGTGGACCACCGTGACGCCGCGGTGTGCCTGCTGCAGGAAGGGAAAGACCATCGAGCTGAAGTCTCCGTCGACGCACACGATCTCCGCACCGTCGGGAGCCGAAGCCGCGACGATGCTCACCAGAACCGACACCTGGGAGCCGATCGCGACGCGGTCGCCGGACATGCCCGCAATGCGCGCGAACGCCGCGCGGGAACGCTCGACGGCTTCGCCGTAGTGAGCCGGAGTCGCTTCCCCACGCGCCCACAGATCGAGTTCGAAGCGTGACGCTGTGACGGTCTCCCGCAAGGGCAGCCCCTGGGTGCAGGCAGCGAGGTACCCCGGCGGAGCGGTGAAGTGGGCTCGGGCTTCGTCGAGCGCCACGGTCGAGGGGGTCGGGGCCATGACACCAGCGTGAGGGATGCCGCATCCATTCGTCCACGGCCAGTGTTCAATCGATTCCATAGCGTGTGCTTATGATTTGTCATGGCCACCGACCCGGCACGACTCGATCTCGACTCTCACGCGCTCCGAATCGTGAGAGCCGTCGCCGACCACGGATCCATCACCCGGGCGGCGCAGGTGCTCGGCTACAGTCAGCCGGCCATCAGCCAGCATCTGAAACGGCTTGAAGCCCGACTCGGGATGCCGGTCGTCACCCGAGCCGGACGCGGTGTACGGCTCACGGAAGCGGGTCGGGTTCTGGCTCGGCATGCGGGCGCGGTCACGACGGCGTTGGATGCCGCCGCGGGCGAGCTCGCCGATCTGCAGGGTCTGCGCTCCGGTCGTGTGAGGCTGGCGGCGTTCCCTTCGGCGTCGTCGACGATCGTGCCGCGACTGCTGGGCACGATGAGTGCGACCCACCCCGGGGTCCACGTCACCTACACCGAGGCGGAGCCGCCGGAGGCCGTCGCAGCGGTCCGCACCCAATCCTCTGATCTCGCGGTCACGTTCAGCTATCCGGGTGACCGCGTCGACCCTCACCGCGAGAGCGCCCGCGGTCTGGTGGTGGTGCCGGTATGGCGAGACGAGATGATGATCGTCCTGCCTCTCGGGCATCCGCTCGCCGACGCCGACGCCGTCGATCTCGCGGACCTCGCCGAGGAGTCCTGGATCGCCGGCTGCCCTCGGTGTCGCGGCCACTTGCTCGAGCTGACGGACGCGCGCTCGTTCGTTCCGCGCATCGCCTACGAGACCGACAACTTCGTGGCCGTCGTCAGCATGGTCGCCGAGAAAGTCGGGGTCGCGCTGATCCCGTCGCTCGCCCTCGGGTCGCTCGGACGCACCGAAGGCGTCGTCGTACGACCGACCGTCAACCACGACCATCGCACGATCAACCTCGTCGGCAGCGCCGGATCGGATCGTGTGCCCGCCATCGCCGCCACAGCATCCGTGCTCATGGGACTCGACGCCGCGGAATGGTCGCTCGCCCCGATGTGAGCCAGTGAGCGCAACCGGTCCGCAGGCGTCATCGCGCTAGGCTCGGACACGTGAAAATCGCACGCTTCAGTCACGATGGCTCCATCGACTACGGCATCGTCGACGAGGACGCCCTCGTCGTGCTCGCCGGCGATCCCATGTTCGCGGGATTCGACACCACGGGCGAGCGGGTGCCGCTCGGAAAGGTCGGTGCGCTGCTCGCACCGGTCATCCCGCGCTCCAAGGTGGTCGCTGTCGGCAAGAACTACCGGGACCACGCGGCCGAGATGGGCGGAGAGGCGCCGGGCGAGCCGCTGCTGTTCCTCAAGCCGAACACCTCCGTCATCGGTCTCGGCGATGCGATCGTCATCCCGCCTCAGTCCAATCAGGTGGACTACGAAGGCGAGCTGGCCGTCGTCATCGGGACCATCGCCAAGAACGTTGCGGCCGAGAACGCGCACGACTACATCTTCGGGTACACGGTCGCCAACGACGTGACCGCGCGCGACCTGCAGAAGACGGACGGCCAGTGGGCCAGAGCCAAGGGATTCGACACGTTCTGCCCTCTCGGGCCTGTGATCGAGACCGAGTTGAAGCCCGATGCGATCATCCGGACACGTGTGAATGGCGAGCTCAAACAGGACGGTCGGATCAGCGACATGGTCCACGACATCCCCTCGATCGTCGCCTACGCGTCGAGCGTGTTCACCCTGCTTCCCGGAGATGTGATCCTCACGGGAACGCCTGCCGGAGTCGGTCCCATCGTGGCCGGTGACACTGTCGAGGTCGAGATCGAGGGCGTCGGGTCACTCGTGAACCCGGTGCGCGCGGCCAAGTAGCGGCTCCAACTAAGCTGGAGACGTATGTCTGACACAGCTTCGCACCCCTTCTCAACGGCCACCGGCGCGGACGTCCGCGTCCGTTTCTGCCCGTCGCCCACCGGCACGCCTCACGTCGGCCTGATCCGTACCGCTCTCTTCAACTGGGCGTACGCCCGGCACACCGGCGGCAAGCTCGTCTTCCGCATCGAGGACACGGATGCGGCCAGGGACAGCGAGGAGAGCTTCGACCAGATCATCGACGGCCTCACCTGGCTGCGCATCGACTGGGATGAGGGCGTCAACGTCGGCGGGCCGAACGAACCGTACCGGCAGTCTCAGCGTTACGACATCTACACCGAGGTCATCGAGAAGCTCACGGCCACCGGTCACATCTACGAGAGCTTCGCGACCGGCGAGGAGATCGAAGCACGCAACGTCTCACTCGGTCGCGATCCGAAACTCGGGTACGACAACTTCGAGCGCGACCTCACGGACGAGCAGAAGGCCGCCTACCGGGCTGAGGGGCGGCTGCCTGCGCTCCGTCTGCGTGTACCGGACACCGACCTGAGCTTCGACGACCTGGTTCGTGGAGAGATCACCTTCCCGGCCGGATCGTTCAGCGACTTCGTCGTCGTGCGCCCCAACGGGCATCCCCTCTATCCGTTCGTGAACCCGGTCGACGACGCCCTGATGGGGATCACGCACGTGCTGCGCGGTGAAGACCTCCTGTCCTCGACTCCGCGGCAGATAGCGCTCTATCACGCGCTCATCGAAGCCGGGATCACGACGTTCGTCCCGCGGTTCGGACACTTGCCCTATGTGATGGGCGAGGGCAACAAGAAGCTGTCGAAGCGCGACCCGGAGTCGAACCTCTTCCACCACCGCGATCGCGGCTTCATCCCCGAAGGTCTCGTCAACTACTTGGCACTGCTCGGCTGGTCGCTCACCCACGATCGCGATGTGTTCTCCCTCGAGGAGATGGTTGCGGCGTTCGACGTCGTCGACGTGAATCCGAACCCGGCCCGTTTCGACCTCAAGAAGGCCGAGTCGATCAACGGCGACCACATCCGGCTGCTCGAGACGTCTGACTTCGCCGAGCGCACCATCCCGTATCTCGTCGCCGCTGGCGTGCTCACCGAGCCGCTGACGGATGCGCAGCGCGCCATACTCGCCGAGGCGGCTCCGCTCGTCCAGGAGCGGCTCCAGCTGCTCGGTGAGACGCCCGGGATGCTCGGCTTCCTCTTCACAGACGCTTCGGCCCTGACGGTCGAGGATGACGCCCGTGCGTCGCTGCCCGCGAACGCGGGAGAGGTGCTCGCCGCATCCCTCGGCGCGCTCGAGCTCATCCCCGAAGCGGAATGGACGCACGACGTCATCGAGGCCGCTCTGCGCGACGCCCTGATCGAGGGGCTCGGACTGAAACCGCGAGTCGCGTTCGGTCCGCTTCGGGTGGCGATCTCGGGACGTCGGGTGTCTCCGCCGCTCTTCGAGTCGATGCAGATTCTCGGCAAGCGGGAGACGATCGCGCGACTCGACGCACTGTCGGCGTCCCTCGGATAGTCGGGCCATGAGCGAGGAGTCGTACGAGGTCGTCGTGATCGGCGGGGGACCCGCGGGACTCTCGGCCGCCCTCAACCTCGTGCGTGCGCGCCGCCGCGTGCTCGTGGTGGACGGCAACCGTCCCCGCAATGCAGCGACTCTCAAGGCTCGCGGGTTCCTCACCCGGGACGGCATAGCGCCCCTCGAACTGCGCAAGCTCGGGCGTGACGAGGTGGACGCCTACGCCGAGGGGGAGGTCGTCTTCGCACAGGCGCGCTCGATCGATGCGCTCGAGACGGGTTTCCGCATCCGGGCCACCGGGGTTCGCGGTTCGGCCGACATCGATGCGATCGCCGAGACCGTGGTGATCGCCACGGGAGTGACGGAGATCCTTCCGCCGCTGCCCAGCATCCGTGCGTACTACGGCACCCAGCTGCACAGTTGCATCGAGTGCGACGGCTACGAGAAGGCGGATACACCTCTCGCGTTGATCGGTGAGACGGACGACCTCGCAGAGCGGGCTCTGCTGATCAGCCAGTGGTCGACCGATCTCATCGTCTTCACGAACGGTGTAGGAACGGTCAGCCAGGACGAGGAGCGGACCCTCACCCGCCTCGGAGTGAGCGTTGAGCGTCGAGCCATCGAGGACGTGACCGGTGAGCGCGGTGTCATGACCGGTATCCGTCTCGCGGACGGGACCGAGATCGCCCGCAGCGGGGGATTCGTGCGGCCCGTCTGGTCGCCTTCCCTCGACTTCGCAGCGTCGCTCGGGCTGGACGCCGACAGCGACGGATTCCTCCTCACAGACAGCGTCGGACGCACCTCGGTGCCCGGAATCTACGCTGCGGGGGAGTCGACCCCGCCGGGTCCTCAGCAACTGATCGTCGCGGCAGGGGCGGGTGCCGTCGTGGCGTCCGCAGTGAACCGCGATCTGATCGGCATCTCGCTCGATAGGGATGCCTCGGTTTTGTAGTTCGAGGCCTCGGTAGGCTACTGTTGACTCTCGGTGCCGGTCTCCGGAACGGCGCAGTGGGGTATGGTGTAATTGGCAACACGGCTGATTCTGGTTCAGTTGTTCTTGGTTCGAGTCCAGGTACCCCAGCAGTAAAGAGAAC
>Ga0256911_1000530_pt1 | contig 11857 bp, 8 predicted proteins | sample MC6MC0764MT_FD_190197 | JGI IMG/M metagenome (GOLD analysis project Ga0256911, IMG submission 190197) | Metatranscriptome of enriched soil aggregate microbial communities from Iowa State University, Ames, United States - MC6-MC0764-MT... | ecosystem: Environmental > Terrestrial > Soil >...
CACTATTGGTACGGGTCAGAGGCCGACAGGCAGCGCGCAGTGGCCGTTCTGGAGGCGGTGCGCGCTTACGGCGAAGCCGATGCGGCCATGCGTCGGCGTTCGGAGCGAGTCATGCGGATGTCCGAGAACGACATCTCCGCTCTGCGCTACCTGCTCCGTGCCAAGGAGCGCGGAATCAGTGTCGGTCCCAAGGAGATCGCCGACTATCTCGGTCTGCAGAGCTCGTCGATCACGGTTCTTCTCGACCGGTTGGAAAGGGCGGGACATGTCCGTCGCGAGCCGAGCCCGTTCGACAGACGCGCGCTCATCATCGAGCCGACCGTGCCGGTCGGTGAACTGCAGAAAGCGATACTGAGCGACACGAGGGCCGAGCTGCTCGAGGTGGCGGGCGCACTCGAACCCGAGGCGGCCGACGCCGTCGTGCGGTTCATGGATCGTCTGCGAGCGGCCGTCGACGGCATCGACGCACCGGTGACGACGCCCACCGATCGTTCGACTCGCGGTGAATAGGCGCGACACCTCGCCCGACGCCGTGCGGGTCATCGAGGCCATGAGCGACTATCAGGCCGCCGAGCAAGCGATGAGGCGCCGCACACGCGAATCGATGCGCATGGGAGAGGCCGACCTTCGAGCTCTGCGCTTCCTGCTCCGGAGGGAATCGGAAGGGCGGCCGGTGACACCCGCAGACCTCGCCTCCGCCCTCGGCATCAAGTCGTCATCGGTGACGGTTATGCTCGACAGGCTGACCGCATCCGGACACGTCCGGCGCGGCCCGCATCCGACCGATCGCCGCAGTCTCGTCATCACCGCCACACCGGGCGCTGATGAAGAGGTCAGGTTGACTCTGGGAGAGATGCACGCGCGCATGCTCGCGGTCGCTGCGAGCCTCGATGAGAGGCAAGCCACTGCTGTGACCACCTTCCTCCGGAGCCTGACCGACACGCTCCACGAACTCGACCGATCGGAGACATGATGTCCGGCGCCGTGCGAATCGAACCGGTGACGATCGGATGAAGACGGCACTGATCGGTGCCGGTCTTCTCGTGCTCGGCGGAATCGCCGTCGTCACAGGGATCCTTCCCCTCTCCGATGTCGGCGTGCTCTGGGATCGCGTCTGGCCGATTCTGCTCTTCGTCGTCGCCGTCACCGTGGTGACGGAGCTCGCTGCCGAAGCCGGCGTCTTCACAGCGCTCGCGCAGCAGACGGCTCGCTGGGGTCGCGGACGCGCCTGGCTGCTCTGGCTGCTCGTCGTCGTCGTCGCGACCGTCAGCACGGTGTTCCTGTCGCTCGACACGACCGCCGTCCTCCTCACGCCCGTGGTCGTGGTGCTCGCGCGTCACGCGGGTCTCAGTCCTCTGCCGTTCGCGTTGACGACCGTGTGGCTCGCGAACACCGCCTCGTTGCTGCTTCCGGTCTCGAACCTCACCAACCTGCTCGCGCAGCATGCGATGGGCTCGCCCAGCCCGCTCGAGTTCGCCGCACTCACGGCTGCCCCGGCCGCCGTCGCGATCGTCGTGCCGGCCGTCGTCGTGTTCCTCGTGTTCCGCAAGCCGCTTCTGCAGCGCTACACGCCGGATGCGCGCGATCCCATCGAAGACGACGTGCTGTTCTGGTGCAGCGCAGCCGTCGTGATCGCGCTGCTGCCCGCGCTCATCTCGGGGCTTCCGGTGTGGCTTCCGGCCAGCGCTGCGGCGATCGTGCTGATCATCCTCTTCGCCCTGCGACGCCCGTCCGTCCTGCGGTTCGGGATGATCCCCTGGCAGCTCATCGTGCTCGCGTCCGGGCTGTTCCTGTTCATCGAGGCGTTGCACGCGGTGGGTCTGGCCACAGTGCTGGCGACCGTCGCCGGATCGGGGGAGTCGCCGCTCGCTCTGCTGCGGCTGGCCGGTACGGGGATGATCGGCGCCAATGCCTTCGACAACCTGCCCGCCTATCTGGCGCTCGAACCGGTCGCGGGAAGCCCGGTGCGTCTCGTCGCGCTCCTCATCGGTGTCAATGCCGGGCCACTGATCACACCATGGGCGTCACTCGCGACACTGCTGTGGCATCAGCGGCTCAGCGCTCTCGACGTCGAGATATCGTGGCGCCGCTACATGCTGCTCGGTCTCGTCGTCGCGCCCGTCACCGTGGCTCTCGCCACCCTGGCACTCGCTCTGACGGTCCACTAAGAGCCGATGTTCCGTTCGCCTCGAGCGGCGGCTACTCCGCGGGGAGCAACTGCGCTATCCGTACGATCCGTTTACGAGCCACCGCGACCAGCGCCAGCACGAAACCGAAGGCCGTCCAGAGCAGGAGACCGCCGATCCCTCGCCAGACGTCGTCCGACGACTCGACGACGCCCCGGAAGGCCGTGATGGCCGTGGATGTAGGCAGCAGCTGCATGGCGGAGTTGAAGAACGCCGGAACGGTCGAGACGATGCCGGATGCGAGTGTGATGACCACGACCAGCATCGAGATGAAGCGTCCGATCCCTCCGAGCAGCGCGACGAGGCCGTGGTTCACCGCGGCGAATGCGACGCCCGCGAGCGCGGCGACCCCGGCGAACCCGAACCAGTGGCCGGCGTCGAGTGAGAGTGCGAACTGCATGATCCCCGCGACAAGCGCGCCCTGAAGCGCACCGACGACGGCGGCGGGAACGAACCCGTCCCAGGCGATGCGACCCGATGCGCGTGTCGTGAGCATGGATCGGCGTGAGACGGCCTGCAGCACCAGGAAGGTCGCCAGCGCACCCAGCCAGAGGGCGACGGCGGCGAACAGCGGGATGCTCGTCTGTCCGAATCCGCTCTGCGTCGCAGCATCCTGTTTGACGGGCTCCGCAGCAACGGATGCAAGGTTCTTGCGCTCGCTCTCGGAGTAGCTCGGAAGCTGTTTGACCGCTTGCTGGAGACCTGCAGCAAGGCCGGAGGCGCCGGAGGCCGTCTGGTCCGCGCCCGAGGCGAGCGATGGGAGGCCGGCGCTCAACTGTGCCGCACCGTCGGACAATCCGGACGCGCCCGAGGCGGTCTGTGCCGCACCTCCCGCGAGCTTCTGGGCGCCGGTGGCGCTCTGCGAGAGTCCGGACGCCAGTTGCTGGGCTCCGGATGCGCTTTGCGAGATGCCTGCGGTGAGCTGGGGCATGCCTGCGGCGAGCTGGGCGGCGCCTGCTGCGATGCCGGGTTGCCCCGTGACGCCGTTCACCGTGGCCGCTTGGCGAGCGAGTCGCGTGCAGAAGTCGGTGCTGCCTCCGGCGGTCGCGCACTCACTCGACAGGTCGGCGAGTTCTCCGCCGACGCCGCCGATCAGCGTGGAAAGCTGACTCGTCTGGGCGGGCAGTTGCGCCGTGCTCGATTCGAGCTGCGAGAGCCCGCCGGAGAGGGAGGTCGCTCCGCCCGACAGCTGTGTGAGTCCGCTGGAAAGCCCGGAGACCCCGCTCGACAGCTGGGAGACCCCCGACGACAGTCCGGAGGCGCCGGTTGCGAGTTGAGCGCCGGCATCCGCGACCTGGTGAGTGCCCGATGCGAGCTGCGCCGCACCGGAGGAGAGCTGGGATGCGCCCGACGACGCTTTCGCGATCTGATCGTGAAGCGTGTTGAAGCCGACGTACACATTCTCGAGATAGGTGGACGTCAGCTGCTTGTTCAGTACCGATGTCGCCGTCGTCGTGACGGCCTGGCTGATCGCCGGATCGACGAGCTTGGATGCGGCACTCGTCTGCACGTCGATCGTCGCCTGGGTGACGTCGGCCGGCTTTCCCGCTTGCGACGTCGCCGCTGCCGAGAAGCTCTTCGGGATGGTGACCACAGCAACGTACGAACCGTCCGAGAGCCCGCTCGCGGCACCCTTCGCATCCGTCAGCACCCAGTCGAAGTTGTCGTCTCTGCGGTCCAGCAGACCGGCCGAGAGCTGGCGTCCCAGAGGCACCGTCTGACCGTTGACCTCGACGGGCTGGTCGAGATTGACGACCGCGGCTTTCACATCGCTGAGACGTTCGGTCGGATTCCACAGCGCCCAGACCAGGAGACCGCCGATGACGAGCGGGACGAGCAGGATTCCCACGACCGTGAGCCACGTGACGCGCTTCTCGGTTCGGATGCGCTCCAACGAGAAGATCGACCGCGGACGGCGCAGGGGAGAGGAGGAGGTGGGCATCAGACTGTGGCCTTCTCGGACGAGTGGTGGGTGCGGGTAGGGAACGCGGCGATCGATTCGCCGACGTGGAGCGACCGCGGTTCGATGCTGTCGGGAACGATTCCGTCGAGGTCGTCGGGCTGGACACAGCCGACCGCGATCGCGAACGGCCTGCCGTCCGCATGCGCCCTGCCGATGGCGTCGGTCAGCTCGAACCGGATCCGGCGACGGTCCACCGGGTCGGTGACGGTGTCGACCGCATCGATGGCCAGCAGAACCGGGTCGCCCTCGAGCGCCCTGCGTACGTCTTCGAGCGGTGTCTCGGAGGTGCCGAGCTGCACGACGGCCGTGCGGGATCTGACGGCCGCACTGCGTGTCGGGAGCACGAGATCGGCCACCTTGAGCAAACCTTTGTCGGCCTTGGTCCGTCCCGTGATCGTCATGAGCAGCGCGGTCGTCGCCAGGCGGTCCTCACCGTGCACGACCAGAACGCCGCCGTCGGCGAGCCGGAAACTCACGTCGGAGAAGACAGTGCGCTTCTTGGCGGTGACAGAGAGGCCCTCCGCCGCTGCCACGAACGGCGAGTCGGGTTCCGGCCAGTCGGCGAGGTCGAGCTCCTTCTGGAGCCCGTCACCCTCGACATCGAAGGAGGGGAGGATGCGGTCGAGCCAGCGCGGCATCCACCACGCCTTGTCGCCGAGAAGCTGCAGAACAGCGGGTACGAGCGTCATGCGCACGATGAACGCGTCGACGAAGACGCCGACCGCGAGACCGAGGGCGATCGGTTTGATCGACGTGTCGCCTTCTGGCACGAATGCCGCGAACACGGAGATCATGATGACCGCGGCCGCGGTGACGACCTTGGCCGAGCCCACGAACCCGCTCTGCACCGCGCGCCGCGCGTTGCCGCCGTGCACGTAGTCCTCGCGGATCCTGCTGACGAGGAACACTTCGTAGTCCATGGCCAGGCCGAACAGCACGCCCATGAGGATGATCGGCATGAAGCTGATCACCGGGCCTTCCTTCGCGACGTTCAGCGCATCCCCGAGCCAGCCCCACTCGAAGACGACCGTGACGGCGCCGAAGGCCGCTCCGACCGAGAGCAGGTAGCCCAGTGCGGCCTTGATCGGTACGGCGATCGATCGGAACACCATGGTGAGCAGCACGAGCGAGAGTCCGACGACGAGAAGGCCGAAGGGGAGCAGCGCACCGCCCAGTCGCGAGGAGACGTCGATCTGCGCCGCCGTGTTGCCCGTCACCTTGAGGTCGACGCCGTAGCGGTCGAGAAAATGCTGGTGCATGCCGCGGATCTCGGAAACGAGGTCCGCCGTCTTCTCCGAGTCCGGTCCCGTTGTCGGGATGACCTGCACGATTCCGGTGTCGGCCGTCTTGTTGGGTGTGGCCAAAGGCACCGCCGCGACGCCGGGGAGATCTGCGAGTTCGTCGCCGATCTTCGTCATGAGACCGACCGGGTCTTTGCTCGCGATGATCGAGCCGGTCACGATCAGCGGTCCGTTGTATCCGGGACCGAAGTGCTCCGAGATGAGGTCGTAGGTGACGCGGGCCGGATCGCCCGCCGCGTGCGAACCGGCGTCCGGCAGGGCGAGACGCAGCTGTGCCGCGGGGATCGCTGCGATTCCCAGCACCGCGATCACGGCGACAATGGTCACGATCGGAAAGCGGGTGACCGCACGGACCCAGCCGCGGAAGAATCCGGGCGGCACATCGGCCTTGGCGGCGTGTGCGAGCGTCGGCGCCGTGCGCGGTGCCGACTCCACTGCGGTGTCACCGTCGTCTGCCGCCCTCTTCGCGGCACGCTTGGCTGCTCGACGGCCGGGGGTGATGCGCGCGCCCGCGAAACCGAGCAGAGCGGGCGTCAGTGTGAGTGAGATGAGCACCGCGATGGCGACAGCGGCAGAGGCGGCGATACCCATCGTCGTCAGGAACGGGATGTTCGCCACGGACAGTCCGACGAGCGCGATGATCACGGTTATCCCCGCGAAGAGCACCGCCGATCCGGCTGTTGCGACGGAACGCGCTGTCGACTCCTCCGGTGACACCCCCGCCTTCAACTGACTCTGATGTCGCGAGATGATGAACAGCGAGTAGTCGATGCCGACGGCGAGTCCCAGCATCAGTGCGAGCAGCGGTGTGGTCGAGGAGATTGGTCCGAACAGGGTCGCGATGAAGATGAGGGCCATCGAGAGGCCGACACCCAGAAGTGCGGTCAGCAGGGGCATTCCTGCTGCGAGGAAGGACCCGAAGGTCAGCACGAGCACGACGAGTGCGATGCCCACCCCGAGCAGCTCGGTGACGCTCAGCGTGGGCAGGCTCTGCGAGAAGAGGGCCCCGCCGACAGCGACCCGGGAGCCGTCGGGCAGCTGCTTCTGAAGCGCGTCTCCCGCATCCGTGAGCGCTGTCTTGGTCGATGCCGGCACTGTCGTCATCTGGCCCTTGAGTTGTACCGTGACGATGGCGGCCGAACCATCGTCTGAGATCGACCCCTTCACGCTGGTGTCGTAGGGGGAGGTCACGCCGGAGACGCCGTCCAGCTTCTTCAGGTCGGAGACAGCATCCTTCACGGGCTGCTGGATGCTCGACTCGCGAACCGTATCGCCCTTCGGCGCCACGATGACGAGTTGAGCGGAGGTCCCGCTGACCTGCGGGAAGGTGCGGCTGAGCGTGTCGAGCGCTTCCTGCGACTCGGTACCCGGAATGCTGAAGGAGTTGTCAGTGCCCTGATTGAACAGCGCGGCGCCGCCGCCGAGTGCCACGAGGAGGACGATCCAGAGGGAGACGACGAGCTTGCGGGCGCGGAAAGCCCAGCGGCCGATCGAATACAGAATCGAGGACACGCGTTCTCCTACTTATCTACTTATCGGTGGCGCACAGACAGCGCGATCAAGGGGTTTCGATACACCGTCGTATCCGATACTCGAATGTATCGAATACACTCGTGTATGCGAGCCGGATTCAGGAAGGTTTCAGCTTGGAAACGTCAGTTCTCAGAGAAGACGTGCCGACAGAGTCGGCGCGGCGGCAGAAGACCCGCACCCGTCTCCTCGACGCGGCGTTCGAGGTGTTCGCCGAATACGGTGTCCACGCCGCGAGCGTCGAGATGATCACCGAGGCCGCCGGCTTCACACGCGGCGCGTTCTACTCGAACTTCTCCACGAAGGAGGAGCTCTTCTTCGCCCTCATGGAGCGTGAGAAGGCACTGCGCCTCGAGCAGCTGAACTCGGGTGTCGCACAGTTCCTCACCCCGCTCGTCGGCGACGGACGGCAGATCGGCGACGACGACGTGGTGGAGATCATCACCAAGGTGCTCGAACTCCAGTCGGATGACAGGCGCTGGTGGCTCGTGCAGTCCGAGTTCCTCCTCCTCGCCATGCGCGACGAGGCCATAGCCGCAGGATTCCTCGAGTATCAGGACGGGTTCTTCCGCGACCTCACGGAGGTCGTCGTCGCGGCGCTCACCTCCGCATCCCGTCGTTTCACGATCGACCCCGAAGAGGCCGTGAGAGTGATCGCGGAACTGTGCGCCAACGCCGAAGCGCGAGCGCTCCTCTCCGGCGACGAACGCAGATTCTCCGAACGGCTGTCATCGAGCGTCCCCGCCATCCTGCTGGCCCTCACCGAACGGACCTGAGTCTCGGACCGCCCAGCCCCTTCAAGCTGACACCGAGGATGCGTCGGTAGAGTGAGGCGGATGCGACGCAGAACAATCGTGATCCCCATCGTCGCCGTCGTGGTCGTCGGTGCGCTCGCCGGCGTCGGAGCGATCGCTTGGGCCGCGAACTCGAACGGGCAGAGCACATCACGCACAGTGGCCACGGCCGAAGCCACCCCCACCCCGACACCCACGGTCGACCCGTTCCCTCGCCGACCGCTGACCGCCGAGACCCGGTATGTGGCACTCGGCGACTCGTTCGCCGCGGGCATGGGCGGGGGAGACGAGAGCGGTCGATGCGTGATGAGCGACAACGCGTATCCCGACGTCTTCGCCAAGGCCTCCGGGGTCGATCTCGTGGCGAACGCCGCGTGCAGCGGTGCGACCACGAGCGATCTGCTCAAACGACAGTTGCTTCCCCTCGACGAGAACACCGACCTCGTGACCGTGAGCGTCGGAGGCAACGACCTCGGCGTCGCCACCATCGCGAGTGACTGCGCGGCCGGAAAGTCGGTTCCCTGCCGAAACGAGCTGTCGGCAGGTCTCAGCCTGCTGAACGTTCTTCCCGAGCGACTGGATGCGGTCTATACGGCCATCGCCAAGGCTGCGCCCAACGCACGGATCGTCGTCACGGGTTATGCGATGCTCTACGACGCCTCCGATCCGACGGCGTCGGACTTCGGCGTGGCCGCCGCGCTCAACGCCGCGACCATCGGTCTGAACGAGGTCATCAAGGACGCCGTCGACGATCAGAGGGCGAAGGGGATGCCGATCACGTTCGTCAGCGTCGATTTCGACGGCCACGGCATCGGCACGAAGCATCCGTGGGTCAATACGACCGGCTACACGGCTTTCCACCCGACCGCGGCGGGGTATCGCGAGTACTCCCGCGAGCTCGTGAGCAGACTCGGGACGGCCGTCAACTGAGCTAGCCGTGCAATGCGGTCACTCAGGATGCGCGGCCGGCGCCCCGGCCGAACGCTCCTTCTCGGCGAATGCGAGCGTCTCCTCCAGCATCGCGATCCGTTCCTTCTCCGTTCGCGCCTTGCGCGTGTTCACCTCGGCCACGACGCTGCCCGACCAGCCTGTCGTACACAGGAGTCTGAGCACCTCGGCGACCGGCTGGCTGCCTCGGCCGGGGAGAAGGTGCTCGTCGAAGATGCGGCCCTCGTCGAGCGCTCCGGATCCGTCGCACAGATGCACATGGCGGAGACGCTGCCCGAGCAGATGAGTGAGCGCGAGCGAGTCGACGCCGCTGAGCGCGGCATGCGAAAAGTCGAGCGTCACCGCATCGCTGTCCCATTCCGCGGGGTTCCAGCCCGGAGAGTATGCGGCGAGCGCCCTGCCGCCGATCTTCCACGGGAACATGTTCTCCACGGCGATCTCGATCCCGCTGACGGCGGCCGTCTCTCGAACTATGCGGAGGAAGCCCTCGGCGTAGCCGGACTGCCAGCGGAAGGGCGGGTGGACCACCACGGTGGCGGCACCGACGTCAGCGGCCAGCTGCGCGGCACGCTCGAGCTTCACCCGAGGATCCCTGCCCCACACGAAATGCGTCAGCAGGAGCACCGGAGCATGGATGGAGAGGATCGGCATGTCGTAGCGTTCGGACAGCTCGAGCAGCGGGGCGGCGGACTGCGTGGTCTCGTCGCGCGTCACCATGACCTCGACGCCGTCGAAACCCACCTCGCGTGCGAGACGGAACGCCTCATCGGTCGGCAGCGGGTAAACGCAGGACGTGCTCATCCCGATTCGCATCACGGGCGCACTCTATCCGCGCCGGCTGAACGAGGCGTGTCCGGCGGAAGAACGCTCGTCCGGCCCCCGTTTGGACGACGCTGGTACCCTGGGAGATGGGTGAAAACCCGCCGCAAGCGAGTGATTGGACCAACCATTTCAGCACATCCGCAATCCATCGAGCCCACTGAGTCCGCGCAGAACGGGGACGACCGGTCCGAGCTGGTGATCGTGTCGAACCGTCTTCCGGTCGACCGAGTGACCGACGACGATGGCAACGCATCGTGGCGGCCTTCCCCTGGCGGCCTGGTGGCAGCGCTCGAACCGGTGATGCGTGCCGAAGAGGGAGTGTGGATCGGCTGGGCGGGCGTCGCCGACGAGGAGATCGAGCCGTTCGAGGCCGACGGCATCAGCATCCATCCGGTCCGTCTCAGCGAGCAGGAGCTGCAGGAGTTCTACGAGGGTTTCTCGAACGACACGCTCTGGCCGCTCTATCACGATGTGATCGCGCCGCCCACCTACCACCGCGAATGGTGGGACAGCTACGTGAAGGTCAACCAGCGGTTCGCGGATGCCGCCGCCGCCACCTCGGCCAAGGGGGCCGTGGTGTGGGTGCACGACTACCAGCTGCAGCTGGTGCCCGCGATGCTGCGTGCCGCGCGACCGGATCTCGTGATCGGATTCTTCAACCACATCCCGTTCCCGCCGTACGGCATCTATTCGCAGCTACCGTGGAGACGTCAGATCATCGACGGCCTCCTCGGAGCCGACGTCATCGGTTTTCAGCGTGTCGCCGACGCCGGCAACTTCTCGAGGGCCGTGCGTCGTCTGAAGGGTTACGAGACACGCGGCCCCATCATCGAGGTGCCGATCGACACGGACGATCCCGAAGCCGGATCCCACCGTCACGTGACCATGAACCGTCATGGCGGTCTCGTGCGCACGGTGCTCGCCCGGCAGTTCCCGATCTCGATCGACGCCGAGCAGTATCAGTCCATGGCGCAGCGGCCCGAGATCCGCGAGCGGGCCAGGCAGATCCGCGAGGAGCTCGGCAATCCGAGCACGATCATGCTCGGCGTCGACAGGCTCGATTACACGAAGGGCATCGGGCACCGTCTGAAGGCGTTCGGCGAGCTGCTCGCCGAGGGGAGCGTGGCTGTCGAAGACGTCGCACTCATCCAGGTGGCGAGCCCGAGTCGCGAACGCGTCGAGACGTATCGGCAGCTGCGCGATGAGATCGAGCTCACGGTCGGACGCATCAACGGCGACTACTCGACGCTCGGCCACACCGCGATCTCCTACCTCCACCACGGATACCCGCGCGAAGAGATGGTCGCGCTGTATCTCGCAGCCGACGTGATGCTCGTCACCGCCCTGAGGGACGGGATGAACCTCGTGGCCAAGGAGTACGTGGCCACACGGGTCGACGACGACGGCGTTCTGGTGCTCAGTGAGTTCACGGGGGCGAGCGACGAGCTGCGACAGGCGCTCCTCATCAACCCGCACGACATCGAAGGCCTGAAGGAGACCATCCTGCAGGCGATCGCCATGCCGAGACGGGAACGCACGAGACGGATGCGGTCGCTGCGCAAGCGCGTCCTCACCAACGACGTCGCGAAGTGGTCGGCCTCGTTCCTCGACGCGCTCACCCGCAGCGCCCACGGCGATCATCCGCTTCAGAACCCGCCCGTCAACAGGCGCTGAGACCCTGCACGCGTCGGACGCCGCTCCGCGCATCCGATCGAACCGCTTTCGAACAGCCCCAGAGCTTCGAACAGACCCAGAGAAAGAAGCATGACCGAAACCGCACCCGCCGCCCCGCTCGACTCCGCCCTCGCCCTCGTCGGCGCGATCAAACAGCTCGCGGCAGCCGACCGCCTGCTCCTCGCACTCGACTTCGACGGAACCCTCGCCCCTTTCGTGGACACGCCGAAGTCTGCGCGCGCGCTGCCGGAGGCCAAGGCCGCCCTCGAGAAGCTCGAGAAGCTGCCCGACACCTGGGTCGCGTACGTTTCCGGTCGTCCGCTGTCGAGTCTCGAGATCGTCACCGAGGCTGATGCGGACGCCCTCCTGATCGGCTCGCACGGGGTCGAGATCCGTTTCGGACGCGATGGGGTCTCGCTCGATCTCACGGTCGACGAACAGGACAAGCTCGCGCGCCTGGGTGAGGAGCTCCGTGCTCTCGTCGAAGCGAATCCGGGCACCCGCCTCGAGACGAAGCCCGTCGGCTACGGAGTCCACTACCGCAACCTGGAGTCGGGCGAAGGAAAGGACGTGGTCGCCGCCGCGTATGCCGCAGCGGCCGCGGTCAGCGACGAGCTGACCATCCGCGACGGAAAGGAC
>Ga0256911_1000548_pt1 | contig 11530 bp, 10 predicted proteins | sample MC6MC0764MT_FD_190197 | JGI IMG/M metagenome (GOLD analysis project Ga0256911, IMG submission 190197) | Metatranscriptome of enriched soil aggregate microbial communities from Iowa State University, Ames, United States - MC6-MC0764-MT... | ecosystem: Environmental > Terrestrial > Soil >...
AAGTAAGCGCAAGTTAACCATAGGTTTAAAAACAAAAAATCCCCATAAATGGGGATTTTGCAAACTTAAAGACAGTACTTAACAATTAAACAGGAATATCAATCTGGATAATAGTACCCTCATTTTCCACACTGTTAATTTCAAAATTACCCTTGTAATACCCTATCCTTTTTTCAATGTTTTCTAAACCAAAACCTCTACTGGTTTTAATCATATCGAAGCCTCGTCCATCATCCGTAAACTGAAAGTGATAGTTGTTAGTGTATTTGTAAAGTTCTATGGTGATTAATTTAGCTTTACCGTGTTTTACCGCATTGTTTATAACCTCTAAAGAAATGAGATAAATATCATAAACCCACTCTTCGTTAACTTTTAAAGGAAAATCATAACTAAAAAGCTCAATTTCTGTCTGTGGCAAGCTCGCATTCAAACTAGCAATTTGACTATTTAAGCTCGAAACTAACGCACCCTCGTCAAGTGACTTTGGCAAAATTTTATGAGATATATCTCTAATATCATCAGCCAATTCAGTGATTTTTTTCTTAGCAAGCCTTGCATTTTTCATATCAAACAAATGAATAACATGGGCAATCTTACTTCCAACTTTATCATGAATGATGTTCGCTATATTTCGTCGTTCCCTCAGCTGAACTTCGCTAATAGTTTTGAGTGAACTTTCTTTTTCCAGTATTACTTCCCTCATCAACTCATTGTTTTTCAAAAAGATTTCGATGTAGTTACGGGATAAAACATAGCCGAATAAAAACACTTCGTACAAGCTTGCAAACACCATCCAATTATCCCCGAGTGATCTAGGAATTATTTCAAAAGACCGCAGAATTAGACAAGCTCCCCAAAATAGTTGGGGCGCAAATGCCAACAATGCGTAAACTGCTTGCTGTTTTTCTATTGCTAAATGAGCTATTGCTGCCCAAAAAAGCACTAAAATGGCAGTTAAAAAAATAATATAACCCAAAATAAAAATATGTTGAAAATTAAAATTTGGATAGAAAATCAACATAAAAACTGAAAATAATATAAACAGAAGATTTACCATGCATAACACATTAATAAGTCTGTACTTTAAAGGCTGATATTCTTTTAACTTCAAAAAATAGCTTAAAAAAAAGCCTAATGCGATATACCACAGTGCGCCTGTAAAAACCCTAGCTTCACTAAAAAATAAAAAATCCGGAAATAAGACATGTTTAGCAAAGTTGGTCGTAATCGTAGCATAAATCACAGTGAGCAATGAATATGCGATATAATAAACATATAGCTTATTCCTCGTCATAAAAAATAATATGCCGTTGATCATCAAGAGTAAAAAGACGATACCCGTAAAAAATGCTACCAATGCTATTTTCTTAGATGATTTAGCTTCAAGTACTTCAGCCTGCATTAATTTATAAGAAAACTCTACAAAAGAGGTCTGTTTTTTCAGCCTAACATACATTACTTTCTCTTCGTTTGCCTTAAGTTGTACCTCGAAAGATAAAGCTTCAATAAACGGGCTTTCGTTGGCCGTTCTATCCCCAATCACAACAACGCGTTGCTGGTCAAATAGCGTAAGGCTGTCGATATGGTAGTTACTGAAACTTAACCAGGTTTTTACAGCTGTTGACTTCGTATTCTTTATTTTAAAGTAACACCATACCGACGCATATTTATTATAGCCTAGGTTAATCTTATCATTTTCTTTAAAGACTTTGTATGTTTCTTGCTTTGCACGGGCTAAATTCCATTTGGAGTTGCTATCTACGGCATATCCAGAATTGACCGCTAATTTCTGATTTGTTAGCTGCGCATTTGAGAAATTAAATAATAACAGAAAGCTAACTAAGCAAATTATTTTCATGAGCGAATTTGATTAGCGAGCTACTATTACTGATTTCTAATTTTTTGTGAATATTTTTCCGATGAGTATCAACAGTAGTTTTACTAACAAACAAGACCTCTGCAATTTCTTTACTGGTTAAACCCTGAATAATTAATTTAATCACTTCCTTTTCTTGTTTTGATATCCGGAATTTATTGATAATTGGGCTATCAATAGCGGTGTATATACTCACACTTTTATTATCCTTACCATTTACATAGAACTCATTGCTTAAGTTTGCCTCAATTACGCTAACCAGCTCTTCGGCAGTAGTTTCCTTTTTCAAAAAAGCGTTCATACCCATTTTCCTTGCTTTTTCTATTAGAAAATCTTCATAATATGCCGTAAGAATAATTTTTTTAGTGTTTGCCAGGTGATGCTTTAATTCATTTAGCAATAAAAATCCGTCTTCGTTATTAATATTTAAATCACAGATAAAAACATCAGGAATATTTTCCAATATAAATGCTTTGCAGGCATGTACATCACTAAATTTAGAAATATGATAATCTTGATTAGCTTTGTTTAGTAGCTCTGCAATACCATTCAAAAAAAGCGAATGGTCGTCACAAACAACAATATGCTTTGACATAATTTAGGGAGTTAAATGCCTGTGCTTTAAAATTAGCATTTAGTTTTTAAACTCGCAAAGATAACTAACTCGTACTGTAAAAGTAAAACCCGCTTGGGTTACCAGCTAACACCAAAAAAGCTATCTTTGTCAATTACTTCGAATAAAATGATAGAGATAGGCAAATACAATAGATTAAGAATTGCAGCAAAAAACAGTCAAGGTTTAAGCTTAACGGATGGAACCAGCGAGGTGCTTTTGCCGTATGCCGAGGTTACGAATGACATTGCTTTAGGCGACGATATTGATGTTTTTGTCTACTTAAATAAAGACGGGAATACTGTTGCTACCTTAAAGGAGGTTTTTGCTACTGCAGATCAGTTTGCTTACCTGGAAGTAGTAGATATAAATGATGATGGTGCTTACATCAACATTGGCATTGATAAAGATGTCTTTGTTCCGAAAAGAGAGCAAAAAAGACCAATGGAATTGGGAGAAAGCTACGTAGTTTTTGTTTATTTGGATGAGTTTTCTAATAGACTATTGGCATCTTCAAAAGTTGACCAATTTGTAGGTGATACAAACTTTGATTTTGAAGAAGGAGACGAGGTAGACTTACTAATTGTAGATAGATCTGATCTTGGCTATAATGCCATCATTAATGACGAACATATCGGTCTACTGTACCACAACGAGTTATTCACAAATTTAGGTCCAGGTGTAAGGTGCAAAGGCTGGATTAAGAAAATTAGAGTTGAGGGCAAAATCGATTTAACCCTACAGCCATCCGGTTTTTCACATATTTTAGACACGAAGGATTACATTTTGGAAGAGCTTAAAGCTGTTGGCGAAATTAATTTAGGTGACAAAAGCTCTCCAGAAGACATTTACGAAAGATTTCAAGTAAGCAAAAGCGCCTTTAAAAAGGCAATTGGTGGTTTGTACAAAGAAAGGTTAATCACACTTTCAGACCATCACATTAAATTGAATTAGTTACTACCTCTATTACTTTTCACGTGATTGCGAGGACGAAACACTCTTAATATTTACCAAGTGTCATTTTGAGCTTAGTCAAAAATTAAAATTTTAAATCTTTGAATTAAACCATCACACTTCAAAGATTTCTCTATTTCGCCGCGCTTCAGTGGAAATGACGTAGCATAAAAAAGGGATTGAAGCAACTTCAATCCCTTTTTGTTTACTCGCTGTAAATGAAAACTGTTAACTTTCCAGCGCTTGCTCAATATCTTTCAAAATATCGTCAATATGCTCTAAACCGATAGATAAACGGATAGAACCTTGCTCTATACCTACAATATTACGTTCTTCTTCGGTTAACTTGCTATGTGTACTTGTTGCTGGGTGCGTAGCAATAGACCTCGTATCTGCTAAATTTGCGGAAATTGAGAACATCTTTAGTCCATCCATAAATTTACGAGCGCCATCAATACCTCCATCAACAACAATAGTAACGATACCACCACCCTGTTTCATCTGCTTTTTAGCGATTTCATACTGTGGATGCGACGGCAAAAATGGATACTTCACCAATTTAATTTTCGGGTGTTTTTCCAAATACTCCGCTACCTTCATGGCATTTTCACAATGACGATCCATACGAACCGCCAAAGTTTCTAAGCTTTTTGATAAAATCCAAGCATTAAAAGGCGAAAGCGAAGGACCGCTGTGGCGTGCAAAAGCAACAACATCAGCAATTAAAGCCTTTGTTCCCAAAATAATACCACCTAAAGCACGACCTTGGCCATCAATATATTTTGTAGCAGAATGGATAGAAATATGCGCACCCAGTTTCAGAGGCTGCTGTAAGTAAGGTGTAGCAAAACAGTTATCAACCACTAAAAGTTGGTTATGTTTTTTCGCTAAATCACCTAAAAAAGCCAAATCAATAATATCAATACCTGGATTAGAGGGTGTTTCTACGAAAATGATCTTTGTATTTGGTTTGATTAGTGCCTCCCAATCTTCTGGTTTATCTAAATCTGCATAATCAAAAGTTACACCCCATTTCGCAAATACGTTTGTTAATAATTGATGTGTAGAACCAAATACAGAACGACTAGAAACGATATGGTCGCCGCTTTTTAAGAATGTAGCAAATGTGGTAAATATCGCAGCCATGCCGGTTGCTGTTGCAAAACCATCTTCTGCACCTTCTAGCAAAGCCATCTTCTCTATAAACTCTGAGGTATTTGGATTGGCGTATCTGCTGTATACATTACCTTCCTTTTCGTTAGCGAACAAAGCACGCATTTCTTCTGCATCATCAAACTTGTAGCTCGACGTTAAATAAATAGGTGCAGAATGCTCTTTGTGCAAGCTTCTCTCTGTTTGAGTGCGTATGGCAATGGTTTCGAAATTATCAGACATTTTAAGTTGTAAGTTTAGGTTATAAGTTCTACGTTATAAGCAGCATTGCTACGTATAACTTAAAACGTATTACTTATCACCATTTATGGTATATGTAAAATTCATAGTTGCTGATCTACCCAAAATATTTGAAACAGAACAGTATTTATCAAAAGTCATTTGTAAAGCACGCTCTACTTTTTGGGCACTTAACTGGCCAAATAGATTAAATTGAATATCAATGACATCAAAAATTGCAGGAGTTTCCTCCTCTTTTCTGGTAGCTTTAATATTGATTTTGATATCGTTAAGTTCCTCCTTTTGTTTGTTAAGGATATTCACCATATCAATACCGCTACACCCGCCCAAGCCAATTAACAACATTTCCATTGGGCGAAAGCCTTTTCCTTCTCCTCCAATAGCAGGCTTCGCATCTAACTCAACGGTAAACCCGCTTTCGTTTTCTGCTTCAAAATTAAATTTTCCGCTTTTGCGGATGAGGTTGATTTCCATTTATGATAGTATTGAGATATGAGTAATGAGATATGAGACCTTACGCCTTAAACCTCATGCCCTATACCTTATAAATCGTAAAAAACTAAATTATCTTTCTCCAATTCTGGCAGCTTTACTTCTTTTTCGAATATTGCAAATACCGACGAGCCACTGCCACTCATTAAGGCAAATTTAGCGCCTGCTTGGTAAAGCTTTGTTTTTATTTCGTCAATTTGCGGATATTTTGCAAAAACAGAAGGCTCGAAATCGTTTAAGATATGAGCTTGCCAATCTTGTAGCGGCAAATGTATCAAATCTTTTAAAGAACTGGAAGGTTCTTTTACGTTTACATTGCTGTAGGCCTGCGCCGTAGATACGTGAACAGGTGGTTTTACTAATACCAAATTGTAGGCAGATAAATCAACATTTAGTTCTTCAAATTCATCGCCTTTGGCAAAAGCATACGTTGGTTTATTTTTGATAAAGAATGTGCAATCTGCACCTAAGGGCCTTGCGTAACCTTCCATTTGTTCGTCGGTTAAGCCCAATTCAAACTTCTGATTAACTAATTTGATTAGAAAAGCCGCATCTGAACTTCCGCCACCTAAACCTGCTCCAACTGGAATATTTTTTAACAGTATTATCTTTTGATTTGGCAGATTGAAATCTTGTTGCAGTGTTTTAAATGCCTTCAGACAGATATTATCGGTAACCTCACCAGGAATTTCGATGCCTTTAATCAACATCGACGTTTCTTCCGCATCTACCAACTCTACCACATCATTTATCTTGATTGGATAGAAAACCGTTTGAAGGTTATGGTAACCGTCTGCACGTTTTTCTGTAAGAAATAAGCCTAAATTTATTTTCGCGTTAGCAAATGTTAACATCTTTTGATTTTTGATTTACGAAATACGATTTCAGATTGAAAAGAAGCAAGGAACAAAGATAAAGGAGCAAAGACCAAAACATATTACTTAAAACGTAAAAACTTATAACTTATACGTATAATGCCCAATCATCTTCCAAGCGAACAGTACATCTTCAATTACCTGCCCTGAGCCTATGTTATGTACAATAAGGTAACGCTTGCCATCATTCGATTTCTTATTAACGACCAATCCAATGTGAACCTGTCTACCATTTAAATCCCAGCAAACAATATCCCCAGGCAGATAGTCCTCTGCTTTTTTAGTCATTGGTTTTACCGTACCCTTACGTTTAAAGAAGACCATTAAGTTAGGCACACGTCTATGGTCAATATTTCTGTCTGTAGTTTTCATGCCCCAATTTTTAGGATACAGTCTAAAATTCGCCTTCATATCTTCATGAACTTCTTTCTGCAAGTCGGTACCCAATTTACGGTAAGCTCTAATCACCACATCGGTGCAAACACCTTTCCCAGCAGGCACATCACCATTTGGATAGGCTATTCGAAAATAAGCCGGATCATAAACTACCCTATCTTTTGTCAAAGAGATTGCAGCATCAGAGAGTTTTAAAGCTATTGCCGATTGCGCATAGCTCAATTGACTAAACGCAACATATATAAATAAGAAAAGGATTTTTCTAAACATCATCGTTTAGCAAATCTAATTCATTTTGAAGATAAAATCTCGATTTTGATCATAGATTTCTAACAAATATGCACACTGTTGAAAAACATAAATACGAGGTTGATTTTTATTGGTTAGATTTGTGTTTCACTTTTTAGAAGCCCCTTTAGGGGTTTGGGGTTATGAAACAATATTTAGATTTGATGCAGCATGTGCTGGATAACGGCACGCAAAAACACGATAGAACCGGAACAGGTACTATTAGCGTATTCGGTTACCAAATGCGTTTCAATTTGCAGGAGGGTTTCCCGATGGTGACGACCAAAAAACTGCACTTAAAATCTATTATACATGAACTAATTTGGTTTTTGCAGGGCGATACCAATATCAAATACTTAAAAGATAACGGTGTACGCATTTGGGACGAATGGGCAGATGAAAATGGAAATTTAGGCCCTGTTTATGGTTCACAATGGCGCAGCTGGCCAAAACCAGACGGTGGCCATATCGACCAAATCACACAAATCATCAATACCATTAAGAACAATCCAGATTCGAGACGTATTATTGTTTCGGCTTGGAATGTTGCTGAAATAGAAAACATGGCCTTGCCCCCTTGTCATGCTTTTTTCCAATTTTATGTAGCTGATGGAAAGTTGAGCTGTCAATTGTATCAACGCAGTGCGGATATTTTCTTGGGTGTACCTTTCAACATTGCTTCTTACGCTTTGTTAACGATGATGGTAGCACAAGTTTGCGGCTTAGAAGCTGGAAATTTCATCCATACTTTTGGCGATGCACATATCTATAATAACCACTTAGAACAGGTTAACTTGCAGTTAAGCAGAGACCCAAAGCCTTTGCCAACTATGAAAATCAATCCAGCGGTAAAAAATATCTTCGATTTTAAGTTTGAAGATTTTGAATTGTTGGACTACGAAGCCCATCCACATATTAAAGGCGCAGTAGCCGTGTAAATTATATCGTCATTGCGAGGCACGAAGCAATCTTAAAGCTAAATAGATTGCTTCGTGCCTCGCAATGACGCAAATTCTAAAAAATGAACCAAATCACCATAGTTGTAGCCATATCAGAAAATAACGCTATTGGCAAAGACAATCAATTACTTTGGCACTTGCCTGCTGATTTAAAGCATTTCAAGAACAAAACAACTGGCAAAACCATCATCATGGGACGTAAAACTTACGATTCAATAGGCAAGCCACTTCCCAACAGAAGAAATATTGTGATTACCCGCCAACAAGGCTTACAGTTTGCGGGTATCGAAGTAGTAAATTCCTTACATGAAGGATTGGCACTTTGTAAAGACGAAAATGAAGTCTTTATCATTGGCGGTGCTGAAATCTATAAACAAGCATTACCTTTGGTTGATAAGATTGAACTTACTCGTGTTCATCAAGAATTTGAAGCAGACGCTTTCTTTCCTGAGCTAGATCAGGAGACTTGGAAAGAAACATGGAAAGAGGATCACTTACCTGATGAGAAAAACAAATTTGCCTATACTTTTGCTACTTTAGAGCGAGTTTGACGCAAATTTCACTCTTTTAGCTACTTCTCTTAACAAAATTACAATTAGCAGTCCTATTATTTAAAAAAATAATTAGATTTGCCGACTTGTTAAAAAACAGCATATTACATAAAATAGAATAAACAAACAATGCAAGGTAAAGGTTTTATTAAATTTATGGCAATACTTTTGGGTATTGTCTGTCTGTATTCACTTTCTTTCAACATCATTACTTACAACGTAGAGAAAAAGGCTAAGGAATTTGCGAAAGGCGATGAAGCAAAAGAAAAAGCATACTTAGACTCAATGGCTACCGAAAAGGTATATCCAGTATTGGGCCTTACCTATCAGCAAGTAAAAAGCAAAGAAATTAACCTAGGGCTTGACCTTAAAGGTGGTATGAACGTTACCATGGAAATTTCTTTAGCAGAGTTGACAAAGTCTTTAGCAGGCAACACTTCTGATGATAACTTCAACAAAGCACTTTCAAATGCACAAACGCAAATGAATGCTGGTGGTAAAGATTTCATTGCATTATTTGTAAGCGAATACGAGAAATTAGTTCCTAACGGAAAATTAGTAGACTTTTTCGCTAATCAAGATAACGTACAACAGTTAAAAGCTAACGCTAGTAACAACGAAGTTAAATCTTATTTAAGCAAAGAAGCGAATAGCGCTATCGATCGTTCATTCATCATCTTACGTAGCCGTATTGATGGTTTTGGTGTGGTAAGTCCTAACATGCAGAAACAAGAAGGTTCTAACAGAATTTTCATTGAGATGCCAGGTATCCAAGACAAAGAACGTGTGCGTAAATTATTACAAGGTTCTGCAGAATTACAATTTTGGCAAGTTTATCAGTCTCAAGAGGTTTATCCAATCTTAGAGAATATCAACAAAACATTAGCGGTAACTGTAAAAGATACCGTGGCTACAAGCGCAGCAGACACTACAGCAAAAGGTGGTAAGTTAGCTGGCTTAACTAAAGGCGCAAGCTCAACAGCGGCAGCTAAAGATACTAGCGCAACTGCTCAAGCTGCTGAATTAGCTAAAACTAGCCCATTAATCAATACATTATTACAATTACCTATCTACCAAGGCGAAAACGGTCAGCCGCAATTGGCACCAGGTGCGGTAGTAGGTTATGCCTTACAAAAAGATACTGCAAAAGTTAACGCAATGTTAGCTAGACCAGAAATCAAATCTTTAGTGCCATCTACATTGAGATTCATGTGGGGCTTAAAGCCAAGAACTGGTACTAAAGCATTTGAACTTTATGCAATTAAAGTTACTTCGTTAGATGGCCGCCCTGATTTAAGTGGTGATGCTGTAGCTAATGCTCGTGATGGTTTCGACCAAAACAACAATCCAGATGTAACCATGTTCATGACTAGCGATGGTGCATCGAAATGGAAAAAAATGACTGCAGAAGCAGCTGCTGACCCTAACAACAAGAAAGCAATTGCTATTGTATTAGATAACACAGTTTATTCTGCTCCTACAGTACAAAACGAAATTCCTAACGGTGTTTCTTCTATCACTGGAAGTTTCACTAAAGAAGATACTAAAGATTTAGCTAACGTATTAAAAGCCGGTAAGTTACCTGCTCCTGCTAAAATCGTTTCAGATTTCGTAGTTGGTCCTTCATTGGGTCAACAAGCTATCGATAGCGGTTTATTATCTTTCGTACTAGCTTTCGTGGTAATTCTTGCTTTCATGGCATTCTACTACAACAAAGCAGGTTGGGTGGCAAACATCGCGTTAGTAATCAACGTATTCTTTATCATGGGTATTTTAGCTGCATTTGGTGCAGTATTAACCCTTCCTGGTATCGCAGGTATCGTGTTAACCATTGGCTTATCGGTAGATGCTAACATCCTAATCTTCGAGCGTGTGCGTGAAGAGCTAGCGCTAGGAAAATCTACCAACGTAGCCATTAGAGAAGGTTTCAAACATGCCATGTCTTCTATCTTAGACTCAAACATTACGGTATTCATCTTAGGTGTTATCCTATTTGTTTTCGGTTCTGGTCCTGTACAAGGTTTCGCAACTACGTTATGTGTAGGTATTGTTACTTCATTATTTGCAGCGGTATTAATTTCTCGTATCATTTTCGAATCGATGATGGACAAGAAAGCTAACATCACTTTTGATAATAGCATTACTAGAAACGCATTCAAAAACCTTGCATTCAACTTCGTAGGTCACAGAAAATTATATTACATTATCTCTGCGGTAATCATTATCCTAGGTGCTGTTTTCTATGTTAAAAACGATGGCTTACACTTAGGTGTTGACTTTAAAGGTGGTAGAACTTACATGGTGAAGTTCGATAAACAATTGAACACCGAAGAAGTGTCTAAAACTTTATCTGCTAATTTTGAAGGCGAAGAAGCTTTAGTTAAAACTATCGGAACTGACAATTCATTAAAAATTACTACGCCTTACCACATTACAGATCAAGATCCAAATGCAGATAAAGTTGTTGAAACAGCATTACGTAAAGGTTTAGATGGCTTAGGTGCTAAATACACTATCGAAAGTTCACAAAAGGTAACGCCTACTATTGCTAGCGACATTATCTACAGTGCTTACGGAGCTGTATTGTTCTCTTGTATCGTGATGTTTATCTACATCTTGGTACGTTTCAAGAAATGGCAATATGGTTTAGGTGCGGTAATCGCATTATTCCACGACGTATTATTGGTACTTTCATTCTACACTATTTTAGATGGCGTATTACCTTTCCCTCTAGAAATTGGTCAAGATTTTATTGCGGCAATTTTAACGGTTATGGGTTACACAATGACAGAAACGGTAATTGTATTTGACCGTATCCGTGAGCGTTTGGCTGAAGCTGGGAAAGAAGATATGTATGGTGAAGAGCGCAATACACTAATCAACTTTGCATTAAACAGTACTTTAAGTCGTACTATTTTAACTTCATTATCGGTGTTCTTCGTATTAATCGTGATCTTCATTTTCGGTGGCGATAGCATCCGCGGGTTTATCTTTGCCTTGTTAATCGGTCGTATCATCGGTACATATTCATCACTATGTATTTCTACGCCAATCGTAATTGACTTGTCTAAAAACGAGAAAGCGGTTAAATAGGTTTTAAAAACCAAATCATA
>Ga0256911_1000558_pt1 | contig 11422 bp, 17 predicted proteins | sample MC6MC0764MT_FD_190197 | JGI IMG/M metagenome (GOLD analysis project Ga0256911, IMG submission 190197) | Metatranscriptome of enriched soil aggregate microbial communities from Iowa State University, Ames, United States - MC6-MC0764-MT... | ecosystem: Environmental > Terrestrial > Soil >...
AAAATCGAAAGCAATCTCTTAGCGGCTCTTCCTAGCGTGCAGAGATTGCTTCTGAAAAATTTTGGCATTAAAGTTACAGTTGAATATCATTTGTCCTTTGCCAAAATTTTGCATCGCAATGACTATGAGGGGAGATACAATACAAAATGTTTGGCCATTTATACTGGAAGCCGGTATAACAAAAGAGCAAAACACCTTTCGATATTTTGCTCTTTAATATTATTAGAAGGAAAGTATTACCAGATATGGCAAAGTACTTCACCACCTACGTTATTTGCTTTTGCTTCTTTGTCTGTCATTACACCTTTAGAAGTAGACACAATCGCTACACCCAAACCACTTTTCACACGACGAATATCAGCTGGTTTAGCATATTGACGCAAACCTGGACGGCTCACACGCTCCAAAGAACGGATAGCTGGTTCTTTAGTTTCAGCGTGATATTTCAATGCTATTTTGATAAGACCTTGTTTGTTATCATCTTCAAATTTGTATTTAAGGATATAACCTTTATCGTACAAAATTTCAGTGATACGTTTTTTTAAATTAGACGCTGGTATTTCTACAATACGGTGGCGTGCCATTTGAGCATTACGAAGACGGGTAAGATAATCTGCAATAGGATCAGTAACCATTTTACTATTGATTGTTTTTAAGTTGTTGATAATCGATGATAGTTACACAGTGGTGTCTTTTCATCTAATGTTTCAATGTCTGCGTATAGTGATAAACTAATGGGTAAATACTACACACATCCAATACTAAACTACCAAGATGCTTTCTTAACACCAGGCAATTTACCATCCAAAGCCATGTCGCGGAACATAACACGCGCTAAAGCAAACTGGCGCATATATCCTTTAGGACGGCCTGTTACCTGGCAACGGTTGTGTAAACGTACTGCTGAAGAATTTTTTGGAAGTTTATCCAATGCTTCGTAATCACCTGCTGCTTTAAGAGCGGCACGCTTTTCAGCAAACTTAACCACCATTTTCTCGCGCTTGCGTTGACGTGCAATAATTGAATTTCTTGACATATCTTAGTTATTGTCTTTTTTGATATTTTTAAATGGCATACCTAGTTCCTTAAGCAACTCATAAGCCTCTTCGTTATTGCGGGCAGAAGTTACAAAAGTGATATCCATACCGCTGATACGAGCTACTTTATCAATATCTATCTCAGGATAGATGATTTGTTCAGTAACACCAAAAGTATAGTTACCATAACCATCAAAAGCTTTATCATTGATACCTTTGAAGTCACGTACACGTGGCAAAGACACAGATACCAAACGATCTAAAAACTCATACATATTAGCACCACGTAAAGTTACGCGAGCACCAATTGGCATGTTTTTACGCAATTTAAAGTTAGAGATATCTTTTTTAGACATCGTAGGAACTGCTTTCTGACCAGAGATCATAGTCATTTCCTTAACAGCATCATCTACCAATTTCTTGTCAGATACAGAACCTTTCACGCCTTGATTAAGACAAATCTTAAGCAAACGTGGAACCTGCATAACCGAGGTATAGCTGAATTTTTTCATCAAGGCAGGCACAACTTCCTCTTTGTATTTGCCTTGAAGACGTGGTTGATAATTTACAGTGCTCATTATTTAATTTCTTGACCTGTTTTTTTAAAAATACGAACAGCTTTCCCGTCTTTGCGTTCACGACGTATGCGTGATGGTGCTTTCGCTTTAGCATCCCACAATTGCACATTTGAAATGTGGATAGTGGCTTCTTCTTTTACGATTCCGCCTTGAGGGTTTTTAGCGTTAGGCTTTAAATGTTTGGTAACAATGTTAACGCCTTCTACCAATACGCGCGACTCTTGCGGATATACGGCCAACACCTGACGAGGAGTAGTACGATTTCTGTCGTTACCGGCTAAAACCACTACCTGGTCGCCTTTCTTGATGTTGAATTTAGGTTTGAATCTAGTACTCATTTCTATTGATCTTGAGCCGCTTTATATGAACGGGCGGCAAAGGTACGAAAATATTTTAATTATAATACTTCTGGAGCCAAGGAAACAATTTTCATGTATCCTTTGTCACGTAGTTCACGTGCAACTGGCCCGAAAATACGCGTACCGCGAGGATCATCAGAGTTGTTCAATAACACTACTGCGTTATCGTCGAAGCTGATATATGAACCGTCCTTACGACGTAGTTTGTTTTTTGTACGAACGATAACCGCTTTACTTACAGTACCCTTCTTCGCGCCACCGGCGGGAATAGAATCTTTGATGGTAACTACGATTTTATCGCCAATACCGGCATATACTTGACCGCTATTACCCAGTACTCTGATGCAAAGTACTTCTTTAGCGCCGCTGTTATCAGCTACATTGAGCCTTGATTCCTGCTGTATCATTTTTTATTAAATTAAAAAGCCAAAACCTGGACGGCCAAGTTACCCAGTAACCCACCTCCTGCTCTAACTCTTGTTTCTTTTTTATTGATTATGGTGCACTACGTACACCTTTATTAACGAAAAGAGGCTACAATAATTTAGATTCTAAAGCTATAATGAATATGAATTCGTCTTATGCCTGTTTGAACCAAAGGAAAAATTACTTAGCTTTTTCAATGATTTCTACCAATCTCCAACGCTTTGTTTTGCTCAAAGGGCGAGTTTCCATGATGCGCACGGTATCACCGATACCACAAGTATTGGTTTCGTCGTGTGCATGGAATTTGGTTGTCTTTTTCAAGAATTTACCGTAAAATGGGTGTTTTACTTTACGTTCTACAGCTACAGTAATGGTTTTATCCATTTTATCGCTGGTAACAAGTCCCGTACGGGTTTTCCTGGCTTTTCTTTCTACTTCTACTGACATTATGAAAGATATTGAAATATTTTATTAAGATGCTAAATGTCTCTTTTGTTGCTCAGTTTTCAACTGTGCAATCTGACGGCGAATGCTGCGGATAACCATCGGATTTTCGATTGGGTTTACAGCATGGCTGAACTTCATTTTCTTTAAGCGCAACCCTTCTTCACCAATCTTGTCGTTAAGCGCTTGATCGCTAAGTGAGCTATAATCCTCAACTTTCGCTGCGTTTGACTTTGCCATTTTATTTAGTATTGAGATTTGATTATCAGATATAGAACATTTAGCAATTTAAATACTCCAAATCCTAATTCAATTTATTAAAAATTTCTTCTTAGATTTTACTAGGTGCTTATTCACCAGCGTAATCAGGACGTACAACGAATTTCACTTTAATTGGCAATTTTTGTGCTGCCAATGCAAATGCTTCGCGCGCTACTTGTTCAGGTACACCATCCGCTTCAAACATGATACGACCTGGTTTAACTACAGCAGCCCAATATTCAAGACTACCTTTACCTTTACCCATACGTACTTCTGCAGGCTTAGCAGTGATTGGTTTGTCAGGGAAAATGCGAATCCAAACATTACCTTCACGTTTCATGTGACGGGTTAGTGCTTGACGCGCAGCTTCAATCTGACGGTTAGTGATCCAGATTGGCTCTAAAGCTTTCAATCCAAAAGAACCGAAGGAAATAGTAGCGCCACGCTCTGCATTACCTCTGATACGACCTTTATGCTGCTTACGATGTTTTACTCTTTTTGGCTGTAACATTGTTGATATTTTTAAGTATCAGATACTTTGTATTAAGTATTGTGTATTATGTATCAAGTATTTCGTATCAGGTATTAAGTATTCTGAATAACGAAACTTAATACATTTTACTTCATACAGAAATTAGTCTTTCTTAGGAGCGCCGCCTCTGTTGGCACCACCACCTCTATTGTTTCCACCGCCACGGTTACCGCCACCACGACGATCGTTACCACCACGGTCTCCACCTCTTTCGCGACGTTCGTCGCCACCTGGGCCACGACGGTCAGTTGCTCCGCTAGTGATGTTAGGGTTCAAATCACGTTTGCCTAATACTTCACCTTTACAGATCCATATTTTCAAACCAATTTTACCGTAAACAGTCATTGCGTAAACAGAAGCGTAATCGATATCCATACGGAAAGTATGCAAAGGAGTACGGCCTTGTTTGATTTCTTCACTACGTGCAATCTCAGCACCACCTAAACGACCACCAGCTTTGATCTTGATACCTTCGGCACCCATACGCATAGCTGTAGAAATTGCCATCTTGATAGCACGCTTATAGCTTACACGACCTTCAATTTGACGAGCGATTGATTCACCAACAATCTGAGCATCCAATTCAGGACGACGGATTTCCATGATGTTAATCTGAACATCAGCATTACCAGTCAATTTCTTCAATTCTTCTTTAATCCTATCAACTTCCTGACCACCTTTACCGATAATGATACCTGGTTTAGACGTGTGGATAGTGATAATCAATTTTCCAAGTGTACGCTCGATAACGATACGAGCAACACCGCCCTTATTGATACGCGCATTTAGATATGTACGGATTTTGTGATCTTCTACCACTTTACCGCCGAAATCTTTTGGATTGCTGAACCACATAGAATCCCAACCACGGATAATTCCTAAACGGTTACCTATCGGATTTGCTTTTTGACCCATTGTTCTTAATTTGATAATTTGACAATTAGCTAATGTGCTAATGATAATATTTTTAAAACGATTGTCATGTTACTGACGCTCTTTGGAACGATTTACTTTGTTCTTAGATAAAATAGCTAATTATCACATCAGCTAATTAGCTAATTATTTTGCTACTTTGCTATCAACGATAAGTGTAACGTGATTGCTACGTTTACGAACGCGGTAAGCACGACCTTGTGGTGCAGGCAACATACGCTTAAGCATACGGCCACCATCAACAAATATAGTTTTAACGACAAGGTTAGCTGTTGCTACATCTGCACCTTCGTTTTTTTGTTTCCAGTTGTCAATTGCACTAAGCAACAATTTCTCCAATGGAACTGAAGGATGCTTAGTATTGAATTTTAAAACATTCAATGCTTTTTCTACTTCCATACCGCGAATCAAATCGGCCAATAGGCGCATCTTGGTAGGAGAGGTAGGATAATTGCGTAAACGAGCTGTTGCTTCCATTTTAATTTTGTAATTTGATAATTAGCTATCGGGCTAATTTCCTAATTTGATAATTTGACAATTGTGATATGCTAAGAATTGTTTCATCTTAATGCTGATAATCCGTTAGCGTACCAGCAATTAGCAAATCAGCTAATTAATTTATTTCTTAGTTCCGCCGTGACCTCTAAAGTTACGAGTAGGAGCAAATTCACCTAGTTTGTGACCCACCATGTATTCTGTTACATATACAGGGATAAACTTGTTACCGTTGTGAACAGCGAAGGTATGACCAACAAAATCAGGACTGATTGTAGAACGACGACTCCAAGTCTTAACTACGCTTTTTTTAGCGCCAGCTTCATTCATTTTGGTTACTTTCTCTTCTAAGTTGTGGTCAATATAAGGACCTTTTTTAATCGAACGACCCATTTGTCTGGTGTTTTTGATGATTTGACGATGAGCAAATACTCAAAGTCCATTTTATCTATTTATGAATATTAATTATTTCTTAGCCTTACCTGATAATTTCTTACCATCACGACGTTGAATAATTAGTTTGTTAGAATCTTTAGTCAAGCTACGTGTTTTCTCACCTTTAGCATACTTACCAGTACGGCTACGTGGGTGACCACCTGAAGATTTACCTTCACCACCACCCATCGGGTGATCTACAGGGTTCATCGCTACACCTCTTGTGCGTGGACGAATACCTCTCCAACGGTTACGACCTGCTTTACCCATTGATTGCAAAGCGTGATCGCTGTTAGATACGATACCTACTGTAGCGTAGCAAGAAGCCAATACTTTACGTAATTCGCCAGATGGCATTTTAACAACAACGTATTTTTCTTCTTTTGCATTCAACTGAGCATAAGTACCAGCAGAACGAGCCAAAGCACCACCTTTACCAGGTTGCATTTCGATGTTGTGAATTACAGTACCTAAAGGCATATTTTTCAACAATAAAGCATTACCAACTTCTGGAGCTGCGTTATCGCCACTGATAACTTTTGTACCTACTTCAAGACCTTGAGGGGCAATGATGTAACGCTTTTCACCATCAGCATAAGCCAACAAAGCGATGAAAGCAGTACGGTTTGGATCGTATTCAATTGTTTTAACTGTAGCAGGAATATCTTTCTTGTTACGTTTAAAATCAACGATACGGTAGTGTTGTTTGTGTCCACCACCAATGTAGCGCATTACCTGGCGACCTTGATAGTTACGACCTGCAGTGCTGCTTTTTTTAGCCAACAAACTCTTTTCAGGTTTGTCAGTAGTAATTTCTGCAAATGCGTTGCCTACTCTCCAACGAGTACCGGCTGAGGTCGGTTTGTATTTACGTAAAGCCATTTTAATTTTTAATTTGTCAATCGGCAGATTTAAATAAGCCAATTAAATTTATAGTTTGTTGTTAGCGGTGGTACTATTTAGCCACCATTCTTTAGATTTGGAGCTTCTGAATTAGAATGCAAACAAATCGATGCTTTCGCCATCAGCAAGTGTTACCACTGCTTTTTTGAAAGATGATTTACGTCCAGAAATGAATCCAGCTTTGGTAAATCTGCTTTTGCTTTTCGCAGGCATCACTATTGTGTTTACACCTGTTACTTTTACGTTGTAAAATTCTTCAACCGCAGTTTTGATTTCCAATTTGTTAGAACGCTTATCCACTACAAAAGTGTAACGGTTCTGCTTTTCCATCTGACCGTTTACCTTTTCAGTAACCTTTGGGCGAAGCAATACTTCTGAAAGTCTCATTTCTTTAATTTGAAAATTTGAAAATTAGCAAATGTGCCATTGGCCCCCTGCTGTTTCAATATTTGATGCCTTTCGGCAATAATTTTAATTCTTGGAATCCTTTATTTGCCTTTTGGGCTAAGGATTTACTCTGCTACTTCTACTACTTCCTCAGTAAATACTTTTGCGGCACTTTCAGTCAACAAAATAGTGTTGGCGTGAACGATGTCGTAAGTATTGATATCACTCAAAACGCTACTTTTTACTCTAGGAACGTTACGGCTGCTTAAGTAAAGGTTTTGATCGTAGTCGATATTTACCAACAATACTTTCTTACCGTTAACTTTAAGACCGTTCATCACACTGATGAATGATTTAGTGTTAGGTTTATCCATTTTGATATCCTCTACCACCATGATGTTTTTCTCACGAGCCTTGTAAGTAAGTGCCGACATTTTAGCCAAGTCTTTTACTTTACGGTTCAATTTGAAATCGTAACGGTGAGGAACTGGACCGTTGATAGCACCACCACCTTTGTACAAAGGGTTACGGATATTACCTTTACGAGATCCACCAGTACCTTTTTGACGGTGCAACTTGCGAGAAGAACCTTTTACTTCAGCACGAGTTTTCGTTTTAGAAGTACCTAAACGTTGTGCAGCAAGATATTGCTTTACAGCAAGGTAAATAACGTGATCATTAGGTTCGATATTGAAAATATCTTCTGGCAACTCTACGTTGCGACCTGTATTTTCACCTTTGCTATTTAAAACTTCGATTTGCATTTCTTATAATTTTGCTAATGTGCTCATTAGCTGATTAGCTAATTGAAATATTGTTTTTGTCATTCCGATAGATGTAAAAACCTATCGCTCTACAATTTAGTAAGTGCTGTTTTGAATCAAAACGATAGAACCGTTGTGACCAGGTACAGAACCAGTAACTAGAATGTAATTTTGCTCAGGGAAAATCTTAACCACTTTCAATGATTTAACCTTTACGCGATCGCCACCCATACGGCCAGCCATACGCATACCTTTAAATACACGACTTGGGTAAGATGAACCACCGATAGAACCTGGAGCGCGTTGACGATCGTGTTGACCATGTGATGCTTCACCAACCCCAGAGAATCCGTGACGTTTTACAACACCTTGGAAACCTTTACCTTTGGTAGTACCGATAACATTTACTTTGTCACCTTCTTTGAAGATGTCAACTGTAATGCTTTCACCAACTTGTTTATCTATGGAAGTGTTTCTTAATTCTTTAACTACAGCTTTGGGCGCTGTGTCTGCTTTTGCGAAGTGATTCAACAAGGCTTTAGGCGTATTTTTTTCTTTACGCTCACCGTAAGCAATTTGTAAGGCTTCGTACCCGTCGTTTTCGACTGTTTTCTTTTGCGTAACTACGCAAGGTCCGGCCTCAATAATGGTGCAGGATACCTGCTTTCCATTAGGTTCGAACACGCTAGTCATGCCGATTTTTTTGCCAATAATACCTTTCATAATATTTTGTATTTCAGCGCTGGCTATTTGTACCAGCACTGTGTTTATTATTATTTTTTTGCTAATGGAAAGTCAGAACCGAGTCTGCTACCGAGCCAAGCGCCCGTTTCTTTAAGTTGGCAGTTTGCAATTGGCATGATGCCTATTGAACTTACTTAAGAGCGGGATTAGCTATTTTACTAATTTCTTTAAAAGAACGTTTGCGCTTTCGCTTTCTATAACTGTAACACGATTGAATCGCGTCTGTACTTATGCTTTAATCTCTACTTCTACACCACTTGGAAGGTCTAACTTAGACAGGGCATCCACTGTACGGCTTGAAGACGTGTAGATATCCAACAAACGCTTGTGCGTGCAAAGTTGGAATTGTTCACGTGCTTTTTTATTTACGTGCGGCGAACGCAAAACGGTAAATATTTTCTTATCCGTAGGTAATGGAATTGGACCGGTAACTACGGCGCCAGTATTACGAACGGTCAATACGATTTTCTGTGCAGATTTATCTACCAAATTGTGATCGTAAGACTTTAGCTTAATGCGAATACGCTGTGACATATCAAAAAACTTCCTTGTTAAAATTTTTGGGACTGCAAAAGTAGATAATAATTCGAAAACAACAAATTTATTTTTAAATTTCTTTTTCTAGCTTTTGTAATGGGCGGCGAAGGTAAGGGATTATTTGATAATTATTAACATTTAATTATTTATTTCTACCCACTTTTTATCTTTCTGCCCCATTTCAATCAAAATTTGATCTTTTAAATCCTTCTGCTTACTTTTAATAATATGGTTTTTACTATCAAATCAAATTTCTGCTCCAATCTGAAAAGGATAATCATCCTTACATCTATTTTATTTTGTCTTTGCTCATCTAATGCAAATGCCCAGACAAAGTGGATATCCGCAAGGATTTTTACAATAGATACTATTAATAATAAAATCAAGAGTCCAGATACTATAGAGGCCATTGGCGCATCTGTGTGCTTACTGAAAAACTTTGATGGTAATGAAAAAGGAAAACCTTGTGCCTATGGCACTTTTGCTGACGTTGACGGTTTCTTTAAAATAGACAATGCAGATAGCTACTCATATATGGAGGTAAGTTTTAATGGAGCAGATTTTTTACTATTCAATCTTAATACAGAAATTCCAGATTCAATTTTTATGTTTGCCAATGCCTCTACAACACCTGCAACAATTGATGCTCCTTTTGGCAAACCAATAAACAAAAAAATGTTCGTAGGTAAACCCGCTATTTACCTCTACCCCACTAAAACGACTGAAGTAAATGTAATACACCATTTTAAAGGAGAAATAGGAACAACATTTCCCGACTACAATGATGGCTGGCAAGTAACCGCGCAACCTAATGGTGAATTACGCAATAAAAAAGACAATAGAAAGTATGAATACCTTTTCTGGGATGGAACCTATGCCTTCCCAAAGGAACATTACGATTTCAAAAGTGGTTTTGTTGTAAACAGCAAAGACAATGTTGCATTTCTATTGGAGAAGTTAACTCAGATTGGCTTAAATGAAAAGGAAACAAATGACTTTATGGTGTATTGGTTGCCTATGCTCAATCAAAATCCAATTAATTTTATCCATTTCAGAATTAACGACAATATAGATAACAGTTCCGTATTAAAGGTAAGCCCAGAGCCAGATAGCTGGATTAGGTTGTTTATGGAGTTTAAGCTTGTAGACACTTCGTTTTCCATACCTGAACAAAAATTGAAAACTTATCCTCGCCAAGGGTTTACCTTGGTAGAATGGGGAGGCGGCAAGATTGAACAAAATTTTGTTTTTCAATAAATCTAAAAAAATTGGCTGCTCTTTTTGATGATCAGAACAGCCAATTTTCTTTATTTGAAACTAGTGTTTTACTATTTTCACTACCTTCTTATTTCCGCTTTCATCATACAGACTAATGAAATAGAGCCCTGCCGACAAAGCTTTGAGCTGGATAGCAGAAGTTTGTTTATCTATAACTCCCGCTGAAACATATAACCCAATATTATTAGTAATAACATAATTCAGTTCTGTATTTATGCCTGAGCAATAAAGATAATCACTGGTAGGATTGGGATAAAATTTCAAGCCTTCAAATCTTGACAAATCATCAATGCTTGTTGGGGTAAGTGTTACTGTTTTGCAATAACGAACAGCGTCGCAATCGTTAGCAACGGTAACACATACTTCGTAGGTGCCGCCATCAGCATAAGTATGCGTAGGTGAAGGATGATAGGAATAGAGACTCCCATCTCCAAAATCCCACTCGTAACTCAGCACATTATCCGGATTTACACCTGTACATTTAACCGTATAATTTAATAAGTTTTCAATATTTATAGAATCAATTCTAGGATAAGGATGAAACCTGCGCCAATGATGCAAGCTATCAAACACAATGTTTTGCGCAGCTTCTTTAATAATATTGGCATTGGCCACACTCAACGAACTAATAAAAGTATTGGTACTGGCATCTTTCGCAAAAAATAAAGTATAGAAACTTAAAGCCGCAGCATAAGTACCTGCTACCGATGGATGACTTTCATCTGGCTGATACAATTCTAATGTTGGGTGATTATCACGCAAATTACGCCATACCTTGGCTACAGGGCTTATAACGCTTTCATTTTGCTGGGCCATAGTAGTATAGCGCAATTGCAGAAGGCTGTCCATCCCTTCGTAAGTACATACAGGCGGCCAATTAACACAATTGCTGGCATCGCCATTCTTGCGGCCCCAGGTCATATAGAACACCGTTTTGGCACAAGGACTAAAATGATGCACTAAGCTGTCCAACCTCTTGGCATAAGGATAGACCTCATCGGCCACTTGCGATTCGTCAAAAGACGGCCTTTGACTTTGCTCTTGCAGCACTACAAAATCCCAATCGCCTTGTGCTATAAGACTAAGCGTAGTAGGATTGCTACAATGCTGCTGAAAGGTTTGTCCACCAGGCGCACTTACTTGGTAATACAAACTATCGCCGCCAGCGGTAGCTAGGCTACTCACCATATTAGGCAGGTTGTTTACTTCGGTATAACTGTTACCAATAAAAAGCGCGCGTAAGGTATCGCCGGCATTCGCAGTAGTAAGCACCAGCAATGCGAAGCATGATAATAGTAATCGAGTCATG
>Ga0256911_1000559_pt1 | contig 11410 bp, 12 predicted proteins | sample MC6MC0764MT_FD_190197 | JGI IMG/M metagenome (GOLD analysis project Ga0256911, IMG submission 190197) | Metatranscriptome of enriched soil aggregate microbial communities from Iowa State University, Ames, United States - MC6-MC0764-MT... | ecosystem: Environmental > Terrestrial > Soil >...
GCTCGATGCCGAGGTGCTCGCGCCCACCGGCATCGACTGGCGCGAGCGCGTGCAGCGCCTGGTGCGCATCACCTGCGACACCCGGCTCGAAGGTCTGCCGGCCTTCGACCACGAGATGCTGATGCTCGAACACCGCGTGGCCGAGCCCAAGCACCATCGCCGCGTGTACGACGAGCTCGCCGCCCGTTGGCTGCAGGCCTTCGCGGCCTGCCAGGATTTGCAGCCGCCCCCTTCGCCCGCCACGGTCCACGCCCTGTTCACCGCCGCCTGGGGCGGGCGGCGCTATCGCCTGCTGGTGCAGCCCGAGATCGGCGACGGGGAATGGGTCGGCGAGATCGAGGCGATGGTCAGGGCGCGGCTGGATTCGCCGCGACCGGCGCGCTGAGCGACTGCAGCCAGGCCAGCGAGCCTTGCAGCTCGGCCGGGCGTATCTCGTGCCCGCCCGGAAAGTCCGCACCCGACAGCGCCAGCGGCAGGCCGCGCGCCACGTCGCGCGTGGCCTGCGCGGCGCTCGGCGGAATCACGTTGTCGGCGCTGCCATGGCTGACCCACAGCGCCTTGCCCTCGAAGGCCTCGCGCGGCGCGATCAGCGGCACCACCTGCTGCAGCAACGGGTGTGCCACACCATCGCGGCGCGCACCGTCGCGGGCCGGGTCAGCAGCAGCGACAGCGCCATGATGCCGCCCTGGCTGAAACCGCCGACCACCACGCGCTGCGGCGGCACGCCGAGCTGCTGCGACGCCGAGGCGATCATCTCGCCGGCCAGGAAGCGGCTCTCGCGCTCCTGCTCTTCGTCGATGTGCCGCTCGCCGTTGGCCAGCACCTGGAACTCGAACCACGCATAGGCATCGGGCGACAGCACATAGGGCGCGCGCAGGCTCAGCACGTGGAACTGCGGCGGCATGTGCCGCGCGAGGCCGAACAGGTCTTGTTCGTTGCTGCCGACGCCGTGCATCAGCACCAGCAGCCAGGGCTCGCGCACATGGACCTGGGCGGGATGTTCGAGAAACTTGAGGGGCAAGTGGAGTTGGGACATGGATTCAGAGGGAGGGTTGAAAGCCTTGCGCCAGTGCGCGCGTGACTTCGGCCGCCGGCACTTCGCGGCAGCCGGTGGCATTCTGGCCCGACCAGAGCGGAGAAAAGTCGCCGCTGCCCTGCGCCTCGGCCCTGGCGCGCAACGGCGCGATGCCCGAGGTGGCGAGCGGAAACTCCGGCGCCGCCGCGCCGATGGGCCCGAGCTCGCGCATCACGCGGTTCACGATGCCGCGCGCCGGCCGGCCGGTGAACAGGTTGGTGAGCGCAGTATGGCGTGCGGCCCCGCTCTTGAGCGCCGCGCGGTGGATCGCGCTGGTGGTGGCTTCGGGCGTCAGCAGGTACGCGGTGCCGACCTGCACGCCGGCCGCGCCCAGCGCCATGGCGGCGGCCACGCCGTTCGCATCCGCGATGCCGCCGGCCGCGATCACCGGAAGCCTGACGGCACGCACCAGTTGCGGCAGCAGCGCGAAGGTACCGAGCTGCGCCGTGAGATCGTGCGAGAGGAAATGGCCGCGGTGGCCGCCGGCTTCGAGCCCCTGGGCAATGACCGCGTCGACGCCATGGGCCTCGAGCCACAGCGCCTCGTCGACCGTGGTGGCCGAGGCGAGCACCTTCGCGCCCCAGCCGCGCACCTGCGCCAGCAGCGCCTGCGGCGGCAGGCCGAAATGAAAGCTCAGCACCGGCGGCCGGAACTCGGCCAGCAGGTCGGCCGCCTCGGCGCTGAAGGGGTGGCGCCCCGGCCCGGTCGGAATGCCGGCGGCGTCGATGCCGAACTCGCGGTAGTACGGTGCCAGCGCGGCGCGCCAGATCGCCTCGCGCTCGGCGCTGGGTCGCGGCGGGGTGTGGCAGAAGAAATTGACGTTGTAGGGCTTGCCGGTGCCGGCGCGGATGGCCGCGAGCTCGCTGCGCATCGCATCGGGGCCCAGCATGGCGCACGGCAGCGAGCCGAGCCCGCCGGCGTTGCAGACCGCGATGGCCATCGCGCTGCCTTGCACGCCGGCCATGGGGGCCTGGATCAGGGGAAGTTCGGTGCCGAGGAGTTGCTGCAGCGTGGTCATGCGGAGAGATCCTTCCGTGTTTTCTGCCGCGCATTCTCCAGCCAAGTCCGTGATCCCTGCAGCCACGGGGTCATCGGCGGCAGACGCTCGGCGCCTACCCGCCCGCGCCCGCTTCACGCGCCGACTGCAGCGCTTCCTCCTGCGCGAGATGGGCCGTCCGCGCGACACAGTAGGCGAACAGCTCGTCGAGCTCGGTGGATTTGTCGAACACCGCATCGGCCCCCAGCGCGGCGGCCCGCCGGCGGATTTCGGGGGTGGCGTAGTTGGTCAGAATGACCACCTTCTGGTAAGGCTCCCGATGGCGGCACCCCGCCAGCACGCCCAGCCCGCTGCCGCCCTTCAGGTACAGACCCACGATCGCCAGATGCCAGGTGCCGTGGTGCGTCGTCAGCCACTGGCTGGTTTCGGCCTGCGTGGCGGAGTGCGCAACCACGCTGACATCGGCGATCTCCTGCAGCGTCTCGATCAGGTTCTCGCGGATCGTCTCGTTGTCTTCGGCCAGGTAGGTGATGAGCGTGGTCATGGGAACCACAGATACACCGCCGCCCCAGAGAAGCTGCGATCCGTCCGCGCGTCTCGCAGTAGGACAAGCGTGGCGTCGGCTGCCTGCACCCTGCACCGGCGATCTGCATGCAGGACCGTGTCCAGGCGCCGGGCGTTGATCGCCCCCACTCACGGGTTCTCGTGCTGCTTCGCTGCGGCGTACCCCTTGGCCGTCACGCGCATCACGGTGGCCTGTCCCGAATAGACGCTTCGCCCGCGCTGGTACAGGACCGGCGGGAGATCGGCCTCGATCAGTTGCGCGGTCCGAAGAATGTCGCACTTCTGAATGTCGAGCGGATCATCGACCTGCAAGGGCAGCCGCGCGCAGCACAGCCGGATGAGCAGCGCCATCGGCATTCATGCTCCTTCGACCATCGAGGATGCGCGTGCGGCGCCGGACCGCGCCGGGAAGGCCCCGGCCAGCCTGCGTCCGTGCGGGCAAGCGCGGACCAGGGCATCGGCCGCAAGTTCGGAGGGGCTCATCAGGGCATTCACGGTGTTTCTCCATCCAACGATGGTTGAGATTTCCACGCTATCCCCGATGCGATGCGGGCACCGTTCGCCAGCGCACGATGGCGTTGAAAATAGGACGGCTGTTTGTGCGTCAGCGCACAGACGCCAGGGCGTCCGTTGCAAAATGATGGGCATTTTGGGATTCTCACCCTGCCATGGCATCGTCTTCGCCTTCGTCTTCGTCGCATGCGGCACTGGCGCGCAACAGCCTCCTGGAGGTCATGCCGCCGGAAGTGCTGGCCGACCTGACGCCGCTTCTCGAGCTCGTTCCGCTCAAGCTGGGCGAGGTGCTCTACGAATCGGGCGTGGTGCAGCAGCATGTCTACTTCCCGACCGATTGCATCGTGTCGCTGCTCTACGTGCTGGAAAACGGACAGTCGGCCGAAATCGCCGTCGTAGGATTCGAGGGCATGGTCGGCGTTTCCTTGCTGATGGGCGGCGGCAGCACCCCCAACCGCGCCGTGGTGCAAAGCGCGGGCCATGCATTCCGCTTGAGCGCCGGCCACATCAAGCAATTGACCGACAACGGCGGGCCGCTGCTCCATCTCCTGCTGCGCTATACCCAGTCGCTGATCACGCAGATGTCGCAAACGGCGGTGTGCAACCGTCACCATTCGCTCGAGCAGCAGCTGTGTCGCTGGCTCCTGCTGAGCCTCGACAGGTTGCCCGGCAACGAATTGGTGATGACCCAGGAGCTGATCGCCAACATGCTCGGCGTGCGGCGCGAAGGGGTGACGGAAGCGGCGGGCAAGCTGCAACGCCTGAACCTGATCAAGTACACACGGGGCCGCATCACGGTGCTGGACCGTCCGGGGCTCGAAGAGCAAGTGTGCGAGTGCTATGAAGTCGTGAAGCGCGAAACGGATCGCCTGCTGCCCCATCGACCGGCGACCTGAGCGCGCGGCAGGCGTTGCAGCTTTCGGTACGGCGCCGCACAGACGGGAGGCAAGCGTTCAGCAACAATGCGCCCGACAGCGCATTCCCGCGCGGGCTCTTCTCAACAGGCGGTTCCGTGACTTCAGACCCGACCCGCCCCGTTCTCAACCGGTTGCTCGAAGCGCTGCCGCCGGCAGACAGAGCGCGTTTGCTCGAGCGATGCGACCATGTGTCGCTGGCGGCGGCCCAGGTCCTCTACGAACCCGGCGACGTCATTCGCCATATCCACTTTCCCACCAGCTCCTTCGTCTCGCTGGTTTCCACTGCAGACGGTCACGACGGTCTGCAGACCGGCATGGTGGGCAACGAAGGCGCATTGGGCTACGAGCTGTCGCTGAACGTGGAGAGCGCTCCGCTTCGAACGCTCGTGCAGGGCGCCGGCATGGCGTGGCGCCTGACGGCGCAGTCGTTCGAGGCGGAACTGCTGCAGAGCTCCACGCTCAAGCGCATTCTCAATCGGTACGTCTGCGTGCTGCTGATGGAGTTCGGCCGCTCCGGCCTGTGCAACCGATTCCACCAGATCGAAGAACGCCTGGCCCGCTGGCTGCTGACGACGCAGGACTGCGCGCATTCGCCGCACCTCGCGTTGACCCACGAGGTGCTGGGCCGCATGCTGGGCGTGCGCCGGGTCGGCATCACCAACGCCGCGACGGCGCTGCACATGCGCCGCCTGATCGACTACCGCCGGGGTGTCATCACCATCACGGACCGTCCGGGGTTGGAAAATGCGGCCTGCGATTGCTACCGGGCCAATCGCCGCAGCTATGCGAACCTGATCGCATAGAGGCCCCTTATCCGGGGCCTTTCTCCGCGGCCTCGCGAAGATCGTATTCGCGCAGCATCACGGGCTCCATCGCGCCCTGCGCCAGCCGGCGCCGCACGGCCGCATCGATTTCCTCGACGTGGCGGCCATAGGTTTCCATCGGATCGGCGCCTTCGCCGGTGCGAAAGTGGTAGCGCAGGGTTTCCCTGGCGATGCTGGCGCCCACGGCCCGGCCCTCCACCATCACCGAGAACCGGACCGTGCCCGAAGCGTCATGAAAAAAGGGCGCCTCGGACATCGCTTCAGCGTGCGGGAGGAACGACAACGACCGTTCCGCCGCTGCCGGTATTGCCCCTGGCACCCGTTGCGCCGGTCGCACCCGTGCTGCCGGTGTAGCCGGTGGCGCCCGTGTTGCCGGTATTGCCCTGGTTGCCGGTCTCTCCTTGGGCGCCGGTGTACCCGGTGTTGCCGGTATTTCCCCGCTCGCCCGTGGCGCCCGTGTAGCCGGTATTGCCCGTATTGCCTTGCGGTCCCATGGGGCCCGTGCAGGCGCCGAGCGCGACCAGAGCCAGCAGGAGCAGCGAAGGCATTGCAAATTTCATGATTTTTCCTTTGGAGTGGTACGCAGAAAAACTGCGCATGCGCCACTCTCGCCCGGAAAGCGAACAGCGTCTGTTCGGTCCCGCTCTTAGGACACCGTCGCAGGCTTCGTCCTACGCAGGCCCGAGTCCTGCTTTTGCATTGCGGCAGCTTGCCGCTAGACCAGCTGCAGTTCCCTGGGCGCGACGCCGTCGAACACGCGCCCGATCTGCGCCGGCGACAAACCGTACATGCGCCGGAACAGCCCGCCGAACACCGCGCGGTACTCGTTGAGCACCGGGTAGTCGCGGTTCTGGAACAGCGTGGCCTGCGTCAGCGCCTGCTGCTCGCCGACGATGCGCCCGCCGGCCTGGGCCGAGAGGCCGCCGCCGAGCACCCAGTAGACGGTGCCGTGGCCGTGGTCGGTGCCGCGGTTGCCGTTCTCGCGGAAGGTGCGGCCGAATTCGCTGATCACCACCACCACGGTCTGGCGCCATGCGTCGTCGCCCAGCTCCTGCGCGAAGCCGGCCACGCCGCGGCCCAGTTCCTCGAAGCGGTTGGCGAGGTAGCCGGTGGCGGCGCCCTGCCCCACGTGCGTGTCCCAGCCGCCCACATCGACGAAGCCCAGGTCGAAGCGGTCGCGCATCAGCAGCGCCATGCGGCGCGCGACCAGTTCGAAGCCCTTGGCGGTCATGGCGTTGCGGCTGGCCGCATCCATTTCGGCCTGCACCGCGCGCATCACCTCGTCGCGCACCTGGAAGCCCTCGGCCACGGGCTGGGCGAGCGCGGTGTTGCGGTACATGGCCGCGATCACCTGGCTCTGCCGGGCGTCGATGCCTGCGCGTGCCACGCCCGCGAGCGCCATGTTGGCGGCCCGGGCGTCGCCGCGCAGCGCGATCGGCAGCTGTTCGGTGAAGGCGATGGGCGACACGTCGGCGACGGGTCCCGCGCCGAGCACGCCGGCCAGCCGGTTGAGAAAACCCGAGCGGTAGTCGCGGCGCTGGTCGAGCGCCTGGCCGAGTTCGATGGAATCCTGCGTTTCGAAATGGCTGCGCGTGAGGTCGTCGGTGCCGGCGAAGGCGATGAACGAGGCCTGCTTCTGCTGGAACAGCGGCAGCACGCTTGGCGCCAGCGCGGGATGCAGGCCCCATTGCGCGTCGAGCGGCAGCGCGCCGTTGGGCTGGCCCGGGCGTGCGATCGCGATGTTGGGCCGCGCGGCGTAGTAGAAATCGCTGCCGGTCGGCACCAGCAGGTTGCTGCAGTCGTACGCACCGCGCAGGAACACGACCAGCAGCTTGGCGCCTCCAGCGGCCGGCGCGGCCCTCAACTGGCCGGCGGCACCGGCGAACGGGGCGGCGGCCATGAGCTTGAGCAGTTGTCGGCGTTGCATGACGGTATGTCCTTTCTTATTGCCTTGCTCCTTCCCCCCTTTGGGGGAAGGTTGGGATGGGGGCTCGGCAGCCTTCGTTCAGCCTCGGCGCCGCGTCGAGCGCCGCTGAGCCCCCACCCCGCCCTCCCCCAAAGGGGGAGGGAGAAAAACCTCAGCGGCGCATCAACTCGGGCGACGCGAGCAGGAAAGTGTTCCATTCCTGCGGCGACTTCGCCTGCGCGAGCGCTTCGCGCGTGCCGGCGCTCAGGCCGCCCTGCATGGCGCGCACCGCGCGCGAATCGGCCAGTTGCGGAAAAGCGGGCTTCTCGAGCGGCGTCTTGTCGTCGGCGCGGAACAGCACCGCGCCATTGGCGCCGATGGCGCGCGCGATTTCGAAGCGCGTGTTCATCTGGCCGGCGCTGGCCCAGGCCGCCTCGTTGAGCGGATAGCCGTCGGGCGTCTCGTGGCCGTAGAGCGGCTCGCCCATGCGCTGGATCCAGCCGAGCATCGGATTGACGTTCTGTATCACCCGCTCGTCGTACGCCAGCCGCACGCCGGCCAGCACATAGTGCACCGGATCGCGAAACTTGCGGCCCAGCGACGCCGCGAACTCGGGCGACTCGAACAGCGCCTTCAGCGTGACGGCGATGTTGCCGTCGCTATGCGTGAAGGCCGCGGCCATGCGCTCGACCAGCGCCGGCGGCGGCTCGTCGGCCACGAAGTACACCGCGAGCTTGCGCGAGACGAAGCGCGCGGTGGCTGGCGCGCGCGCCAGCCGGTCGAGCGCCTCGTCGGCCTCGGCCAGGCCGCGTGCCTGGATCGGCTGGCCCAGCAGCGTCTTGGGCCCGTAGTCGTGGCGGTTCGGGTTGAACTCGAACAGGCCCCGGCGCACGTAGTCGCCGCGCACAGCCGGCCGGATGTTCGGCGGCGGCGCGTCGAGCGGCTGCAGGCTCACGCCCACGCCGGTGAGCACGCGGGCCAGCTCCTGCACGTCGGCCTGCGAATAGCCGCTGCCCACGCCCAGCGTGTGCAGCTCCATGAGCTCGCGCGCGTAGTTCTCGTTGATGCGGTTGGCGGCGTTCTGCGCGTTGTCGAGGTAGCGCAGCATCGCCGGGTGGTGCAGCGTGGCGCCCAGCAGGTCGCGGAACCGGCCGAGCGCATGCGGGCGGATGGCGTTCTCCTCGTAGTCGCCCAGCATGGCGCGGATGTTGTCCTTGCGCAGGTTGACGTTGAAGTGGTTCATCCAGAACCAGGTCATCTGCTCCTGCAGCTGGTTCGGCGCATAGAGGGCGCGCAGCACGAAGCGCTGCTGCGCCTCGCGCGCGAGGCGGTTGAGTTCCTGCTGGTAGGCCTGCCGCGCGGCCTTCTTCTGCTCTTCGTCGGGCAGCGCATCGGCGGCCTTGCGCTGGGCGTCGAGCACGATGACGAGCCGGTCCAGCGGCGTGTGCGAGATCGTCATCGCATCGATCTGCGCCTGCGCGGCGGGCGGCAGCGGCGCCGGGCGCGGGTTCAGCTGGTCGCGCATCCAGAGCGCCAGGCCGCGCTGGGCCAGCTGCGCATCGCTGCCGGCGTTCGCGCCCCAGCTCACGCGGTCGAGCCAGCGCAGGCGCGTGGCCTCGTCCACCGGCGTGGACGGCAGCGACACCGACACCAGGGGCCGATGGCCGCCCGGCGCGGTCGCGCAGGCCGCCAGCAGCGCCAGGGCGGTTGCGAGCACCGCGGCGGCGCAGACCCGTGCGGCGAATACGCTGTTCTTGTTCATCGGGGCTTCCGGACGTGACGGTGGCGAGGATGCCCTCCTCAACCGTTCTACCCTGCCCTGGGTTGACGCACTTTACCTTCGGCGGGCAACGGGCGCGCCAAGACAGCGCCCCGGCGCGCCGAAGTCAGGCTTCGGCCAGGGTGGCCGGTGCAGCGCCTGCGATCTGCCGCAGCGCGCGTTCGAACACCTCGACCGGCTGGCCGCCGGAGATCAGGTGCTGGTCGTTGATGATGATCGCGGGCACCGAATGGATGCCGGCGTCGGTGTACATGCGCTCGCGTTCGCGGGTTTCGGCCGCGAATTCGTCGCTCGCAAGAATCTGCCGGGCGCGTGCCGCGTCCAGCCCCGCCTCGGCGGCCAGGCGCACCAGCAGTTCGGGGTCGGAGGGGTTCTGCCCGTCGCTGAAGTAGGCCTTCAGCAGCAGCTTCTTGAGCACGCCCTGCGTGGCCGGGCTCTCGAGTCCGGCCCAGTGCAGCAGCCGGTGCGCATCGAAGGTGTTGTAGACGCGCGGCCGGCCCTCGGCGCTGAACGCGAAGCCCACCGCCGCGCCGCGCGCGCGGATCGCCTCGCGCGCCTGCGCCTGCTGTTCGCGCGTGGAGCCGTATTTCTGGTTCAGGTGCTCGAAGGTGTCCTGGCCTTCGGGCGGCATCTGCGGGTTCAGCTCGAAGGGCTGGAAGTGCAGCTCGGCCGTGACCTCCGGTGCCACGCGCCGCAGCGCCGCTTCGAGCGAACCCAGGCCCACGGCGCACCAGGGACAGGACACATCGGAGACGAAATCGATCTTGAGATGGGAAGTCATGGCGCCATTCTTCATGGCGCCACAACCCTTGGTGCGCGCAAGGTTTTCAGGCCGCGGCCTTGGCCATGCGGGCGTCGACCATGGTCTGCTCGCGCAACCTGTCGTATTCCTGCTTGTCGACCGGCACCGCGTCGGGCTTGCCGAGGTCGTCCATGTGGATGCGGTAGGTCTCCCGCGCACTCATCGCCGCCAGTGCCGCGAGCACGGTCACAGCGAAGGCGATCGCGCCGACCGTGAGCCAGACGTTGGCCGAGCCGGGCGGCGCCACGGCGGCGAACAGCGCGGGCAGCAAGGCGGTGATGGTGGTGCCGATGTTCTGCGAGATGGCCATCGCCGAGACCCGGTTGCGGGTGCGGAACAGCTCCGGGTAGAAGCTGGGGAAGGTGGCGTTGTAGCCCTGGTAGACGATGCCCCACATCAGCAGCGACATGCCGATGGCCAGCGGCACGTTCCTGATGCTGATGGCGTAGAGGTAGACGAACGACAGCAGCCCCGAGACCAGCGCGCCGACGATGATCGGCGGCTTGCGGCCGATCCGGTCCGACAGGTTGCCGACATACGGAATCACCAGCACCGCGAGGATGTTGCCCAGCACCGGAATCCACAGGTAGATGTCCTTCTCGAAGCCGATGCCGTAGGCCGCCTGCACGGCATAGGCCGCGCCGAACACGGTGGCCACCACCGGAATGACGTTCATCAGCGCCATGCAGACCACGCGGATCATGTCGGCCCAGCTGTCGGTGAAGGCCTGGACGATGGGCGACTTCGGCAGTTCGCCCTTCTGGTTCACTTCGGCGAAGGCGGGCGTCTCGTCGACCTGGCGGCGGATGATGTAGCCCGCCACGATGACGGTGAAGCTCAGCAGGAACGGAATGCGCCAGCCCCACGAGTTGAAGGCCTCTTCGGGCATGTAGTGCGCGAGCGGCAGGAACACCGCGGCCGCCAGGATCTGGCCGGCCTGCACGCCCTGCAGCGTGAAGCTCGCGAAGAAGCCGCGCCGCCCGAACGGCGCATGCTCCAGGATCATCGAGCTGGCGCCCGAGATCTCGCCCGCCACCGCAAAGCCCTGGATCAGCCGCAGGATCACGAGCAGCGCCGGTGCCAGCAGGCCGACCTGGTCGTAGGTCGGCAGCAGGCCGACGGCCATGGTCGAGAAACCCATGAGGAACATGCACAGGATCAGCACCTGCTTGCGGCCGTACGTGTCGCCCCAGTGGCCGAGCACGAAGGCGCCGATGGGACGCGCGACATAGCCCACGCCGTAGGTCGCGAGCGAGGCGACGATGGCGGTCTTCGGATCGCCCTTGGGAAAGAAGATCTGCGGAAAGATCAGCGCCGCCGCCGTGGCGTAGATGAAGAAGTCGTAGTACTCCAGCGCCGAGCCGATCCAGCCGCTCGCCGCGGCCTTCTTCGACTGGTGCCTGCCTTGCGGCTCATGGGCTGTGGTGTTGGCCATGTGTTGTCTCCAGTGTTGACAAAGAAAAAATCAATCCTGCGCCTGGGAAGCCATGCGCGCCGGTGCGTTGAGGGCACCGTAGGCGTCATAGCCGCCGACGCGTTGTGCGACCTCGAAGAACAGTCCCCCCTCGAAACTCTCGGTATAGATATGCAGGTAGTCGCCGGCCGGCGAGCGGTCGAACAGCACGCCCGCCGCGCGCAGGCGCGCGAGCAGCGCGGGCTCGATGTCGATGCGCGTCGCCAGGTCGTCGTAGTAGTTGTCGGAGATGGGCACGAAGCGCGTGCCGTTGGCGCGCAGCGTCGAGGCGGTCTCGAAGATGTCCTCGCAGCTCAGCGCGATGTGGTGCACCGCGCCGCCGCCGGTCACGCTGAGCGTGCGCGCGGTGCGGGTGCGCTGGCTCAGCGACACGTTGAGCACCAGGCGCACGCTGCGCTCGGCATTGGCGACGCCGCGGCTGCGGATCAGGCCGAAGGGGTCGGCCAGCTCGAGGCTCTCGCCGGGTTCGAGCCCCAGCACGGCGCGCGTGAACAGCACCCAGGTGTCGAGCTGGTCGAGCGCAAGCCCAAGGGCCACATGGTCGATCTGCCGGAGGCC
>Ga0256911_1000560_pt1 | contig 11408 bp, 9 predicted proteins | sample MC6MC0764MT_FD_190197 | JGI IMG/M metagenome (GOLD analysis project Ga0256911, IMG submission 190197) | Metatranscriptome of enriched soil aggregate microbial communities from Iowa State University, Ames, United States - MC6-MC0764-MT... | ecosystem: Environmental > Terrestrial > Soil >...
CAGGCCCCAGTCACGTGATCCCTCACCGATGAATGCTGCATCCATCGCCAACAGCGAAGCAAAACCGCGCCTTCCCAATACCTCCGCAGTGCGATCAAACCGCTCCACTTCAAGGAACACATGCTCGTCGCTGCGCAGCAGCTGCGTGCGCGAAGCCGGAAAGCCTGCCTCGCGCAGCGTGGATAAGGCCAGATGCTCGCAGACGAGCAGATCCGCCCAACGCGCACCCAACGGGTTCAACGACGGCAACGCAAACTTGACCAAGGCAGCGTAGCGACCAGTAGTGGTAACAACAGTCGCGGTGAACTTGGGCTGCTCGCCGCCTGGAGACGAGCCTACTTCCTCGCCATCGAGTGCTTCCTTGGCGCGTATGGCATAGACATCGTGCCGGCTGTCAATGTCCACCCGATCCGCTGGCGCATCCACTTCCAACAACGCACGGTCGATGGCAGCCTGCCCCAACAGCAGGTCGCCGACGCTGGTGCCGCCATGCAGGATGCCGAGCAGGTTGTCGCGCGATTGCCAACTCTTCAGGTCCTCGGGCACACCCAATGCCCGCCCCAAACGATGCGCCAGTGAACGACCGAGGAAACCTTGCGGACGCACATCATCCAGAAACCAAGGCAGCCCCGGAAAGTAACCCGGCGGACCATCCACTGCGCGCGTCAGGTTCGGACGATCACCCGTGGGTTCAAAAAGAAAGCCGTCTCCACGCAGCGCGTGCAGGGTGCCCAGCTCCTCCATGTTCGCGTCCGGGCCCATCCGGTAAAGCGGCCACATGTTGGGCCGGACCAGCGCAGTGGCTACGTAGGCCGTGGCGCGCGCCTTGCCAACCCGGCGTACCTGATCACCGGCTTCCGCTACCAACCGCGACAGGACGGGACGGGAAACGGCCAGCTTCTCGACCAACTCGCCGGCCGGCACCGGATCGCCGCCTTGAAGCAGATCAAGCAGTTGCAGGACGCTGGCTGAGGAAGGACGGGCCATGACCAGAGCTCGTTTCTTTACGATTTATGAAACGATACTAGCGCACAAGGAGTATTTCAACACTTTGATATCAATAGATATTTAACTGTATCGCGCCATCACTATCCGATAATTTCTTTACGATTCTCCAGCCGGACAGGAATGCCTGCCGTCCGCTTGTTGCGGCAGATCCGGCTGGTTCTGAAGAAACCAAAACCATGAAACGGGCGAGGGCCAAAGCGGAAACCCGACTCTGACCCCGGTTCTTCACTAATCGCAGCTAGCTGGAGGCAGGCAATCGGCAAATTGGCGCTGCAATGTCGGAAGCATTGGTGAGCGCAAGCCATGCGCCATGCGGACTACATTCGTTGCCAGGAGCAGCATACCGTTGGCGTTGATGAGCATTGAACCAACTTCATGATGCGGAAAGGAAACAAAGCTCTGCACGACGGGCCTGATACCTCCATGCACATAAGAGTGCATTCCTCGCCATGTTGCTTCCTTCAGCTCCACAAGGGGCTTGTGAATATCGGCCGGATGGAAACGGGAGATGGTATCCAACATCGCCGCAACGTCCGGCCCTTTTCGCGTTTCAGCATCCGACAGGATGGCTTCTTCCTTGGGAGCAAAGAAGCCTTCAATCCAAGTATCCTCAGCCCCACGCATGGTCCATGTTGCCCTAATCAATGCTTCATACGTTGGGCGAACCAGCGCCGTTGCGGACAGGTCCAACTCACGCTGGATAAGCAGCCATTGCGACATGGCATGCTGCCTGACGATGTTCGCAAAGCCACGGACAGCTAATGTCCGCTTGCTTTGAGGTTCAGGCAACTCCTCCCATAGCTGGTTGAGAGCGTGATGCAGCAAACGGGTTCCGTTCGTTATGCGCTCCAGTCGCTGTAAAGCCTGATCATCCGCATCTATCTCACTCTGCATACGTTCGCTCCTTCGCCACATATGTACATTGGTACAAGACTCTGTACTGCTTCCCTGCGTCAGTCGACGTCACAACAATCGCACGCGAAAACTATAGCCTCCTTTTGATGCAGGTCCGGCTGATATTGGCAGTCCCAAACCCCATCTAACGACAAAGGGCCAGAGTGGAAATCCGACTCTGACCCCTGTTCCCCCCCCCAATCGTGGCTGAGGGACTAGGCGAGTCGTCGGCGCTGAAGGAAAAAAATCGACACCAAAAGCAGAAAGCCGAGCGTCGGCTCGGCTTCTTCGATCATTGCAAACCCCGGGTGCGCTGCTATTGCGGCTGATCTAATTGATCCTAGAGAATCAAGACCACACAACGAACGAGGACCAGGGCGGAAACCTGACTCTGACCCCGATTTCCCGATTTCCCCACCCTCTATTCATCCCAACTCTCGATCACCGGCTTTTTTCCGAACCGTCCTTCCCATCGCACGAACACGCCGAATCATTCCAGATCGGACGCTCTCATTGATGCCACCAAGAACAGCCCCCTCCCCATTCCATATCGCAGACCAAAGCGCCCAAGCTGTCGCAGAAAAAACTAACCACGAAAAAAATACCGACGTAACAGAAACCCACATTGATTCATCGGAAAGAAAAGAAAGCACTAAAAAAACAAAAAAAGCCGCAGTCAATGAAAAACAGGACTTATATAGCGCGCATACCAAGACATCATATCGCGCCAACTGAGAAACCTCTTGCTTAACCTTACCGCTAATCAAAAGGCTGGATAGCACCGGGAAAATGACAGCGATCCATATGCCGAATATCGTAACGACCAATCCAGCGAAGCCGATTAATGCCTTTTGGACCTCAAGCAGAACGGACAAAGGGACGTTTCCAGCAAAAAAAGCAGCCACCGCAGAGGTGATGCCAATCAATACTTCAAAAATTGACCTTTTCCAGCTACTCATTGAATAGCCCCAGCACCTTGTCGAAATTCGCCTTCATGTAGTCAGAAAGAGCATCTATATCAATCATTCCGTTATCGCCCCGACCAATGTTCATCTGCAGCCTTTCACGCGCGATTGAACCACTTAGCCAGTGAATCTTCTGTGACTCTTTTGCAAAAACAAACCCCACATCATCCCAAGTGTCGTCGCAATTTTCGCGATATCGCTCAATAATCCCATCGACTTTTTCCAACGTCAGTCGGGTCTTAAATTCATACTGAAAACCGATGTCAGCACGGAGCCTATTGTTCACCGGCATTCCCGCAAACTTAAAAGCCGAATCAAGAAAAGACTTATGCTCTTCTATCACTGGACTGATGGTTGCCCTACGGACAATTTTTCGAACTTCATCAAATCGTTGGCGAATTAGATTTTCTTCTGCAGCAACCCTGACGAGACTAGTCGAAAATTTCGCAACAGCCCCTTCTGCGATCGAAGGATCATCCCCATCTTCATCGCTGTACCCCAAGAGTACATCTTCATCATCCGCATCCCAGACACACCACAAAGACGCACTAGCCAAGTATCCGCTTATGAAACGCTGAAACTGCCTACTTCCATTGAGTCTTTGATCAAATCGGACATTGATCACACGCTTTCGTCGTGTATCAACGCAGAAGAATGCTGGGTAGCCCGGCAATGCGAGAGCGTCAATCTCAACTGCAGTAATATCCGGCGAGCCAATACGCGATGCCATATGAAGAACCTGCACCCCCTCCTCAACGGTTGCGAGTTCGTTCCACGTAGCCACAAGATAACGCCCCGCACCGAGATCCCTGGCATCAAGGCAAAACGCGCGCAAAACATCAGCATCTTCGTCTGCTGGATATGTACTCGACTCACCTATAGACCCCAGCGTAGCCACCCAAGTAACGAGATGACGCATGGTTTCCGCCAATGACGTAAAAAGGTGATCTCCCTCTTCATCATAGAAACCACAAGAACCAACTTTATATAACGTAACCGTCGCGTCTTCCATGCCCCACCCTGTTGAAAAGTCCCTACTTCATTCAACGAGTGTAATACGACACCAAAAAAAAGGGCCAGACTTATCTTTGTCTGACCCTATCTTTAATCTGATCTATGCTCAGTAAATCAACCGCACTTGCTATACCCACAATTCAAGCAAGTCTGGCAACCGTCCATGATCACCAACGCCTTGGTGCTGCATTTGTGGCACATGGTGGCGGCGGCTGGGAAGCTGCCGTTGTCGGCGCTTTCCGGGTCGGCTTCGAGAACGAAAACCTCAGAAGCCAGCCCTCCCTGGCCCTCCCCTTCGCTTTGCGAAAGGGAGGGGGCGAGCGCGGCGCTTTGCGCCGGCGCTGCGTTTACTTCACTGTTTTTTTTTTGAGCGTTCTTCGAACTGCTTGCGCTTCTCGGCGATCAGGGCGCGCTGGTGGGCGCTCATTTCCGGGTCGTGCAGCAGGCCGATCGACTTCATGTGGTCTTCGACGATGGAGCCGAGCTCGGCGACCAGCGATGGCATGTACACGCCGCCGGCCTTGAAGTAACCGCCCTTGGGGTCGAACACGGCCTTCATTTCGTCAACGATGAAGGTGACGTCACCGCCCTTGCGGAACACGGCGGACATGATGCGGGTCAGCGCCACGATCCACTGGAAATGCTCCATCGACTTGGAGTTGATGAAGATCTCGAACGGACGGCGCAGTTCGTGCTCGGTGCCCTGGTTGAGCACGATGTCGTTGATGGTCACGTAGAAGGCGTGCTCCACCAGCGGCGATTTGATCTTGTAGGTGCTGCCGATCAGCACTTCCGGGCGCTCGATGCGCTCGTGCATGTGCACGATGTTGTCGATCGGGGATTCGTCCTGGACCGCCGTGACCGGGGCCTTGGCCGCTGCTGCTTCACGGGCTTTGTCGTCCGGAGTGACGACGGAGTAACCCTTGATTTTCTTGTCGATCTTGACGGCCATGGTACGAATCCTGGTTATGCGTTGTGGTGCTGCGATGCAGGTGGCGGCAACCCCGTCCCTGCGGGACGGGGTGCGCGGTGCGGCTTACTTGCGGGTCGCCTTCTTGGCGGCCTTCTTCACTGCGGTAGCCTTTTTGGCAACCGTCTTCTTTGCGGTAGCGGCCTTCTTGGCCACGGTCTTCTTGGTCAGGGCAACCTTCTTGGCAACCGTCTTCTTGCTGACGGCTACTTTCTTGGCGACCTTCTTTTCAGTGGCCTTCACTGTCTTCTTGACGGCGGCGACCTTCTTGGCGGCCTTCTTTTCGACCTTCTTCACTGCCTTCTTGGCAGCGGTGGTCTTCTTGACGACAGCCTTGGCAATCTTCTTCTCGGTGGCCTTCACCGACTTCTTGGCGGCAGCAGCCTTCTTGCCGACGGCCTTGGCGACCTTCTTCTCGGCAGCCTTCACCGTCTTCTTGGCCGAGGCGACCTTGGTGGCGGCCTTCTTCTCGACCTTGGCGATGGCCTTCTTGGTCGCCGCACGCTTGCCGGCGCCCTTCTTCTTCAGCTCGGTGGCTTCAGCCTTGGCGTTGGCCTTGGCGGCTTCCAGCTTCTGGCGCACGGAAGCGACCTTCTTCTTTACTTCCTTCTTGGCGGCGCTGGCCTTCTTGGCGACGACCTTTTCAGCCTTCTTGACGGCCTTTTCAGCCTTCTTCACCGCTTTCTTGACCTTGGCAACCTGCTTCTTGGCGCCGGCCTCGACCTTCTTTGCACCGGCCTTCACCGCCACAACGGCGTCGCCAGCGGTGGCAGCGGTGGCAGCGATGCTCTCGCCAGCGTGGGCAACGGTTTCCTTGACGGTTTCTTTCACGTTTTCGGCAACCTGGGTTACGGTCGCGGTCACACCATTACCATTGCTCATAAAGCCCTCCTAAGGGCATCGGGTCTGTAATGTTGACGATGCTATATCGAAGCCGATGCAACGTGAAACAAACGTGCGGCAACCCGGTGGTGGCGGGACCGTCGTCATGCCCTCCCGGCACGCGGCCGGGAGGACGATGAAGGCACTCAGAACTTGCCGTAGTAGCCTTCCTTGAGGGCGTCGAAGAGGTTGGCGGCGGTGTGCATCTCGCCGTCGTACTCGATCTGTTCGTTGCCCTTGACCTCCACCGTCTGGCCGTCTTCCAGCTCGAAACGGTAGGTGGTGTTCTCAAGATCCGCTTCCTTGACCAGCACGCCCTGGAAGGCGGCCGGGTTGAAACGGAAGGTGGTGCAGCCCTTCAGGCCCTGCTCGTGGGCGTAGCGGTAGATGTCCTTGAACTGCTCGTACGGGTAATCAGTCGGTACGTTGGCGGTCTTGGAGATCGAGCTGTCCACCCACTTCTGCGCGGCGGCCTGCACGTCCACGTGTTCCTTGGGCGAGATGTCGTCGGCGCTGATGAAGTACTCCGGCAACTGGGCGTCAGCCTCGTCGGAGAACGGCATGGCCTTGTCGTTGACCAGCTGGCGGTAGGCCAGCAGCTCGAACGAGAACACGTCCACCTTTTCCTTGGACTTCTTGCCTTCGCGGATCACGTTGCGGCTGTAGTGGTGCGCGAACGAGGGCTCGATGCCGTTGGAGGCGTTGTTGGCCAGCGACAGGCTGATGGTGCCGGTCGGGGCGATGGAGCTGTGGTGGGTGAAGCGCGAACCGACCGTGGCCAGCTCTTCCACCAGCTCCGGGGCCACCGTGGCCACGCGCTGCATGTAGCGGCTGTAGCGGGCGTGCAGCACCTTGCCAGCGATCTTCTGGCCGACCTTCCAGCCGTCCTTCTTCATTTCCGGGCGCTGGCGCAGCATCGCGGCGGTGACGTCGAACTGCTCTTCCATGATCGGCGCGGCGCCCTTCTCACGGGCCAGCTCAAGGCCGGTTTCCCAGCCGGCCACCGCCATGTCGCGGGCGATGGCTTCGGTGAACTCGCAGGATTCGGTGCTGCCGTACTTCATCTTCAGCATGGTCATGGTGCTGCCCAGGCCGAGGAAGCCCATGCCGTGGCGGCGCTTGCGCATGATCTCGTTGCGCTGCTGTTCCAGCGGCAGGCCGTTCACTTCGACCACGTTATCGAGCATGCGGGTGAACACGCGCACCACTTCCTTGTACTCGTCCCAGTCGAACGAGGCCTTGTCGGTGAACGGGTCGCGCACGAACTTGGTCAGGTTCACCGAGCCCAGCAGGCAGGCGCCGTACGGCGGCAGCGGCTGCTCGCCGCAGGGGTTGGTTGCGCGGATGTTCTCGCACCACCAGTTGTTGTTCATCTCGTTGACGCGGTCGATCAGGATGAAACCCGGCTCGGCATAGTCATAGGTGGAGACCATGATCATGTCCCACAGGTGACGGGCACGGATGTGGCCGTACACCTTGCAGGCCACCAGGCCGTCGTCGCGGACGATGTAGTTCTCGTGGGTCGGCCATTCGCGCCAGACCACTTCCTCACCGCTGGACGGGTCCAGCTCGGCCTGTTCCTTGGTGTTGATCGGGAACACCAGCTGCCAGTCGGCATCGTTGTTCACCGCATCCATGAAGCCGTCGGTGATCAGCAGCGACAGGTTGAACTGGCGCAGGCGGCCGTCCTCGCGCTTGGCGCGGATGAAGTCCTTCACGTCCGGGTGCGACACGTCGAAAGTGCCCATCTGCGCGCCACGACGGCCACCGGCCGAGGACACGGTGAAGCACATCTTGTCGTAGATATCCATGAAGGACATCGGCCCGGAGGTATAGGCGCCGGCGCCGGCAACGAAGGCACCGCGCGGACGCAGGGTGCTGAACTCGTAGCCGATACCGCAGCCGGCCTTCAAGGTCAGGCCTGCTTCGTGGACCTTCTCCAGGATGCCGTCCATCGAGTCGGTGATGGTGCCCGACACAGTGCAGTTGATGGTGCTGGTGGCCGGCTTGTGCTGCTGCGCGCCGGCATTGGAGGTGATGCGGCCGGCCGGGATCGCGCCACGGCGCAGGGCCCAGGCGAAACGCTCATACCAGTAGGCACGCTTGTCGTCGGTCGCCTCGGCGTCAGCCAGGGCACGGGCCACGCGCAGGTAGGTACCGTCGATATCGGCATCCAGCGCTTCGCCTGCCTTGGTCGTGAGGCGGTACTTCTTTTCCCAGATGTCCTGCGAGGCAGGCTGCAGAGGGATCATGTCCGACTTGGTTTGATTGCTGACCACTTCCAGACGCACCGTACTCATGATTGTGGAAATTCTCCTGGGGCACCTTTCGGTGCGTTCAACTTTTTCCCCGGCGGGCCGGGCGGCAAAGACAACGACGCGCAGGCGCGTGCTTACGCGCCTGTCGGCGGGATGAGGGGATTCCGGGAATTGCCGGTTTTCTGCATCACTGTCGCGGTCATTGCACGCCTTCCGTTGGGGTGCTTGCACCCCGAGCACTAAACCCTACTGCTTGGGGACGCTTTTCACATCAACCCAACATCTAGTGGGTGATGACCAAGCCAAGCTTACCCGCAGGCGGGGTGATGTCAAACGAAAAATCTCCTGCGCGGCTATTGCATTCCGTGCAGGGCTTGGCGCTCTTGGGGTTGCGGCCATGCGGGCGTTTCATTGCCGATTTAGCCGCCCCCCGCCACACTCGTGTTCAGCAATCCGCCCAACCCGGCGCCGCCCACGGCCGCCCCCGCATGGAATCACCGGCAATGCGACCCGTACCGACCCTGCTCACCCTGGCCTTGGCCGCCGCCTTCGGCGGTTTCACCGCCACCGCTATCAACGCCCACCTGGACAACCGCGCCGAAGCCGCCACGCTGGGGGCGGTGTTGCCAGCCACCGCTGCGCTGCCGGCCTCGGTCGCCGGGCAGCCGCTGCCGTCGCTGGCACCGATGCTGGAGCAGGCCATGCCCGCGGTGGTCAGCGTCAATACCAAGCAGGTGGTGCGGGTACGCAACCCGTTCTTCGATGACCCGTTCTTCCGCCGCCTGTTCCCGCAGGTGCCGCAGGAACGCATCAACGAGTCGCTGGGCTCGGGCGTGATCATCGACGCCACCCGCGGCTACGTGCTCACCAACCACCATGTGGTGGAGAACGCCGACGACGTGCAGGTCACGCTGGCCGACGGCCGCACGGTCAAGGCCGAGTTCATTGGTTCGGACCGCGACACCGACATCGCCCTGATCCGCATCCCCGCCGACAAGCTCACCGCGCTGCCGCTGGGCAACAGTGACGAACTGCGGGTCGGCGATTTCGTGGTGGCGATCGGCAACCCGTTCGGCTTCAGCCAGACAGTCACCTCCGGCATCGTGTCGGCGGTGGGCCGCAGCGGTATCCGCGGGCTGGGCTACCAGAACTTCATCCAGACCGATGCCTCGATCAACCCCGGCAACTCCGGCGGCGCGCTGGTCAGCCTCAGCGGCCAGTTGGTCGGCATCAACACCGCCAGCTACAACCCGCAGGGCAGCATGGCCGGCAACATCGGCCTGGGCCTGGCCATTCCCTCCAACCTTGCCCGCGACGTGGTCGAGCAGCTGATCACCAAGGGCGTGGTGGTGCGTGGCACGCTGGGCGTTGAAACCCAGAACCTCACCGCGCAGATCGCGCAGGGGCTGGGCCTGGACGAAGCGCGTGGCGCACTGGTCACGCGCGTGCTGGCCGGATCCGGCGCAGCGGCGGCCGGGGTCAAGGCCGGCGACGTGGTCACCGCCATCAATGGCCAGCGTGTGGACAACGCGCAGGCGCTGCACAACTACGAAGGCCTGTCCACGGTTGGCCGCACCGTCGACCTGGAAGTCCGCCGCGACGGCAAGCCGCTGCAGCTCAAGGCCACGCTGAAAGAACAGCCGCGCGCGGTCACCGGTGACACGCTGGATCCACGCCTGAGCGGTGCCACCTTCGTCGACCTGCCTGAGTCGCTGCGCCAGTCCGGCCTCAACGGCGTACTGGTCAGCGAAGTGGCGCGCGGCAGCCGTGCCCAGCAATCGCAGCTGGCCAGCGGCGACGTCATCCTTGCCGCCAGCAGCGGCGAGTTCACCGACCTCGCCAGCTGGCGCGCCAGCTTCAACCCGCGTCCACAGCAATTGGTGCTGAGCATCCTGCGCGGCAACCAGCGCGGCCAATTGATGATGCGATGATGTCGATGTGATCACCACGTTGCGCGGTCGTAACGTTGTTTACACCCCGCAACTGGTATTTGTTGAGTTCTGTTGCAACCGCGCGCCAACCGGCGCACCCGCTGAACCAGGAGATCAAGAATGAGCCCCACCAATACCGAGAACATGAAGGAACACCTGGGCGAGGCTGGCGCACACCTGAAGTCCGCCGCTTCCGCCGCTGGCTCGGCCGTCAAGGGCGCCGCTGGCGCTGCTGGTGATGAACTGCGCCTTGGCCGGGCCAACCTGAAGGCCGAGCTTTCCGACAGCGCCCTGTCCGGGCTGGCCGCCGCCGAGCTGGGTGGCGCCGCCGCCAAGGAACAGGTCGATGCATTGATGGACAAGGGCAAGGACCTGATGGACAGCGCCGCCGACCTCATCCGTGAGCGTCCGCTGGCCTCGTTCGGCGTGGCCTTCGCCGCGGGCTGGATCATCGCCAAGCTCGCCCGCAGCAACGACTGACCGGCGTGGGCGAAAACGCAACACCGCCAGCCGACGACACCGCCAACCCGGGCCCCGCGCCCGGGTTGGAGGAAAGCATCCGCCAGGTCGGCGCCGCCGGCCGCCAGACCATGGATTCAGCCGGTCATGCCGTGCGGTCGCTGCGGCGCCTGGCTTCGGCCGATTTCGCATTGGCACGCAGCGCATTCGGCCGGGCCCTGGCCTGGAGCGGGGTCGCCATCGTGTTCGGCGCATCGGCCTGGCTGCTGCTGGCCGCTACCCTGGTGGCCCTGCTGCAATACCTTGGCCTGTCCCTGTTCGTCTCGTTGTTGATACCCACCGCATTGAGCCTGGCCATCACCGGCTACGGCATCTGGCGGGTGTCCTACTTCTTCCACCACACCGGCATGCATGCCACGCGCCGGCAGCTGTCGCGGCTGGGCCTGTTCGATGAACCCAGCGGTGAAGATCCCGATGCCGACGTGAAGCTGCCCGGGGAGGAGATGCGATGAATTTCGAAGCCCTGCAGCGCCGCGTGCGCCGCGCCGAGGCCGTGGTGCAGGTACGCAATGAAGAAACCATCCAGCACTGGGACCAGCTCAGCCAGACCTGGCGCAGTGCCTGGACCCCGGGGCGCATCGTCCTGGTCGGTCTTGCTGGTGGCTTTCTGGCCGGCAAGATGGAACCTGGCGGTGGCTTCAGCGGTGCCCGGTGGCTGCAGATGATCGGCTCGGTATCCGGGCTGGTCGCATCGGCGCAGGCGTCGGTGGCCTCATTCGCCGCCGCCGCCGCCGGCATGGCTGCAACCCACGCGGCCGAAGCCGCCGAGGAAGCCGGCGACGCTGCCAGCGATGCCGCGCAGGCAGCTTCACCTGCCGCCCCCAACCCCAACGCGTCGGCGGCCGCCAATCCGGGCAACCCGGTGCCGCCGCGCGCCGCCGAAGCCGCCACGGAACTGTCAGAATCCTGAGCCGGGCGCGGCACCGCGCCGCGCCCTTACTGCCGGAGCCTCGCCCGCATGTCCGAG
>Ga0256911_1000564_pt1 | contig 11378 bp, 9 predicted proteins | sample MC6MC0764MT_FD_190197 | JGI IMG/M metagenome (GOLD analysis project Ga0256911, IMG submission 190197) | Metatranscriptome of enriched soil aggregate microbial communities from Iowa State University, Ames, United States - MC6-MC0764-MT... | ecosystem: Environmental > Terrestrial > Soil >...
AGCGAGACGACCGCCACGACCACGACGATCCCCAGCAGGATGAGACCGATCGTCAACGTGACCGAACGTCGCCTCGTGCGTGTCGCGCCCGTCTCTTCCGGTCGGGTCTCACCGGACTGTCCGGCCGCCTCGTCGACGATGGCGCTCATCGGTTGCCCGAGATACTGCGTCGGAGACGCGGATCGACGAGTCGCTGGACGATGTCGGCGGCGAACCCGATGAGGAGGACGGCGAGTGTGCTCACGAAGAGGATGCCCTGGATGTTCGGGTAGTCGTGCTGCTCGATCGCGCGGAGCAGCATGCTGCCGAGTCCGGGAAGCGTGAAGACGCTCTCGACCACGACGGCTCCGAGGAACGTGGTCGCCAGTTCGATGCCGAGGATGGAGATCACCGGCACGGCGCCGTTGCGGATGCCGTGCCGGCGCATCGCCTGTCCGAATCCCGAGCCGAGCGCACGTGAGTTGCGCAGGTAATCGCTGCCGATCACATCCAGAGTCGCGCTGCGGACGTATCGGGCGATGGATGCGCTCATCACGATGGCGATGGTGATGACGGGAAGTGCGAGCGACGTCAGAGCCGCACCCGGGTCTGCCCAGTCGTCGCGGGGGAACCCGCCCGACGGGAACCATCGGAGGTTGATCGAGAACGCGCTGACGAGCAGGATTCCCACCCAGAACACGGGAACGGCGATGCCGAGCTGCGAGATCGCGGAGAGCGCGATTCCGTACCAGGTGTCGGCCTTCCACGCGGCGACGAAGCCCATCACGAGAGCGAGGACGAGCGCCAGGGCGAAGGAGAGCAGCGTGAGCGGGATGGTGACCGCCAGTCGCGACGCGATCTCCGGTCCGACGGGAAGAGAGGTGATGAACGATCGACCGAGGTCGAGTCGCAGCATGCTGCCGAACCACGTCACGAACTGGGTTAGCAGCGGTTGGTCGCTTCCGACCTGCTTCTGAGCCGCCGCGATCTGCTCCGGAGTGGCGTTGATCGAGAGCAGCGCGTTGGAGGGATCGCCCGGCAGCACCCGTAGGAGCACGAACAACACGACCATGGCCAGCACGAGCGACACCACCAGAAAGGCGGATCGTCTCAAGATGTACGTGGTCATTGTCGTTTAAGCGTAGGTGCTCGGGAAGCCGCCGATCGGCTTCCCGAGCATCCTGTGCACAAGTGTGCCCTGTGGACTACTTCTTTGTGATGTCGTACACGTAGAACTGGGAGTTCAGTCCGTTCACGGGGTAACCGCTCACGTCACTCGATGCCACGACGATCTGCGGGTAGAGGTACAGCCACGCGCTGGCCGCATCCTTCGCGATCTGCTCGTTGACGAGCTTGAGCTTCGCGGTCTGCTCCTCGGTCGACGACGCCTGCTCGGCCTCGTCGACCCACTTGGTCACCTGCGGGTTGTCGTATCCCCAGTAGAAGTCCGGGTTTCCGTACCAGACCACGTCGCGATCGTTCACGTGCTCCTGCAGGGTCGCCTGGAAGTTGTGCTCCTTGAAGACCTTGGAGTACCACTCGTCCGCCGAGATGGAGTTGATGTTGACGGTGATGCCGACCTTCGCCAGGTCGCTCTTCAGGAACTCGGCGACGGCGGGGTGCGGATCGTACGTGGGGGTGTCCAGCGTGAAGCTGAAGCCGTTCGGGAAGCCGGCCTCTGCCAGCTCCTTCTTGGCGAGCGACACGTCGTACGGGTTCTCCTTGGTCAGGTTCTCGTACCAGGGGTCGCTCGGCGGCACCATCGAACCGATCAGCGTTCCGTACTTGCCCCAGATCGATGAGAGGAGCTTCTTCGTGTCGATCGCGGAATAGACGGCCTTGCGCACCTCGACCTTGTCGAAGGGGGCGACCTTGTCGTTGAACGCGAGCAGCTCCTTCGTGGTGGACTTGCCGTTGTTGATCGTGTAGTCGCCGTTGCCCTCGAACTGGGTCAGAGCATCCGGGCTCTGGATGCTCGTGACGATGTCGACCTGCTTGGTGAGCAGCGCGTTGGACAGCGCCGTGGCGTCGGTGAAGTAGTCGAAGACGACCTCTTTGTTCTTCGCCTTCGAACCCCAGTATCCGCTCCACCGTTCGAGGCTGAGCGAGCTGCCGCGCTTCCAGGTGCCCAGCTTGTATGGACCGGTGCCGTCTTCCGAGGTCTTGTAGTTCGTCGTGCCGGGTCCGAGGATCCACACGTAGCTGAGGTTGTACGGCAGCGAGATCGAACGGCTCTTGAGGCTGATGACGACCGTCTTGTCGTCGGGTGTCTCGATCTTCGAGATCACGTCGAGCTGGGATTTGCGAGCGGACTGCGAGTCGTCGGCCGTGACGCGCTCGATGCTCGACTTCACGGCGGCACTGGTGAGCGGCTTGCCCGAGTGGAACTTCACACCGTCACGCAGAGTGAACGTGTAGGTGAGGCCGTCGTCGCTCGTCTTGTAGCCCGTCGCCAGCAAGGGCTGCACCTTGCCGTCGTCGGTGAGCTTGAAGAGACCCTCATAGACGTTTCCGTTGAGCGCCTCCGTGACACCCTGGCCGCCACCGGCCGTGTTGTCCAGGTTCTGCGGCTCGTAGATCGATCCGACGGCTATCGACGCGTCCGAACCGGATGCGCTCGATGTGGCTGCGCCGCCGGAGCAGCCTGCGAGAGCCAGAGTCGTCGCGACTGCTGTCGCGAGCACGGCGATGAGGGGGGTTCTTCTCAACAGAGTTCTCCTGGGGTGCTGTGGTGCTGGGTGTGGGTCGGGCTGGGTGGTGCGTGCTGCCGTGTGGGTGTCAGTGCGAACCGGTGCCGGGGAGTCCGGCGCCGTCGCGGAAGACCACTCGTTTCTCGCCCGCTTCGACCGGAAGGTCGAAGCGGTTGTTGCGAGGTGGCAGCGGACAGTTGTACTGGTCTGAGAAACCGCAGGGCGGCACGAACGCGCGGTTGAAGTCGAGAACGACATCGTCGCCCTCGCGCGTCACGAACAGGAAGCGACCCGAGGCGTACGTGCCGGACGGACCGACCTGGCCGTTGGTCGAGTCGCCGAAGACGAGCAGCAGGGTGCCGTCGTCGTCGAAGGCGCTCAGTGTGTAGTCGACGCCGTCGCGGCTGAAGGTGATGTCGCCCGGGACCACGAGGTCACGGGTGCCTCCGTTGTCGCGGATGTGCTCGAAGGGCACCGTGCGATCGTCGGCGATCGGTGTGAAACGTGCCGAGATCACCCAGTCGGGGTTGAACGGGAAGGCCGTGACGGTCTCGAACGCGCGGATCGCCGGTGAGTTCGCGTCCCAGAGACGGAGCCCACGCTCGGGCTCGCCGGTCTCGAGGTTCGTGCGGGTCAGCTCCGTCGCGGTGACCGTCGATGGCTGGCCGGCCAGTGCATCCTCGATCGTCGTGGAGTCGCCGGGCTGCAGCCAGCGCGTCTCGATCAGGCTCAGGTTGCCGGTCGGCGCGGCCACCGACTCGAGACGCCAAGCACGCCAGGCACCGTAGCCGACATGTGCGGCCTCGATGACGGCGGCGGAGGCGAGGGACGGGGAAGCTGTGGTGGGCGCGATGGCAGAGAGTTCAGACACGATGTCGGACATAACGTTCCGAGTGTGGAACTTGTTCCCTCGATTGCCTACTCGTGTTGCGTCGTGTTTCGTGTCGTCGCACGGATCACCTGCGGCGAAAGCGCGAGGACGACGCCCACCAGGGCAGGGACGAGCAGGGCCCATCCGAGATCGGGACGCGCGAAGATCCCTTGGAAGCTGCCGACCGCCACCGCGATCTGGAGGATCTGAATCGTGACGGCGGATGCGCGAGACCAGCTCTGGCCCCGGAGCACAGCGATCGCGGTAGCGGTGACCCACACGGCGGCGAGAGCGACGAGAACGAAGATCGCGATGGCGCTGGTCAACGACTGAGGCGTCTCGGTCAGCAGATCCACAAGCAGCCAGACAGTCAGCGAGATGACGAGCGCGGCTTCGAGAAACAGCAGAACGGCCAGTGCGATCAGCAGGGGCGGGCGACGGGACGAGCGCCCCTCGGGCGCCGGAGCTATATCATTCATGGGTTTCCGACTCGTGTTCACAGCGTTATCCCATACAAAACTATTGATTCATGTTAAGGGCTATGGGAGCATATTTGAGGTCGAGTTAGCGCTCACAGGGTCGTGGGCAGGTTATCCCCACGGATCATCGCACCCTGTAGCTCGACTGCTTACCACGCATTCTAGGCCGATCGGCCATGCACTCAGCAATTAAGGAGCACCTCCATGGACTGGCGCGACAAGGCTGCCTGCCTCACAGCGGACCCCGAACTGTTCTTCCCCGTCGGAAACACCGGGCCCGCGGTCGACCAGATCGACAAGGCGAAGGCCGTCTGCGCTCGGTGCACCGTCACCGAGATCTGCCTGCAGTACGCACTCGAGACCGGTCAGGACTCGGGCGTGTGGGGCGGTCTCTCCGAAGACGAGCGTCGTGCGCTGAAGCGCCGCGCCGCTCGCGCCCGCCGCGCCTCCTAGTCGGCGCATCCGTCGCACCGCGACAAGAAACAGCGCGTCAGCGCATCCGAGGCCTCTGCGGCTCCCTCTACACCTAGCTCACGAGGGAGCGCAGGGTGACCTCGGATTTTCTTTGCCGAGGGCAGGTCTGTTCGAGCGTCGACCCCACGGCCGTGCCGCTTAGATCTTGGTGAGATAGCGCAAGGGCACTTCGATCGTCACCTCGGTGCCCTGGCCCATCATGGTGTGCCAGTCGATGGTTCCACCGAGCTCGCCCTGGATGAGCGTGCGAACGATCTGAGTTCCCAGACCGCTTCCGACCTTGCCCTCGGGCAGGCCGGACCCGTTGTCGACGACTTTGACCGCCAGGGACTCCTCGGAGCGCTTGGCGATGATCTCCACCTGTCCCTCACGTCCGGCGAGACCGTGTTCGACGGCGTTCGTCACGAGCTCTGTGAGCGCGAGCGCGAGCGGCGTTGCGTACTCGCTCGGCAGAGATCCGAAACTCCCCGACGACTTCGGGTGCACCGTCGTGTTGTGGCTCGACGCGACCTCCGCCACGAGCAGGAGCACCCGATCGAAGACGTCGTCGAAGTCGACGATCTGAGCGAGACCGGTGGAGAGAGTGTCGTGCACGACGGCGATCGCCGCCACTCGGCGCATCGCCTGGCTGAGGGCCTCCCGCGCTTCTTCCGAGTGCGTGCGACGCGCCTGGATCCGCAGGAGCGATGCGACGGTCTGAAGATTGTTCTTCACACGGTGATGGATCTCCCGGATCGTCGCATCCTTGGTGATGAGCTCACGCTCCTGGTGACGCAGCTCACTGACGTCGCGGCAGAGCACGATCGCGCCGACCCGCTCGCCGCGGTTGCGGATCGGGATGGCACGCAGCGAAACGGTCACACCTCGCGCCTCGATGTCTGTGCGCCAGGGTGCGCGACCCGTCACGACCAGCGGCAGGGACTCATCCACCGTCATGCGGCCGCTCAGGAGACGTGTCGTCACGGTGGCGAGCGACTCCCCCTCGAGCTCTTCGGTGAATCCCATGCGGTTGAAGGCGGAGAGGGCGTTCGGACTCGCGAACGTGGTGGTGCCGTCGACGTCCAGCCTGATGAGGCCGTCGGATGCGCGGGGCGCGCCTCGACGGGGACCGGTGGGGGCTCCGAGGTCGGGGAAGTCGCCCGAGGCGATCATGTTGAAGAGATCGTTCGCACAGTCGTTGAAGGTGAGCTCCTGGCGGCCGGGAGTGCGCGTCTCGCTGAGGTTCGTGTGTCTGGTGATGACGGCCACCGGGAGTTCGGCGGTGTCTGGCGAGTGCACGCCGAGCCGCCGGATGACGGGAACGGCGCGAACGCGAGTGGGGGTCTCCTCGAACCAGTCCGGCGCCGACGTGTCAATGATCTGCTTGGTGTCGAACGCCTGGGTGACCTGCTGACGCCATTCGGCTTTGATGCGTTGACCCACGAAGTCGCGGTAGAACAGCGTCGCCGCACTCGACGGTCGGGCATGCGCCACGGCGACGAAGCTGTCGTCGTCGGTGGGCACCCACAGCACGATGTCCGCGAATGCGAGGTCGGCGAGGAGCTGCCAGTCGCCGACCAGGCCGTGCAGCCATTCGACGTCGGCCTCCGAAGAGCGGCCCTGGGCAAGCACGAGATCACTGAGCGTCGACACCCGTCCAGTCTAGGCAGACGGCGAGAAGATGACGGAGGTTATCCACACGGTGTTGATGCCCTGGACACCCTCCGGGGCGCGCTGATTGAGTGGCACCCAAGCGACGTCTGACGGGAACGGGGAAGGTCCGGTCGGCGATCGGGCATCATCGCCGTCCACGACGGCAGAATCGAGGGGAAGCTCAATGAGCGCTGCTGTGGAATACGACGACCGGCACGTCAAGACATCCGTACAACGCCGCTGGCGCCATGTGACGCCGTCCAGCACTCAGATCGCGGCGGCCGCAGCACCGCGTCTGCTCGAGCCGCTCGACGTGGCGGACTTCGGATACCGGATGAGCGAGCGGGGCGAGCTCGCCGACCCCGCTCCCCTGCTGGTCAACCTCACCCGCTGCGTGGTCGAGATCCTCGCGGGTGTCCGTCACCTCGATCAGTTGGCTCGCTGGGTGACGAGCGAGGTGCATCTGAATCTCATGCGTCGAGTCACAATCGCCGCTCGGTCCCGGGCGATCACCGGCGCCAGCGCGAAGCGTCCGCGCTTGACGATCAGCGAACCCTTGATCACCGAGCCGCTCGACGGTGTGGTCGAGGCGGTCGTCATGGTGCATCAGCCGGCTCGATCGCGAGCGGTCGCCATACGGCTCGAAGGCATCGACGGACGCTGGCGCGCCACGGCCCTGACGGTGCTGTGACAGCGCGTTCTGCAACGGCGCATCCTGTGACCGCGCATGCTGTGCCAGCCGCTGCGGCACCGTGGAATGCGAAACCGGGGCCGTCGTTCGACGGCCCCGGTTTCGTGACGTGCGGGTGGGATCAGCGCTTCTTGCCCTGAGCCCGCCGGTCGGCGCGATTCGTGGGCGCAGGCTGGTCGGCGTCGCTGATCTTCTGGCCGAACGCCCCGCGCTGGGTCGAACCCTGGGCGGGCGCGTCGGTCGGTGCGGCCTGCTGCTGAGCTGCGCGCTGTGCGCGTGCCGTCGCCGCCTGCTCGATCTGGCCGCGCTGGTTGCGCACCTCGACACCACCAGCATCGCTCGGCGCGGAGTAGCTGAGAGCCGTGTCGCTGTCGCCTCGGCCGAGGCCCTTGGCGGCGACGTTGGGTGCCTCCACCTCGCCGGGCGCCTGGTTGACCTCGACCTCCAGGTTGAACAGGAATCCGACGGTCTCCTCACGGATCGACCCCATCATCTGCTGGAACATCGCGTAGCCCTCGCGCTGGTACTCGACCAGCGGATCGCGCTGAGCCATGGCTCGCAGACCGATGCCGTCTTTCAGGTAATCCATCTCGTACAGGTGATCGCGCCAACGACGGTCGATCACCGAGAGCACGACGCGACGTTCCAGTTCGCGCATGGCCGGCGCACCGAGCGACTCCTCGCGGTTCTTGTAGGCGATGCGGGCATCCGAGAGGATCTCGCGCCGCATGAACTCGCGGTTGATCTTGCCCTTGTTGCCGGCTTCTGTGATGACCTCGTCGATCGTGACCCCGACAGGGTAGAGCGTCTTCAGCTCGCTCCAGAGGGCGTCGAAGTCCCAGTCGTCGCCGTTGCCGTCACCGGTGTGCGCATCGAGGATGTCGTCGATCACGGCGGTCAGGAACTGCTGCGTGCGCTCGTGCAGGTCGTCGCCCTCGAGGATGTGACGGCGGTCGCTGTAGATGGCCTCACGCTGACGGTTGAGCACGTCGTCGTATTTGAGCACGTTCTTGCGGATCTCGGCGTTGCGCGCCTCCACCTGCGACTGCGCGCTCCGGATGGCACGGCTGACGACCTTCGACTCGATCGCGAGGTCGTCGGGCACGTTGCCGCGGCCCATGAGGCTCTCGGCGGCACCCGCGTTGAAGAGCCGCATGAGGTCGTCGGTCAGCGAGAGGTAGAACCGGCTCTCACCGGGGTCTCCCTGGCGTCCGGAACGACCTCGGAGCTGGTTGTCGATGCGGCGGGACTCGTGGCGCTCTGTTCCGAGAACGTAGAGACCGCCGGCTTCGATGACCTTGTCCGCCTCTTCCTGCACCTTGGCTTTGACGTCGTTGAAGACCTCATCCCACGCGGCCTCGTACTCCTCCGGCGTATCCACCGGCGAGAGTCCGCGCGAGTTCATCTCGGCGACCGCGAGGAACTCGGCGTTTCCACCGAGCATGACGTCGGTTCCACGACCTGCCATGTTGGTCGCGACCGTCACGGATCCCAGGCGTCCTGCCTGAGCGACGATCGCGGCTTCGCGGGCGTGGTTCTTGGCGTTCAGAACCTCGTGACGGACGCCCTTCTTGGCCAGCAGCCGCGAGAGGTATTCGCTCTTCTCGACGCTCGTGGTGCCGACGAGGACGGGCTGGCCCTTCTCGTGCCGCTTCACGATGTCTTCGACCACCTGGTCGAACTTCGCCTGCTCGTTCTTGTAGACGAGGTCGGGCTGGTCTTTGCGCTTCATCGGCTTGTTGGTCGGAATCGGAACGACGCCGAGCTTGTAGGTGCTCATGAACTCGGCGGCCTCTGTCTCGGCCGTACCGGTCATGCCCGACAGCTTCTTGTACAGACGGAAGTAGTTCTGCAGGGTCACCGTGGCGAGGGTCTGGTTCTCGGCCTTGACCTCGACGCCTTCTTTGGCCTCGATCGCCTGGTGGATGCCTTCGTTGTAGCGACGCCCCATCAGGATGCGGCCCGTGTGCTCATCGACGATCAGCACCTCGCCGTTCATCACGACGTAGTCCTTGTCGCGTTTGAACAGCGCGTTCGCCTTGATCGCGTTGTTGAGGAAGGAGATGAGCGGCGTGTTCGCCGACTCGTAGAGGTTGTCGATGCCGAGGTAGTCCTCGACCTTCTCGATGCCCGGTTCGAGCACACCGACCGTGCGCTTCTTCTCGTCCACCTCGAAGTCCACATCGGGCTCGAGACGCTTGGCCAGGTTCGCGAACTCGTTGAACCACCGGTTGGCCTCACCGGACGACGGGCCGGAGATGATGAGCGGTGTGCGGGCCTCGTCGATGAGGATCGAGTCGACCTCGTCGACGATCGCGAAGAAGTGTCCGCGCTGCACCATGTCGCTCGCCTGCCACGCCATGTTGTCGCGCAGGTAGTCGAAGCCGAACTCGTTGTTGGTGCCGTAGGTGATGTCGGCCGCGTACTGCTCGCGCCGCTCCTCGGGCGTCTGGCCGGCGAGGATCACACCCGTGGACATGCCGAGCGCGCGGTAGACGCGGCCCATGAGCTCCGACTGATAGCTCGCGAGATAGTCGTTGACCGTGATGACGTGCACGCCGCGGCTGGCGATGGCGTTGAGGTAGGCCGCCGTCGTGGCGACCAGAGTCTTGCCCTCACCGGTCTTCATCTCCGCGATGTTGCCGAGATGAAGGGCGGCGCCGCCCATCATCTGCACGTCGAAGTGCCGCATGCCGAGCGTGCGCTTCGCCGCTTCGCGTACGGCCGCGAAGGCCTCCGGCAGGAGGTCGTCGAGGGATTCGCCGTTGCTGTAGCGTTCCCGCAACTCGACGGTCTCGTGCATGAGCTCTTCGTCGGTCAGCTCGCTGAAGTCGTCTTCGAGCGCGTTCACGGCTTTGGCGTATGCCTCCAGCCGACGGAGGGTACGGCCCTCGCCGACGCGGAGAACCTTTTCCAGTACTGAGGCCACCTATGCACTCCACTTGGTCTGTTGAGGCGAAGTTCGCCCGTGTAAAAACTCTCCCAATGCTAGTGGGTTGAGCAGGTGCTTTCCTGAGAACAGACGTCGATGGACGCCACCGCCTGGGTGGCGTCCATCGACGCGTCTTTCGGTGCCGGACGGGTGTCAGGCGCCGAGCTTGCGGCTGGCCGTCGCGACCTCCTGCAGCTCGTCGGCGTCACCGTCGAGCGCGATCACTCCGTAGTCCCAGCCCTTGCGACGGTAGACGACGCTCGGCCGCTCCGTCTCCTGGTCGATGAAGAGGTAGAAGTCGTGGCCGACGAGCTCCATGTAGTAGAGCGCGTCGTCGACCGTCATGGGGACGGACGCGAAGACCTTCTTGCGGATGACGACGGGACTGTAGTCGTCTTCCGCCTCGGGACTCTCCGCGTTCTCATCGGAGACGACGGGGATGCTCCCCGTACGAACCTGGTCGAGCACCGCGACGGGCGCGGCGGCGATGCCGACCGTGCTGAAGCCGTCTGTGCTCGCCTCGCGCAGCGAGGTCGGGCGATGCTGCCCGCGGTGCACCTTTCTCCGGTCTTTCGCACGACGCACACGTTCGAGAAGTTTGCCGATGGCGACGTCGAAGGCCGAATACTTGTCTGCACCTGTCGCTTCCGCGCGCACGACCGCTTTCGGTCCGACGAGCGTGAGTTCGACTCGATCGTTGCCGGAGGACGTGCCGAGCTTCTCGCTGTGACGGCTCACCTTGATCTCGAACGAGATAGCTCGTTCGGCGAGATGAGAGACCTTCGCGGCCTTCTCGGTGGCGTATTCACGGAAGCGATCAGTGATGTCCAGGTTTCGTCCGATGATGTTGATGTCCATTCCGACCTCCCTGATCTGACGTGCCACTCGCCCGGATCACGAAGGGCGGGTCATCCACGCCTTTTCGACTACCGTAGTGCCGACGCGAGCGCTTGGGAACCGGCAATCACTCAGGATCGCCGGTGGAATCCCTGGATATCGGCCGGTCTTTGCTGTGTGCTCGCCGAAGCTCGGCGTGTGCGATCGCCGCGGCTCCGATCACGACCCCTCCTGCTTGCTCGATGGCGCGGGCGGCCTCACGCACAGTTGCTCCCGAGGTCACGATGTCGTCCACGATCAGGCAGGCCTTGCCGGAGAGGCACGGCGAAGCGGCGAACGACCCGATGCGGTTGGACGCCCGCTCGGACGCAGTGAGTCCGGCCTGATCCGCCACCCGTCTCACGAGGCGTAGCGAGCGCCCTGCCCGCGCGGGTACGAGCCCCGCGCGGCGGAGGGCGGATGCTGTGGGATGGTACCCCCGTCGTCGGAAGGCGGCACGGGTCGACGGGATGGTGACCAGCACGATTCCGCCCGCGCGATCGGCGCGATCGCATCCCGCCACCGCCGCCGCGACGGCCGCTCGAAGGGCTCGTGCGAGCACGGGAGCCGCATCCGTTCTGCCGCCGTCTTTGTACGCGACCAGCACCGATCGCACGACACCCTCATAGCCGAGGGCGGCCCACGTGGGTGGCCCGTGCCGACGGTCGACGACACGTGCGGGCCGAGGCTCGAGAGCGACCGAACAGACTGGGCAGACGGCACGATCGGGGGCGCCGCATCCGCTGCACACCAC
>Ga0256911_1000570_pt1 | contig 11299 bp, 9 predicted proteins | sample MC6MC0764MT_FD_190197 | JGI IMG/M metagenome (GOLD analysis project Ga0256911, IMG submission 190197) | Metatranscriptome of enriched soil aggregate microbial communities from Iowa State University, Ames, United States - MC6-MC0764-MT... | ecosystem: Environmental > Terrestrial > Soil >...
ATCCGCCCGCGCCCGTGATGAGCAGGTTGGTGCGATCCGCGATCGCGCGCTGGAGCACCTCGTGCTGCCAGGGAAGAACGGACCCGGACGCCATTAGATCCGGGAGGCGCGGCTGCGTCGGAGCCGGGATGCGGATCGACAGCAGCGTGCCTCCTGTCGACACGGGAGGAAGTACTGCGTGCACCCGGACGCCACCGTCGAGTCGCACATCCATGAGCGGCGTCGACTCGTCGATGTGCCTGCCGCCACGTGCGATGAGACGGACGGCCAGATCGCGTGTGGCCGCTTCATCCGCACGCCACCCCTCGAGCCGGCGGAGTCCCCGGGGTCCGCCGTCTGCCCACAGCTCGCCGGCGCCGTTCACGAAGAGATCCGTCACACCGCCGCGAAGGAGATAGGGAGCCAACGGCCCGAAGGTGTGCCAGGGAGTGGGCGGAGCGACAGCAGCAGCTACGGGATTCGTCGACATCCTTGGACGCTAGGGCTATGGGACCGAGCGCAGCGGAGCCGGAATGAAGCCGTGGAGAACGGCCGAGCACGTGCCGTTGTGGAGGAAGCACCGGCGGATTCTTCGACGATGACGAAAGCCCGGTTTAAAAAGAGGGGGGCCGCACCTATTGGGGGGAACAGGTGCGGCCACTGCGGTGCATGATTGGGGGGAATCGTGTGCACCGCACGCCAGAATTAATATTCGGCCGGGCATCAGTTTACGCGTAATCGATGCAAACGCAAGTCTCTTCGAACGAGGCTCCGGCCACGCTGTAGAGTCAGGCATTGTCGCGCCACGACTTGAAACCTGTATCGCGAAGGAGCGAACCGACTCGCCATGAGCAACACAATCGACAACCTGCTCCACGAAACACGGCGCTTCGCGCCCAGCGAGGAGTTCGCCGCCGCCGCTGTCGCGACGCCCGATCTGTACGACCGTGCGTCTGCGGACCGTCTCGGGTTCTGGGCCGATCAGGCGCGGGACCTCTTGCACTGGCACAAGCCGTTCACACGGACCCTCGACTGGACGAACCCGCCCTTCGCGCAGTGGTTCGACGACGGCGAGCTGAACGTCGCGTACAACTGCCTCGATCGCCACGTGCTCGCCGGGCACGGCGACCGCGTGGCCATCCACTGGGAGGGCGAGCCCGGCGACTCCCGCTCGATCACGTACGCCGAGCTCACCGCCGAGGTGAAGAAGGCGGCGAACCTCCTCACGAGTCTGGGCATCCAGGCCGGCGACCGGGTGGCCGTCTACCTGCCGATGATCCCGGAAGCCGTCATCGCGATGCTGGCCATCGCGCGCCTCGGCGCAGTGCATTCCGTGGTGTTCGGCGGGTTCAGTGCGGAGAGCCTGCGCTCGCGCATCGACGACGCCGAGGCGAAGCTGGTCATCACCGCGGACGGCGGCTGGCGCAAGGGCAAGGTGTTCCCCCTCAAGAACGCCGTGGACGCAGCGCTCGCGAACGGGGAGTCGACCGTCGAGCACGTGCTGGTCGTGAAGCGCGGCGACAACGAGGTGGAGTGGACCGAGGGCCGCGATCTCTGGTGGCACGACGAGATCGCCCAGGTCGACGCCGATCACGTGGCGAAGCCGTTCGGAGCCGAGCAGCCGCTGTTCATCCTCTACACGAGTGGCACGACGGGCAAGCCCAAGGGCATCCTGCACACCTCCGGCGGCTACCTGACCCAGACGGCCTTCACGCACAAGAACGTGTTCGACCTGCATCCCGAGACCGACGTCTACTGGTGCACGGCAGACGTGGGCTGGATCACGGGACACAGTTACGTCGTTTACGGTCCGCTCGCCAACGGGGCGACGCAGGTGCTGTACGAAGGAACGCCCGACACACCCCATCCGGGCCGCTGGTGGGAGCTCATCGAGAAGTACAAGGTCTCGATCTTCTACACGGCGCCGACGGCCATCCGGTCGTTCATGAAGCTCGGACGCCAGATCCCGCAGGGCTTCGATCTCTCCAGCCTGCGCGTTCTCGGATCGGTGGGAGAGCCCATCAACCCGGAGGCCTGGGTGTGGTACCGCGAGGTCGTCGGCGGCAACAAGACGCCGATCGTCGACACGTGGTGGCAGACCGAGACCGGCGCGATCATGATCTCGGCGCTGCCCGGCATCACGACGCTGAAGCCCGGCTCGGCGCAGGTCGCGCTCCCCGGAATCTCGATCGACATCCTGGATGAGACGGGCGTTCCCGTCGATCGCGACCAGGGTGGCCTGCTCGTCGCCACGGAGCCTTGGCCGGCGATGCTGCGCGGGATCTGGGGCGATCCGGAACGGTTCAAGGAGACCTACTGGGAGAAGTTCGGCGACAAGTACTTCGCCGGCGACGGTGCGCGGTACGACAAGGAGGGCGACATCTGGCTGATGGGCCGGGTCGACGACGTCATGAACGTCTCGGGTCACCGACTGTCGACGGCCGAGATCGAGTCCGCTCTCGTCGCGCATCCGCTCACGGCCGAGGCCGCCGTCGTCGGCGCCGCGGACGAGACCACCGGACAGGCCGTCGTCGCGTTCGTGATCATCAAGCAGAATCAGCTGGCCCTGGCCGAGAACACGGATGTTGCCGCGGAGCTTCGCAAGCACGTCACGGAACAGATCGGCGCCATCGCACGCCCCCGCGAGATCTTCGTGGTCAGCGAGTTGCCGAAGACACGATCGGGCAAGATCATGCGCCGTCTCCTGAAGGATGTCGCGGAGGGCCGCGAGGTCGGCGACACCACGACGTTGGCAGACACATCGGTGATGAGCTCCATCCAGAGCAAGCTGACCTAGTCGGACTGCTCGACCTGGTCGGACTGCTCGGCCGCCGTCGGCTGGGACTCCTTCGCTCGGTGCGAGCGGAGGATGCCCCAGCCGACGAGCGCCGCAGCCACGATCGTGAGTACCAGACCTCCGATGGTGACGGACTGCTGGAACTCCGCGGACTGGTGTGGGGTCCAATCGGGGGCCGCGATGGATCCGGTGAACAGAGCGGCGAGGATCGTGCCCGCGACTGCCAGTCCGGCCGCTGAGGCGACCTCTGTCGCGGTGTCGGTGAGTGCTGCCCCGATCGTGGTGCGGTTCTTCGGCAGACCGCGGAGGACGTTCGTTCCGGCGACGACGCCGACGACCCGCATCCCTGCCGCCACGAGCACGAGCGAGATCGCGACCCACACGTAGCCGTACCCGCTCAGAAGGGCGTAGACCGCAAGACCCGCCACCACGGTCACCGCACTCAGCCAGGCGGCGCGTTCGAGGCCGACGCGCTGGATGAGCGGGGTGATGACCGCGCCTCCCGCCACGAGAACCACGACCTGGGGCAGCATCCCGATGGCGGCGAGGGCAGGAGGCCAACCCCAGGCGAGCTGAAGCTGGAGTGTGACCAGATACCCGAGGCCGGCCGTCGCCAGTCCGGCGGCGGCCTTGAACGCAAGGCCACTGGAGACGAGCGGATGCGCGATCAGACGGAGATCGAGCAGCGGGAAACGGGCGGAACGTTCGCGCAGCACGAAGAGCACCGCACACGCCGCGGCCGCCACGGACACGGCCCACGGGATCCACGATCGGCCGGCCTCGTTCAGGAAGAGTGTGGGCGCTACGAGCGCGAGCACGATCGTGATGGTGCCGAGGATCGCTCCCGCCACATCGACGGGGTCGCGGTGGAGCCCGGCCGGATCATCCGCCGAGATGCCGAAGCGCACACTGACGATCGCGAGCACGGCGATGGGCACGTTGACCAGCAGCAGGACCTGCCACGGGGCCACGGCGAGCACGAGACCACCAACGGTCGGTCCGATCGCCAGTCCGACCAGCCCGACCGTGGTGATGACGGTGAGCGCACGCACGCGGAGCTCATCCTGATCGAACAGACGGAAGGCCAGTGCCATCGAACCGGGGGTCGTCATCGCTGCTGCGACACCCATGACCGCACGCACGGCGATCAGCTCCTCTGGCGTGGTCACCACCGCGGTCGCGAGGCTCGCGATTCCGAGCAGCAACAGCCCGATCAGCATGACCCGACGTCGACCGAACCGGTCGGCGACGGCTCCGAAGGCCAGCATCAGCCCGCCGAACACGACCGCGTAGGCGCCGGTGACCCACTGCAATCCGGTCGTCGACGCGTGGAGCTCGCGACCGATGGTCGGCAGGGCGACGTTCAGGATCGAGTTGTCGAGCATCTCGAAGAGGAAGACGGCGGAGAGACCTGAGAGTGCAAGCCACGCGTCACGCAGCGACCGCGGAGTCCGCGCGCTCGAAGCCTGGTTGAATGAACGCGTCGCGGCCGTGGGTTTCTTGATCGACATATCACTAGCTTATGCGACTAAATTAAGTGACACAAGAAGGTGGAGCGGATGCCCAGGAACAGCGAGCGCGGTGGACCGCAGACGCGAGCCCGGATCGCGAACGTGGCGGCACGGATGTTCCTCGAGCGCGGATTCGACGCGGTCACGGTCGCCGATATCGCGCGGGAGGCGGGCGTCTCGAGCGTCACCGTTTTCAACCACTTCCCACGCAAAGAGGACCTCTTCCTCGATCGAGCAGCGGACGCTGTCGAGCTGCTGCGAACGGCGGTACGGGAGCGCGACCCGGACGTCGACGCCCTCGCCTCACTGCGTGATGTGACGAGTCGCCTCGTCGACGAGCAGCACCCGCTGTCCGGCCTCGACGAACGATCGGTCCCGTTCTTCCGCACGGTCGCCGGGTCACCCGCACTCATCGCGCGGGCACGCGAGATCGCATCCGAGCTCCAGCAGGTGCTCGACGACGAGCTCGAAGCGGACCCGGGATTCGACGGCGACGGGACACTGCTCGCCGCGTTCTTCATGGGCGGCTACAGCGCGCTGCTGGTCGAGACGGCGAGCCGCCTCATCGCCGGCGAGTCGCGCGCCTCAGTGGTCGAGCGCCATCACGAGCGCATCGATTCCCTGTTCGATGCGCTCCGTTCGGGAGTGCCGCTCACTCGAACGCGAGGATGACCTCGACCTCGACCGGTGAGTCGAGCGGAAGCACACCCACACCGACCGCCGAGCGCGCGTGCACCCCGGCATCGCCGAAGATCTCGCCGAGCACTTCGGAGGCACCGTTGATCACGCCGGGCTGACCGGTGAACGACGGGTCCGACGCCACGAAGCCGACGACCTTGACGACACGCGTCACGCGGTCGAGCGAGCCGAGCACGCTCTTTGCGGCGGCGAGAGCGTTGAGCGCGCTCGTACGGGCATACTCCTTGGCGTCCGCTGCCGGAACCAGCCCGTGCCCATCGCCGACCTTGCCCGTCGCAGGAAGAGCGCCCGAGACCATCGGAAGCTGACCCGACGTGTAGACGTGGTTTCCGTCGATCACGGCCGGAACGTAGGCCGCCAGCGGGGGCACCACCTCGGGGAGCACGATGCCGAGCTCGGCCAGACGCGCCTCGAAATCGCCCATCAGACGCCCGCCTCATCGGTCACGGGGCGCTTGAGGTAGGCGACCAGACCACCCTCGGGCCCGGTCACGACCTGGACAAGTTCCCAGCCCTCCGAGCCCCAGTTGTTGAGGATCGCGGCGGTGTTGTGGACGATGAGGGGGGTCGTGAGGTACTCCCAGCGCGGCATGATGCTCCTTGCGTTCGGGGGGTTTATCAGGTTTGTCACCTACCCTGATCTTATGTCTGCCCAAAAACTCCAGGCTAGAGGTGTGCTCGGCGCACTGGCCGCATTCGTCGGCATGAGCGCCGTCGCCGGCCTCCTGGTCACGGCCGCCGTCACTCCCGCCATCGCGGTGACCGGCATGGCCGCCAACGACAGCATCGGCGTCTTCGAAGGTCTGCCCGAGTACCTGTCGATCGACCAGCTCGCCCAGCCCACCACGATCTACGCCAAGCAGGGCGATCAGGATCGCGCCCTCGCCACGTTCTATTCGCAGAACCGTCTTCCAGTCGGATTCGACCAGATCTCCCAGGCCGCGAAGGATGCGGCGATCGCCGGAGAGGACCCGCGGTTCTACAGCCACGGCGGCGTCGACATCCAGGGAACCATCCGCGGCGTGCTCTCGACGGTCGTCGGTCACGACGTGCAGGGTGGATCGTCGATCACCCAGCAGTACGTGAAGAACGTGCTCCTGCAGAAGTGCGAGGCGAAGCCCGTCAAGACCAAGGAGGAGAAGGCCGCGTACCAGAAGTGCGTGGACGACTCCACCGGAGTCTCCCCCGACCGCAAGGTCAAGGAGATGAAGTACGCGATCGGCATCGAGAAGAAGTACACCAAAGACGTCATCCTCGAGGGCTATCTGAACATCGCGGGCTTCGGCGGATCCATCTATGGCATCGAAGCCGCCGCGCGCTACTACTTCAACGTCAGCGCAGCGCAGCTGACGCCGTCGCAGGCTGCGAGCCTCGTCGCGATCGTCAACGAGCCGACGACGCTGAAGCTCGACAATCCCGAGAGCAAGACGAACGGTGCGGCCAACGGATATGCGGCCAACAAAGACCGCCGCGACTACATCCTCACCAAGATGTACCAGTACAAGAAGCTGACCAAGGCGCAGTACGACGAGGCGATCAAGTCGCCCATCACCCCCTCGATCACACCTTCGGTCCGAGGCTGCCAGACGGCCGGCGGCTCCGCCTACTACTGCGACTACGTGCAGAAGATCATCCTCAACGACCCGACGTTCGGTAAGGACGCGGACACCCGCGCCTCGAACTTCCTGCGCGGCGGATACAAGATCTACACGACTCTCGACCTCGATCTGCAGACCACCGCAGAGGCGACCCTGAACAGCTACGTTCCGAAGACCTATTCGGAAGCGAACCTGGGCGGAGCGCTCGTCGGAGTGCAGCCGGGCACCGGACGCGTGCTCTACATGGCGCAGAACAAGGACTACTCGCAAGACCCTGAGGTCATCGCGTCCGGCGGGAACTACTCCTCGGTCAACTACAACACCGACCAGGCCTACGGTGGCTCGTCGGGCTTCCAGGTGGGCTCGACGTACAAGGTCTTCACACTGGCTGACTGGCTCGAGAACGGCCACTCGCTCAACGAGACCGTCAACGCCAACGTGCGCACGTATCCGTCCGGCACTTTCAAGGCCAGCTGCATCGACGGCGGCGTCTACGGACCGACTCCGAACCGCTGGCCCACGAACGACTCCGGCGGTGAGGAGGGCCAGCGCAGCGCGCTGGCAGCGACCGCGCAGTCGATCAACACGGCGTACGTCTCGATGGCATCCCAGCTGGACCTGTGCGACATCCGCAAGAACGCCGAGGCGTTCAGTGTCCACACCGCAACCGGCGTCCCGCTCGACACCAACCCGGCGAGCGTGCTCGGCACGAACACCATCGCCCCGCTGACGATGGCGACAGCGTTCGCCGGTATCGCCAACAACGGCCAGGTTTGCACGCCGATCGCGATCGACAAGATCGTGAACGCGAAGGGCGAGAACGTGCCTGCACCGACCTCGACCTGCACCCAGGCCGTCGACCCGCAGATCGCGGCGACGATGGCGTATGCGCTCCAGCGCGTCACCATGGGCGGCGGCACGGCCTCCGGTGTGAACCAGACGGGCAAGGACATGCTCGCCAAGACCGGTACCACCGACAACAACGAGCAGCTCTGGCTCGTCGCGGCGACCACGAAGGTCGCCGGCGCGTACTGGGTCGGCAACATCGACGGTCACGTGAACATGCGCCGCGTCTATCCGACGCACGGAACGACCCCAGCGCTCGCCCGAACCGCCGTCATGCGCGACATGATGAACACGGCGGTGGGCAAGTACGGCGGCGACGAGTTCCCGAGCCCGACGCAGAAGCTCCTTCAGGGCGTGCAGGTCGCAATTCCCGATCTCTCCGGCAAGTCTCCCGCCGACGCTCAGAACATCCTGAAGGGCCTCGGGCTGAACTACGCCGACGGCGGTCAGCAGGACTCGGCACAGCCCGCGGGCGCAATCTCGGCGACCGACCCGGCCGCCGGCACGAATGTGGGCAAGGGGACGGTCGTGACCGTCTACACGAGCAACGCCTCTCTCGTCGCTCTGCCGAACGTCGTCGGGCAGAAACTGTCCGATGCGCAGAAGAGCCTCGCGGGCTTCAAGGTCAGCGTCAAGGGCGGCGGAAACGACCCGAACGCCGTCGTCGAGACGATGGATCCCGGCGCCGGGACAGCCGCTAAGCAGGGCTCGACAGTGACTCTCACGGTCAAGGCCGCAGCACCGCCGGCAGGCGGCTGACCGTGGCGCGACGGTCCGGACTCGGTGCGGCGGGCACGGCTCTCGCGGTGCTCGCCGCCGCCGGAGCCGGTGCTTTCGCCTGGGGTTCCCTCGTGGAGCGAAAGCTCTACACGCTGCGCCGTGTGAGCGTTCCGGTGCTGCCGCCCGGATCCGAGCCCATCCGTGTTCTCCAGTTCTCAGACCTGCACATGGCTCCCTGGCAGCACGACAAGCAGGAGTGGGTGCGTTCCCTGGCCGCGCTGAAACCCGATCTCATCGTGGACACGGGAGACAACCTCGGACACGAAGCGGGCCAGAAGGGGATCGAGAGGGCCTTCGAGCCCTTCCGGGGCGTGCCCGGAGTGTTCGTGCACGGCTCGAACGACTACTTCGGACCGCAGGCCAAGAACCCGCTCAAGTATTTCGCTGGACCGTCGAAGAAGAAGACGTCGACGGCACCTCGGCTCGACAACAAGGCCCTGACGGCCTACTTCGACGGGCTCGGCTGGCTCGATCTCAACAACGCCGCCGGCGCTCTCGAGATCAGAGGAACCCACCTCGAGTTCTTCGGTGTGAACGACGCCCACATCGGTTTCGATCGCGTGGAGTCCATCCCCGGCGCGCTCGATCAGCTGCGCGAAGACGACCCGTACGGTGACGACTCGACGTGGCCGACGGATGCGCCCCGCGCCGACAGGAATACGGTCACCATCGGGGTGACGCACTCCCCCTACCGACGCGTGCTCGACGCTTTCGTGACCTACGGCGCCGCCATGATCTTCGCCGGACACACGCACGGAGGCCAGGTCTGCGTTCCGGGCTTCGGCGCACTCGTCACGAACTGCGACATCCCGCGCAAACAGGTCAAGGGACTCAGCATCTGGCGACACGCTTTCCGTTCGGCGTTCCTGAACGTCTCGGCCGGACTCGGCACATCGATCTACGCTCCCGTGCGTTTCGCCTGCCGACCGGAAGCGACGCTCGTCACTCTGGTGCCGTCGGCCTGACAGGGCGACCGGAGTGGTCACCGCGCCCCTCTCCGAGCGTGTATTCTTATTGAGGCCTTCGGGCCACTCGGGGTGTGGCGCAGCTTGGTAGCGCGCTTCGTTCGGGACGAAGAGGTCGCAGGTTCAAATCCTGTCACCCCGACAGCATCAACCGGCTGAAACCCTCTCCTTCGGGAGGGGGTTTCGTCGTTCCGGCCGCACGTCGACGGTGGGAGTGATCAGGCCCGCTGGCAGTCCGGGCAGAGTCCCCAGAAGGTGACCTCCGCGGTGTTCACGGTGAACCCGCCGGCGTTGGACGGCTCGAGGCAGGGCGCCTCGCCGATGACGCAGTCGACGTCTCCGATCGCGCCGCAGCGCGAGCACACCACGTGATGATGGTTGTCTCCCACACGCCTCTCGTAGCGCGCGTTCGAGCCTTCCGGTTCGATCCGTCGGAGCAGCCCCGCGCCCCAGAGGTCGGTGAGCACGTTGTAGACCGACTGGATCGAGGTGCCGGGCAGTCTTGGCGCGATCGCCCCGAAGACCGCTTCAGCGTCGCTGTGGGGGGCGGTCTCGAGCGCCCCCAAAACGGCGATGCGCCCCGCCGTCACGCGCAGACCGGCCGCGCGCAGCTCGCTCTCGTGCTCAGGGTGCATAGCGCAATAGTAGGCGCTGATACGAACGACTCAAAACAACCGTCGGCGACGGCTTGCGCGGGTCAGGAGAGCACGTCCTGCGCGATCTCCAGGGAACGGATGCGTCCCTCTACCGTTGCGGCGCCCGACGCGATCATCAGCTCGTCGACCTTGGTCGAGTCCAGCAGGGACTCGAGCCTCACCTTCACCTCGGCCGGGGTGCCGACCGCCTGGCGTGCGTTCCGCGCCGCGATGAACTCCTGCTCCAGCGGCGAGAACTCGTAGGCGAGCGCCTCCTCGATGGAGACCGGCTGCGGTTTGGCGCCCTGGCGCATCCTGAGGAACGAGAGCTGCCCCGGGAGCGAGAGCGCTCGAACGCGTTCCGGGTCGTCGTCCGAGACGACGTTGACGGCGATCATGGTGTGTGGTTCGGCGAGAACGTCACTCGGCTCGAAACGCTCGCGATACAGTTCGAGCGCCGCCTCGGTGTTGTCTCCCGCGAAGTGATGCGCGAAAGCGAACGGGATGCCCAGCGCGGCTGCCACCTGCGCGCTGAAGCCGCTGGAGCCGAGGAGCCAGATCTGCGGAGCATCCCCCAGTCCTGGCACGGCAGTGATCGTGTGCAGCGGATTCGCATCGCTCAGGCCGCCGTAGAAGAACCCGAACAGGTCGAGGAGCTGCTGCGGGAAGTCCTCGACGCCGAGTCCCTCGGGGCTGCGGCGCAGCGCCATCGCGGTGGCGCCGTCCGTGCCCGGAGCACGGCCGATCCCCAGGTCGATGCGATCGCCGTACAGAGCGCGCAACGTACCGAACTGCTCGGCGACGACCAGCGGGGCGTGATTCGGGAGCATGACACCACCGCTGCCCACCCGGATGCGTTTCGTCGCCGCCGCGATTCCGGCGATGAGCACGGCCGGAGCGCTCGAAGCGATGGCGGGCATCCCGTGATGCTCGGCCACCCAGAAGCGCTCGTATCCGAGCTCCTCTGCAGCTTGCGCAAGACGGATGGTGCCCGCCACGGCATCGGCGTTCGTTCCTCCGTGCGGACGGCTTGCCAGATCGAGGACGTTCAGGGGGATGCGGGACGCGGTACTCACCTCAGGTCCAACCGCGACCGCGTCCGGATGATTCCGAGATCGCGGTGTCAGGGAGCTGTGCGACGACGGCGAGCGGACCGCAGGGTCATGACGATCAGGCCGGCGAACACGAGGCCGCCGCCGATCCATGCGGCCGATGTCGCGATGGTGGAGCCCGTGGCGGCAAGGCTCGCCTGTGCGGACGCGTTGGCGCTCGCACTGGGGTCGTTTCCGGTCTGCTGAGTCACAGCCGGATCACCCGGAAGCACCGTCACGGTCGCTGCGGAGGCAGCCCTGCTGCTGACGCCCGTCGCGGTCACCTGATAGGCGCCCTGCGCGTCAGGCGGCGTGGTGACGACCGTCGTCACGCCGCCGTCGGCGGTGGCGACGCCGCGGAAGTGACCCGCGGAACCCGACACGTGGTATCCGGAGAAG
>Ga0256911_1000572_pt1 | contig 11255 bp, 10 predicted proteins | sample MC6MC0764MT_FD_190197 | JGI IMG/M metagenome (GOLD analysis project Ga0256911, IMG submission 190197) | Metatranscriptome of enriched soil aggregate microbial communities from Iowa State University, Ames, United States - MC6-MC0764-MT... | ecosystem: Environmental > Terrestrial > Soil >...
AGATAAGCAGTTCGTTACCAACAGATAGAGAGGTTGTTTTAGGGATACTCAATAACTCGGTAGAGGCATTAAATAAATTGTATGCGGCCTATTTTCCAATGGTGTTGCAGTTTATTTTAAATAATAATGGTGATGAGGATGACGCAAAGGATGTTTATCAGGAAACCATTATAGTTCTTTATAATAAGGTTAAGACCGGTAGTTTTGAGCTAAGCAGTAAATTGAAGACATATATTTATTCGGTAAGTAGAAGGATTTGGTTAAAGAAACTGGCGCAGCAAAGTAGAAAAACTAGCAATATTGCCGATTTTGAGGACGTACTAGCGGTGGAAGAGGATATGGAACAGCATGAACAAAAGGACATGCAGTTTGATAAGATGAAAGCGGCGCTAGATGGTTTGGGCGAGCCATGTAAAACGATTATTGAAGATTTTTACATTAACAACCATTCGATGCAGGAGATTTGTGAGAAGTTTGGTTATACGAATACCGATAATGCTAAAACACAGAAATATAAGTGTTTGCAACGATTAAAGAAATTATTTTTTCAATCATAGAAGATGAGACAAGATTTAGAACTAGAGGCTATTATTGAAGACTACCTTAACGGGAAGCTTACAGCTGACGAGCGTGTTGCTTTTGAGCAGTTGCGTAGCAATGATCCTATTGTTGACCATAAAGTGGTGGCACATAAGGTTTTTTTGGAGTCGATGGCGCAGTATGCTAATATTTTGATGCTGAAGGAGCAGATGGATGAAGCACACTCACAAATTGATGTGGCTGTTTTAGCTGATCAATTGAAACCGCATCCTTCTAGGATTGTTAAATTGTGGCGCAACAATAAATCTGCAATTGCGATTGCGGCTTCTTTTGTGTTGCTGGCTATGGTTTCGTTATACTCCATTCAAAATAATAATAAACAGGCTGGTACTTTTGAGGCAATGAGCCAAGATCTGGCTCAGGTTAAGCGTTCTCAAGGTGGCCTAATTAGGGAAATTAAATCTATACGTACAGACAAAACTAATAATGTTCCTAGTACCAATAGACCTAGATTTGGTGGTACTGGTTTCGCCATTTCTGGTAATGGCTACATTGTTACCAATTATCATGTAGTACGTGGAGCAGATTCAGTTTATGTACAAAATGGCAAGGGTGTTTCTTATAAAGTGAAGTCTTTTTATAATGACCCTGTAAATGATATTGCCATTTTGAAAATCAATGATAAAAGTTTTGATAATTTACCGTCATTGCCTTACAACATAAAGCGTGGTACTTCTGGTATTGGCGAAACAGTTTTTACGTTAGGTTTCCCTAAAGATGATATTGTTTTAGGCGACGGTTACGTAAGCTCTAAAAATGGCATTAACGGTGATACCTTAGCTTATCAAGTAGCTATTCCTGTGAACCCTGGTAACAGTGGTGGACCGTTATTGGATAACAATGGAAACGTTGTGGGTATTATTAATGGTAAAGAGAACAAAACCGATGGTGCTACTTTCGCTGTAAAATCTAAGTATATTATGGAAGCTTTAAATGCTATTCCTCAAGATTCGTTAAGTAAAAGAGTTTCCTATGGAAAACGTAGTGCTTTACAAGGATTGAAACGTAATAAGCAAGTAGAGAAACTGCAAGATTATGTTTTCATGATTAAAGTTTACAATAACAATTAATTAGTTTTAAGATATTTTTAAACCCCGAAACATTTAGTTGTTTTCGGGGTTTTTCATTTACATATATTTAAGTATGGAATTTGGAAGAGTTGATACCAACGAAATAGCGCAATTAGATTTTACTTTACCACCAGACGGTGAACAAACAGAAAAAACATTAAAAGGTAAGGCGGTAGCTGATCCGAAGTTTTTTGTTGGTTGTGCCAAGTGGGGTAGAAAAGAATGGGTAAACTTAATTTATCCACCAAAAACCAAAGAAAAAGATTTTTTAGGTGAATACGTGAAACATTTCAATTCTATTGAGTTAAATGCTGTTTTTTACGGTATTCCTAAAGAAGAGCAGATTTTGAAATGGAAAGAAATGGCCGATAAGAGAGATGACTTCTTGTTTTGTCCGAAGTTTTCTAGAGCCATTACACATATAAAACGCTTAAACAATGCGCAGGCAGAAACAGATTTATATTTGAAAGCCATTAGCGCTTTTGGTGATAAATTGGGACCATGTTTTTTACAGTTGGGCGATAACTTTGGTCCGAAGAACTTTCCTATATTAAAGCAATATTTAGAAGCGCTGCCAACAGACTTTAACTTATTTTTAGAGGTACGGCACGAAGAATGGTTTGTGAATGCAGCAGATAGAAAAGCGTTATTCTCTTTATTAGCAGATTTGAACATAGGTGCAGCAATTACAGATGCTAGTGGAAGAAGGGACGTGTTACATATGGAATTACCTACGCCAAAAGCGTTTATCCGCTTTGTGGGCAATGGTGGTAAATTTTTAGACAGTTCTGATAAAAAAAGGGTAGACGAGTGGGTGGTAAGGTTAAAAGAATGGCTGGATAAAGGTTTAAAAGAAGTTTATTTCTTCTTGCATCAGCATGATGAAAGTGATACGCCAATTATTGCAGATTATACCATAGCGCAATTCAATAAAAAATTAGGAAGTAAGCTGCCGCCGATTAAGTTTATCAATGATCAGGGTGATTTGTTTTCTTGAAATTTAAAGTTTATTGGATAAACACTAATAATGATGACACGTTCTTGATGGTTAACCTTTGTGAAAACCATGTTGGTTTCGTAACTTGAAAATATAAATAATCGATTTTTCATTTAAAAAATAATACTATGAGTTTACGACTAGGGGATATTGCTCCGAATTTTAAAGCTACAACGTCTATAGGTGATATAGACTTTTACGAATATTTAGGTGATAGTTGGGGTGTTCTGTTTTCACATCCAGCAGATTATACGCCAGTTTGTACCACTGAATTAGGCAGGACAGCATCTTTGAAGAGTGAATTTGATCAAAGAAATGTAAAAGTTTTAGCCTTAAGTGTTGATGGCGTAGAATCTCATCAAGGATGGATCAAAGACATTAACGAAACCCAAAACACTAATGTCGATTTTCCTATTATCTCTGATCAAGATAAAACTGTAGCAAATTTGTATGATATGATTCATCCCAATGCTTCAGAGACTTTGACGGTTCGCTCACTTTTCATCATTAGTCCAGATAAAAAGGTTAAGCTAATTATTACTTACCCAGCATCTACAGGGAGAAATTTTAACGAGGTTTTAAGGGTTATCGATTCGCTACAGCTCACCGCTAATTATAGTGTTGCCACACCAGCAGATTGGAAAGATGGAGAAGATGTAATTGTGGTGAATAGCATTAAAACGGAAGATATTCCTGCTAAATTCCCGAAAGGACATCAAGTAATTAAGCCTTATTTAAGAACCACGCCACAACCTAATAAATAATTACTAAGCGCTTGATAGTTAATTATAAATCGTTAGATTTACGTTAGTAACATTATCAATTTAAAAATATAGAACTAAATGAGTACCGGAAAAGTAAAATGGTTTAATACCGAAAAAGGTTATGGGTTTATCTCTCATGACTCTAACAAAGAGATTTTTGTACATTTTAAAGATGTAGAAGGCGGCATTAATGGAATTAAAGAAAACGACGAAGTAGAGTTTGAAGTAGCTGAAGGTAAAAAAGGACCACAAGCTGTGAAAGTAAGAAAAGTTTAATTATTCAATCATACGTCTAAAAAGAAAGCCCGGATAGCATTGCTATCCGGGCTTTCTTTTTGTTGATGTTTTATTACTTTACACCATGCATTAGTTTTTTCATTATTGGATTTAGCGCAATTACAATAAGACCCGCAACAATAGGGACAATGGTAAAGATTAAGAAGAACGTAGACAACGAATACTGCTTTGTAATATTCTCAATCTGTCCACCAATAATTGCGGCAAGTTTATTTCCAATAGCAATAGCTAAATACCACATACCAAACATAAAACCAATCATACGAGCTGGAACCAATTTCGATACGTAAGATAAGCCTACAGGCGATAAGAATAATTCTCCAAGCGTATGGAATAGATAAGCTAGCACAAGCCAAATCATTGATACCTTAACGCCCGCTTGTATGCCGTGAGAACCGAAAGCTAATAAGCCAAAGCCAATAGCCATGATGATTAAGCCTAGGCCATATTTAATAGCGGCAGGAGGGTTCAATTTAGAATCCCATATTTTGGATACTGATGAAGCAAAAGTAATAATGAAAAATGAGTTTAAAATTGAGAACCAAGATACAGTGATTTCAGATGCATCTGCAGTGTACTCTCTGTATAACATCCAAATAGCGACGGCCCAAATACCTGCAAAACATGCAAATTGCGCAAAGTTACTTCCAGGTGCTTTTTTAAAGGTTTGTTGACTAAGTTTAATTACTACGAAAGTTACAATTAGCAACGGTACTACTGTAAGAAGTGTGTTAATGGTGTTAAATACTGTTAACGAACTTCCTTGCAACGTTCTATCGATGTTATCTCTTGCGAAAATTACTAGTGACGATGCGCCTTGTTCAAAAGACATCCAAAAGAATACAACGAAAAAGGCAAATACAATTACAGCAATCATTCTATCTCTTACTACTTTTGTATATCTAACTAAGCGGCTAATTACCACAAATAAGAATAAGATTAGTGCAATTAAGATAATGACCTCTTGTCCGTTAATACTGCCCAATTTAAAATTGAACATATCGATATTACCGATTTTAGATAATGGGTCGTTAAATGCATAACCAAGCCCTAATACAGTCATCACCACAATTAGAAACTTGTCTATCATGGTAAATGGATTTGGTTTATCATTTGGATTGGTAGATGTTTTTGCATTTTCATCTGCTAATCTTTTTTGCTCTTTTGTTGGTGGATCGCCAACAGTTCCAAATATCGGCTTTGCCAACCAAAACTGGAATGTACCTAATAGCATAAATACGCCAGCTAAACCGAAGCCCCAATGCCAACCCACTTTTTCAGCTAGATAACCACATAACATCATTCCAAAGAACGCACCAGCATTTACACCCATATAAAAAATAGTATAAGCGCCATCTTTCTTTTCAGGATGATTTTTATACATTTCTGATAGGATAGAAGTCATGTTTGGTTTAAAGAAGCCAGTTCCAATTACTAAACATGCTAAACCAATATACATAAATGCAGGCTGATCTAATGCCATAGAGGCATGCCCGATGGTCATAATTGCAGCTCCAATAATTACAGCCCATCTGTAACCCAAATATCTATCGGCTAAAATACCACCAAAAATAGGGGTGATGTAAAGAAGTAAAGCATAGGTGCCATAGAGAGCGCCAGCTTGTTCAGGGTTCCATCCCCATCCAGAAAATGGACTTCCCGTAATTATGGCCGTGGTTAAAAAATTGATTAATAATACCCTCATTCCATAAAATGAGAAACGCTCCCACATTTCGGTAAAGAAAAGTACAAAAAGACCCGATGGATGTCCTAATACCTTGCTTTTAAAAAAATCGTTTGGATTTTCTGCAGTAGTTGTTTGCATAAATTATTTGATAAGTTAGTCTTAGTTTTTTATAAAAATTGGGTGCAATATAGGCTAAAGCATTTATATTTCATTAAAAAATTAATGCTTGCCTTTTTGAATTAAGGTAGTTGCTTTGCGTGGTGTGCTGTAAAATTCATCCATATTTGAAGTATCATTCTTTAATTGGATATTCTCTTTAAGATACATTTTCTGATAACCGATAGTATAACCATCAAAGCTTAAATCGGACGCATAGAATTCAAAATTACCTACCATGTTCGCATCGTAAGGTGCTAAATGATCAAATACAATCATATTCACCTGTTTGTTAAACGTTAATGTCATGGAGTTTTGTTTATTATATTCGAACACCATTCTGTTCTTTACAGGTTTACCTCGCTGCATTTCAAAAACATTTTTTCCAAACACCACTTCTCCTTTTTCGAACGACAATACTTCTATTACTTTCTTCGTGGTTTTGTTGTTGTTCCCTTTCCATCCTAATAAAAGATAAAACGGAGTTTTGCCAGGGTCGGTGACAGGTACAATCTCATAATAACGAGCACCATACCATTTCTTTTGATTGGTAATTAGGTTGTCTTCAGTAAAGTTTTGTGTATCATCATTTAAAGGAAGTAGTTTTAAAGAACCGTCTTTAGTAGCCAGCTGGATAGTGCCATAAAATTTATATGTACCATCTTTAAAAGGCAGAAACCACGTGAAAATTCTAAAAGACTGATCTGGCGCTTTAAGCACAGAAACGTTAGTCAATGAATCGAAATCAAATTGAAAAGAATGCGGAGTTTTTAATGCGCTAATGAATTTCTTCACAAACATGGTGTTATATTCCATTCGCACAACATCATCATTCAAACTTATTGTAGAATCGCTATATGCAGATAAAGTGTCTTGTACTTTGCTAAGTTGTTGAAGATTATTTGGCGTAAGCGTAATTTGTGCCTGCATTTTCAAAGCAGTACACAATAAAAAAAATAATAAAGAGGCCTTACAAAAACTTTTCCGCATTGAGATTTAATTCGTTAACGAAGATTTTCAATAACTATTGCGCTAGCACCACCACCGCCATTACAAATTCCCGCAACGCCTATTTTGCCATTGTTTTGCTGTAGTACAGAAAGTAGGGTAACTACAATTCTGGCCCCAGAAGCACCTAGCGGATGTCCAATAGCTACTGCGCCACCATTTACGTTTACTTTGTCTTCGCTTAAATTGAGTTCCTTATTGTTAGCCAATGAAACCACAGCGAAAGCCTCGTTGATTTCAAAATAATCAACCTGTTCTTTGGTGATATTTGCTCTCTGTAATGCCAAAGGAATAGCCTTTGATGGTGCAGTAGTGAACCATTCTGGTGCTTGTTGAGCATCGGCGTAAGCTAAAATCTTAGCCATAGGCGTTAAACCTAATTCGTTTGCTTTATCTGTGCTCATTAGTACCAAAGCCGCTGCGCCATCATTTAAAGTAGATGCATTAGCCGCAGTTACTGTTCCTTCTTTCTTGAATACAGGTTTCAGTGCTGGTATTTTGTCAAATTTTACAGCAGCAGGTTCTTCATCTTCGGTAAATAAAGTGCTTTCTCCTTTTCTGTCTTTAATTTCTACTGCAACAATTTCATCTTTGAATTTACCATTGGTTTGAGCATCTTGGGCTCTTTTATAAGATTCAATGGCAAATTTATCTTGGTCTTCGCGACTAATATTACAAGTTTCTGCACAAAGTTCGGCGGCAGAGCCCATGTGGTAGTCGTTATAAACATCCCACAAACCATCTTTAACTAAACCATCCGTAATTTGACCATGACCTAAACGATAACCATTTCTACCTTTATCTAAGTAATAAGGCACATTGCTCATACTTTCCATTCCGCCAGCAACTACGATGTCGTTTTGACCTAAAGCAATACTTTGCGCTGCCAACATAATCGCTTTTGTACCAGACGCACAAACTTTATTAACGGTAGTAGCAGGCAAATCTGGCAAGCCTGCAAATTTTGCAGCCTGCGTAGCCGGAGCCTGACCTAAATTAGCTGACAAAACATTGCCCATGTAAACTTCTTCCACTTGTTCTGGTTTAACACCAGCTTTAGCTAAAGCGCCTTTAATTGCAATGCCACCCAGTTGTGTGGCCGAAAAGCCTGATAATGTGCCGCCAAAACTACCAATAGGGGTTCTAACCGCCGATACGATAACTACTTCTTTCATTTGTGTTGTATAAACTATATTTGGTTGCCCGCAATTTAGTTATAATCTCATAAAATTGGGGCTTAGTCACTTGATTATTGCATAATGCTTACGACTAAGCTCCACTGTCTTTTTTAGTAGATTTCTTCTTTTGAGTTTTAACCGCCTCATTAAGAATGTATTCTATTTGCCCGTTGGTACTTCTAAATTCATTAGCCGCCCATTGTTCAATTTCCTTAAGTAAAGCATGGCTTATTCTAAGCGCAAATGCTTTTTTATCTTTATCAGGCATTAATTATTATTCATTTTATAAAATGATATTCCTCGATTGGAAGAAGCGCACCATTAGTTATACAATGTCCCGGTGTTTACTACTGGTTGTACATTTCTATCGCCACAAAGTACCACCAATAAATTGCTCACCATTGCTGCTTTACGTTCTTCATCTAAAGTAACGATGTCTTTTTCAGATATTCTTTCTAGCGCCATTTCTACCATACCAACTGCGCCTTCAACAATCAATTTTCTCGCAGCGATTACTGCTGTAGCTTGCTGCCGCTGCAACATTGCGCTGGCAATTTCCTGTGCATAAGCTAAATGTGATATCCTAGCCTCAATTACCTCAATACCAGCTCTAGAAAGGCGTTCGTTCAGTTCTTCCTCCAGCATAGAATTTACTTTTTCTGCGCCGTCTTTTAAGGTGATTTGTGCGTTTTCATCTTCAAAATCATCGTAAGCAAAACTATTGGCTAAGTGCCTTACCGCAGCTTCACTTTGAATATTTACGTATTGCAGGTAATCTTCTACAGAAAAACTAGCCTTTGCAGTTTCTTTTACTTGCCAAACAATTACAGCTGCAATTTCAATAGGATTACCCATTTTGTCGTTAACTTTTAGCTGTTGCCCATTAAGATTTCTAGCTCGTAATGAAAGCTTTTTCTTAGAAGCGAGTGGATTTACCCAAAAGAAACCATCAGCCTTTACCGTGCCTACGTATTTTCCAAACAATATTAATACTTTCGACTCATTTGGGTTTACAATGATTAATCCAGGTAATACCAAAACGAGGTCTATCGTTAGAATTATAAATCCCAAAGGGAATTGTCTAATTGTAAAGAGATAGATGCTGATGATTAGCAATAACAAAGAAATGGCTAAGGTTAGGTAGCCCGAAGGTGGTTTAATAATTTTTTCTGTTTGCATAGTGATATTATTTTGATATCAATATTAATAAAATAAATTTAGAAATGAAAACGCTTTTTAGGTCTAATTACTTAACTATAGGCTAATGCAGAAATAAATCTTAATTTTGATTAACTAATAGGATTATATTTTGGCTAAGATTAAAAAGAATTCACATAAAATACTTTACCGCAAGTACTCTTCTAACCTCAAGTATGTCATGATGGCGATGTGTGTACTGGTGATCACACTTTATTTGCCTAAACAGCCTCGTTTCCGTTACGAATTTGAGAAAGGTAAAACTTGGTTAAACAAGGATTTAGTTTCGCCTTTTAGCTTTGCTATTTTAAAAACGCCACAGCAAATAGAAGCAGATAAAAAAACAGTTTTAGAGAATATTTTACCTATTTACGAATACAAAGAGGAAGTTTTTAAAGAGCAGAGTGAAGCATTTTTAAATGAATTTGATGTAAAATGGAAGTCGAATACCTTAAATGAGGCTACTAAAGAAGCAAATAGGCAACGTTCTCATCAAATGTTAAAGGCCATTTATGCTAGAGGTGTAATAGATATTAATCCCAAACACCAAAAAGATGGTAAGTTCTATGACTTTTCAGTATTAAAGAATAATGTCTCTACAAAAAGTAATTCGCAAGATGTGTTTACCGTAGAATCGGCATTGGCCTATCTGCGGGACAATCTCAATATTAACGATGAAGGAATAAAAAAAACCATTATAGATTTATCAGAAAGTCATGTAAAACCTAATTTAATTTTTGACGAAGGCTTAACTGCTACCGTGCAAGCTAATGCGCTCAAAAGTATATCTACCACAAAAGGTATGGTACAAAAAGGCGAATTAATTGTGGCCAACGAAACTGTAATAGATGAAGAAGTTTATCAAAAATTAATGTCGTTTAGGGAAACCTACGATACGCAAACTAAAAGTGTTGGCGACGATAAACTGGTTTTTTTAGGGCAGGTGTTATTGGTGGGATTTATAGTTACGCTATTAATGGTTTTTCTTTTTCTCTTTAGAAAAGATATCTATGCTGATAATCGACAATTGTCGTTATTGCTTTTAGTGATCACTTCTATGTTGTTGGTGCTCACTTGGGCCATTAAATTTAATCTATCCAACCTTTATCTTATTCCTTTTTGTATCGTACCTATTATTATCAGGATATTATTTGATACACGTTTGGCACTTAACTTGCATCTGCTGGTAATTCTAATCGCAGGTTTCTTCGTACCTAATAGCTTCGAGTTTGTTTTCTATCAAACTACAGCAGGTATGGTAGCCATTTATAGCATTAAAAATTTAGTAAAACGTGAGCAGTTGCTGATTTCTGCTTCATTTATACTCAGTTCTTATTTTATATCCTTCGTCGGTATCGCCTTGCTTAGAGAAGGTTCTTTTGGACATATCGAATGGATTAATTTCTTGCCGTTTCTGTTCAGTGTTTTGCTTTCTTTGCTAGCTTATCCTTTGATTTACGCTTTTGAAAGGGTTTTCGGGATTACTTCAGACGTAGCTTTAATAGAGTTGACCAACACTAACAATAAATTACTTCGCGAACTAGCTTTTAAAGCACCAGGAACCTTTCAGCACTCTTTACAAGTTGCAAACTTGGCAGAGGCAGCTATTTTTAAAATAGGAGGAAACGCACTATTGGTAAGAGCTGGGGCATTGTACCATGATATTGGTAAAATGGAAAATCCACAGTACTTTATAGAAAACCAAACAGGAAGTAGTCCGCACGATAAATTGCCTTATGAACAAAGTGCACAGATTATCATTAGACACGTTCATAAAGGAATTGAAATTACTCGGAAGCATAAATTACCAGAGTCGGTAATTGATTTCATTCGTACACACCATGGCAATACTCGTGTCGATTACTTTTACCAATCATTTTTGAAAAATTCACCAGAGAAATTTATTGACGAGAATATTTTCCGTTACCCTGGACCAATTCCATTTTCGAAGGAAACCGGAGTTTTGATGCTGGCAGATTCTGTAGAAGCTGCGTCGAGAAGTCTGAAAAATCCGGAAGCTCATAACATAAATGACCTAGTTGAAAGGATAATTGACTATAAGTTGGAGCAAAATCAGTTAGATAATTGCGATTTAACGTTAAAAGATTTAGAAACTATCAAACTGATTTTCAAGACGATGTTAATGAGTATCTATCATGTTCGCGTAGATTATCCAAAAACAACGTAATTTTTTTTTGCAAATATTAATGAATTGCTATATTTGCAACCTCGAAACGCAGTAATGCAGATCGAAAGGAGAGGTGCCTGAGTGGCCGAAAGGAACAGTTTGCTAAACTGTCG
>Ga0256911_1000587_pt1 | contig 11158 bp, 11 predicted proteins | sample MC6MC0764MT_FD_190197 | JGI IMG/M metagenome (GOLD analysis project Ga0256911, IMG submission 190197) | Metatranscriptome of enriched soil aggregate microbial communities from Iowa State University, Ames, United States - MC6-MC0764-MT... | ecosystem: Environmental > Terrestrial > Soil >...
CCAATGAGTATCACGATTGACGCCGTCAAGGCAGCATTATCAGCAGTAATTGACCCTAATACGAACAAGGATTTGGTCAGCAGCCGTTCTGCAAAAAACATCCAGGTTGATGGAAATAACGTGGTGTTCGATGTCGAACTGGGCTATCCGGCGAAAAGCCAGATCGAAGGCATTCGAAAGGCATCGATTGAAGCGGTACGTGGTATCGATGGCGCCGGTAACGTCACGGCCAACGTGCATTCCGTCATCGTTGCGCATTCTGCCCAACGCGGCGTGAAGTTGATGTCCAATGTCAAAAACATTATCGCGGTTGCATCCGGCAAAGGTGGCGTCGGCAAATCAACCACCTCCGTGAATCTGGCATTGGCCTTGGCTGCCGAAGGCGCGCAAGTCGGTATTCTGGACGCCGATATTTATGGACCCTCCCAGCCGATGATGATGGGTATTTCCGGACGTCCGGAAACCGTCGATGGCAAAACCATGGAGCCGATGGAGAATTACGGGCTGCAAGTATCAAGCATCGGCTTCATGATCGATCCGGATGAGCCGATGGTGTGGCGCGGTCCGATCGTTACGCAAGCGTTGACGCAATTGCTGGATCAAACCAACTGGCGTGATCTCGACTATTTGATTGTCGACATGCCGCCAGGTACGGGCGATATTCAATTGACGATGTCGCAAAAAGTGCCGGTGACTGGCGCTGTCATCGTGACCACGCCGCAAGACATCGCATTGCTCGACGCGCGCAAGGGTCTGAAAATGTTCGAGAAAGTCGGCATTCCGATTCTGGGGATTGTCGAAAACATGAGTACGCATATCTGTTCGAATTGCGGCCATGCCGAATCCATTTTTGGCGAAGGTGGTGGCGAGAAAATGTGTGCAGAATATGACGTTGATTTCCTCGGTGCGTTGCCATTGACGATGGCGATACGCGAACAGGCTGATTCCGGGAAACCAACCGTTATCGCAGATCCGGATGGCGCAATTGCAACGATATACAAGCAGATCGCGCGCAAGGTTGCGATCAAGGTCGCGGAAAAAGCGAAGGACATGTCGTCGAAATTCCCGTCGATCGTGGTTAAAAACGATTGATGTTGATTCGGGGGGAGAAATTGTCCCTCATGTGATAAGACGAACGCCGCATCGCGCAAGCATTCGGTGTTCGCCTGAAATTTGTGTCATGCTGATCTGAATATTCATAGTCCAATTGACCATCCGGTGCCAGTCGCCGTAAATGAGGAACATGGAAACAGACGCAATCCGCATCGGCGTTGTCATGCAACGCATCCCGCTGGCAAATCGCTGGCAACCTTTCCAATGGCGTCCGATTGAAGTAGTAGGCGATGTCGATATATTGAGTAATAGCCCGCGTTGTTTGCTCAGCGACAACGCAGATTTGCGATGGTTATTTACCGGTCTTGAAGTCAAGTTATTTAGTGACGAGGGAGAAGGCTATTTCCTCAATATCACTGCGCCCAAACCATGCTGGTTCATCATGTGGCGTATCGAAGAACGCGATGGTATCGAACTGGCCGTTCCAAAATCAGTCACGTTGTCGTACAACGAAGCCGCTCGACTGATGGATGGCGGCGAAACGGTAGACACTTTGCCTGCATCGGATGCCGTGATCGAGAAATTGACCGCATTCACCCATCGGCATTATCAACGCGAGCCCAAAAAGAAACGTAAAAAACCCTCGTTCGAAGGCGGCGAGGGCGTCGAAAAAATGGCGCGTGCAGAAGGAGAACCGCATGGCAGCTGAAGATTTCTTTTCGCGCTGGTCGAAAAAGAAAACTGACGATGCGAGCAATCCGATCACCGAGATTCCCGCTGCATCCGAACATTCGGCAACGCCATCTGATGACATCGTGGCGCCAACTCCCGATGTTGCGCGGCCGCTGACGCATGAAGACGTCGCCAATCTGACGCACGATTCCGATTTCTCCTCATTCATGGCGAGTGGCGTCGACGAAAGCGTCAAACTCTCGGCGATGAAAAAACTCTTTACCAATCCGCACTTCAACGTGATGGACGGTCTGGATATCTACATCGGCGACTACAATACTTTTGAACCGATTACACCGGAAATTCTGGCTTCGTTAAACCACGCAAAAGCATTACTTGATCCGTCATCGCAATTCGAAACGTCGGTCATGCAGCTCTTGCAAAACACCGAGGAAAAAACCGAGGACTCCGTAGAAGTCGCGACAGAAACAGAACCGCTGCCAGAACAATCTGAGGAAACACAGAACATCTTCACCGAGAGCGACAAAAAAGAAGATACTGATGAGCAGGTTCTTTCAACTTCGCATGAAGTGCAAGACAAGTCGGACATCGATCACCGTTGATTGAATCCTTTATCAGCCAGCTAATAACGCCAGCCAATGACCACAGAATTCAAGGTTTGTAACTGCAATCGCACGATGCCGCTGGACCAATCGTCGGGTGCTCAACTCGGCGCGGCATTAGGTGCAGCAACATTGACCGTTGCTTCCGAAATGTGTCGGCGCGAAGTCGGCACCTATTTGTCCGCGTTGGATGGCGTCAATGATGTCGTCGTCGCCTGTACACAGGAGCGCGCATTGTTCGGTGAACTTGCCGAGCAAAAGCAAACCGTTGCGCCGCTCCGCTTCGTCAATATACGGGAGACGGGCGGTTGGGGTCTGCAAGCGAAGCAGGCATTGCCGAAAATGGCAGCGCTACTGGCTGCCGCCGCTTTGCCCGAACCTGAACCGGTTCCGCTTGTTGATTACCAGTCCGCCGGCCACGTGTTGATCGTCGGCCCCGCCGAACGCGTATTGCCATGGGCGCAGCGTTTGAACACGCAACTCGATGTCAGCGTCCTGATGACAAGCTTCGACCTGCAGCAGCAATTGCCGCAAAATCGGCTTTTCCCGGTCTTTTCGGGAGACGTCGTCAAACTCGATGGATGGCTTGGCGCCTTTGAAGTTAAATGGCATCAGGCGAATCCGATCGATCTGGAAACCTGTATCCGCTGCAACGCGTGCATCGATGTTTGTCCAGAAAATGCCATCGATCTGACGTATCAAATTGATGCAGACAAATGCACATCACATCGCGATTGCGTGAAGGCCTGTGCAACGATCGGGGCAATTGACTTTACGCGTACTCAAACGCAACGCAGTGGAAAATTTGATCTGATTTTCGATTTGTCCGATCAGCGTTTGCTGACATTGCATCAACCGCCACAAGGCTATTTCGCGCCTGGCGGCGACGTAGTGCAGCAGGCTGAAGACGCGCTGAAACTGACGCAAATGATCGGTGAATTTACCAAGCCTAAATTCTTTGTGTACAAGGAAAAACTCTGCGCGCATGGCCGTAACGGCAAGATTGGCCGTACGTCTTGTATCGATGTTTGCTCTGCCGAGGCAGTCAGCCACAACGGCAACCAAATCAAGGTCAATCCAAATCTCTGCGTCGGTTGCGGTGCGTGTACGACCGTTTGTCCATCTGGTGCGCTTGCTTATGCTTATCCGCGTGCCACGGACATCGGCCTGCGACTCAAGACGATGCTGAACACCTATTCGAAGGCTGGCGGGCAGCAACCCGCGCTGCTGTTGCATAACCAGGAGCAGGGCGCAGAGCTTATTCAACAATTGGGTCGTCTGGCCAAAGCCGGCGGAAAGTTGAACGGCGTACCGGCACGCGTCATTCCTGTTGATCTGCATCACGCTGCGTCTACCGGCATCGATGTGTGGCTGGCCGCGATCGCGTACGGTGCGACGCACGTGGCAATTCTGACGACCAAACAGGATGCGCCACAGTACGTGGCCGCGCTTCAGCAGCAAATCGCCATTGCGCAAACGATATTGACCGGGCTCGGTTACGACGGTGTGCATTTGTCGCTGATCGAAGCACAAACAGCAGCCTTGCTGGACGCCAAACTCACCGCAATCGTACCGGCGCAGATTCCCGTCAAACACGCCTTGTTTAACGTTGCGGTCGACAAGCGTAGTACGCTTGAACTCGCCATCGACCATCTGAAAACGTATGCGCCGCTAAAGGTGGAAGAAATTGCATTGCCGGCCGGAGCGTTGTACGGCCAGGTGTTGGTCAACAAGGATGCATGCACACTGTGCATGTCTTGTGTCGGCGCTTGTCCGGAATCTGCACTGACTGATAACGCCAATCAGCCGCAACTTCGCTTCATCGAAAAAAATTGCGTGCAATGCGGCTTGTGCGAAACCACCTGTCCGGAAAATGCCATCAAGTTGACTCCGCGGCTGCTGTTGACTGATGACGTAAAGCATCCGGTAGTGCTGAACGAGGCGCAACCTTTCCATTGCATCCGTTGCGAAAAACCGTTCGGTACTGCGCAGATGATCGAAAACATGATCAGCAAGCTTGCGTTGCACGGCGCCTTTTCGGGAAACATCGACCGTTTGAAAATGTGCTCGGACTGTCGCGTCGTCGACATGATGGAAAACAAGCGCGAAACAACGATTACCGAGTTGAAGCGATAACTGCCGACAAAAACTTTTCCCATTCAATATATGACTTCGACGCAATCAATTCAGTTGGAACAGCCTGATCAAGGCGAAGAAGCGGCACGCGCCGACTTGTATAGCGTGTTGGCTACATTTTTTTATGCGCCGCCCTCGCAAGACTTGCTTGATCGTGTGGCTTCGGTCCAGGCGGACGGGGGCACTGTGTTGCACAGTGCCTGGGCAGATTTTGCTCTGGCTTGTAAAAATGCGCAGCAGGAAGCGGTACGTGAAGAATACGAAGAGATGTTTATTGGCGTAGGCAAGCCGGAGGTCATGCTGTATGGCTCGTATTACCTGTCCGGCTTTTTGATGGAAAAGCCGCTGGCAGATTTGCGCTCGGATCTCGCCAAACTCGGCATCGAACGCGCCGAGGAAGTTGTCGAGAGCGAGGATCACATCGCCACCCTGTGCGAAGTCATGCGTTATCTGATTACCTCCGATGACGTCGTTAATGCGGGGCTTCATCAACAGAAAGCGTTTTTTGCAGCGCATATGCAGCCGTGGGTCGTCGATTGCTGCAACGCTGTCGAAGCGAGCCGGCATGCGGACTTCTACAAATCCGTTGCGCGACTTGCCCGCGCTTTTTTTGAGGTCGAAATCCAGGCGTTTGACATGCTGTGATGTAAGGCTGGTGTCATAGTGATAATGTATTTTGCTGTTATCCGACCTGCCGTCGATTGTTGATAGAAAATTTTCAATTGATCATTGTGTGCAAGTTATAAAAAGGTGTGATATTTTCACGCAGGGAAGATAGGAAATGAAAAACATATTACGTCCTGCCCACTCACAGGAGACGATCATGGCTGACCAAACTCGTATTCCCCGTCGCACTTTCTTTGCCGGACTCGGTGCTGTTGCCGCCGCTGGGGTCGTAGCCAAAGTTGCCCCTGAATCCGTTTCTGCAATAACCGAAGTTCTCTCTCCCAAAGAGCCAGACGGTAAAAGCTACCGTTTGACCGAGCACGTCAAAAAATACTACCGCACCACCACAATCTGATTTCGAGGTGACGTCATGCTGTTAACTCGCAAAAGCACGGCTGCTGACCGCACGCCGCAACGCTTTACGTCCGGACTTGCCGAAAGCCTGTCGCGCGCGCTACCGACGATGGATCGCCGTGGCTTCCTAAAACGATCCGGTATCGGTATCAGCGCCGGTCTGGCTTTGTCTCAGTTGAACCTGATCCAGAAGGCTAAAGCCGCGGATGGGGAAAAAACGACCGGCGACCGCAAGATCGAGGTCAAACGGACTGTGTGTTCGCATTGTTCGGTTGGTTGTGCGTCCGATGCCGTTGTGGAAAACGGTGTGTGGGTACGACAAGAACCGGTGTTCGATTCGCCCATCAATCTGGGCGCGCATTGCGCGAAAGGTGCCGCGCTGCGTGAACATGGCCACGGTGAATACCGATTGAAGTATCCGATGAAACTGGTTAACGGCAAGTACCAGCGCATTAGCTGGGATCAGGCGTTGAACGAAATTTCTGCTCAATTACTGGAAACGAGAAAGAAAACCGGCCCGGATTCTGTTTTCTTCGTCGGCTCCTCCAAGCACAACAACGAACAGGCTGCATTGCTACGCAAGTTCGTGTCGTTCTTCGGTACCAATAATACCGACCATCAAGCGCGTATTTGTCACTCGACCACGGTTGCCGGTGTCGCCAATACCTGGGGTTACGGGGCGATGACCAACAGCTATAACGACATGCAGAATTCAAAAGCTGCCATGTACATCGGATCGAACGCGGCCGAAGCACACCCGGTATCGATGCTGCACATGCTGCATTCGAAGGAAACCGGTTGCAAAATGATCGTAGTCGATCCTCGTTACACACGTACGGCGGCCAAGGCCGATCAGTATGTGCGGATTCGCTCAGGGTCGGATATCCCGTTTTTGTGGGGCATGCTGTATCACATCTTCAATAACGGCTGGGAAGACAAGCAATACATCAACGACCGTGTGTACGGTATGGAAAAAGTCCGCGAAGAGGTGATGAAGTGGACGCCGGACAAGGTAGAGGAAGCCTGCGGCGTGCCGGAAGCGGAAGTCCTCAAGGTTGCCGAAACCATGGCAAAAAAATCGCCCATCGACCGTAGTGTGGTGCATGGGACAAACGCAGCACACGATTGGCAATGCGATGGTGCGCGCATCCTGTATTTTGCAGCTTGCGCTCGGTAATGTCGGCAAGTCTGGCGGCGGTACCAATATTTTCCGCGGCCACGACAACGTGCAAGGCGCAACCGACGTCGGCCCGAATCCCGATTCGTTGCCGGCATATTACGGTCTCGCAACTGGTTCCTGGAAACACTGGTGCGCAGTCTGGGGTGTCGATTATGAATGGGTGAAGAAACAGTACGCATCGCAAGAGATGATGGAGAAATCCGGCGCGACCGTCTCGCGCTGGGTGGATGCCGTGCTGGAGAAGAACGAACTGATCGACCAGGACAATAACGTCAAGGCAATGGTCTTCTGGGGGCATGCGCCAAACTCGCAGACGCGTGGTCTGGATATGAAGAAGGCGTTCGACAAGCTCGATTTGCTGGTCGTCATCGATCCCTATCCTTCTGCAACAGCAGCGATGGCCGCGATGAAAGTCGACGGGCAAGAGTTGAATCCTAATCGCGCCGTTTATTTGCTGCCGGCGGCAACGCAGTTTGAAACGTCCGGGTCGGTTACCGCTTCTAATCGTTCGTTGCAATGGCGCGAAAAAGTCATCGAGCCATTGTTTGAATCGCGTACCGATCACATGATCATGTATCAGCTGGCCGAGAAGCTTGGATTCCAGAAAGAACTGGTCGCGCGCCTCAAACTAGTCAAAGGCAAAGGCGGCATGATGGAACCGGAAACGGAATCCATGCTGGAAGAAATCAATCGTGGCTCGTGGGCGATTGGTTACACCGGTCAGTCGCCGACACGGCTCAAGGCGCATATGCGCAATATGCATTTGTTCGATGTCAAAACCTTGCGCTGCAAAGGCGGCAAAGATGCGGTCACCGGTTACGACATGACGGGCGATTATTTTGGTTTGCCGTGGCCATGTTTTGGCACGCCGGAGTTGAAGCATCCTGGCACACCTAATCTGTACGACAACTCCAAACATGTGATGGACGGCGGCGGTAATTTCCGCGCCAACTTTGGCGTGGAGCGGGACGGCGTCAGTTTGCTGGCGGCAGACGGTTCGCATTCGCTCGGCGCGGATATTACAACCGGTTATCCGGAGTTCGATCACATTCTGCTCAAAAAGCTCGGTTGGTGGGACGACCTGACGGATGCCGAGAAAAAGCTGGCGGAAGGCAAGAATTGGAAGACCGATCTTTCCGGTGGTATTCAGCGTGTTTGCATGAAAGTGCATGGCGTGCATCCGTTCGGTAATGCCAAGGCGCGCGCGGTGGTGTGGAATTTCCCGGATCCGATTCCGCTGCATCGTGAACCGTTGTACGGCACGCGCCCGGACCTTGTTGCCAAATACCCGACGCATGACGACAAGAAGGGTTTCTGGCGCATGCCGACCTTGTACAAGTCGGTGCAGGACAAAAACGTCGAGCAAAAGCTGTACGAAAAATTCCCGATCATTTTGACTTCCGGTCGTTTGGTCGAGTACGAGGGCGGCGGCGAAGAAACGCGTTCCAATCCATGGCTGGCCGAACTGCAACAGGAAAACTTTGTTGAAATCAACCCAAAAGCGGCGAACGATCGCGGCATTCGCAACGGTGAATACGTGATCGTGTCGACGCCTACCGGCGCGCGCATCAAGGTACGAGCGATGGTAACGATGCGTGTTGCGGCCGATACGGCGTTCATTCCGTTCCACTTTTCTGGATGGTGGCAAGGCAAGGACATGATTGATTCCTACCCGGAAGGCGCAGCGCCGATTGTCCGGGGCGAAGCGGTGAACACGGCAACGACATATGGGTACGACTCGGTCACGATGATGCAGGAAACCAAGACCACGATTTGCAACATAGAAAAGGCTGCAGCGTAGGTAGTTGCTGAATAGCGCAACAACTTGAGCAACTGACAGGGATCGCCAAGGAGAACAAGATGGCACGAATGAAATTCATCTGCGACGCAGAACGCTGTATCGAATGCAATGGCTGCGTGACTGCATGCAAAAACGAGCACGAAGTACCTTGGGGCGTCAATCGCCGTCGTGTGGTTACCGTCAACGATGGCCTGGTTGGGCAAGAGAAATCGATCTCCGTCGCATGCATGCATTGCTCCGATGCGCCGTGCATGGCGGTATGCCCGGTCGATTGCTTTTACCGTACCGACGAAGGTGTAGTGTTGCACGACAAGGATATTTGCATCGGCTGCGGTTACTGCTCCTATGCATGCCCGTTTGGCGCGCCGCAGTTTCCCTCCAACGGCGCGTTCGGTTTGCGCGGCAAGATGGACAAGTGCACGTTCTGCGCCGGTGGCCCCGAAGAAAATGGTTCGAAGGCAGAGTTTGACAAGTACGGACGTAATCGTTTGGCAGAAGGAAAACTACCGGCCTGTGCGGAAATGTGTTCAACCAAAGCGCTGCTTGGCGGTGATGGCGACACGGTTGCGGATATTTTCCGCAGCCGCGTCTTGCGTCGCGGTAAAGGTAGCGAAGTCTGGGGTTGGGGCACGGCATACGGTAATTTGCCGAATCCCAAGCCGATTCCGGCACCGGAGAAAAAATCATGATGCGCACATTGGTAGCTTCGGCCATCGCGCTCGCGTTGTTTGGCTGCGGTGAAAAAAGTCAGTCGCAAGCCGATGCGCGGGATGCCGGCGATCAGCCGCCGTATACGGGCGCGCATGATCCGTTTGTCGTTAAAGGCTGGACGCCCGGCAACAAGGGCGAATGGAACAAGCAGATGCACGAACGTGCGCAATCGCAGAACGAGTACGTGAAAATCAACTGATGCGTCAGGGGCAAACATCATGAAAACATGGTTCGCCAAATTATCAGCAGGTCTGTTGCTCGCAGCGCTATCAAATATTGTGCTGGCGCAGGCGAGTGCGCCGGCAGATACATCGCCGCTATCGAATCAGCAAACGACAGTGCAGGCGGCTACGCCGTCGTTGTCGCGTGACAGCGCGCCCGCGCCACAAGGCATGCCGAATGTTGAATCGGCGGACATTCTCAAACAAACGCAAGCCGATCGCAAGATCGCGCAACCGGGCAATCTTGCGCCGACTTATCGCGTGATCAATGAAGGTACCGAAAACTACGCCAGCATTCCGGCGCTGGAAGCGGGTGTATTGATTCAGCCGAAAACAAAATTTATCGGTCAATCGCGTGAAACCACCGCCGGCGAGGCATGGCGTCAATATCGCAATGGTCCGCTGACAACGTATGGCGGCTGGCTGATCATTATCGCGGTCGTCGGTATTGCCGCGTTCTACTTTATCGTCGGCAAAATCCGTCTGAAAATTCCAAACACAGGTCGTTTGATTGAGCGGTTTACCTCGTTCGAACGCATGACGCACTGGACGGTTGCCATCAGCTTTTTAGTTCTGGCATTCACCGGTCTGTTGATGCTGTTTGGTAAATACATTTTGCTTCCGGTATTTGGTCATAACCTGTACGGCTGGCTCGCTTATGCATGCAAGAACGTGCACAACTTTGTCGGGCCGATTTTTACCGTATCGCTGATCGTGATGTTCGTCATTTTTGTCAAAGACAATTTTCCGCGACTCGCTGATCTGCAATGGATCAAAATGCTGGGCGGTGGTCGCGGTCATGCGCACGCAGGACGTTTCAACGCCGGCGAAAAATTATGGTTCTGGGGTGGTGTGGTCTTTCTCGGACTGATCGTCAGCGCATCCGGTTTTGTGCTCGACATGATCGTGCCGGGCATTGTTTATACACGCGGCAACATGCAAATTGCCAATATCATCCATCTGATTGGCGCGGTGCTGGTATTCAGCGCGGCATTGGGCCATATCTACATTGGTACGCTCGGTATGGAAGGCGCATACGACGCGATGAAGACCGGTTATGTCGATGACGCCTGGGCGAAAGAGCATCATGACTTATGGTACGACGACATTCAAAGCGGCAAAGTACCGCGCATTCGTACCAAGGAATCGGTCACAGAGGTTGGCGAGCCCGTGAAGGCAACACCATAAAAATCGGAGAGCGCGATGAACAAGACATCAACGACATTGATTTGCACTTTTATGGTAGCCGCGTTTTCCAACCTGGCTCTGGCCAAATTGCCGCCGCCAAGTGACGAGGCCAAGGCAAAGACTGCAGAGACCAAGAACAAAAGCGCTTGGACCGACAAGGTAGCTGCTTACCAGTTGTGTCAGGCGCAAGACCGAATCGCCGCGCGCTATCTGAAAGAGAAGGGTGCAGCCAAGCCGACGACCGAGGTTCCGGCTTGCCAAAATCCTGGCGCTTACACGCCATTGCAGGCAAATACCGCAGCAGTTGGTGTTGCGGATGCAAAGCCGATTCCGCAAGTCGGCGCCAAAAAATAAGCTGTTTTTCTATAGCACGCGCGCAACGACCTGCACGCGTGCGACCCTGCTAGTTGTTCCCGAGCACAGCTCGCGGTAACGCATCCTCGTAAAAACTCCATCGCTTCATTAACGTGCGTTGAATTGTGCACGTTCGAACTTCACTTCACCCAAATTGCACATGTGCGATGCCTCGGTGCATAAGCGTGCACTGTCTATC
>Ga0256911_1000589_pt1 | contig 11131 bp, 7 predicted proteins | sample MC6MC0764MT_FD_190197 | JGI IMG/M metagenome (GOLD analysis project Ga0256911, IMG submission 190197) | Metatranscriptome of enriched soil aggregate microbial communities from Iowa State University, Ames, United States - MC6-MC0764-MT... | ecosystem: Environmental > Terrestrial > Soil >...
ATTGCTTACCGTGCGCACGTTATAAACGGTGGTCAACTTACGGATAAAGAAAAGTTTATTCATCCAAATGATGATGTGAATAAATCGCAATCATCAAACGATACATTCCCTACTGCCATGCACATTGCGGCTTATAAAATGCTCATGGAAGTTACTATTCCCGGCATCAAAAAGCTAAGAGATACTTTGGATGCGAAAGCGAAAGAATATATGCACGTGGTTAAAATTGGTCGTACCCATTTTATGGATGCTACACCTTTAACCTTAGGCCAAGAAATTAGCGGTTACGTTTCTCAACTAGACCATGGTCTTAAAGCTATCAACAATTCATTACCACATTTGAGCGAATTAGCTTTGGGCGGCACTGCCGTAGGTACGGGTATCAATACGCCTAAAGGTTATGATGTGGCTGTAGCTAAGAAAATAGCAGAACTTACCGGTTTACCTTTTGTAACTGCCGAAAATAAATTTGAATCATTAGCCGCACACGATGCAATTGTTGAAGCACATGGTGCTTTGAAAATGGTAGCCGTAAGTTTGATGAAGATTGCTAACGATATTCGTATGCTAAGCTCTGGTCCACGTTCAGGTATTGGCGAATTATTTATTCCTGATAATGAGCCAGGTTCTTCTATCATGCCGGGTAAAGTTAATCCTACGCAATGCGAGGCATTGACTATGATAGCTGCGCAAGTAATGGGTAATGATGTTACCATTGGCATAGGTGGTTCTAATGGTCACTTCGAGCTTAATGTATTCAAGCCGGTAATGATTACCAATTTCCTACACAGCGCACGCCTTATTGGCGATGGTTGTGTATCTTTTAATGATAAATGTGCCGTAGGTTTAGCACCTATCGAGGCCAATATTGCTGCGCACGTAAACAATTCTTTGATGTTGGTAACGGCATTAAATACTAAGATTGGTTATTATAAAGCAGCAGAAATAGCACAAACTGCCCATAAAGAAGGTAAAACTTTAAAACAAACTGCAGTAGATTTAGGTTACCTTACAGCGGAAGAATTTGACCAATGGGTAATACCTAAAGATATGGTGGGTATGTAGTCGTTTAGGCTGTAATGCTTTAAAATCAAGCATTACAGCCTATTCTCTTTGGTTGCCATCACATACATATGTTTTTTATTTAGCCAACTTTTGGCCGAAACATTTGTATTTAGGCACTATAACAAAGCACTTAAATTCAAGAGCAGTTTATATTTATTGTGCAACTGCCAAAAAACATTTCTTTGTTTTACTAAAAAGTATATTTTTGCACCATTAACTTAAAAGCAAACATTATGTCTGAAATTGCTAATCGCGTAAAGAAAATCATCGTTGACAAATTAGGTGTTGACGAGTCGGAAGTAACACCAGAAGCTAGCTTCACCAATGACCTTGGAGCTGATTCATTGGATACAGTAGAATTGATGATGGAATTTGAAAAAGAATTCAACATTTCTATTCCTGATGACCAAGCTGAAAACATTGGAAGCGTAGGCCAAGCGATTGCTTACTTGGAAGAGCACGTGAAATAATTAGTGAAAAAATCTCAGTAATCTAATTTGTTTAAATGAACGTAACGTTAAAACGAGTAGTTGTAACGGGCCTCGGCGCCCTAACCCCCATTGGTAATAATACTAGTGAATACTGGAATGCCCTCATCAATGGTGTTTCGGGCGCCGATTTCATTAAACAATTTGATGCCGAGAAGTTCAAGACTAAGTTTGCATGCGAGCTAAAAGGCTTCAATGTGGATGACCACATGGAGCGTAAAGAGTCCAAAAGACTTGATAGGTTCTCGCAGATAGCTATGGTAGCTGCTGCAGAGGCTATTAAAGAGTCTAAACTGGATGACCCCACTTTAGATAAAGACCGTATTGGTGTTATCTGGTCATCTGGTATTGGTGGTATGATTACCTTTATTGAAGAAATGAAAAACTTCAATGGCGGCGATGGTACACCTAGGTTTAATCCTTTTTTCATCCCCAAACTCATATTGGATATTGCCGCAGGCCATATCTCTATGAAGTATGGTTTCCGTGGCCCTAACTTTGCTACGGTGAGTGCTTGCGCTTCTTCTACCCACAGTCTTATAGATGCCCTTACTTATATTCGTTTGGGTAAAGCAGATGCTTTTGTAACTGGTGGTTCAGAGGCGGTAGTTACTGAATCGGGCATTGGTGGTTTTAATGCCATGAAGGCGCTTTCTGAAAGAAATGATGACCCCAAAACAGCTAGTCGTCCGTTCGATTTAGACCGCGATGGCTTCGTATTGGGCGAAGGTGGTGCCTGCATCATCTTGGAAGAGTTGGAATATGCTAAAAAACGTGGCGCTAATATCATCTGCGAAATAGTAGGTGGTGGAATGAGCGCTGATGCTTATCACCTTACTGCTCCACATCCTGAGGGTCTTGGCGTTATCAATGTGCTTAAAAGCGTATTGGATGATGCGCAAATGAAGCCAGAGGAAATTGATTATGTGAATGTACACGGTACTTCTACGCCTATTGGCGATATTGCTGAAATCACAGCAATTCAAAAAGTATTTGGCGAGCACGCTTTCAAAATGAATATCAGTTCTACCAAATCAATGACGGGTCACCTATTGGGTGCCGCAGGCGCTATAGAGGCAGCTGCTACCATCTTGGCGGTTAAGAATGATATAGTTCCCCCAACCATCAACCACTTTACTGACGACCCTGCATTTGACGCTAGGCTGAATTTGACTTTCCATAAAGCACAGCACAGAGCGGTAAATGCAGCGATTAGTAACACTTTTGGGTTTGGTGGACATAATGCTTCCGTTATCTTCAAAAAGTACGAAGAATAGAATCCTTTGAGCCTCTCCCGAAATATATTTAGTCGTTTTTCCGAAGAAGACAAAACGCTTAAAGCAGCGTTGAAGAATATTTTGGGATATAAGCCAGGGTATTTACCCTTCTATATTGCTGCTATTACACACCGTTCTAGTAGCGACCAAATTACGTCCAATAACGAACGATTGGAGTTTTTGGGCGATGCTTTTATTGGCTCTATTGTTGGCGAATATTTGTTTAAGAAATACCCTACCAAAGATGAGGGTTATCTCACAGAAATGCGATCTAAAATTGTAAGCAGGGTTTCGCTAAACGAGATTGCTTTGCGCATGGGCTTACAGAAAATCGTACGTTTCAATAAAAACGATAAAATGCTGCGTCGTAGCCACATATTTGGCAACGCGCTAGAAGCCTTGGTAGGCGCTGTTTACCTTGATGTTGGTTTTGAAAAAACGCGCAAGTTTATCCTTAAAGGTATTCTGGCCACCTTCATAGATATGGAGGAATTGGAAACCACAGAGTATAATTTCAAGAACAAACTCTATACTTGGGCGCAACGTTTAGGCAAGCAAATTGAATTTGTAACCATTAGCGAAAAGATAGAAGCTGGACGCAAAATATTTACCGTAGGTATAGACGTAGATGGTGAAACCTTTATGACCGCATCTGGCTATACAAAAAAAGAAGCTGGTCAATTAGCTGCTCAAAAGGCTATGGAAAAAGTAGAGGCTGAAAACCTATAATTACTTTTTCGCAAACTGCATACACACCCAGTTACCTTCCGTTTTTTGTTGGGCAAAAACAAAACTGTTTTCTTCCGCAGCAGCGCGTATCATAGCTACATCTTCGCTAAGAATGCCGCTTAATAACAAGATGCCATTTTGCTTAGTACAGCTGGACATTTGCTTCATATAAGCCAGGAGAATGTGGCGGTTGATATTGGCCAAAATAATATCAAATTGCTGTTGCCCAATATTTTCAATTACGTTTTGTTGCACCTCAATATGTTGCGCATTATTACGCTCGCAGTTCTCCACCGCATTCACATACGACCATTCATCGTTATCGATGGCTAATATCTTTGTAGCACCAAGTTGCTCTGCTAGAATGGCCAAAATACCTGTTCCTGTACCAAAGTCAAATACTTCTTTGCCAGCAAAATCAATGCCGCGCATAAGGCTAATCATAGACGCCGTAGTAGCGTGATGGCCGGTGCCAAATGACATTTTAGGGGTGATGACTATATCGTAAGTTACATTGCTTGGTTTGGGGTGAAAATCGGCACGAATACTACAGAAACCATCTATCACCACAGGCTCAAAATTCTTTTCCCATTCCTCATTCCAATTGCGCTCACTCACTGCTTCTATGCTGAATGTAGTGTTCAACTGCTCTGCAACAGCTGTAATGGCAGCTTCATCATAATTATTTTCCTCAGCGTAGGCTATCAATTTATCATCTGCCTCTTCAAAACCCGTAAGCTCAAGGGTAGACAATAAAGCCATCAATTTTTCTCGCTGTTCAGCCGATGCTTCTGGGAAAGATATCATTATGTGGTTCATGCGGCAAATGTAAGGTTAATTGTTTGTGCTAAGATTAAAGATTACACCAATAATTTTCTATATGTCAACAGTAAATCATTGCTTCTTCTTAGTTTAAATAAAATAAGACCCCGCAAAAGCAGGGTCTTATTGATTTTTATTCACCTTAAAAACAAACTAGTTTACGCGGCTTCCAGGATTTCCGAATTGAGAATCACCATCAGGACCATCTGTATCTTCAACACCTTCACCTACTTGTAAATTCTTTTCTTGTTCGCCTAATGAACCTGGCTTAGTGCTATCGTAGATAGTACGGCGGGTAGGTACATCAGTTAAGATACGGAAAGTAGTACGACGGTTTTCTTGACGCGCTTCTGGAATGTCTTTACCACTTGCAGTTTTCTCTACCGCTACAGGGCTGGATTTACCCATTCCTTTAGCAGAAAGACGGCTACGGTCTACACCATTACGTACCAAATAATCAACTACTGACTCTGCTCTTTGTTGAGACAAATTCTTGTTGTAAGCATCTGTTCCTTTACCATCGGTATGCGAATAGATTTGAACATCAAGAGACGGATTATTTTTCATCAAATCGCTCAATTTCTCCAATGATGCAGCAGCTACAGGACGAAGACTAGCTTTATCATAATCGTAAAGAATATTTTCCAACTCAAAATCGCCATAGCTGATGCTATCTACATAGATAGTAACAAATACAGTATCATCTGGGTCTTGACGTTTAATACCTTCTGTACTTACTGTAGCACTTGTAGAGATATAACCTTGTTTATCTGCAGTCAAAGAATAATTATGACCACGACCTACTAAGAATTGGAATTGACCATCTTCAGAGTTATACGTTTTCAAATTACCAGCTTCATCCACCATTTTCACAACAGATTGTTGGATTGGCTTTTGCGTTTTTTGGTCTAATACTTTACCCATAGCATAAATCTTAGGCTCGTATTGTATGCGCCAAATATCATCGCAACAAGTTGGATTTTTCAATGCTATAGAACCCGGACGGTTACTTACTACATAAGCATCTGGTTTACCAACCGGATCGTGGATGTAGTACAATTCATCAGCAGATGTATTGATAGGATAGCCAAGATTAGATAAGTTAGTGTAACGAGAAGGACCACCATCAGCAGAGTAGATATCAAAACCACCCATAGTTACCCAACCATCAGAAGCAAAATACAATTTGTTTACGCGGCTATCGTAGTAAGGCGACGCTTCGTTACCTTCTGTGTTAATTTGTTTACCAGCATTTTGTGGACGACGGTAGCTTTTTTGGCGTGGATCGTAAACAGAATACCAGATATCATAACCACCACGGCTTTGCAAAGTACGGTTTGAAGAGAAGAACAATACTTCTTTCTTACCTACTTTAGCCATAAATGGTTGTGTATTAGAGAAGTCACCTTCGTTAATGCCTTCACCTAATAAAACTGGCTCACCCCATTTGTCTTTCTCGAAAGTAGAGCAGAAGATACGACAAGTCATCTCATTCTTTTCATTCTCCAGACAACGCGTGAAATAAAATCTATCGCCACCAGGACTAAAACAACCGTTACCAACGTGGTACTTAGGATCGTTGAAGCGACCATCCATAAATGGTAATGACCATTGGAAAGTATCGCGTTCTTCAGTACGCTTGAATTTGTGAGAGATAGTGAAACGAGAAACGTAATCAGCACGTTTTTCTTTACCTACTTCTACAATGTTGTTAGACTTCATCGTTGCAAATAACAAAGCTGTATCTCCCAATGGATAAGGAGCAAGCTCAGTATAAGCCGTATTTACGTTTGGTCCTAAATTTTTTACATTAGCCGGAATAGGATTGTTAAGCGAATTCATCGCCATGTTACAACCATCTATTTCGCGTTGAGCACGCTTTTTTAATTTCTTAAAGGTCTTAGGATTGTCTTTAATAAAACGTTGAAAGCTAGCAATCGCCTTACTGTATTCGCCTTGCATCTTAAACATTTGTGCTTCTTTATACACCGCTTCCGGGTATAATGTAGAAGACAAGGAGTAAACAAAGCCATAGTATTTAGCTGCAGGAATATAATCGCGCATATACCAAGCTGCTTCTGCTGCCTGATAATTCAAATAAGGATTACGAGGCTGCTCTTGCAACAATTGCAAGTAATAATCGTAGGCATTGTAATAACTACCCGACTTGAACAGACCATCAGCCCAACGCAATTTCTTCTCATAACCCAATTGGGAAACGGGGTCATTCGCTTTGTTGGTGTATTTATCCTTCTGAGCCAGAGCCTCATCCTGTACAGCAGCTGTCAACAAAAAAGCTGAGAATAGATAGAGTAACGATTTGCGTCTCATGTGCATGCAACGTTGATTAATATTGTTAAATTAGAACTTGGGCTATAAAAGTAAAAATTGATTTATAAAAAACGAAGAACCTGCCAAATTTTTTTTAAAATTATTCGGCAGGCTCTCTAAACAGTTAGTTATATTCTAATATGTCACCCAATTATGTAGAAAATATGGATTATTAAGAGCCGAACGATTTGTGTGTTATTAGAAACGTCCGCAAGGGTATAATAATTTACGGGCAAAGTCGATAGGACTAGGTGCTATGTAGCGTAATGAAATTTCGAAACCACCATTATTATTAGATGCACTCTTCAAATCTGAAGTGTTATAATCATAACCAACACCTACACGGAAGCCTTTAAATTCAAGACCTGCGGTAACCATAATAGCATCATCGAAACGATACCATACACCAGCAAATACTGCCGTTGCTGTTGGCACGTCAAATTCCTCGCCCATTCTATAATGGAACTCGTTACCTGCTACAATTTCCATAGCAGTAGACTGCGATTGTACAAATGCCGCAGGCTTTAAAGTAAAGCGGTCGCCTACACCAATGATAGCACCTAACTGACCTGTATAACGCATACCCAAACCTACGTCTCTTGTAGCATTACGGCGGTCAAACGATTCCAAAGGTTGGTTGATGTTATTTACACCCGCACCAATAGTGAAACCAAATTTTTCACTTACAGCTTGCGCATAGCTGATACCACCATTAATAACGTAGTTATTGGTTTTATTGCCCAACCAGCCAAATTCAGCAGACGTACCTGGGTAAGAAATTCCTTCCTGGAATTCATCACCAAAGTAAAGTTTGCTTAAATCAAGATTTTTAGAAGAGTATCCACCCTGTAAGCCAACGGTAAGTACCTTTTTACCATCTTGACCTAAAAATTTGTGGTAGGCTACAGAAAGCAAGGCCGAAAAGTTATTTAGGTTACCATCACCAGCTCTATCATTATATAATTGAAGACCACCAGCTAAGTAATCATCCACAGAGATATCGCGAATGATAGGCATATCCACAGAAACGCCATAGGTTTTGAAAGCAGAAGCTCCAGTTACACTACGCCATTGGTCGCGATAAATGGCCGAGGCTCTTACCTCGCCATTGAATGCACCAGTATTAGCTGGGTTCAATAACAACGGTGATGCGTCGAATTGTGTAAAGTGGACATCCTGAGCTTGAGCGCTTCCTGAGTTGAGCATTGCTGCTGCAATAAGTCCGACGCTGGCAAACGTAATTCTACACTTCATAATTTGGTTGTTAAGCTGTTTATCAAATTTATTTCCGAGGGCTATCTTCTTCTTAGAAAATTTTGGGAGTTAAAAGTGCAAAAAAAAATTGATTATCCATAAAATTTTCAAAATATTTTTTTATTACGCCTTTAACCACCCCTCATTTCTTTTCTAAAAGCCTCTTTATTATACAATTACCCGATACTAATATCTTATTCTCAAAATGATTTTTCGGTCCTGCTTATCTAATAAGCGTCACATTTCCATCCTTTCTAAATGGCTTTCCTGTGCTTGTTGTTGCGTCGATACTATAAATATATACGCCTAATGGTTGTGCTACATCATTAAATGTGCCATCCCATCCTTTGTCAATATCTGTAGTTTCAAAAACTTTATTGCCCCAACGGTTAAATATACGGAAGTATTTGAGATTTGCAATACCTCTTTTAACTATTTTAAAATCGCCGCTGGATGGGGAGAAAGCATTTGGCACATCAAGTAGCGTTTCGGTGTTCACCAAAATGTCTATCGAGTCGCGCACCTCGCAACCGTGCTCGGTTGTAGCTGTTACAAAATATCTTGTTCTCACCTCTGGACTAGCGATTGGGTTAGAGATATTTGCTGCACTCAAACCTGATGGTGGGAACCATTGGAAATAAAGACAGTTACCGCCTGGCTCAATTTGATAACTTTCTCCTGGCCAAATTTGTACACTATCTCGCATGGTAAGTGTTGCTTGAGGATATACCTGGAATCTTACCATTTGCGTATCGTAACAAGCGTGGGTGTTATACATTTTAGTACCAATAACATAATAATCATTTGAGCTTACAGGCGTAGCAATTGGATTAGCAATTTCTGTATCATCTAAGCCATATTCCGGAGACCAGGAGTAGCTATCCGCACCAAAGGCTTCTAACTGCACACGCACTGGAGGGCATGAGCCCGTATCTTCCGGCATAACTGAAAGGAAGTCGCCAGCATATACTGTTACAGACATAGTATCGTAACCTGCGCAACCTAATGGCGTAGTCACTTTTACTGATAAAGATGGTACAGATTCATCACCGCTAAATATTGGTGTTTGCACTGTAGAATCTGTCATGTTTGTACCCGGTGTCCAAGCGTAGGTATATGATGGATAATTAGCTGGAGTTACCAAGGCTAATAATTGTATAGTATCATAGGTACAGATAATTTTATCTGGCCCAACATTTACATTTGGTATTGGTTGCACCTCTACATAGAAACTATCTGGCATATCCACGCAACCTGGATAAGAAGCTGTAAGTGTGTAATAACCACTAGTGTTAGCTGTCAAAAAAGTATTAGCCGCCAGCGGATTGGCGATATCTATTTCCGGTGTCCAGTTATAACTAAAAGCGGTATCGCCAAAAGAGCGAAGCGGGATAACCGTACCAGCACAAACAATGGTATCCATATTTAGCACTTCTATATGGTCGGGAAGTAGTCTAACTGTGATGGTATCATAACCATCGCAACCTACCGCACCAGGATTTACCTTAACAGCATACTCTATTGTATTTGGTGGAATAGATATAGGATTTCTTATAGTGGCATTACTTAAACCAGTAGTAGGTGTCCACTCAAATGTTTCATCGGGATTAAGCGGTGAGGTAAGTGCATTGAGCTGAACTGCATCGCCACAGGTTACCAAATCTGGCCCAAGGTTTACCTGAGGCGTATCCTTGACATCAATGAATATAGTAGATGTTGATGCTGCGCAACCTGTACCTAATGTTCCTGGCAAATTTACCGAAACAGTATAGGTAGTAGGTGCTGTTGGTGTAACTGTTACGTCTTGCGCTGTAGGATTGCTTACTGTCGCCGAAGGTGTCCACGTAAAGTCAAGGATAGAGTCGCCTTCTACAATTAAATCTACAGACTGACCTCTACAAATAGCGGTATCAGGGTTTACAATTTTTACGAAAATAGAATCGTAAATCATTATGGTATCACTAGCCAAAACTATTGGCGCATTATTGCTACAAGTATATGGAGAGAAGATAGAAACAATTACAGATTTTGGACCTACGCCTGGATTCATAGGTATTCCAGAAACATATAAGGTAGCAACGCTATCACCGGCAGGTATTACTATGCTGTTTGGCAAAGCTACGTAGTCAACACCATTTACAGCTGTACCACTATAAGTAAGCGGAACGGTAATAGGCTGTGTAAGCACACCACTACGGCTTACGCGCAAAGCACCGGGAGGGCATCCACGAACAGTATTGGTAAATGGTGTTTCTAATCCACCACCACCCATGGTTTTAACATATAAAGCAGCAGATGAAAGACTGCCTGCTTTCAAGAATACGCCTGAATCCCATGAGAAGTCACTAGCATCAGCGATGGCAATTTTTAAGTGATAGGTATCGCATGGGCTTACTAAAGCTTGAGCTGAAAAAACATCGGTATAACCTGAGTAAACTAAAAATTGACTTGTGGAATTGTTGTTATAATACTGAGGATAAAGGCTACAACCGCCTACTCCATCATTTACCGTACTTACGCCAACTGGCGTATTGGTGGTGCCTGGTACAATGGCTATATTCTGTTGCCCAGTAAAGCCAGGTCCAGAGATAAAAAAGCCAAATACGTCATTTATAGAACAGTTATAGTTACCGTGCGGTCCATTATATTCTTCAGACGCAAACACGTAGTCAAACTTTATAGAATCGCCTGCAGGCACAAAATCGAACTCCAGAATACAAGCGTCGTTGGTACCAATACCAGCCAAAGCGGTCAGTAAAGGATCTCCAGGACCCGCGAAACTGTTGGAAGCAAAAGATGCATACGGTGCATTAACACCAAATGTAGCACCGGCAGTAACCGCACGGCCACAAGTAAGCACCACCCCACTATCAATACCCATTGTTGTTACCGGGTTATTATTGTGGTTGAATTTCCCTACAGCTGTACCGGGACAAGTACCATTAAGTGTAGGATTTAGTACAATAACGCCCTCGCCCGTAAGATAGGAGGACAGCTCGAGTGCTGTTGCATTATCTGTAACAAATATTTGAGCTTTGGCTGTGTTACCAAGCATGAAGCAAATAAACAACAAGCAACAGGATAAAATTTTGTTCATCGGTAATGTTTTGTGTTCTTAATTAAATACTATATAAAATCGCAGAATGTTCTTACAAAAAATTCGGC
>Ga0256911_1000593_pt1 | contig 11088 bp, 13 predicted proteins | sample MC6MC0764MT_FD_190197 | JGI IMG/M metagenome (GOLD analysis project Ga0256911, IMG submission 190197) | Metatranscriptome of enriched soil aggregate microbial communities from Iowa State University, Ames, United States - MC6-MC0764-MT... | ecosystem: Environmental > Terrestrial > Soil >...
GCCGATGCGTAGGGCGTGCCCACCCACACGACGCTCGCCATCGACCACGTATCGACAGGTCGACAGCATCGGACGCAGGACTTCTTCCCACGCCGCGTACTTGCAGTCTGCCCATTCATCGACAAGGACAAAGAACAGGCCCGAGCCGCGCAGATCGTCGTAGTTCTCCAAACCCACGCAGCGGATAAGGTGCCCTGTCGTAAGCGAGATGAGCATGTCCGTTTCGTTGGGCTTGGACGCCCGCCAGCTCGCTGGGATCGCTTGCTTCAATCGGCGCCAGAACACGCGGCGAGCCTGCTTCTGCGTCGGGGCGGCGTACCAGATCTCGTCTTCGACGCTGACGCCCCACTTCACCGCCAGGCGCGCTGCCCGGCGCATCTCGGCTTTGCCGAGGAAGGTTTTGCCGAATCGACGGCCGCACACAGCATCCCGAAAGCGTGCGCTTGGTTGCCAGCCCCAAACGTAGATATTCGCCTGCTTGGGCGTCAGAGCCGCAGGCGCATCAAAGAACGGGCTTGTCTGGCGCCGGCTCGTCAGGGGCAAGGACATATTCGGCGTGTTCCGGGATCTGGCTACTGCCAGGCACCGGCTTCACCGGTTCCATGCGCCGGTTCACATACGCGTCGCCGACTTCTTTTGCTGCTTGTTCGAGTACCTGCAACACGATCGCCAAGTTGAGCTTGTCCTCGGCTTTGGCGGCGATGCGCTGCATCGTCCGGAGACGGTACGCACGCTGAGCAATAGCGATCTCACCGGCTTGTTGCTTGAAGTTCTCGCGGGTGGAAAAAAACAACTCTCGCCATTTCTTCGCCACATTCCTGCCAGCCACTTTGGTTGGGTCGTACTGCGCCACCTGCCCCCGGGGCACATCCAGGCCGAACTGTTCGTACAGCGCCTCCGCCACCTGGCTAGGTGAATCCCAGCAAGCCAGGGCTTGGACGATGAAATGCTTATGAACGTCGTTCAGCTTTGCCATTTCCACATCGCATATATCCGCCCCTCATGACGATTCTGTTACATTCTGATTCCTATCACACGAGAACTAGTCATGGGATCAAAGACTCAATCTTCGAACAACGCTAAACAAGCTAGTAGCGCGGTCAGCCCATCGACCTCGTGGGATAAAAAGGTTATGTGCACGGCAGCCATACTTACGATACTGGGGGGAGCATGCGCCTGGGTGTACAACGATGCAAATACCCGCGCCCTCCAATCGGCGAGACTTGAGTTTTCTGATCGCGTTCAAAAGGCAGAACTCGATGTGCGTGAAGAGAGAGACCGTGCAGACAAAGTTGAGCGGGATCTGAAGACTCTACAGTTAGAGAACATCGCCGTGAAAGCGTCAGCAAAGGCTGATGTGGAACAGGCTCAGCAGGAATCCGCTAAGGCCCAACTTGAGCTTCAAACTGTCGAAAAGTTGCTTTCAGCCCGAGCAAAGTGCGCGCCGATTGAAGATCAAGTGAAAAGAACGCAGGCGGAATTAGAACGCCCTCGCCCTAAGGTGGTAGTAATTGACGGCAAGCCTGCAGGCATCGATTACGGCTTTGAGCGAGCACAAGCCAACCACCGCGAGACCGTTCAAGCGCTAGCCGTCTGCCTTCGCGCCGTGGAATAAATCCCGCATCTTGTTCACAACAAAGGGCTCGGGATGAGATCTAGCCATTGCCAGCGACCTCTGCCGGAATCTTGTCTTATGAGGACGTGGAGCTGGTTTCGCCTGCACGCCGACTTCGTAGCCTATCGCCGAGACCTCGTGCGATCGGCAGATCTCCTGCTGGGCTTTATCTGTCGATATTTGCGTTGTGGAGCTTCGTACTTGCACTCTGAAGATACGGGATCTTGTGTCCTCCGTAGATACATAGAGTACCAACGACTCAATCGATAAATTCGCAGCGCGGCACGGAGAGAAAGGATTAGGCCATAAAGAAATATGAAGTACCCGATTCCGGCAACGACCCCTGATCCGATCGCAAGGTAGTTATTGTAGGGCTTCAGAAATTCAGGGGTGGGGAATTGAAACCCCTTTACGACCATGGCAAATAGAAGAGCGACTAGTTGAACTACCACGAACAGCACGAAAGCGGCGCCGACACTCAAATACTGATTGTCAGTTTCGCTCCGGCCCATGGCCAAAAAGCGCTTGAAGTTGTCACTTCCAAACCCCAGGAAGATGGCAAATCCGGTCAGTGTGAAACCAAGCAGAGTGGGCACAGTGCTTATCACTTGGTCCCACCAGGGTTCCCTCACCCAATAAGCCGTCGTCAAAATCCAAGCACAGAGACAAATCCGAAACTCAGGCCCATGCAGAAGGCCCGTCCATCCGCGTGTGATAGACCACACTTCACGGAGGAGGCCACCATTTCCGAAGTCTGCTTTGGATTTCTTCGTCATAGGCTCACTTCGCCAATGTGCCGAGAACGAACGCCTTAAACGCGTCTGTTAGCGTCATCTTAGACGGTTCGTAGGTCGTGGTCTCGTGCAAAGGAAATTGCTTAGATGATGCCTCATCTTTTACCCCCTGCTTGTTCCGGCCAATGACCTTGACCACCCCATTATCGGCCGCAGCCCTCGCGAGGGTTTTAAGGCGCTGATCTGGTACCAGAGTCTTGACGCCAGTAGCTTTTTTGTAGACCACCTGTTGGGACTCGGCCCTCATCCCTTCGAGCCTGTCCAATATCGCTTGCTCATCTTCGTCTTCCAAGGCATTCGGGCGTTCGATGAAGATCTCAAGCCTCTTGATCACCGGCCACTCCAGCAGGTCTTCGACCGCCTTCTTGTTCTTAAGCACGTTGATCTCGACTTTGCCGAACCGCTTCACAATCCGCTCTCGCTCAGTCAGTTTCTCAAGCATTCGACCGGCCGTTGAAGCTGCCATAGCGTCAGACACCGCTGCCCCTGCCTTGGTGATAAGGTACAGGCGATGCTTTTTCGGCAGAAACAAATACGGTACGAAGCGAAGGTTTGGCTTTAAAAAATCCGGGATTGACACCTGAGAGACGTCTTCATCGGTTGCAGGCTTTCTTTTCTGAATATCGAACCAAGGATCGTTGGGGTTGATGTTCAAGAACTTGTAGATATGACCGAAGATCGGTGATTCAGGATCGTCCGGGTTTAGGCGTTGGGCCTCCCCGATCATCATGGCCTGCGGGCCCCAAAGCACAGTCCCTCGCATCGCGTAGAGCGTTCTCCACAGCTCCACATATTCAGATGCAGTATGTCGCGTGTGGACCTTTAAATTTATCCCGCCTACGTCAAATGTGCGAGTTCGAGTCACTGTCGGTTCCTCCCAATAAGACCCGATAGACTCGCTCAAACCGCCAAAAAATGCAACAAAATAAATCAATCTGGAATCACGTGAAGACGTTCGCAACATCCCGCAATTTCTTTCAGTATTAGGGAAAAAGTGAGGACGATACGTTTCAGAAAAGACCTGCTGGGCTCGCTCGGCAATCCCAACTAAGGATAAGGATTTCTCCTCGCTCGACGCCGCGGCCCCCGCCGACGGTATAGCGAATGTCAGTCGCTTCGATGTGAAACCCGTCGAACGCGCGCCGGATGTCGGGATGATCGTTCAGACTCACGATGGCGCGGCCCTGCAACTTGCGCATGCGCGCCGCCATGTCCTCGTACTGCTCGAACCCAAACTGCACGCCGTACCCCTCGGTCGCCCAATACGGCGGGTCCATATAGAAGAGCGTATGCGGACGGTCATACATCTCCAGGCACTTTTGCCAGGGCACGTTTTCGATGTAGGCTCCAGCCAGCCGAAGATGCGCCATCGACAGATTCTCCTCGAGACGCAGCAAATTCAGGCCCGGTGGCGCTGTCGTGGCGGTACCGAACGTTTGCCCATCCACCTTGCCGCCGAAGGCATTCTGCTGGAGGTAGAAGAAGCGCGCGGCCCGCTGGATATCGGTTAGCGTCTCCGGCCTGGTGATCTGCAGCCACTTGAACACGTCGCGGCTGGTCAGCGCCCATTTGAACTGGCGGACGAACTCCTCAAGGTGGTGCTGCACCACGCGATAAAGGTTCACCAATTCACCGTTGACGTCGTTCAGCACCTCGACCTTGGCCGGTGTTGGCCGCAGGAAGAAAAGTGCCGCGCCGCCCGCGAAGGGCTCAACGTAGCACTCATGCGCGGGAAAGAAAGGGAATATGCGATTCGCCAGACGGCGCTTGCCGCCCAGCCACGGAATGATTGGGTTTGCCATATAAGCGGGAAATTGTTACCGTTGCCCGGCCTGTACAGGTGGGACGGCCTTGGGTCGCTCACGGCCATGTTCCGTGGGTCGGCTGTCGGTCGAGCAGTTACCGCTGCTCGACCGTCGCCGTCTTCTTTCAAATTTCGATCTTCTGGCGGGGGCGTAAAACAAGCCGGTGCGTAAAAATGCACCGCCATTAAGGTTCACCACCTGTGTTCGCTTTACGAACCGGCTTGGCGGCGTGCGCTCGGCCTGCCCCGTATCGTGTCAGCCTATATCCACTGACTCAAGCCGCGCTTGCATTGGGTATAGGAGAATGCAGTTCAGTATACGCAGCCTTACGACAGGCACCTCAGACGCTGGAGTTTTCGGCCCTGAGAATGCATGGAAGCGACCTTTCGACGCAGTACTATCCAACTTCATATAAATAACCATGACCATAGAAGCTGAAATTCTCAAAGCGTTAATTGAGCATGACCACTTTAACGACGAAGGCAGTATGGCCGAAGGCATTGCGCGTAGAGCTATAGACAAGGGCTACGATAGCCTGACCGCCAAACAACAAGCCGTCCTTGATCCCCACTTAAAGATGAGCTGCCCCGGGGTTTCTGACCCAGGGGAAAACCACAACGAATGCCCGCGCTTGATCGATGGAGCGGAACTTTTGTCCGCAATACAGGCATCCTCCTACTATGGCGAGATATTGTGTGAGCATTGCCGAGAGGAAAGCGACGCATATACTGCCCATTGGCAGCGAATTCAAGCCGAATAATGGGAAGAATAGTCTGCCGAATCGAATAGGATTAAAAAAAAAGCCCCGAGCGCTGGTGTCGGGGCTTTTTTTTAGAGCGAAATTATTGCAAGTGTGGTGATATTTTCACCTATTTGTCCGGGACAGTCAAGACCAACGTCGCCATGCGACTCTGCATGCGCTCGCCCGACAGTAGAGAAATTTAATGCAACGCAACCCCTTTTAGGATATATATGTTAGACCCCAAAAATTTGGCGCCAGGAGATGTATTGGAGGCACTTGAGACGGAACATCTTACTCGGGCGCCTCACACGAGCATTTGGACAAGGGGAAAGCGCTATCGTGTAGGTGCAGTTTCACCTGATATACGCCACCCCGAATTGACTAAATTCGATATTGAGGACGACTCTCAGAGAATGGGCGTACAAACAGTCGAAGAGGTTGCAAAGCTATTCCGCAACGTCACGGCAGAGGTGATTGCCCACCAGGAAAGGGCTGGACCGGGTAGCGCAGCCCGGCGCTTGATTGCTTACATCGACGAATCGGGCCAGCGCGGCTACGAACGAAAATTCAGCGAGGGGCAGGCGCACCAACTGGGTTTAATGGCTTCCCTGATCATTCCCTGCGAATTGCACGATCAAATCGTCGATCAATTTCGCCCCGGTTTTGAACGATTTAGAGACGCGGCACCCGCCGGTGCGAGGCTTCACATTACGGATGCATGGCGCCGAGGTAACGACGGCTGGGCAACCGTCGCCGAAGCCGTCCGCGAAGAATTTTTTAACTTAATTCGCACCCGGGAGATTCCGATAATCTATGACGCCCGAAGGGTCGCCACGGCAAGAGCTCGCCATGCACTGCATTTGGCGCAGGACGAGCGTTTGCGAACGCTGCCCGGGACCCGAGCTGATATACCCGAATTTGTCGACGAGGCGCAATTGGATCATCGCCTAATAGAGGGACTTTTGTGGAAATTAAAATGGCTCGCAGGCGAAACCGGGTACGATAATTTAGATTTGCATTTTGATGGTTTACAACCAGATCAAATGGCGCAGTACGTCGACATTATGAGGACACTTAACCGCGCAAACTCAACACAAGGAAATCCTCCAATTACATTCACCCATACGTCTAATATAACCCTACCCCTCGACGCCGTGACGCTGAACACGCCGCGCATTGTCGGAAAGGATGCTCCGCTCATCCTGGCGGTGGACATGGTCGCCAACAGCTTAAATCGGCACCTGAAAGACCTGCCGGCCGACGCACCATTGAATATTAAATCGGCCACGACCGGCTGGACACTAGCCGATCGCGTGTTAGTGTCAGCAGACGTGGATATTAGCGATATCCTCTAGTACAAAACTCGGGGCGTGCATAACCTCGTCTAAAGCAGGCCATTGCGATGGATAGCTGACTTGTCCTGTTCTCGAGGGCCGAGGAGAAAAACGCCCCAATAAACGGGGCGCATTGCAAGAGGAGCTATTTACAGGACTTTGACATCACTACGCCGCCAAGCGATGCCCAAGCGCAACAGAAATCCTGGCAAGGCCTTTCGGTGTGATCCTAACCTGTTCCACGACTTTCTCGGATCCATCATCGCGCTGCACCGTGGTCACCTTGTGCTCCAGCAGATTCGACATGACCCGGTCTTGGTAGCCCAGCCATACGGCGCTACCGGGGCGCCGATATATCCACCGCTGCTCGCGCAGCCAATCGAAGAACCTGCGCGGCTGTAGCTGCAACGCCTTGGCTGCATCTGTAATGCATAGCGAGCCATTCGCCGTGGCGATCCTGTCGAGCGCTTTCGCCTTTGGCGCCGCAGCGGCCAGCGCCCCTGCCTTAGCTTGATTCTCCAGCGCCAACTTGTCTCGCGCTTCGATAGCCTCCGCAGCCAGGCGCAGCGCTTCGGGCAGGGAACGGGGAACGGCTTGCGCGCTGGCATGTGCCTCTAGTTCCAACCAACGATCGATGATGCGTTTGCGCAATTTGACGTTGTAGCCGGCGACCAGGGTCAGGGTCAGGTCCTTGGGAAGTACGTACTGCCTGTAGCTTTGACCGTTCTGGGGGTGTGTCCAAGTCTGGGCATACCCCTCAGATGACTGCTCCAACCCAGAAAACATCCCCTCGATGTCGCGCAGAACGTGCCGGTGCTCCTTGTCGGTGAGCTCGGCAACTTCTCGGCTACTCATCATCATCGCATTGACACTGGCCAGACCGTTCATCGTGCACCTCCTTCGCGCAGGGCTTTCGTCAGCTCGCGCTCTGCAAGGATCAGCAGCCCCTGCATCGCCCCAACCAGCCCTTCAAGGTTGCCACTGGCGGGCGCCTGGGCGCCACTGAGAGCGGCAGCGGTAATGCCTGGAGTCGTGCCCCGCTCTTTGTGCCAGGCTTGCTCACGTGCGTTGCTCAGGACCAGATAACGCTGATAGCGCTCTTCGCTCAAGTCGATGAGGCCGTATCGCTCCATCTGCCTGCGCGTTAGGCGGCGCGGCAGCTTGGGGACGGGCGGCCGCCCGAATGTCGGATGCGGCAAGATTGAAGCGCCTTGTTGGGGCTGTTCGGATATGGTATTTTGCATGAGGTTTTCCCTTGCTTGAGAGTTGGGGTTGACTACACAACGCCTCGACGGTTGCACCCGTCGAGGCGTTTTTCATGGGCGTTCATAGGGACCGTTCGCCACACCTCGGCGCGCGCTGGCAGATATAAAACGGCAAGTCACATTAAGCCTTCAAAATGAAGGCACTCAAATTCTTTCACGCCTTCAATTTGAAGTCAACCTTCATTTTAGTGGCACGACGGCTTCGAGGCTTTTACAATTCGGCAATGGCCACACAAGACGAATACATTAAGACCGCTCTCCGCCTCCCTCGAGACTTGCACAAGCAAGTTCAGGATGAAGCGGAGGCACGAGGCCGCTCGATGAATGCGGAAATCGTCGCTCGGCTGCAAGATACCTTCGATGATGGCGCCGCTGCGCATTCGGCACTCGCCGTCCTGGCGCTTTCTGGCCGACTTGAATCGGACATTGCTGAAGCCAGAATGGAGAGCCACGAGCGTTTGGAGGCGCTAGCAGCATGCGCTGAGCCGCTTACTGAAGTTTTTCGAATTCTGAAAGAAACAGGTCGGAAAGACGATGTATGGGATTTAAGGCCACTTGAAAAGGTGATGGAGGAGTACAACTTCTCGGAAGCGTGGTTAAAGAAGCAAAGACTGTCGTTAGAGGAACAACTACAACGGGCTAAGATCCAAGCTAAGTTTGCGGAGCGGCAAATTGAACTACCTGGCTTCCCGCCAGTAGAGAGCAAAAGCGAGTAACCGCCCAAAGCACGAATAGTTAGGTGTCAGTCTTGATCCTTGCCAGAAGGCCTGAGCGCCCCAGCTCCTTTTCAAGTTGGACTAGCGCCGCATCCCGCTCCTGCCCTGCCAAACCTCGGTAAGCCTGCAACACGTCATGCAGCGTGGACTTAGGCACATCGAAGCGATCCGAAAGATCGCGAATCCTAGGCCGCCCTCGCAGCATCCGGCAGACCAGCATATCGGTCACCAGACGCTCCCTGCCCTCACCTACCGGGTTCAGCCATTCCGACACCTTGCGCGCGCTCTCGGCACCTTCCAGCCCCGTCGCATGCTGAGCGCGCAGCAGATGAAACCTAATGCTGTTGCCCAAGGTACGCTCCATCAGCTTGACGATGAACACCGCCTGCGCGTGCCACTCATGTGGGGACAGCCCCGACAGCGCCTTGCGGTCGTAGGCCGCATCAAAACGCTCCCGTAGCGCCTCGCACACCATTTGCGTCGGGTTCTTCGGCTCAATCGGCAGAGCCAACATCATGTAGGCGACCGCGATCGCGTGCTCCGCGCACGCAAAGGTCCCGGCTTCACGGCGCATGCTTGTTTTCTCCTGTGTCTGTATAGCCTGGGTATCTAATCCAACCTCTTGAGCCTGCCCCCTTCAAAGCGCCGTATCCACATGTCGAACTGCGCTGAACACCCACTCCCACGGCGAGCGCGCAATTCATAGTCGGCCGCCCGTAGATTCGATTACATTCTGTGTCACACAAAGAAATAGGAACACGCGAATGCGAAAACTGAAAAGCTGGGGATGCGCCCTTGGCGATCTCTATATTCAGTCGGCACCTTGGACCGCAGCCGTTTTGGGACTTTTCTTCATAGGTTTCTTTTCTGGCGTTTGCGTGATTGATGCGCGCGGGTTCCTTTCCGATCCGACCACATCCCAATGGGCCGGAGCACTCGCAACTTTTCTTGCAGTGGTAGCCGCCGTCGGAATTGCACTTCACTCGCATCGCGACGCCACCAGTAAGCGAACCAATACAGCGAAACTTTTGACGGCGAGCAGCTATGGCGTCGCGCGGCAATTGCAAAACTATGTCGTGCACGTCCATCAGGAGATTAGTGCAAGGCCGAATTCCTACAACTCTCCGGAAGTAAGAGCCAAGATCTTGAAAAGTAAGGGCCTCGCCGCCGGTTTCCCTGTCGGTGAATTTTTTGACTTCAGTCCTGTTTTGGCGGCTCACTACACTAACGCTCGTGATCTGATCGGAGTCTGCGAATTGGCGGCAGAACAACAAAATTCTCCGGCTGCGGCGCAGACGCTCAAGGATGCCATCGAGAAAGCCCTCTACTCGTGCGAACAAATGTGCACAGTAATCTTCAATGCTCGCGTTCAAATCGTGGATCGATGGATCACGCAGGGGAATCGCCAGTTTGATCCGAGAAAATACGAGAATCCGTAAGTAGTCAGAATTCACACGGGACTCCTTGTGGTAACAGCTCATAGAGGTCGCTTTAGACTTGCTCTGGTAGCAGAGGAACCGCCACCACCAACAGCCGGGTGGCAATGGTGCCCGGCTTCGCACGACGGGCGCGGAACTCTCACACCCAAGCGTCATCTTCGAAGACCACGCCTCAAAGCTGCCTTGCACCACCCTCTGGGTGCTGCGCAGGTCAAGACGCTGCGCCGTATCATCCCAGACGGTGCCGTCCTTGCGCGTGCCCTTCAGCCACTCCTGAGGGCGGTTTGAGTACAGGATGCACTCCACCCGCACGCGACCGGTGATGGACTGACGTATGCTCGCCATCAGCGCCAGCTTCTGCACATGCGCCTTGTAGGCCTTGGCCTCTGGCGTCGCGTAGGTGGTGGTACATGCGGGCTTTCCCTTGGGCTTGACCGTACGGTTAGCCCAGTAGCGTCTCGCGCGGATCGGATACGGCAGGTTCAGGACGTGTGCCTGGGTCCCAGGGAACGTTTTGTCTTGACGGGGTTGGAACTGCTGTTGCATCAAGCTCCCTCGCCGCGCAAGTCGCAAAGCCATTCGATACGAGCTGCTGCCTTAGCCGCGGTGGTTGGTGAGTGGTCCAGGCACTGCCGGGGGTATTCAGGGCTGACGAACGTCCCCGGTCTGTCGGTCATCGCAGCGCACCGCCCCAAACCTTGCTGGGCCATGCCAGCGTGGTCGCGGAGCGTGAAGAGCACGCAGCTGACGCAGACGACTGCAACGGCCATCACGACGCCTCCTGCGGGGGTGCTGCCAAGGGAGATCGACCGAGATCTGCCGGTCGATGAAAGGCGACCAAGGCTGTCCCAGTACCTCCCACCCAAACTGCCCGAGCCGCCAACTCCTCACCGATCAGTACTGGCGCCGTCACTGAGGCGTCCATGCGGCTGTTGTGCGCTTCGACTGCCCCTATCATCACCGGTGGATACGGCGGGCGTTCATTGCGCCCCTTGTAGCCCCGGTATCGGTTCTGAAACTCCTTAGCGATGAACGGCCATTCGTCGTCCTGCTTCATGGCCAGATGCATCCAGCCGCCCAGGTCGTGCAGCACGCGGTGGATCAAGGCGTCATCGAACACAACCGATTGCCAGGCACCCACGTGGCGCACAGCGCGATCGACTTTGGCCCACGCGACCAACGCACTATCCTGCGTCCCGCCTTGCAGCATGCGGACGACATCGGCGGGCCGTGGCAGAAACTGGCCTGTATCCGGGTTGACGCAATGCCGTCCCATCGCGTCGGCGACGGCGACCAGGTCGTAAGGCTGCATCGCGGTCCACCAAACACCGCCAGCGAACTCCGAAAAGTCGCGGCAATAAAACGCGTAAACGTCCGC
>Ga0256911_1000595_pt1 | contig 11080 bp, 6 predicted proteins | sample MC6MC0764MT_FD_190197 | JGI IMG/M metagenome (GOLD analysis project Ga0256911, IMG submission 190197) | Metatranscriptome of enriched soil aggregate microbial communities from Iowa State University, Ames, United States - MC6-MC0764-MT... | ecosystem: Environmental > Terrestrial > Soil >...
ACTCATTCATTTTTATTCATCTTAGGTGAAAGCGCTTTTGTTGTCAAGATGAATCATTGATTTTAAGGTGTGTTCAAAAAGGTCGATTTTCAGACCTCTAAAAGGAGGGGCAGGTGAAGTAAACGTGTGGCAAATGCTGCAATGGATTATGTTCCTGCTGGTAACGGGCTATGCCATTTATTTATTTTATAAAGCGGTATACCATCGTTATCTGTACTTGAGCCTAGGGCGTCCCGTAGAGTTTCGAGCAAGAAGCAGGCTCTCCTGGAACAACTGGAGCGAATTTCTGAGCCAGGTATTCGGACAGCGGAAACTGCTAAAGGACTGGCGCAGCGGGATCATGCATATCGTGATTTTTTACGGATTCATTATTTTGCAGTTTGGCGCCATCGATTTGATTGTCAAAGGATTGACCCGAGGGGGCCATCTGCCGCTGCCTGGTTACCATCTATTCGGGCTTAGCCAGGAAGTGACGGTTCTGCTTATTCTGATCGCAATCGGTTATGCGGCTTACCGCAGATATGGTGAACAATTGCCGCGCTTGAAGAAAGGCTGGAAACCAAGCCTTGTTCTCATCTTGATATCGTCCATTATGTTGACGGTTCTACTCTCATTAAGCCTGGAGCGTATTTGGTTCCAATTAGACCCATCTCTCTATGCACCAGTATCCTCACTAATATCCCTAGCACTCCAATCTTTATCCACCTCTGCTGCTGAAGTGCTCTTCTATCTCTTCTGGTGGCTGCATCTTCTCATCTTGTTAATTTTTCTAGTGTATATTCCGCAATCGAAGCATTTTCATTTGATTACAGCACCGATTAATATTTGGCTGCGCCGTACGGAACCGCCTGGTCGCCTGACCAGCATCGATCTGGAGGATGAAGAAGCGGAGAGCTTCGGGGCCGGAGCGATCACGGACTTTACGCGCAAGCAGATGCTCGACTTCTACGCCTGTGTAGAATGTGGGCGCTGCACGAATGTATGCCCTGCCTCTAATACGGGCAAACCGCTGTCACCCATGCACCTGATAACGAAGCTGCGTGATCATCTGACTGATGTCGGTACCGAGCAGACCGGAAAATCGCCATGGCAGCCGTCCTATGCCTTCGCATCCTCACAGACTGCTACACATCAGTTAAGTGAGCTGAAAAATTCAGCCGTAGCCTGGATGGATTCAAGTCTGCCACACATTACGGACATTCGCCCAACACTGGATTGGCAGTCTGCAGCCTGGGGAGTTCAGAATCAGAGCGATCTGGATGCTGCTGGTGCTGCAAGCTCCGCAGAGCTGGAGCTGATCGGGGATGTGATGACAGAAGAGGAAATTTGGTCCTGCACAACCTGCCGGAATTGTGAAGATCAATGTCCGGTCGGCAATGAGCATGTCGATAAGATTATCGATCTGCGACGTCACCTTGTACTGATGCAGGGCAGTATTCCGCAGGAAGGTAGGCGGGCGCTGCAAAATATAGAGCGTCAGGGCAATCCGTGGGGGATCAGCCGAAATGAGCGGTTCAATTGGACCGCTGACCTGGAGGGGTTGTCTGTACCAACGGTACGTGACAATCCACAATTTGAATATTTGTTCTTTGTCGGGTCGATGGGATCTTACGATCTGCGCAGCCGTAAAATTTCCCGTTCTTTCGCCAGACTCATGATGGAGGCAGGCATCAACTTCGCCGTTCTCGGCAACGAAGAGAAGAATTCCGGCGATACGCCAAGACGGATGGGGAATGAGTTCCTGTTCCAGCAGCTGTGCCAGGAGAACATTACGTTATTCCAGCAGTATGGGGTACGTAAGATCGTTACGGCGGATCCACATGCTTTTAACACTTTTAAAAATGAATATCCCGAATTCGGACTTGAGGACGTTGAGGTCATTCACCATACCCAATTGCTGGAACGACTCATTAAAGAAGGGAAGCTGTCCCTTCGCCATGAGGTGCGGGAAAGAATGACTTATCACGATTCCTGTTACCTGGGACGTTATAACGGCATTTATGATGCGCCCAGGGAAATCCTTCGCCGAGTTCCAGGGATAGAGCTGACGGAGATGAAGCGCTCGCGTGAGAATGCGATGTGCTGCGGAGCCGGCGGCGGTCTAATGTGGATGGAGGAGACGGGTGGCAAGCGAATTAATTTGGCTCGGACGGAGCAGGCCCTTGAGGTATCTCCAACGATGATCGGTAGTGGATGTCCGTATTGTCTCACGATGCTGGAGGACGGGGTCAAAATGAAGGAGCTTGACGTGAGGACGAAAGATATTGCAGAGATTGTGGAGCTGTCGGTATTTGGCGAGGCCTTGGCCTAACTGATTAGACTTACGTTGTGCTAGCGGATCTAAAGATAGTTGAACCGCATTAAAAGTGAATTTCATGGGTTGGAGGTAGGTGTAGATGAATAGATCGATTTCCAAAGCAGTAGTTATCGGTTCGGGCATTATGGGTTCCGGGATTGCGGCGCAGCTTGCCAATGCAGGGATTGCCTGTTCGCTGCTCGATATCGTTCCTGCGGAAATGACGGAAGCGGAGAAAGCCAAGGGATGTTCACTCACGGACCCGGTGGTTAGGAACCGCTTTGCTGCAGCAGCTATAGCCGGTCTGGTCAAAAGAAAGCCAGCGCCGCTATATGATGAAGCATTCGCAGCCCGCATCCGTCCCGGCAATCTGGAAGACCATCTGAATTGGATTCAGGATGCGGATTGGGTCATCGAGGTAGTAGTAGAAAATCTGGCGGTAAAGCGAGAGCTTCTGGTCAAGATTGAGCAGCATTGGAAGCCAGGCGTTCTAGTTAGCACCAATACATCAGGGATTTCGATTGAGGCTATGAGCGAGAGCAGATCCTTGGAGTTCCGTCAGCATTTCATGGGAACGCATTTTTTTAACCCTCCTCGTTATATGAAGCTGCTGGAGATTATTCCCGGACAGCATACAGAGCCTGCACATGTTGCCCGGCTGCGCGAAGTTGCGGAGCGTGCTCTGGGCAAGACGGTGGTAATTGCTAAAGATACGCCTAATTTTATTGCCAATCGCATTGGTACGTACGGGTTGCTTGTTACTCTGCGGGAGATGCTGCAGCGAGGATACACCGTTGAGGAGGTCGATGCTGTAACGGGTCCGGCCATGGGACGGCCGAAGAGCGCGACCTTCCGTACACTCGATCTGGTCGGCCTCGATACCTTCATCCATGTGGCGGACAATGTACGGGAGAATGTGCAAGATGAAGGCGAGATCGAAGTATTCACCGTGCCAGAGCCGCTTCAGGAGATGGTGAGGCAGGGCTGGCTCGGCGAGAAATCGGGCCAGGGCTTCTATCGCAAGCTCAAAGAACAGAGTAAGAGCCAGATCCTTGCTCTGAACCTGAAGAGCTTCACATATGAGCCGCAAGCGAAGCCCTCCTCTGGATCTCTGCAAGCAGCAAAGGCCGCCAAAGGTGCCAAAGGGAAGCTAAAGGAACTGCTCAAAGGAGGAGATCGTTATTCCGATCTGGCCTGGAATGTGTTGAAGCCTGTACTTCTCTATTCCGCAGCCAAGCTCGGTGAGATCGCGGACAACATCCGTGAGATCGACGAAGCGATGAAATGGGGCTTCAATTGGGAAATGGGGCCGTTCGAGACATGGGACGTCATTGGCTTGGTTCCGTCCGTGAGAAGAATGGAAGCCGAGGGTCATCAGATTCCAGGGTGGGTCAGCGAATGGATCGCAGCAGGCAACACATCATTCTATAAAAGAGAGGAAGGCCAGTTGTTCCATGTGCTGAGCGGAAAATTCAAAGCTGTTGAGCAGCCGCCGGAGATCATCTCGCTGCGCGATTTGAAGGAGCAGAAGCGGGTGCTTCGAAGCAACACTGGCGCAAGCTTGCTTGATCTGGGCGACGGTGTGGCCTGTCTGGAGTTCCATTCCCCGAACAATGCGATCGGCGAAGATATTCTCAGCATGATCACGCAGAGCCAGGAAGAGATCAAGAAGCGTGGTTATGCCGGACTGGTCATTGCCAATCAAGGGCGCAACTTCTGCGTCGGCGCCAATCTGATGCTTCTGCTTATGGAAGCGGAGGATGAGGAATGGGATGAGGTTGATGACATTATAGCGTTGTTCCAAAACACGATGTATCAATTGAAGTATTTCGAGAGGCCCGTCGTCGCCGCGCCGCACCGGATGACCCTTGGCGGAGGAGTTGAGGTATGCCTGCCCGCAGACCAGGTGATCGCCGCGGCGGAGACATACTATGGCCTGGTCGAGGCAGGCGTTGGCCTGATTCCAGCCGGAGGCGGCTGTAAGGAGCTGGCGCTGCGGGCGAGTATGCAGGCTCATTTGCCAGAGGCGGATCTGCAGCCGTATATCAATCGACTGTTCGAGACGATCGGCATGGCGAAGGTGTCTACCAGCGGACATGAGGCGAAGCGTCTCGGCTATCTGAGAGCGAGTGACCGGGTGGTGATCAACCCGGACTATGCGATTTATGAAGCGAAACAGGCGGTACTGCGCCTGGCTGGCTCCGGTTATGAGCCGATTCAGGAGAGCAAGCTGCGCGTTGTTGGCGCCGAAGGCAAAGCCGTACTGCAGCTTGGAGCCATCGGCATGAGGGAGAGCGGGTATATCAGCGATCATGATCTCTTGATCGCGAAGAAGCTGGCGCATGTGCTCTCTGGTGGAGATGTTCCTGCGGGCACCTTGGTCAGCGAGCGGTATATGCTCGACCTGGAGCGGGAGGCATTCCTGAGCCTGTGCGGTGAGGTAAAGACGAGGCAGCGCATGAAGCATATGCTGACGACGGGCAAGCCGCTGCGGAATTAGCTGAGGAGGGAAGAGAATATGAGGGAAGCAGTCATTGTATCGTTGGCGCGGACAGCGGTCGGCAAGGCGAAAAAAGGCAGCCTCGTTCAAACCCGTGCCGACGATTTAGGCAAAGCCGTGCTGGAAGCGGCTGTAGAGAGGGCCAAGGGCCTGCAAAAAGAAGATGTTGAAGATATTATCATCGGCTGTGCGATGCCGGAAGGGGAACAAGGACTGAATTTTGCTCGTATTATGGCGCTGTATGCTGGATTTCCAGTGACGGTTCCGGCGCTTACAGTAAATCGTTTTTGCTCTTCGGGGCTGCAGTCGATCGCTTTTGCTGCGGAACGAATCATGCTGGGGCATGCGGACGTTATTATCGCCGGAGGCGTAGAAAGCATGAGCCATGTGCCGATGACCGGCTTTAAAGTGTCGCCGAACCCGCGGATCGTGGAGCAGTACCCAGAGGTATACATCGGGATGGGGCATACAGCGGAGCGAGTGGCGGAAAAGTTCGGGATTAGCCGTGAGGATCAGGATGCCTATGCCCTGCGCTCGCATCAGCGGGCTGCGGCAGCGATTGCCGCTGGAAAGTATGCGGAGGAAATCGTTCCGATCCAGACGGAGTTCAGGGATGTCGAGGATTCAGGAAAAGTAAGATCGAGGGTTAAGGTCTTTGATACGGATGAAGGCGTACGGGAGGATACGACGCTGGGTGTTCTCTCCAAGCTGCCACCGAGTTTCAAGGTTGGAGGTACGGTAACGGCTGGAAATTCCTCACAAATGAGCGACGGTGCTGCCGCGCTGGTCGTCATGAGCAGAGAAAAGGCTGAGCAGCTGCAGCTCGAACCTCTGGCGACATTCCGCTCCTTTGCGTTGTCCGGCGTTGAACCGGAGCTGATGGGCGTCGGACCAGTCAAAGCGATTCCCAAGGCGCTGGCGATGGCCGGAATTACGGCCGGGGATGTAGCCTTGTATGAAATCAATGAAGCCTTTGCTTCACAATGCCTTCATATTATTCGCGAGCTCGAGCTGGATGAGGAGAAAGTGAATGTGAACGGGGGCGCGATTGCGCTCGGCCATCCGCTCGGCTGTACGGGAGCGAAGCTAAGTGCCTCGCTGATCTCTGAGCTGCGCAGGCGCGGCGGCGGATACGGTGTTGTCTCGATGTGCATCGGTGGCGGCATGGGCGCAGCCGGAGTGTTTGAGGTGCACGGATAGAGTTACCGGGGCAAGACAGCGAGACATTGGAACTTTGGGGGTCTGCTCCCTGGAACCCTGAAACAACATTTTTACGTAACATGGGTAGCACAAATCGTGGCACGGGAGCCAATGGACAGGTGCGGCTATTCGAGCATAGGTATTCCGGCACGCGTTAGAAGCCTCCTACAACGGAATCAGTGGCTATCGGAACAAAGGTGGCCGCCAGAATTTCTAACCGAAACATTGTATCGCTATTTGCCCAAAACGGGTCTCTAGAAATTCTAACGAAACGTGGTATCGCTATTTAGCCCAAATGAAGGCTTTAAGCTTGAATTTAGCTCAAATAACGATATGTAGTTTCGTTAGATCTGAAAACGAGCTGTTTACGCGGTAATAGCGATCTGTAGTTTCGTTAGAGCAACGGGGCTCAGGTAACGGACTCACTCAACTGGCTGAGGCAATGGATTCAGGCCACGTACTCAGGCTACGTACTCAAGAAACGGGATTCAGACATCAGGATTCAAGCATGAAGAGGATTCAATGGATCAATTCAAAAGGAGAGGATCGGATGAATCAGCAAGCGATGAAGAAAGTGCGCGGAGGAAGCTTCGTGATCGAAGACGGGGATTTTCAGAATATGGTTACGCCCGAGGATTTCACGGAAGAGCAGCGGATGATCGCCGACATGACGAAGCAGTTTGTGCAAGGGAAAATTGCCCCGCATGACGAGCAACTGGAGAATCTGGATTATGATCTGACGGTAAAATTACTCCGAGAAGCCGGCGAATTAGGCTTATTAGGAGCGGATGTACCGGAGGCATACGGAGGAATGGGACTGGATAAGGTTAGCACCACGCTGATCAATGAGAAGCTGACCAAAGCGTCCTCCTTCGCTCTGTCGTTCGGAGCACATGTTGGGATCGGGACGCTGCCGATCGTCTACTTCGGAACGGAGGAACAGAAGCAGAAGTACTTGCCGGGTCTGGCTAGCGGAGAGAAGCTCGCCGCTTATTGCTTGACAGAGCCTTCGTCCGGCTCGGATGCGCTGGGCGCCAAGGCGACGGCCCAATTATCCGAGGATGGAAGCCATTATGTGCTTAATGGTACGAAACAATTTATTACAAATGCCGGATTCGCTGACGTATTCATCGTCTATGCCAAGGTAGATGGCACACAGTTCAGCACCTTTATCGTGGAACGCACGATGGAGGGCGTCAGCATCGGTCCAGAGGAGAAGAAGATGGGCATCAAGGCATCGTCCACCTGTCCGCTTATCCTTGAGGATGTCAAGGTTCCGGCTGAGAACCTGCTCTGGGAAGTTGGCAAAGGGCATTTGATCGCTTTTAATATTCTGAATATCGGCCGGTTCAAATTGGCTGCAGGTTGTGTTGGAGCAGCCAAGGACGCACTTGAGCTTGCGGCTCATTATGCGAACGAGCGGACCCAATTCGGCCAGAAAATCTCCTCCTTCCCGCTGATTGGCCAGAAGCTAGCCGACATGAACATCCGCACATATGTGCTGGAGAGTATGGTTTACCGGACGGCCGGATTGTTTGATACTGGGCTAGCGGAAGTAGATCTTAGCGCTGCAGATGTCGGCTACCGTTCCGCCAAGGCGATCGCTGAGTACCAGCTGGAATGCTCGATCAATAAGGTGTTTGGCTCGGAGACGCTGGATTTTGTGGCTGATGAAGGTGTGCAGATTCATGGTGGTTACGGATATACAAAGGAGTACCGGATTGAAAGGATTTACCGTGATTCGCGGATTAACCGTATTTTCGAGGGAACGAATGAGATTAACCGACTGCTGATCCCCGGTACTCTGATGAAGCGAGCGCTTAAGGGAGAATTGCCGTTGCTGCAGAAAGCGATGGAGCTGCAGGCCGAGATGATGGAGCGAGTCAGTCCTCCGGAGGGAGATGGCGTTCTCGAGCAGGAAGCCCATTTGCTGAAGATGGCTAAGAAGATATTTCTGCTCGTAGGGGCAGATGCGGTGCAGACCTATCAAGCCAAGCTTGAGCAGGAGCAGGAGGTACTTAGCTCCCTTGCCGATATTATGATCTCGATATTTGCGATGGAGAGTGCATTGCTGCGGACGCAGAAACGGATCAACCAGACCTCTGAAGAGAAGTCGAAGCTGGCGATATTACTGACAACGGCTTACATTCAGGATGAATTCGGGCGCATAGAGAACTGGGCCAAAGAAGTGCTGAGTGCGATCGCTTCCGGCGATATGCTGCGGACACAGCTCTCCGTCTTGAAGAAATGGTCCAAACGAACTCCTCTCAATCTGGTGACATTAAAGCGGGAAATTGCAGCCCAGGTGATTCAGTCGGAAGGCTACGTCTCATAAAGACCATTTGAAACGGAGGTGGAAGGGATGAATGCAAAACCCTGGCTACAACATTATCCCGCCGAAGTACCACCGACCTATGATTATCCGCAGCAGCATTTGGCACAATTTCTACTGGATTCAGCGCAGCAATATCCCGAGCAGATTGCGCTTGATTTCATGGGAGCGACGACAACCTATCGGGCTTTGCTGGATAAAACCTATCGCTTCGCGAACGCACTGCGCAATCTTGGCGTGCAGCAGGGAGATCGTGTGGCGATTATGCTGCCGAACTGTCCACAGGCGGTTATCGCATATTATGGCGTGCTATTAATCGGCGGAGTGGTCGTGATGACCAATCCGCTGTATATGCCGCGTGAGCTGGAGTATCAACTTAACGACTCCGGAGCAAGGGTTATCGTTACGCTGGACATTCTCGTGGATCGGGTGAACAAGGCGATGGAGCAGCACCCGCTTGATTTTATTCTCGTAGCTAGAGTGCAGGATGAGCTATCTTTTCCCAAGAACATGCTATATCCATTAAAGGCCAGAAAAGATGGCACAGCAGTAAAGGTCACCTATAACGAGCAGATTGTATCATTTAAGGAACTGCTTAAAAATTCGCAGCCTGTTCCGTATTTAGCTCCTATTGATGTCGAGAATGAGCTGGCGCTAATTCAGTACACTGGTGGAACAACCGGCTTCGCCAAAGGGGTTATGTTGACGCATCGCAATCTGGTCGCCAATACAATTCAGACGAAGCTATGGTTCTATCGCTCTCAGGCCGGTAAGGAGACATATTTGGCAGCGCTTCCTTTCTTCCATGTGTTCGGGATGACGGTGCTGCTGAACCAGGCTGTCTCTCTGGGATGTACATTGACTCTGATGCCGCGGTTCGAGATCGAGCAGGTGTTGAAGGCGATTGACCGCAAGCGGCCTACCGTATTTCCAGGTGCGCCAACGATGTATGTGGCGATCATCAATCATCCGGATGTTCGAAGTTACGATTTGTCCTCGATCCAGGTCTGTATTAGCGGCGCGGCCTCGCTGCCTCAGGAAGTGCAGACCCGATTTGAGAAGTTGTCTGGCGGAAAGCTGATTGAAGGATACGGCCTGACAGAGGCATCGCCAGTGACGCATGCGAACAATATTTGGGAGAAGCGTAAAACGGGCTCCATCGGCATTCCTTTTCCGGATACAGAGGCAATGATCGTGAAGCCAGATACGTTGGACGAAGTCCCTCTTGGCGAGATCGGGGAACTGGCGGTCAGAGGCCCGCAAGTGATGAAAGGGTATTGGAACAAGCCGGAAGAGACTTACAAGTGTCTGCGTGATGGATGGTTGCTAACCGGTGATCTCGGTAAAATGGATGAGGACGGTTTCTTCTACATTCTGGATCGTCGCAAAGACATTATTATCGCAGGCGGGTACAACATATACCCCCGCGAGGTTGAGGAGATCTTGTTCGAATATCCTGGTGTAGAGGAAGCGATTGTGGCCGGAATTTATGATCCTTACCGTGGAGAGACCGTGAAGGCTTATATCGTGCCGATGAGTGGGGCCCGGTTGGATGAAGCGGAGTTGAAGAAGTTCTGTAAAGAAAGGCTGGCTGCATACAAAGTCCCGAAGGTCTATGAATTCCGGGATAGTCTGCCAAAGACAATGGCGGGCAAGGTGTTGCGCCGCAGGCTGATCGAAGAGGAACAATCCAAATTGAACAACGATCAGAAATAATGTGCATTTTACGCTGTTTAGAGAAAGGAGGAGCCCGGGTGGAAGCGGAGGATCGTATTACGGATGTCCAAATGCAGGAATGGGAGCGCCTGGCAAAGGGAACTTTCTGGGATTATCTCGGCTCTCAGGTGGAGACAGTCAATGAGCGGCAGGTCGTCGTTACTCTGGAAATTAAGCCGCATCATCATAATATGATTGGGATTGTCCATGGCGGTGTTCATGCTACGCTGCTGGATTCTGCAATGGGGCTTCTAGCGATGGTGAACAGACCGAATTGTAATGTCGTGACTACGAATCTGAATATGAATTATGTGGCCAAATCAAGCATCGGCAAGATGATTGTTACCGCCGAGTTAATCCATTCCAGTCGTACAATGATCACCGCGCATGCCTTCGCAAGAATGGATAACGGCGTGCTGTGCGCCTTCGGAACAGGAACGTTCCGGGTAAGCTAAAGGGAAAATATTCGGAGAGCCTTAGTATCGACTAAAAAACTTACTGGTTGATAGAAAGTGAGGACCTGACAGCAGTACAGAGATGTTTCAAATCTCTGTACTGCACTTTATTATTTTTACTAAATGATGGATATACAACATTGACTATATAGGCAAAAAAATGGCTATACTTTGCGATATTTTCTGAATAGGAGCGCTTGATCGCCATCAAAGCGGAAAGTCAGAACAGCCAAGAAGACTAAACCGACAGTAAATGCGGTCACGCTTCCTATATAAGGAAGAACACCTCCAATATCAGTAACAGAAACTCTAACACCTTGAACAAGGTAGGTTAATGGAAACAAATTTCCGGCTGTCTTTATCCATTGAGGTGCATAGTGCAGGCTGTAAAAGATTTCAGAGCCGAACAGCATTGGGATATAGATGAGATTCGAGAACATGTTAATTTGGGCTTCGTTCGAGGCAAGATTCGTAACAAAGAAGCCCATGGCTGTAAAGCATAAGGTTCCTAATGTCAGCATGAACCCTAAGATGACTAAATTGGTCAATGGGATTGAAACCCCATAAGCGATCATCCCAAT
>Ga0256911_1000600_pt1 | contig 11046 bp, 8 predicted proteins | sample MC6MC0764MT_FD_190197 | JGI IMG/M metagenome (GOLD analysis project Ga0256911, IMG submission 190197) | Metatranscriptome of enriched soil aggregate microbial communities from Iowa State University, Ames, United States - MC6-MC0764-MT... | ecosystem: Environmental > Terrestrial > Soil >...
CAGCACGCCCGCGCCGCCGATCATGCTGCCCAGCGCCACGCCCACGCTCTGCGCCATGCTGCCGAGGCGGTGCTCGGCCGGTGCCAACGCTTCCACCGTATAGCCATCGATGGCGATGTCCTGGGTGGCGGCGATGGTGGAGATCCACATGCCGACCAGCACGAACACGGTCAGGCCATGGTCCAGCCCGGTGAAGGCCAACATCAGGATGCCGACCAGCAACAACAACTGGGTCAGCCACAACCAGCTGCGCCGGCGGCCCAGGGCCGGCAGATGCCAGCGGTCCACCAGTGGCGCCCACAGGAACTTGAACGCCCATGGCAGATACAGCAGCGACAACATGCCGATCCAGCGCAGGTCCACACCCTGGCTGCGCAGGATGGCCGGCACCGCCACGTTGTAGAAATACAGCGGCAGCGCATGTGCCATGTACAGCACCACGATGACGCCCAGGCCGAACCGTGAGGCCGCGCCGTGCTCAGTGCGCATCGGCCTGCTCCAGTTGCTGGCCGATCCAGCGCATGCCATCGGCGTCGTCGCTGGTGACGTAGTAGGGCACGCCCCAGGCCGCGTGCAGGGCCGGCGTATCCAGCCGCTGCTGCTCGGCCGCGCAGCTGGCGATGCGCACCAAGCCCTTGCAGTAAACGCGGAAGGCGGGCTTGTGCTGTTTGTACCAGACCGCCTGGATGGCGCGGTAATCGTCACTGAAGCTGGCGCCAGGCACGGTGCTGGCGATGAAGTAGAACGGCGTGGCGGCAACGATCAGTGCTTCCACACGCTGCAGCCAGTGGCGGATCTCGTCCGCGCTGACTTCATCGTGGAAGACGGCGCGGACCACGGCCGCCTGCTTGATCGTCAAACCCATTGCCACTGACCTTCACTGAATACGGAGCAGGGCCGTCCATACGCGGCCCCTCAAATAAGAATAGTTATCAATTCCATTGAAAGTTTAGGCGCAGCGAAGGAAAATTTAGGCAGGACCAAATTCCGGGATGCCCTGCATGCAGGTTTTCACCTGCGCCGAACTGATGACCGCAGCAAATGCGCTGGGCGGGCAGGTTGATTTCGATGCCGGCATGGCCGACGCCACGCCGGTGCTGGCCGGCTGGCAGCAGGTACATGCGCTGGACGATGGTGTTGTGCTCTACCTGAGCCGCAGCCGCGACATGGTGGGTGGCTGCAGCCACAACCGTCTGGCAGCGGGCATCACCGCCGGTTTCCTGGTGGATGGCGAGGCCGACGTTGCCATCGGCACGCACCGCTTGCGGCTGGAAGGCAGTCACCGCCGCATGCCGACCATGCTGGTCCATCTGCGTGAGGAAGACAGTTTCCAACGCCATTGGCAGGCAGGGCGACAGGAAGGCAAGGTCAGCCTGCACCTCAGCGATGACTGGTTGCAGCGGCAGCTGCAGGCCGATTCAAGCGGCTGCGCCAGATTGGCACGCGTTTGCCGTGGCCACGCCGACAACCATGCATGGCGGCCACCGGCGCCGTTGTTGCAGCGGGCGGCGCAACTGCTGGAGAACAAGGCAGGTTCGCTGCCATTGCTGCACCGCCTGCAGCGGGAAAGCTTCGCCCTGGAACTGGCGGCGGACGTGCTGCAGACATTGGCCAGCGAGGGCGACGAAAGGCCTTTGGGTCGACACCTGCAGCGCTGCGTCACGCGCCTGCAGCAGTGGTTGCAAAGTGGAGAGGCAGACACACTGAGCATCGCGCAGATGGCGCGCCAGCTCGGCACCAATGCGGTGGACCTGCAGCGTGGCTTCCAGTATTGCCATGGGCAAAGCATCGCCAACTACCAGCGTGAGCTGCGGCTGGAACGCGCCCGCCAGGCATTGCTGCGCCAGCGCGTGCCCGTGGATGTGGCCGCCACCATCGCCGGCTATACGCATACAAGTAGTTTCAGCGCTGCATTCAAGCGTCAGTTCGGCATCTCTCCATCGCGCCTGAAGTAGCCGATGGGACCTGCGCCCGGTGGCGTTGCCATCAATCTTGAAGCGAAGGCATGACAAGCAGCCACGATGCTGTCGATGGCAGCATCGCGGCAGGCATATGCACTGATGAACCGGCGGATATTCACCTCGGATTTCGATAACTGACTGCGGATGTCGTGCGGACCGTATCGACGTGGAGTGCGTTCATTGCAGTGATGGGCCCGCAGCGGTTTAACGACATTTTTCCCTGTTTTCACAATGCATCCACGTGTGCCAATAGCAGCTGAAAGCAGATGCTGAGCTCAGCGAAAACGCGGCTATATTCCAGACTCCCCAGACAGAGGAGCAAGTGGAATGATCATGACAAAGCAGAAGATGGTGATGGCACGTACGTTCGGCGTGGCGATCGTCGTCATGAGCTTGGCTTCCTGTGCCACCTACAAGGAAGAGTTCGCAGGTATCAACTCACGCCTCGACCAACTCGACACGAGGGTGCAGGGCGCAGCACAGAGCGCCGAGTCCGCCAATCAGTCCGCACAGCAGGCCAACCAACGGCTGGATCAAATTGAAGGTCGCGTCCAGCAACTCGAAAGGGCGCCGCGGCGCACACCGCGCGGCTGATCGCTCCGCTCGATTCATGATGAATATCTGAATTCAGGATCCGGTGGCCTTTACCGGCCACTGGCTTCCTCCCCTCGATCAGTCTTCAGTGCAAGGAACCCTCCCATCCGTACGCACACATACCCTGTAATCCTCGCCGCCCTTGGCGTGCTGGCGTTCGCGAGCATCGACGTGGCCAGCGCCAAGGATGCGACCGTGCAACAAACGGCAACTGCCGTTGATCAGCTTCCACCGGACCAGAAGGTGTCCGACACGGTGATCGAGCTGGCCGGTTGGGTTGTCGCAAGCAAGGACAACCACGGCTACCCGTTCGCGATCATGGACAAGGCTGCGGCGCAGATACTGGTATTCGGTGGTGATGGTCGGCTTCGTGGCGCCACACCCGGGCTGTTTGGCTCGGCGACCGGCGATCACGTGGCTCCGGGCGTCGCCGGGCTCGCGCTGCGCGAGATTCCGGGCCGCGACCGCACCACACCTGCGGGTCGTTTCATCGGCGGCTTCGGCCCCTCGCTCGACGCCGGCCGCGTGCTGTGGGTGGACTACGATTCCGCAGTCTCCATCCATCCCACCGCTACCGGCGTACCTGCCGAGCGCCGCGCAGAGCGCCTCGCATCGCCAACGCCGGACGACAACCGCGTCACCCACGGCTGCATCAACATCGCGCCGGACTTCTACGAACAGATCGTCAGCCCGACATTCGAGCGCGGCGGCCTGTTCTACATCCTGCCGGACAAGGACAGCCTGGAAGCGACCTTCCCGGAGTTCGCAAAAAGTCGCGCCGCCGGGACAGACAGCGAAGGCAAACACGCAGGGCGCTGAAGATCGTGCCCTGCGTCCGCATCTGCATCACAGCCTGCCGACCAAAATCACCATCCACACGCATCAGCAGAAGGAGCGATAGGCGCCTTCTTTTGTAGGGGTGGCGTAAGCCGCGAAGCAAGCGCTCCCTGCCGAACTATCAACGCGACCGAATCGATCCACAGCCCTGTCAACGAAGCCGCGCGTATAAGGCAACACCTCCAAACTACGTCGATCCATCTGTGCCAGAGCCTCGTTGAAACCAAACGTAGGCTCCCAAGCCAACGCGCGCCGGATGGCAGCATTGTCGTAAACCCGATCAATGACTGAGGGCAGCGGCTAACCACGCCGCTCATGCTCGGCGACCAGCTTCCGGCAGCGCAGACGCAGCACTTCAACTGCATCACACCCCAATTTTTCAAAGTCTTCGCGCTGAAACGGCGATGCCAATCCATGAATCCTCTGAATGGGAGTCAGTCGACATTGGCAGGCACCCTTTGGCATTCTGATGCCGGGTTGATCGCTGGCATTTCATTCAAGCCTACGTCGCTTCGCGGCGCGACTTGGTTAAAGCGTTGGGGCGCACATGAATATCTCTGTTCTCTTTGCGATTGCGCTGTTCCCGATCACGGCTGCCGCGGAGCTGCGATGCCCGGAGTTGCCGCCAGGTGCGCGAGTCCACTGGTCGGGCCACTATGGGCCGGGTGATGAGGTTGTGTGTCACGCCGTGGAGGCAGATGACACTTCTGTATTCACGCTCTTTCGAGGCAACACGCCACCTCTGGTGGGCGTGGACCTGACCCGAGCGGAAATCGGCATTGCCTTTGGGCAGCCTGTAAGGTGGTATGAGCAGGGTTCGGACCGTGACTACCAAGCAGAACTGTTCCTTGACGCAAGTCCCCACAGCAGCATCCGCGTGTTCGTCCCAAGGAAGCCAGCCGGGACGTTCCTGGAGCGCGTCAAGCTCGTCGGCGCTCTCTCAAGGTGGCCCAAGGGTACCCCTTAGCCATTCATCTGAGCCGATGCCGCTTCGCGGCTCGACCTGAGTGTCTGTTGCGAAGGAGCTGCTCCTGGTCGCAAAGCGTTATCTGACCCAAAGCAGACCTACGCTGTCTAGAAAGAAATGGGTGATTCAAGTTGAGTGGGCAAGGGTCAATCCAGCTGCGGGTTTCCTGCTCTGGTTGCTTACTCGATACTTTCCTTCCGGTGCCCTAGTGCAGCGTCCTGCTGCAGCTGATCGCTATCATTGACGGTTTCGGTAGTACTACGGCCAGGACGTCATGAAGAGCGCGTTGGTGATATTGCTGGGGATGGGGGTGGTGATGGCGGCAGCTGCGCAACTCAACGGCCCGCAGCGGTTGCGGGCCGCCCGTCAGGAAACGTTCGAGCGGCTGCGGTTTCCGTCGCGCGATGGTGTTGCCTTCACCGGTGCTCAGGTACAGGTGGTGAAGCAGGTGCACGGACGGTTCGATGGTATGCAGCAACCGGGGCCGCGCTGGATGGCGCAGGCCTCAGACGATGCATTCTGGTATTGCATCGGGCCCGGGCCAAGTTGGTATCTGGCCATTCCGATTTCAAGACGTAATGGCTTCCAATGGGATGTCGACTGGGTGGTACGCCCTTTGGACGAAGGCCGCATGCGTGCCGCGCTGAGCGGCGACACCGAAGCTTTACGGTTGGCCTTTGGCTAGCAGACGGCACGGGGATGAGTGGAAATTGAGCATGACGGGTGCGCAGATCTTTGTGTAGACGGAAGCTTGAAGCGCTCCGGTTTGAAGCCGGCCATCATTCGGGGCACGTCCGTTCCTGGCCGCAGGGCGTCATGCGACCCATAGCGGACATTTGTGTCGCCGCCGAGCCTAGCGCGGGGTCTGGGTATACGCCGGCTTGTTAGCCGGACGCAGCCGCCCTAAGATCGAGCCGTTAAAAGGGATAGTGCGCCATACGGCGCGTTGTGGATAAATCGTATGACCGAGTCCAGGGGCCCGGCTATTGGATAGTTGGACCGCTAAGGATTGCTCAGTGAACTCTTTGGTCTCTGCTTTTCAGATTGAATTCTTCGTGGCAACGCTATGTGCACTTGTAATTCTTTACATGCAGGTACGTGGCTATCGCAAGCACAGGAAGCAGTTCTTCGCTACCTTGGCAACCTCAACCGTATTTGCGGTAGCCGCTACCCTTATGAGGGCACTGCCATACTTCGTTCAGATGCCTGAAAGCCAATCGGCCATGGTGTACAGGCTATCTGTCCCGCTAGCCATTCTTGCCACTGCACTTGCCACATGGGGCAGCGTCCAACTCTTTCAGGCATTCGATGGTAAATAGCACACCAGCATCGCGGTCTGGCATATCGTTCAAGGAAAACGGGGCAGAGTTGGGTTTCAGGGACAGGTTTCTATCCATGTAGCGCCATCTTGCGGCATGGTTTATCAGCTGGCTCTGGCCTTCCCTACCACCGCAGGAGACCACATTGCCTTTGTTTCTGTACACCATCACCAGGGGTGATGAAAGGAAGCTGGTTGAGCTTCGGAAGAGTAACCCGCAAGGATGGCTTTTGAAGGCGGTGGGTGAAGCGTTTCCTGAGGTAGCATCACGCCTTGCTGGGGTGATCATGCGGACAAGGCTTGAGCCGATTCAGTGCGCTAAGCAGTCCTGGAAAGCCACAGTTTCCGACGGTCCGATTGACCTGAGCATTCTGGTCATCCAGAAGAAGCCGTAGTTCGGATGCATGGAGGTAGGATTAAATGCCTCGGTGTTGGTCGGATTGCAAACACGTTGATGAATCTTCTTTGATTCCTGTAGCCAACTGATCGAGCACTCGACTGCTGAATCGCGCTTCAATCGTTCTCCGGCATGTCCGCCAGTCGCGTCCCGGCCTGCCGCAGTCCGTCAAAAATCGACGTCGCGACATGCTCCGGAAAGCCAGCAGGCAGAAGCGCCTGCACGGCATTGATCGCGGGGTCGATACGTTCAAGCAGCTCCGCGATCCATGGCTCTGCGCCTTCCGCCATGCCACATGCACGCGCGGTCTGGTTCCAATGGCGGCGGCGTATGCGCAGTAGTTGGCGGTGTCGATTTTTGCCTGCTACCGACATAGCCAATGCTGCGCGCTGCGGGGCCAACTGGTTGGGGCCGCCGCCAAGGATCGGATACACCGATAGAACGTCATAGGCGGGCGTCAGCCGGAAGCGGCCTGCAGCTTCAATATGGATGCTGAAATTCTTGGCATGGCCATCGGTTGCGGCCAGCAACCAGAACAGGATCTGGGTCTTGAAGAAGGTCGCGCGGTCCTGAGGCTGCACGGACTGGCGTAGCAGCTCCATGATCTGCACGATGCCCGGGCCGCCGTCGCTTTCGTACTTGCGCATGGATGGCAGCCCAAAGGCTTGGCACATGTCTTCCTGCGGCAGGCGCAGCCACCATCGGCCATCGCGGGCCAGACGTCGGTCGAAGCGTTCGACGATCAATGCACGCTGCTCGCCAAACTGCCCCATCGACGTGTTGGCGACGGGAATGCCGAACGCAGCCAGCAATTGCATGCACAGCCATTCATTCTCGACTGATGCATGCATGTCCGCACGCATATTGCCGACCAGACCCAGTGGTAGCTTGAAGATATGCGTGCTGGGCGTGCTTCCGGTGGGAACACACCATTGTCCGTCGTGCCAAAGGAAGGCGGTTTTTTCCTGGGCGCCGGCGATGGAGATGCGGAACTCGTCATCTACATGTTGCCCTGGCAACGCGGCGCTGGTGACCATCTGCAGGCGGTCGCCTACCTGGCCATCGCTGAGCGGCAGAGCGTGAATACCGTGGACGTCGTCCGGCGTTTGGCCAGGAGCAAGCAGCTGTACGGCGCCCACGCAATCGCGACCAATCTCCTGCAGCAGATCGAACGTGTCTGCCGATTGCAGCCCGAAGCGATCGCGGATGCGCTTGCGGATGTTTTCATTGTCAGGCAGCAGGTTGTCAAAGTAATCGGTGACTACCTGGCCACGGTGGCTTTCACCAGTGGGAAGCAGCGGCAATGACAACGACAGTGGACGAGGCTGTTCGGATGCCAGCCACGAGGGCAGATAGGTCAGCCGTGACCCCGTGCGCGTGTGCTCCTGCCAGGAGGCCACCTCTGCGCCGTTCATCCATACGCGCAGTTCGCTCATGGCTCACCACTCCATGGTGGTGGATGAGGCGTCCTGTGGACGCGGTTGCAGGGAGAACTCCAGGCCAAGTTCGGCCCACACCCGCATCAAGCGTTCAAAGGTGGCCGCTTCGGGTTCCCGTTCCAGCGCAGTGATCGCCTGGCGGGTGATGCCAAGGCGCTCGGCGAGCTGGGCCTGGCTGAGACCTGCCTGTTTGCGGAATGCTCGCATCAACGGCCCCAGCTGATGGGCGGCACGGATGGGATGGTTGTTGCCGCTCATATCGGGCATCCGTAAGGCGATGTAGGCAATCTATAATTTGCCTTTTGCAAATGCAACCTATAGCTTTCATTTAGACAATGCAACCTATAGGTTGCATTGTGCATAGGCAACCTATCCGTTGCCTCCTCAGGCCGCCTGCACGATATGCAGCGCCTTCGGGTTGCGCCACGTTGCCAGCAGCGTCGCTTCACGCGCCTTGGCTTCGTGCAGGTGCGCTTCCTTGACGTGGCCGTAGCCGCGGATGTGCTCGGGGATGCTGGCGATGTCCACCGCCAGTGCCAGCCGGCGCGCATCCAGGCCGTTGATCAGTTCCTGCAAGGTCTTCTCGTAGTCACTGATCAACTGACGCTCGCCGCGACGTTCCTCGGTGTAACCGAACACGTCGAAGCGGCCGCCGCGCAGGCCCTTGAACTTGGCCAGCAGGCCGAAGGCCTTGAACATCCACGGGCCGTATTCTTTCTTCTGCAGCTGGCCCTGTTCGTCGCGCTTGGCGAACAGCGGCGGTGCCAGATGGAAACGCACCTGGTAGTCGCCTTCGAACTTCTCTGCTACGCGCTTGGCGAAGTCGCCGCTGGTGTACAGGCGGGCCACTTCGTATTCGTCCTTGTAGGCCATCAGCTTGAAGAAGTAGCGCGCGGCGGCTTCGCTCAATGCGGTGCTGCCCGGGATGGCCTGCTGCTCGGCGCTGCGCACGGCATCGATCAGCGTGCGATAGCGATTGGCGTAGGCGGCGTCCTGGTAGTCGGTGAGGAAGCTGCTGCGACGGGCGATCAACTCGTCCAGCGAACGCGACAGGTGCGCATCGTCCAGCGATGCGAACGCGGCTTCACCGCTGGTCCGGCTCGCGGCGGGAAGGCCACGCACGTCCGGCTCGTTGCCCGGGTTGCGCGGTGCCGATGGTGCGCCGGCTTCGTTGCCTTCCCATTCGCCCGGCGGCAGTTCACGCAGCGCGGCCGGCTTGCGCTCGGCATCGGTCGGAGCGTTGTGGATGAGGCCGGCGGCCTGCTGCACGGCCTGCGGATCGATGGCGGCCAGGCGGCCCCAGGCGAACGCGGTCTGGTTCATGGTCACAGCGGCGCCGTTGAGCTCCACTGCACGCATCAGCGATTCCAGCGACAGCGGCACCAGGCCCTGCTGCCAGGCGAAGCCGAGGATGAACAGGTTGGAGGCAATCGCGTCACCAAGCAGAGCGGTGGCCAGCTGGGTGGCGTCGAGCAGGATCGGGTCGCGACCACCCAGTGCCAGCTTCACCCCGGCAATGATGTCGGCGGCCGGGAACTGCATGTCCGGATGCGTGGTGAAGGTGCCCGGCATCGCTTCGTAGGTGTTCAACACCACCTGCGAGCGCTCGCCGCGCACCTTGGACAGCGCCCAGTAGTCGTTGACCACCACCATGTCGCAGCCCAGCACCAGGTCGGCTTCACCGGCGGCGATGCGCACGGCGTGGATGTCAGCCGGGCGGTTGGCGATGCGGATGTGGGTGGTGACCGCGCCGCCCTTCTGCGCCAGGCCGGTCTGGTCGAGCACGCTGGCGCCCTTGCCTTCAAGGTGGCCAGCCATGCCGAGCAGCGCGCCGATGGTCACCACGCCGGTGCCGCCGACGCCGGTGATCAGGATGTTCCAGGGCTGCGAGAAATCGGTGCGGAAGGTTGGCGCCGGCAGGTTGTCGAGCAGGCTGGCGGCGCTGCTCTTGCTGCCCTTGCGCAGCTGGCCGCCGTGCACGGTGACGAAGCTTGGGCAGAAGCCCGTCGTGCAGGTGAAATCCTTGTTGCAGTTGGACTGGTCGATGTCGCGCTTGCGCCCGAATTCGGTTTCCTTCGGCAACACCGACACGCAGAAGCTCTTCTCGCCGCAGTCACCGCAGCCTTCGCAGACCAGCGAGTTGATCATGGTGCGCTTGGCCGGATCGACGATCTTGCCGCGCTTGCGGCGGCGGCGCTTCTCGGTGGCGCAGGTCTGTTCGTAGATCAGGATGCTGGTGCCCTTCACCGTGCGCAGCTGCTGCTGCACGGCGTCGAGCTCGGTGCGGTCGTGGTACTCCACATCACTGGGGAATTCGTGGCGACGCGCCTTCCACTTGTTGATGTCATCGGACAGCAGCACGATGGTGTGCACGCCTTCCGAACGCATCTGGTGGGCGATCTGCGGCACGGTCAGGGTGCCGTCCACCGGCTGGCCGCCGGTCATCGCCACCGCATCGTTGTAGAGGATCTTGTAGGTGATGTTGACGCCAGCGGCGATGGCCTGGCGGATCGCCAGCGAGCCGCTGTGGAAATAGGTGCCGTCGCCGAGGTTCTGGAACACGTGCTCGGTGTCGGTGAACGCGGCTTGGCCAGCCCAGGTGACGCCTTCGCCGCCCATGTGGGTGAAGGTGTCGGTGTCGCGGTCCATCCACGTCACCATGTAATGGCAGCCGATGCCGGCCAGCGCACGCGAGCCCTCCGGCACCTTGGTCGAGGTGTTGTGCGGGCAGCCGGAGCAGTAGTGCGGCACGCGCGGGAACTGTGCGCGCGGCAGGGCCATCTCGGCTTCCTTGACGTCCATCCAACGCAGGCGTTCTTCGATCGACTCGGTGTTGAAGAAACGCTGGATGCGACGGCCGATCACGCCGGCAATCGTCGCCGGGGTCAGCTCGCCAGTGGACGGCAGGATCCACTCGCCCTGTTCGTCGTACTTGCCGACGATGGACGGGCGGGCGCCCCAGTTGGCCGGCCAGTTGTAGAAGTATTCCTTCATCTGTCGCTCGATGAAGGCCTTCTTCTCCTCCACCACGACGATGTCTTGCAGGCCGCGGGAAAATTCACCGATGCCCTGCGGTTCCAGCGGCCAGGTCATGCCGACCTTGTAGACGCGGATGCCGATGTCGGCGCACGCCTTCTCGTCCAGGCCCAGGTATTCCAGCGCCTGCAATACGTCCAGGTAGCTCTTGCCGGTGGTGACGATGCCCAGCCGCGCCTGCGGTGAATCCATCACCACCTTGTCGATGCCGTTGGCGCGGGCGAAGGCCTGCGCCGCCTTCACCGCATAACGGTGCAGGCGCATTTCCTGTTCCATCGGCGGGTCAGGCCAGCGGATGTTGAGGCCGGCGGCCGGCATGTCGAAATCTTCCGGCAGGATGATCTGGCGGGCGAACGGGTTGACGTCCACCGACGCCGAGGATTCCACCGTCTCGGCAATCGTCTTGAAGCCGATCCAGCGGCCGGTGTAGCGGCTCATCGCCCAGCCGACCAGACCCATGTCGAGGATGTCCTGCACGCCGGCCGGGTTCAGCACCG
>Ga0256911_1000601_pt1 | contig 11032 bp, 9 predicted proteins | sample MC6MC0764MT_FD_190197 | JGI IMG/M metagenome (GOLD analysis project Ga0256911, IMG submission 190197) | Metatranscriptome of enriched soil aggregate microbial communities from Iowa State University, Ames, United States - MC6-MC0764-MT... | ecosystem: Environmental > Terrestrial > Soil >...
CCCGGAGCAACTACTGCTACCGGCACCCCGATCGGCAGAGTTTCGTGCTCTGCCAGCGATGCGGACGCACGATCTGCCCCGAATGCCAGACCCCGGGAGCAGTCGGCGTCATCTGCCCTGAGTGCATGGCACAGCAGCGCGCGACAGCACCCAAGACCAAGCCCGCGATCCTCACGCGGTTGAGCGGGCGCGGTCGGCCCGTGGTGACGTATACCCTCATCGGCATCTGCGCCGCCGTGTTCATCCTCCAGTCCATTCCCGGCATCGGTGGAGCGTTCACGCAGGCGATCCAGTACGCCGGCTTCTATTCGTATCCGCAGCTGTTCCAGCCCTGGCGCATGCTCACCGCGGTGTTCGCACACGCGAGCTTCATCCACATCGCGCTCAACATGTACACGCTGTGGATCTTCGGGATGCTGCTCGAGCCACTCTTGGGACGAGCGCGCTACCTCGCGTTGTTCCTGATCAGCGGCTTCGCCGGCTCGCTGGGAGTACTGCTCATCGCGGATCCTGCGCAGCCGGTGGTCGGTGCATCCGGTGCCATCTTCGGCATGTTCGGCGCCTTCTTCGTGATCCAGCGACGCCTGGGCGGCGACGCCACGCAGCTGCTCGTGCTGATCGCCATCAACCTGGTGATCGGCTTCATCCCCGGTTTCGGAATCGCCTGGCAGGCGCACGTCGGCGGACTCGTCGGCGGTGCGATCGTGGGTCTCATCTACGTGGAGACCCGCCGGGTGTCACGCCAGCGGTGGCAGCTCCCGCTCCTCATCGCCTTCTCTGTCTTGCTGATCCTGCTGAGCCTGATCCACTTCCTGTAACCGGCTTCACCGGTCGGGCGACGGCCGCCGTGGATAAGTTATCCACAGGCTTATTAACAGTGGGGATAATTACACAGGTGTAACTCTCCACAGGCTTATTAACACTGGGGAGAATGACAGCCAGGTAACTTTGCCCACTGTGGATGGATCCTGTGGATAACTGGCCTTGAGCAGCGAAAAGCCCGGAACCACCGAAGTGATCCCGGGCTGACAAAGCGTGTGTCGGCGGCTCAGCGCCAGCGTGTCGTCATCAGGAAGCCGATGAAAGCGATGCCGAAACCGACGAGGATGTTCCAGGCGCCGAGCGCGGGAATCGGGTACTGGTTCTGGCTGACGTAGAAGACGATGATCCAGACGAGACCGATCAGCATGAAGCCGAACATCACCGGCTTGAACCAGACGGGGTTCGGGGCCTCTTCGCCGGACTGCACGGCCGTGCGTTCGGGCTTGGTCTTCGACTTGGTGCGTGCCATAGTCCCATAGTGTAGCGGGAGGATGCGGAGCATCCGCTGAGTTCGAGCGAACGGTCGTTACCCAGGTTCTCGTGACTAGAATTTCAGTCATGTCTGAGCACACGAGGAGAAGGCCTGCTCGACGGCCGTCCGTCGTCGGTGTCTTGGGTGAACTTCTGATCACTGCCGGTGTTCTCGTGCTCCTCTTCCTGGGCTGGCAGGTGTGGTGGAACAGTCTGGTCCTCTCGGGTCAGCAGACCAGTGCTGCCACCTCGCAGAGCAAGCAGTGGCTCGATGATGCGAAGAAGGTTCCGGCCAAGCCGGCGGATCCGGCCGCACCGCCTGTGCTGGCCGAGCCGGCGGACTACCAAGCGTTTGCGGTCATCTACATTCCGAGGCTCGGCGCCGACTGGAAGCGGACGATCCGCGAGACGGTCGACACGGAGAAGGTCCTGAACAGCTACGACGCGGGCGTCGGACACTACAAGGGAACATCGATGCCCGGTCAGGTCGGCAACTTCGCGGTCGCCGGACACGACAGTGGGTGGGGCAACACGTTCATCGATCTGTCGAAGCTGCACATCGGCGATCGCATCTACGTGCAGACCAAAGACGGCTGGTACACCTACACGTTCCGCAACTTCGAATACGTGCAGCCCACCGCTGTCGGGGTGATCGCGCCCGTTCCGCAGAAGACCGATGCGACAGCAGCGGACCGGCTGATGACGATCACCACCTGCAACCCGCCTTTCCACGCGGGTGAGCGACTGATCGCCTACACCGTGTTCCAGGGCTATCAGGCCACCACGGATGTGCCGAGCGAGATCGCCGCCCAGGTCGCGGCGAACGGAGGGTGACGGATGTACGGAGCGCTGTGGCGCATCCTGCCAGGACCGGTGTGGGTGCGCATCCTGATTCTTCTCGTCCTGGTGGCGGTCGTGCTGTTCGCGCTCGTGACCTGGGTGTTCCCCTGGGTTGATTCGCTCCTCGGACCACAGGAAGGTACGGTGAACGCGTGACTCGCGTACTCGTGCTCGACAACTACGACAGCTTCGTCTACACGCTGAACGGTTACCTCCGCGAGCTCGGTGCGACCACCGATGTCGTGCGCAACGACGCCATTCCCGCTGACGAGCTCGCAGCCCGCCTGTCGGAGTACGACGCGGTGCTGATCTCTCCCGGACCGGGTAAGCCGGGTGACGCGGGCGCGTCGATTCCCGCGGTGCGGATCGCCTTGCAGACGGGCCAGCCGCTGCTCGGCGTCTGTCTAGGGCATCAGGCCATCGCGGAAGCATTCGGCGGAGTGGTCACGAACGCCGAAGAGCTGATGCACGGGAAGACGTCCCAGGTCACTCACGACGAGAGCGCGTTCTACGACGGCGTGGGCCAGCCCTTTACCGCGACGCGGTATCACTCGCTCGCTGTCGTCGACGGAACCGTACCCGACGACCTCGTCGTGACATCGCGGACGACCGGCGGGGTCATCATGGGCCTCCGCCATCGGGATGCGCCCATCTACGGGGTGCAGTTCCACCCCGAGTCGGTGCTCACCGAGGGCGGGTACCGGATGCTCGGCAACTGGCTCGAGGTCGCCGGCCTGACCGGTGCTGCCGAGAAGGCACGCGGACTGAACCCGCTCGTCAAGCTCGCGTAGTCGTAGCCGCCTTGGCCGCACGTCTCATCGTGCTGGTGCGGCGACCGTGACGATCTGCGTCAGCCCGTGCAGTACGTGAGGTCGACCGACGAACCCTGCGGCACATCCCCGGGCGCGACCGATTGGGCGTGCACCAGAGGGCTGCCGTCGTCTGCCGGACAGCTCTTGTCGGGTTTGGGATTGGCGGTGAGACCCAGTTCTGACAGGATTCCCGTTGCGGCCGAGATCGACTGGCCGGTGAGATCCGTGAGCGTGACGTTGCCGCTCGAGACGGTGAACGAGATCGTGTCTCCCGCGTGAGCCTTCGCTGCGGGGCCGGGATCCGTCTTGATGACGATGTTCGCTGCAATAGAGGACGAGTTCTCGGTGGTCACCGGACCGACCGTCAGGCCGGCCGCTGTGATCGCCGCTTTGGCGTCGTCGATCGTCATGTTGTGCACATCCGGGACTGTCACGGCCTTCTTGCCCGTCGACACGTACACGTTGACGGTGTCGCCTGTCGCGACCACGATGCCGGCCCCGGGATCGGTACGGATGACCTGTCCTTCGGGGTACGTCGCGCTCTCCTCAGGCGTCTGAGTCCACTTGAGCTTCATTCCCTGCAGCTCGGCCGTTGCCTTGTCGACCGTCTGCCCGCTGAGATTCGGAACCTCGCGCGAGGTCTCGGGAAGCGTGGTGCTCGGTGCGATCCGGAGAACCCAGGCGAGAACGGCGATGACGATGACGGCCATCACAGCGAATCCGGCCCAGATCCAGATGACCGGTGGGCGGCGCTGGGTGCGGACCATGGTCTGGTCCTCCGCCAGCTGCCGGAAGGCGGCCTCCGGACCGGACACGGAACTCGGTGGAGGGCCGAACAGTGACTCGGAGAGCGAATCGGCCTCTTTGTGCAGCGGGACCTTGCCCGAAGCGGCCGTCTCCAAGTCGGCGCGGAACTCGGTGACCGTCTGGTAGCGCTCGAACCGGTCTTTGGCCATCGCGTGGGCGACGACCACATCCAGAGCCGGCGACACCTTGTGGTTGATGCTGCTCGGTGCGACCGCCGTCTCACTGACGTGCTGGTAGGCCACAGCGACCGGAGTGTCCCCTCGGAACGGCGGACGGCCGGTGAGCATCTCGAAGAGCACGACGCCGGTCGAATACAGGTCGGTGCGGGAGTCGACGGACTCGCCCTTCGCCTGCTCGGGCGAGAAATAGCTCGCGGTACCGAGGATGGCGGTGGTCTGGGCGACCGTCGCCGACGAATCGCTGATCGCGCGCGCGATGCCGAAGTCCATCACCTTGACCTGGCCGGCCTTGGTGATCATGATGTTGCCCGGCTTGATGTCGCGGTGCACGACTCCTGCCCGGTGCGAGTACTCGAGCGCGGTGAGGATGCCCTCCGTGATGCGCACGGCTTCGGTTATCTCGAGCGGACCGTTCTTGATGAGGTCTTTGAGGAGAACGCCCTCGACGAACTCCATGACGATGAACGGGAGCTGTGCTTCGTGACCGTTCGGCTCGCGCACGGTCTCCTCGCCGGCGTCGAAGACGCGGACGATCGTCGGATGCGCCATGCGGGCTGCTGCCTGCGCCTCCTGACGGAAGCGGGTGCGGAAGGCGGGATCGGTTGCGAGAGACGGCTTGAGCAGCTTGATGGCCACCGTGCGGCCGAGCCGGGTGTCCGTGCCGCGGTGCACGTCGGACATGCCGCCGCGACCGACGAGTTCGCCCACTTGATATCGGCCTGCGAGCAGGCGACTATCTGGGCTCACTGCGAACTCCTTCTCTCGGGGCTGCCGATAGTGTAACGGGGGCTGTCTGGGTATCTCCTAGTCGCGGCCGGCCGGAGCTCCGTTGAGGGCGATGACGTCAGCCGTTGTTGTTGCCGCCTCCGCCGGTCGTCGCCGGGGTGATCTGATACGGCGTGGTCGGAGACTGCGCGGACTCTACGGATTGGCCACAGAAGATCGTGTACGACAGGTTGTAGGTGTTCGCGGCGGTCGGCGCCCAGGTCGTCGAGTTGGCGTTCACCGGGGTCTGCGGTGCACCGTCGATGTAGAGGCGTCGTCCGACCAGGTTCTGTCCAGCGGGGCAGCTCGCCGACCCGAAGGTCACCGTGATCTGGGTGGGCGGTGTTGCCAGCGCTTGCGGCGACGACGGGTTGGTCGTCACGGTATCCGTCGGCGTCGGGATGGGTGCGACCGGCCCGTAGACCTTCAGGGTGATCTTGCTCCCGCGTGGAACCGGACCCGTCGGGTTCACCGAGTACACGGTGTTGACCTGCGGGGCCGACGTCGCCGCGTTGCCCGTCTGCACGTCGGCGACCATGCCGGCCGCCTGGAGCTTCGCGCGCGCATCGTCTGCCGAAAGACCGGTGTAGTCGGCTTCGTTGATGGCGACCGTGTTGCTCGTCGGCGTCGGGGTGGGCTTGGGCGCCGGCGGAGGGGTCGTCGGTTTCGAGGATGAGGTGGTCTGAGTCGGCTTCGGTGTCCCCTGAGGCTGCGCCACGAGAGCGATGATCGTTCCGATCAGCACGAGCGCCAAGAGTGCGATCAGAGCGATGAGCGGCCACGTCCAGGGGCTGCGCTTCTTTGTCGTCGTCGACGGCTGGGCGTCTTCTTCAGTAGTCGTGGTGTTTGTCGTCGCCCGGGCAGCCGACGGCAGAACCGTCGTCGCCTGTGTGGCGCCGGCGGCGGGCGACGGCATCAGCACGGTGGCGGCACCGGTCAGACCGGTCGCTCCGAGAACGGCCGGCACAGCTGCAGCCGCAGCAGCGACATCCCCGCGACGCAGCGCCTGGGCGGCGCGCGCCAGATGTGCGGCGGAGGCGGGCCGATCGGCAGGATTCTTGGCGATGCACGCGAACACCAGGTTGCGCACGGGCTCGGCCACTGTCGGCGGCAGCTCGGGCGGCGCCTCGTTGATCTGCGCCATGGCGATCGCGACCTGCGACTCGCCCGTGAACGGGCGGCGACCGGCAAGGCACTCGTAGGCGACGATGCCGAGCGAGTAGATGTCGGTGGTGGGTGAGGCGGGATGCCCCGACGCCTGCTCCGGAGAGAGGTACTGCACCGTTCCCATGACCTGGCCCGTGGCGGTGAGCGGAACCTGGTCGGCGATGCGTGCGATACCGAAGTCGGTGATCTTGACGCGGCCATCCGGAGTGATGAGCAGGTTTCCCGGCTTGATGTCGCGGTGCACGAGACCGGCCGCATGGGCGGCGTGCAGGGCGGCCGCCGTCTGCGCCACGATGTCGAGCGTCTTGTCGGTGCTGAGAACGTGCTCGCGCTCGAGGATGGTGGAGAGCGCCTCGCCGGGCACCAGTTCCATGACGAGGAAGGCGCTGCCCTCCTCCTCGCCGTAGTCGAAGACGTTGGCGATGCCCTCGTGGTTGACGAGTGCGGCGTGACGGGCCTCGGCGCGGAAGCGCTCGAGGAAGCCCGGGTCGCCCAGGTACTCGTCTTTGAGGATCTTGATCGCGACGGTACGGCCGATCACGAGGTCAGTGGCCTGCCACACCTCGCCCATGCCGCCGATCGCTATGCGCGACTGCAGCTCGTACCGTCCACCGAAGGTGAGCCCTGCTGTGGGTCTCATTTATTCAGCACCGCCTCTAGTACTTTTTTCGCGATCGGAGCGGCGATGGAGTTACCCGTGCCGTTCTGACCTTGTCCACCGCCATCTTCAACAACTACCGCCACAGCGAACTGAGGGTCGTCGGCCGGGGCGAAGCCCGTGAACCACAGCGTGTACGGGTCCGTGGCCCCGTTCTGCGCCGTGCCGGTCTTCCCGCCCACCTTGACCCCGTCTATTCTTGCATTGCTCGCCACGCCGTGATCGACGCCGTCGACCATCATCTGCTTGATCGTGTCCGCGTTCTGCTGGCTCGCCGCCTGGTTGAGCTCCTTGGGCTCGAAGCTCTCGAGCGTCTGGAGATCGGACGAACGGATCGAATCAACCAGGTTGGGGTACATCACCTTGCCGCCGTTGGCGATGCCCGCCGAGACCATGGCCATCTGCAGAGGTGTCGCCCGGTCGTCGAACTGACCGAACGATCCCTGCGCACGCTCCGCATCGTCGGTGTAGAGCGGGTACACGCTCGGTTCGACGGGGATGGGAATGGCGAGCTTCTGGTTGAAGCCGAACTTCTCGGCTTGCGACTTGATGGTCTGCGGGTCGAGCTTGATACCGAGCTCGGCGAACGGGATGTTGCACGACAGGATCTGCGCCGTCGCGATCGATACCGTGTCGCCCGGTCCGCAGGTGCTGAAGTTGTCGTTCTTCACGACTGTGCCGCTTCCCGGGAGCTCGAGTGCGGAGAGGTTAGGGAGCTGACTGTCTTTCGTGTAGTCGCCTGTGCCGAACGCGGCGGCGCTCATCACGGGCTTGAAGGTCGAGCCGGGAGGATTGAGCGCTCCGCCGATCGTGCGGTTGATCAGAGGGTCACCCGAGGCGTCGAGCAGCTGCTGATACAGCGCGTTGACCGCTTTGGAGTCGTGGGAGGCCAGCGCGTTCGGGTCGTAGTTCGGCTTCGAGACCATCGCCAGGATTTTGCCCGTCTTGGGCTGCAGAAGCACGACGGCTCCCTGGTAGTTGCCGAGCGCGTCGTACGCCGCCTGCTGCGCCACCGGGTCGATCGTGGTCTCGACGGATGCGCCCTGCGGGTTCTTCCCCGTGAGGATCGCGTTGACGCGGTCGAAGAACTGCGAGTTCGACGATCCGCTGAGCTTGTCGTCCAGCGCGCCTTCGAGACCGGTCGCTTCGCCGTTTATCGGGAAGAAGCCGGTGACCGACGAGTACAGAGGGCCGTTGCTGTAGACCCTCTGGAACTTGTAGACGTCTTTCGAGGGCACGGACTGCGCCACGGGCTGCCCGGCGACGAGGATCGCGCCGCGCTGCTGCGAGTAGCTGTCGTTGCGCGCGCGGCTGTTGCGCGCATCCGCCGACAAGGAATCGGCCTGGAAGACCTGAAGGATGGATGTCGACACCAGCAGGGCGAGGAACATCGCCAGCACGATGGTGCTGACTCGTTTGATCTCGCGATTCATTCAGCCCACCACCAGACGTGGTTGATTGCGCACGGTGTCGGAGAGCCGAAGCAGCAGGGCGACGATGATCCAGTTGGCCACCAGCGAGGAACCGCCAGCCGCTAGGAATGGAGTCGTAAGGCCGGTCAACGGGATGACTCGGGTCACGCCCCCGATCACGATGAAGCATTGCAGAGCCACCGTGAACGACAGGCCGACCGCGAGAAGCTTGCCGAAGTCGTCTTGCCCGGCGAAGCCGATGCGCAGGCCGCGTGCCACGAACAGCAGGTAGAGGGCGAAGATCGCGAAAAGGCCGGCGAGGCCCAGTTCTTCGCCGAGGCTCGCGATGATGTAGTCACTGTTGGCGACGGGGGTCACCCAGGGCTGCCCCTGGCCGAGGCCTGTGCCGATCAGTCCGCCGTGCGCCAGCCCGAACAGACCCTGCACCAGCTGGAAGCTGCCGCCCTGCTCGTCGTAGATCTTCTGCGAGAACGGCACGAGCCAGTTCTGGAAGCGGTCGTTGACGTACGGGAGCACCTGGCTCGCGACCACGGCCCCTCCGACGATGAGGAGAACACCGAGCACGACCCAGCTCACGCGGGCGGTGGCGACATACAGCATCACGAGGAAGAGGCCGAAGATGAGCAGACCGGTTCCGAGATCGCGCTGGAACACGATCACCGCCATCGACATCAGCCAGACCACGAGGATCGGTCCCAGGTCTCGTGCGCGCGGGAACCGCATCCCGAGGAACTTCTTGCCCACCATCGACAGCGAGTCGCGACGCTGCACGAGGTAGCCGGCGAAGAAGACCGCGAGGCACAGCTTGGCGATCTCACCCGGCTGGAAGCTGAACGGGCCGATCCCGATCCACACCCGTGCGCCGAAGACCTCTTTGCCGATTCCCGGCAGCATCGGCAGGAGCAGCAGCACCAGTGCGGCCAGACCGAAGATGTAGGTGTAGCGCTGAAGCACCCGATGGTTGCGGATGACCATGATCACGACGATCGCGCAGATGATCGCGATCGCGCTCCACACGATCTGGCGCACACCCGCACTGTTCCAGCCGAAGTCCTGATAGTGGATGTCGATGCGGTAGATCTCGGCGATGCCCAGACCGTTGAGCACGGTTCCGATCGGCAGGAGGAACGGATCGGCCTGAGGCGCCACATAGCGGAGTGCCAGGTGCATCCCGAAGACCAGCACCGAAAGACCGGCGCACAGGTAGAGGAGTGTGAGGTCGACGTGACCGATCGCTCCGAGCTGTACGAGAACCACGGCGACACCGTTGATGGCGCATGCGGCGATGAGCAGCAGGAGCTCGAGGTTGCGCTGCTTGGCGGGGAGGCGCAACCGTTTGACCGGGCCGGTCTGCGGCCTGGTCTGCTGCGCGACGGCGGCGTTACTGCTTGACGGCATCGCTCAACTGTTCCACGATCGATCGCGCGGCGGCGAGATCGTCTGCGTTGATGGTCTGTTCCACGAGTTGCTTGTCGTATCCGGGCAGGTCGCTCACGGGGACCTCGGACTCCTCGTAGACGTGCGAGAGGCTGATCGGTCCCAGGTTCTGTTGCACCCCTTGGAAGACGGCGACGTTGCCCGAGGGTGAAGCGCCGACGAAGTACCGGGATTGGGTCCATTGGTAGCCGAACAGGGCCGCCAGGATGATCGCGAGCACGACGACGATGATGCCGATCAGCCAGGTGAGCCGGCGTCGTCGTGCTCGCCGCTGGTCCTCTTCGATGAGCTCGTCGAAGTAGTCCTCCGACTGCGGCTCGAAGTGGGTGGGACCGGTTGCCGGGCGGATGGGGTGCAGCCGGAGCGAGGGGAGTCGCGTCGTGCGGGTGGTCGGCTTGGGCTCGGTGCTGAACGACAGCGGGGCGGCGGCGGACCCCACGGTCACCGGGTCTTTCATGGTGTCGCCGGGCGTCACATCTGCGATGTCGAGAATGACGACCGTGACGTTGTCCGGTGCGCCGGCGTCGAGGCTCTGGCGCACGAGTTTCTCGGCTACCTGGCGTGGTGCGTCACGGGAGGCGAGGGCTGCGGCGAGGTCGTCGTTCTTGACCACGCCGCTCAGCCCGTCGGAGCAGATGAGCCAGCGGTCGCCGGGTTTCGTGTCGAGTGTCCAGGTGTCGATCTCGGGGGAGGCGTCCACATCCCCGAGCACCCGCATCAGAACGGAGCGGCGTGGATGGACCATCGCCTCCTCTTCTGTGATGCGGCCGCTGTCGACGAGGCGTTGCACGAATGTGTGGTCGATCGAGACCTGTTTGAGTTCACCGTCGCGGTAGAGGTAGATGCGCGAGTCGCCGATGTGGGCGAGCGCGATCTGGTCGCCGACGCGCACGAGCGCGCTGACGGTGGTTCCCATTCCGGTGAGCTCGGGATGCTCGAACACCGTCTCGGCGAGCAGCGAGTTGGCCGCGATGAGCGCCGACTGCAGCGCGAACTCGGCTTCTGCGGCCGATGCATACTCGCGGTCGGCTTCACGGATGCGGTTGACGGCGATCGCGGAGGCGACGTCTCCGCCTGCGTGGCCGCCCATCCCGTCGGCCACGACGAACAGCTCGCGTCCCGCATAGCCGGAGTCCTGGTTGTTGGAGCGGACTTTGCCGATGTGGGAGACGGCCGCCGCGCGGTTGGAGGACACGCGGTTACCGTCGCAGCTCGAACGTCGTCGTGCCGATCTTGATCGGGGTGTCGAGCGGGACCTGGGTCGGGACGGTCACACGGCGACCGTCGAGGAACGTGCCGTTGGTGGAGTCGAGGTCTTGGATCATCCACTCGTCGTTCCACAGCAGCAGTCGGGCGTGGTGGGTGGAGGTGTAGTCGTCGCGGATGACGAGCCCGGATTCGCCGGAGCGGCCGATGGTGACCGTTTCGCGGCTGAGGGGGAGTTCGGTGCCCTGACGGGGACCGGAGGTGATGACCAGCCGGGTCGCGGTGAGCGCGGTGGCTTTCGGTCGTGCGGCGGCGTTCGCGCCCGACGGGAGGCTGGATGCGGGCGGCGGTTGCATCACCGGTGCCGTGACTCCGGCGGCTCCCGCTCGGCTGGGCGCTGCGGGAGCGAACGGGGATGCGGCGGCCTGCTGTGCC
>Ga0256911_1000606_pt1 | contig 11005 bp, 7 predicted proteins | sample MC6MC0764MT_FD_190197 | JGI IMG/M metagenome (GOLD analysis project Ga0256911, IMG submission 190197) | Metatranscriptome of enriched soil aggregate microbial communities from Iowa State University, Ames, United States - MC6-MC0764-MT... | ecosystem: Environmental > Terrestrial > Soil >...
CTACAAATAATCGTTTACCGAAAACATTGTAGGCCACAGTAAATGTAGTATTAGATTTAGCTGACCAGCTATGCTTATAGCTATAATCGAAATTAATTAAATATGGAGATGCCCCAAACAAAGGTCTAGAACGGTTGGTAGGCGCTATTGGCTTAGCAGAATTGTCTATTGTTTCTTGACTTATATCTATTTTGCTGTAGATGTACGAAGCGTTAAAACCTAACGACATATTTTGCAATGCTTTTGAAGAAGACGAGAATAATGAGCCAATATTTCGATTATATTCCACCTCAACTCCAGCTAACATAGCGTTGTCTGTATTGATATATGTGAATAATGGATCTGCCGAATTTACTTGACTTAGCTCAATCGGCTTGTTTATGTATTTACCAAATATACTTACCGCAAATATTTCTGCACTAGAAGGATAGATTTCATATTTTAAATCAACATTATAGTTGCTACTATTTACCAAATCAGGATTACCCTCACCTTCAGCTATACCGAAACCAACATTATACCTAAATGGTGCAGCTTCCACAAATTGCGGACGAGAAATAGTCTTACTTGCTGCAAACAACACATTAGATTTATCATCAAGCGCATATTTTAACGTCAATGCTGGTAGTATATCTAATCCATCGATAGTTTTTACCCTAAAAGGCGAATCGTAGGTTTGGCTACCTAACTTGTAGTAAGTGTTTTGCTCAGAATACTCTGCCCTAACACCAGCAATTAATTTAAGTCTTTTATTAAATTCGAAGTTAAAGTTCACAAATGAAGCTGCAATCATTAAATCTGCTTCGTAGTTGTTAGGAGCATAATATGACTCATCATACCTGAAAGAATTTGCATCATCACCACTTCCTAAATTATTATCATTTAAATAAAGATCTACTTGACTTAAATTTAACACAGGATTTAAACCAATTTTAGTTTCGAACTGTCTTGAGTTGAAAACTCTTGCTTTGTATCTACCCTGAAAACCAAATTGCAAAGTTTTAAAAGCTGACTCCGTATTTTTTGATTTTAGCTCAGCAGTGATATTACCAGAAAAATCATCTTCATTTAAGTCAGCAAAAAACCTGTGGTTATCACTATTGTTAAGTTTCAAAAATGAGAAGGTATCGTTCTTATTATCTATAAAACTATTTTGAACCCTGTCTGGAGTACTTCCTGTAATATTGGTATAACCCAAAGCGTATTTCAGACTAAATCTTTCGCTAAAATTATTTGTACCCGAAAATTGACCTGTTAACAATGAGTTCTGAACGTATGCATTTCTTCTAGCATAAATATCTCCACTCAAATCAGATTTAAAACCTTGTTGGTCAAAAATATCGTTACTAGAATCATTCACAAACATACCAGTTAAACTATAGCTACTTTTGCTTCCTGATTTAAAGTATAAATTTAATAATGCAGATGTATTAGTTGTGAAGCTATAACGATCTGTCTGGTATAGATAATCTGGCGCCTGCTGTGCGTTGTAAATTGCACTAATGCCATCATTGTATCTTAAATCATTCTTGTATCCTAAACTCGCTAGGTAACCAAACTTTCTGTTATTACCTAAGTCATATAAATCGCCACCTGCAAAAGAAAAACCTGTGCTAACAGGAGCCGAAATTGTTTCTGGCGACCAATTTGTAGCGAAATTTGGTTTAAGGTTAGGACGATCTGCTGATCTGTAGATACGAGTATTTGCAACACTTTCCGGTAATGCTCTTTCCCCTCTATCAAAACCTGCAACATTCAAGAAGCTCCTTTGAGTAGTATAAAAATCTTTACCTGTGGTGATAGAGTTATAACCGCTAGACAAGCCCACTTTGAAAAAGTCCGTTTCAGGATAATCCTTTGTTACTATATCGATAGAACCTCCTGAGAAATCTCCGTATAATTCTGGAGAATAAGATTTAGTTACGCCAATATTTTTAACTACCGAAGTAGGGAAAATATCTAATGGAATCAACTTCAAATCTGGGTTGGTAGAAGGAATTGGCAAGCCATTCAAAGTAGTATTGTTGTAACGATCTCCTAAACCTCTTACAAAAACATTTTTATTGCCAACCATTGATACGCCAGCAATTTTGCTCACGCCCTCAGCTACGTTAGATAAACCTTTACGACTTAATTCTTGTGCGCCAATTTTTTGAACCACCAATGTAGAGTTTTTACGCTCGGCTAATAAAGCATTACTAGACTCTTTATTTGCTTTACCTGCAATAACCACCTGATTTAAGGTTGAGCTTGCTTCGTCTAATCCAACATTTAGTAGTGTAGTAGCGTTTTCTTTAACCTCCACCGATTTGATGATACTTGGCAGATAGCTTACATACGAAACTTCAATAGTATATTTCCCAGCGGCTAAACCACCAACTAGATACTTGCCATTGGCATCAGTAACTACTACCTTATTGTTAGCAACAACTTTAACTGCTGCGCTAATTAGCGTTTCGCCAGTTTTTTTATCGGTTACAGTTCCTGCAATTTTACCTGTTCCCTGAGCGAAAACAAGCGCACTAACGAACACCAACGTAATGGTGAATAGTGCTTTCTTTAGAGTTAATTGTGATTTCAATTTGCCTTATTTTTAATTAGGGCAAAACTATTACCACAATGTTAGCTTGATGTTAGCTTGAAATTACCATTTGTTTACCCACAGGTTAACAAATTGTTAAAGCGCATTAGAAGGGCTTTGCAATTAATATTTTAAGCCGATTTTTTTTGCATATAAAGTGTAATAACCAAATTGGGCCTATTAACAAAAACTTAACATCTTCTAAAAATGAAGGTTTCTTCCCTTCTATTTTATGACCGATAAATTGCCCTATCCAAGCTAGTACAAAAATGGCTAAGAAGATCATCCAAGCAGCCGGGCCGTTATGGTATTTCTCCCACATTTCTAGCTTTACAATGCCGTAGCTCATGCCTGCAATCACCCAAATCATCATAAAAAATAAAGTTGGTGATAATGTGAAGTAATAATATAAAGCAAATGCAAGAAGAAAAGAAGCCCAATTGAAAAAGGTTTGGTATTGGCCCAGAAATGCCAATTGAGGAAAAGGTATCAACCAAACTAAGCCTAAAAGACTAAACACAATCAGCGGCACGCAAATCCAATGGATCAATTCGTTGGTATGATTTTGATGGCTTTCGGCGTACTTATCAAATAAGATATCTACTGGCCTTTTTTCTGGAGCTTGTACAGTGTTGCTCATACTTGGTTGTTTTAGTTGCGGGTTATAAGTTACGAGTTATGAGCCATTACCTGCAACCCACAACTCGTAACCAGTAACTTATTACTTCGCAAATGCTACCGAACGGGTTTCCCTAATTACAGTAACCTTGATCTGACCTGGATAAGTCATTTCAGTTTGGATACGGTTAGAGATATCTGCCGCTAGCAATTCTGCTTGCTGATCAGTAATTCTTTCACTTTCTACAATTACTCGTAACTCTCTACCTGCCTGTATCGCAAAAGTTTTCTCTACACCAGGATACGACATTGCTAATTCTTCCAGTTCTTTTAAACGTTTGATGTAGCTTTCTACTACCTCACGTCTGGCACCAGGTCTAGCACCAGAAATAGAGTCGCACGCTTGTACAATTGGAGAAATCATTGAAGTCATCTCAATCTCGTCGTGGTGGGCACCAATGGCATTACAAACCTCTGGATGCTCTTTATATTTCTCGGCCAACTGCATACCCAAAATAGCGTGAGGTAATTCAGGATTATCGTCTGGCACCTTACCTATATCATGTAGTAGACCAGCACGTTTTGCTAGTTTGGCATTTAAGCCTAATTCTGCAGCCATAGTAGCACAGAAATTAGCTACCTCACGAGAGTGATGTAATAAGTTTTGGCCGTAAGATGAACGGTAACGCATACGTCCAACCATTCTAATCAATTCTGGGTGCAAACCGTGGATGCCCAAATCAATTACAGTACGTTCACCAATTTCGATGATTTCGTCTTCGATTTGCTTTTTGGTTTTAGCAACAATCTCTTCAATACGAGCAGGGTGAATACGGCCATCAGTTACTAAGCGGTGTAATGCTAAACGGGCAATCTCTCTTCTTACTGGATCGAAACCAGAAAGGATAATTGCCTCTGGCGTATCATCTACGATAATTTCAATACCTGTCGCCGCTTCTAAAGCACGAATGTTACGACCTTCTCTACCAATTACACGACCTTTAATTTCATCGTTATCGATGTGGAAAATAGAAACCGAATTTTCAATAGCTGCTTCTGCCGCTGTACGCTGAATGGTTTGGATTACCACTTTCTTAGCTTCTTTACTTGCAGTTAGTTTGGCTTCGTCAACGATATCTTTTACTTGCATTAGAGCTTGAGAACGAGCCTCAGCTTTCATATTTTCTACCAATTGGTTTTTAGCTTCTTCGGCACTTAAACCAGCAATGGTTTCCAATTGCTGTACGTGTTGGTTTTTAAGCACATCTACCTCTTCTTGCTTTTTAACAGCCAGGGCAGTTTGCTTTTCTAAATTTTCTTTCTGCTTATCTAATTCCTGTTCTTTTCTGTTAGCATTCTCTAGTTTAGAATTCAGCGACTGCTCTTTTTGCTTAATAGAATTTTCGCGTTGAGCTACTTCGCCGTTTCTAGCCTGTACTTGTTGCTCGTGCTCTGATTTTAATTGTAGAAATTTCTCTTTAGCTTCTAGTAATTTATTTTTCTTTAAAATTTCAGCATTATTTTCTGCCTCTTTTAATATTTTCTTCGCTTTTGTCTGTGCCGCTATTTCCTGCTGCTTTAACAGGTTGCGCAGCAGGTACCTGCCAATTACTACACCTACAATTAAGCTGGCGAGTATGCATCCTACTATTCCTAATATTTCCATCTTCGATATGTTGTTTTTATGTGATGACAGCGTCTGTCATCTTGGTTTTGTATATAAAAAAAGCCGTTACTAAATCATTATGTTCCATGCGCCAAATACTTATTTACGCTAATTAAAAGAAACATAAAAATTTAGCCACGGCCAAATTTATAGCTATAGAAAACCCTTCGGCAAGCCGAAAGGCAATAAAGAACATTTTTTATTTAGAGAAAAATCCGTTTAACAAACTATCTAATTCTTCAACTTTATCTGCAACGGTAGTATCCTGGTGTTGTACCTTATGCTCGGCCTTTAAAACCCCTGTAGCATAATGCAAAACTGCCATCGATAACAAATCTTGCTTATCTCTAACCGCATAATTTTCTTGATAGTCTTTTATACGCTCGTTGATAATTTTTGCTGCTCGTCTAACAATTTCTTCTTCTTCCGTACTTACTTTTAAAGGGTAAATGCGGTCGGCGATAGTTATTTTAATCGAGATTTCTCCCATTTTTAGCTTTGTTTCAATTAATCTGCTTGCTTATTTTTTAAGCAATGCCACACTCTTATCAATTTCACGCACAAATTCGTTAATTTTTTGCTTTATATCAAGTGTCTTTTCACTTGTTCCTTCAATACTCTTCGCTAATTTGAGCACTCTTAGTTTTTCATCTAACTCTAATTGAGCATTTTTTGCACTTTCTAGTGCTCTTTTTTGTTGTTGATTTTCTGATTTCAACAAATGGTTTTCTTCTTGTAAGGCACTGCAAAGCTCAATCAATCGAGCAGTTTTTTGCATTACGCTATTAAGTTGATCAGCTACAGCAGCCATTTTTTAGGTTGTGGGTTGTGAGTTGCGAGTTATGGTTTATTCTTGTTACTCATAACACGGAACTCTTAACAATTCTACTTATTTTATCTTATTTCTGCTTTAGCAGTTTGTGCTAAGTTAGTAATAATCTTTTGCATAATCGCATCTATCTGCTTGTCAGTCAAAGTTTGCTCTTCGTCTTGCAGTGTAAAATTCAGCGCATAAGATTTTTTTCCCTCAGGTAATTTATCACCTTGATAAACGTCAAATACCTGTACATTCTTCACCAATTTCTTTTCTGATTTGAAGGCAATTGTTTTCAGCTCATCAAAAGTAACCGCCTGATCTACCAATAAAGACAGATCTCTTCTTACCGCAGGATATTTAGGCACCTCTTTGTTGATGATTTTGTTTTTCTTTAAAGCATCCAAAACAAATGCCCAATCGAAATCTGCATAGAAAATATCTTGTTTCAAACCCGCTGCTTTTTTATCGGCATTGGTTACCGCTCCAAAAGTCACCAAAGTTTTATCTCCTCTAAAGTATTTTAAGCCATAAGCGAAGTTTTCATCTTTAACTTCCGCAGTTTGGAAACTAGCAAGGCCTAAACGAGTAACAATTGCATCTACAGCGCCCTTTAGGTTGTAAAAAGTTGACGAAGTAGCCTGATGGTTCCATTGCTCACTTTGCTTTGCACCACTTAGGACGATAAGTAAGCGAGGGCGTTCTACATACTTTTCGTTAATTAAATGATATGTTTTGCCGAACTCGTAGAATTTAATATCAGAGTTTTTACGATTAATGTTGTAGGCAACACTTTCTAAAGCTGGCTGCAACAAACTCTGGCGCATTGCATTTAAATCAGAACTTAATGGATTTAAAATCTGTACCGCTTCTCCTTCGTTTTTAGAATTTGCCAAACGAGTTAAAGAGTTACACCAAATCTCAACAAAGCCATTAGCAGTAAGCATATCAGCCACTAAATTTTGGATGTTTTCTCTATTTGGTTTAACCGTAAAAGCCAACGAGGCGTTTACTTTTGAAGGAATTTCAATATTATCATAACCGTAAATACGTAAAACCTCTTCGGTAATATCGCATTCGCGAGTTACATCTACTTTGTAAGCAGGCACTAGCAAATCTAAACCTTCAGTTGTTTCTTTTGCAACGCCGATACCTAGCGCAGTGATGATTTCCTTAATTTCTGAAGTAGGAATATGCTTACCAATTAAATCAACAATGTTTTGATATTTTACAGCTACTTCAAAAGGAGTTGCTTTTACTGGATAAATATCAGAAACCGATGAAGAAATTTCGCCACCAGCAACTTCTTTAATCAACAAAGCAGCTCTTTGCAGTGCTAAAATCGTAATCTCGGGATCTGTACCACGCTCGAAACGGAAAGAAGCATCAGTTTTTAAACCGTGTCTCTTAGATGTTTTACGCACAGAAACCGCATTGAAATAAGCACTTTCCAAAAAGATATTAGTAGTTTGTTCTGTAACTCCAGAACCAATGCCGCCGAAAACACCCGCAATGCATAGTGGTTTTTCAGCATCACAGATCATCAAATCTTCAGCAGAAAGCTTACGTTCAACTTCATCCAATGTAACGAACGGCGTGCCTTCTTCACACTTTTTAACGATGATTTTTTTACCTGCAATTTGATCTGCATCAAAAGCGTGCAATGGTTGGCCTAACTCGTGCAATACGTAATTAGTTACATCCACTATGTTATTAATTGGACGAACGCCAATTACTTTCAACTTATCTTTTAACCAGTCTGGAGATGGTTTTACCGTAACGCCGCTAATGCTCACACTACTATAACGCGGACAAGCATCTGTAGCTTCTACTTCTACCGCGATGTTTAAGTTTTCATTTTCAGTTTTGAAAGCGCTTACATCTGGCAACTCATAGCTGGTACGCAAATAAGCTGCTAAATCTCTGGCCACACCTAAATGCGAAGCTGCATCAGCACGATTTGGCGTCAATCCAATTTCGAACAAATAATCATCTTCTACATTGAAGTATTTTTTAGCCTCAATACCAATCTCGGTATCTTCTGGCAACACCATAATACCCGCATGAGAACCACCTAAGCCAATTTCATCTTCGGCACAAATCATTCCTTCAGAAACTTCTCCCCTAATTTTCGATTTGTTGATTTTGAAAGGTTCACCTTCATTTGGATGCACTGTTGTACCTACCGTAGCTACTACTACTTTTTGCCCAGCAGCAACATTTGGCGCCCCACAAACAATCTGAAGTAATTCCGGTCCGCCAACATTTACTTTTGTAACGCTTAATCTATCTGCATTAGGATGCTGTGCTCGCTCTTCCACATAACCAATCACCAAGCCTTCTAGTCCACCTGGTATAGTTTGCACTTTCTCCAAACTCTCTACCTCTAACCCTATATTTGTTAAGATTAAAGAAAGTTCTTGAGGAGTTTTATCCGTTTTTAATATTTGTTTAAGCCAGCTATATGATATTTTCATTTATTTAGATTTGAGATATGAGATATGAGATATGAGACTAATGCCCCAACCACACCTCGAGCAAAATGCAAAGATATTATTTATAAAGGGAAAGGGAAAGGAATGTGTAACAAGACTTACGAAGTTTCTCAATCTTCGTAAGTCTACTGTTTTTTAAAGCCTTAAAAATTTGTTAATTAAAACAACAACTTAGCCAATACAGGCATATGATCTGAAAAATATTTTTGGTCTTTACTATCTGTGAGCACACCGTATTTTTGCACCTTAAATCCCTTGTTTACAAAAATATAGTCAATTCTATCTTTTAGCGGACTGTCAAATTTGAAACCATTAAAAGTTCCTTCTGGGCCATACGGTGCCTCCATTGAGATTTCTTTACTATCGCTCAAAAATGATTTAATGGTAGCAATAGCCTCTGTTTCAGGCGTAACATTTAAATCTCCAGTATAAACCACTGGAAGTTTTGGTGCAATTTCTTGAATTTTCTGTTTAATCAATTTTGCAGATTCTATTCTTGCTTGCACACCCACATGATCATAATGTGTATTGAACACCAAAAATTCCTTTTTATTCAACTTATCGTACAACCTCACCCAAGTGCAAACCCGATTAAACATGGCATCCCAACCTTTACTTGGCACATTAGGAGTTTGTGAAAGCCAGAAAACACCTCCATCCTTTTTTGTAAACCTATTCTTGTTGTAGAAAATTGGCGAAAATTCTCCTTTACGCTTGCCATCATCTCTTCCCGCCCCAACCGCGTCGAAGTCTGAGTTTTCTAAAATTGCATCGTATTGTTCTGCCAAAGCTTCCTGCGCACATAAAATATCAGTATTATGAAACTTTACCAATGCCTTTACATTATCTTTTCTTTTTGACCACGCATGAACCCCGTCTTTTTCAGTACTGTACCTCACATTGTAAGTGATAATATTAATGGACTGCTTTTGTGCGCTAACCTGAAAACCATAGACAGCTAGCAGCAGAATAATTACAATTTGTTTCATTTCTATATTGGATTTGTTTCCAAATTTAAAAAATACAAGTTAAGCAAAGGTTAATAGTAAGGAAAAAGATACCACTTTTTAATCATCAGCTAAACTTACACGTAGCTTTCATCGGCCAAGCTTAAAAAAGTATTATTATAAACAATGAGATGGTCGTGAACGGCTACCTCCATCATCTTACCTAGCTCCATTATTTTTTTAGTGATGCTGATATCTGAAGAACTTGGTTTTAAACTACCAGATGGATGATTATGCACCAAGATAATAGAAGCTGCCCCGTGCTCGAGTGCAATTTTGAAAACTATTTTGGGATCTACTACAGTTCCGGCCTGCCCACCTTTACTTACGAAATGTTTGCCAATAACGACATTCGCCCTATTGAGTAACAATAACCAAAATTCTTCGTGAGGCAGATCAAACAAATCGGATTTTATCGCTTGGTGCGCATCTATAGAAGAACTGATTTTCTGAACTTCAGTCGCTTCGGTATCTTTTCTGCGCCGCCCTAACTCTAGTGCAGCAACAATTGTAATTGCTTTGGCTTCTCCAATACCTTTAAACTTTGAAAGTTCTTTTACTCCGAGTTTTGCCAGTTGATCTAGATTATTTTGACAGGAGTTTAAAATGCGCTTACTTAAATCAACAGCTGTTTCATTTTTACTGCCAGATCCAATTAGGATGGCAATTAGCTCGGCATCGGTAAGCTGTCGTCGCCCTTGCTGTAACAGCTTCTCTCTAGGCCTATCAGCTTCTGCCCAAGCTTTGATGCCGAGTTTGTTTTCATAGTTAGACATAGATATAGAAATTATTTACGGTAGAGTTTCAGCGAGCTTTTTATTTAGTTCTTCTCCTCTAAGGTTTAAAGCAATTATCTTTCCTTCTTTGTCAATAAGAATATTTGATGGGACAGATCTAATGCTAAACATACTAGACACCTCATTATCCCAACCATTAAGATCGGAAACATGTTGCCAAGTTAACCCATCCTCTTTGATGGCTGCTAACCAGCTTGCCTTATTCTTATCTAGGGAAACGCCTAAAATTTCAAAGTCCTTATTTCTAAATTTAATAAATGTATTTACTAAATTCGGGTTTTCTTTACGACAAGGTACGCACCACGAAGCCCAAAAATCAATCAGCACATATTTTCCTTTAAAATCCGAAATATTTAAAATATTACCTCTAGCATCTCTTTGGGAAAATAAGGGTAACATCTCCCCTACTTTTAGCATGTACTTAGTAAGTGCAGCATTTTTAATTTTAATACCGTATAATGATTTTTTTGTCTTTTCGTTTAAACTTTCATAATATGTTTTTAACTTATCTTTAGCTATAAAACCACTATACCAATTTAGCAAAATGCTTCTTTCTAAGTCAGATTTATTTTTATCTACATACGAAAGAACCAACTTCTCACCTCTTGTTTTGTCTTCTTCTTTTGAAGATGCCAAGCCTTTCATCTCTGCTTTCAATTTATCGAATTCGTCCTGAAATTTATTTTTCTGAACAAAATTCACTTTGGTCATCAGAAAATTACGAAAACCTCTAACAGTTGTAGTATCCAATTCTAAAACTGTCGGTTTTTCACCTACATATATTTCATAGGAGGTAGTCATAACATCTTTTGGCAGATTTTTAAAATCCATATATAGACTAACTGCTTTTGGAAGTTCGGCTTTACCAACGTAATGAAACTTTCCATCCACTACAGAAACAGAATCCACCAATTTTTGGTCATACATAACTTTTAGCAGACCATTTGTTGGCTCCTTATACCTTCCATAGATTTCAAACTTTTTCTGAGCGAAAACAAAGTTGGTTAGTAACGAAACAATAAGAAAG
>Ga0256911_1000613_pt1 | contig 10948 bp, 7 predicted proteins | sample MC6MC0764MT_FD_190197 | JGI IMG/M metagenome (GOLD analysis project Ga0256911, IMG submission 190197) | Metatranscriptome of enriched soil aggregate microbial communities from Iowa State University, Ames, United States - MC6-MC0764-MT... | ecosystem: Environmental > Terrestrial > Soil >...
CGATTATTAGCTTATACTTGCATCTTCAAAAAGAGAAAATGAATATAGAAATAATTGCAGGCAGTCCGCGTATACCGAGCCTAAATGCCAGAGTGGCCAAATATGTACACCAACATTTGAATGCTACTACTACGCACAATGTGGGATTAATTGAATTGAGCAAAACAGTTTTACCCTTTATTCAAAACGTATGGACTAGTGCAGATAAAGCGCCGGAAGAGCATAAGGACTTAGCGCAAAGAATGTTTGCTGCCGATGCCTTTATCATCAGTTCGCCTGAATACAATGGAGCCTATTCGCCAGCAATGAAAAACTTGTTCGACCATTTTCCTAAACAGCAGAAAAAAGCATTTGGTATCATCACTTCATCTAACGGTGTAATGGGTGGTATTAGAGCTTCGCAACAATTGATGCAACTTGTGCCAGCTTTGTTTGGTATTGCTTCTCCATTCATGCTTATAGTGCCACAAGCCGATAAGAAATTTGATGAAAACGCTAACTTAATTGCTCCTGAGTTTGAAAAGAATATACATGATTTTTGTCGTGAGTTTATTTGGTTGGCAGAGCAATTGAAGAAGGATTAAACAGTTGCGTTTTCATAAATAGGGTGCCAAGCAAATACTTTTTGTAAATTGCGGCCACTATATTCATTTTTAAAGCTATGAGTAAACATCTATCCTTGTTTGGCGCTTTGTTGTTGAGTTCCTTTTTTTCCTTTGGGCAAAATACTTACCTGCAACAAAGCAGTGATGAATATCATTTACTCAATAGACTGGAAACCAAGACAGGTAGGCTTTCTAATAGATTGTTTTTAAATACACAACCCTTGTCAAGGCAAGATGCGGTTAACTTTTTGATAGAAGAAAAAGGCAAAGCATTCAATTCTGAATTTAGTAATGTTGATAATTTCAATATTAATAGAGCGCTTTCTATTAGTGGCGAATGGATAAAACCTAATGCAGATGGGGCGGTAACGTCTACCAACGCGTTGTTCAATACGTTTTACAAGAAGCAACCTGACTTTATTCATGTAAACAAACCAGGCTTTTTCTTGTCTGTCAATCCTGTATTAAGTGTTCAAGCGGCTTTTGAAAAGGACAAAGAGCGCAGCTTGTTATACAGCTCTACACAAGGTTTGGAGTTTCGGGGTAGAATAAAAGACCGCGTTGGATTTTATTTTTACGCTACCAACAATTATGATGAACCGCCAACTTATGTAAATGATTATATAAACAAATATGGCGCAATACCCGGCGCAGGCCATTATCGCAAAACGATGAATGGTTATCAGTATTTTCAGTTTAGAGGCTATGCAGATGTAGCGTTGATAAAGGACAAAATCAATTTGACAGTTGGTTACGATAGACATTTTATTGGTGATGGAATGCGCTCTTTATTCCTTTCTGATTTTTCGGAAGGTGCAGCCTTTGTGCGTTTGAACACCAAGATTTGGAAGTTTAATTATCAGAACTTGTACACGGTATTAAAGCCGCAGTCTGCATTAAATGGTATGCCTGGCGAAGGTAACAAGTATGCTACCACACATCATCTTAGCCTTAATCTTACCCGTTGGCTTAATGTAGGTTTTTTCGAGACGGTAACTTTTTCGCGTAGTGGCCATTACGATTTTGGTTACATAAATCCTATAATATTTTATCGTGCTATTGAAAGAGGCTTGGGTAGTCCAGATAAGGTTTCCATAGGTTTTAATGCAAAGGCTTTGGTGCTTAAACGCCTTAATTTGTATTCGCAAATTTTAATCAACGAATTTACCTCTAAAGAACTTTTTGCTGGCGATGGTTATTGGGCCAACAAATGGGGCGTGCAATTAGGGGCCAAATATTTTGATGCTTTTACGGTTAAGAATTTAGACCTGCAAGGAGAAGTAAATATTGTAAGACCATATACCTACCAGCATTATCAAAGTCTTGAAGGTAGTATGGTGGCTAACAATACGCATTATAACCAAGCTATGGCACATCCTTTAGGGGCGGGCTTTGCCGAGTTTATTGCTGTTGCGCGTTACCAACCCGTGCCACGATTGGCATTGGATGCCAAACTTATGTATTACAAGCAAGGCATTGATACTGGTAATACAAATTATGGAAGTAATATCTTGCTGGATTACAATTCCAGAAACAGCAATTATGGTGTGGGCTTGATTAATGGACCGCAAGCAGATTGCTTATTGTTCAGCATGAATGTATCTTACGAATTGCGTCCGCGTTTGTACTTTGATTTGAATGGTATGTACCGCACTTACAAAGTAGAGAACAATATACTTCCTGAAAAGAACACGTTTTTACTTTCTGCCGGCTTTAGGCTAAACCTTGCCAGAAAAGACTATGCGCAGTTTTAAATCTACGCGCCAATACTAAACGAGGTCATCGTTAAAGAACCCATTACAGCTTTATCGTTGAAAAATTTCAAACCTTCGTTTTTTTCCTGAAGTGCTAAGGCGTACAATATAGGATAATAATGGTCGGGCGTAGGTATGGCCAAATCAAAAGCCTTGCCCTGTGTCTTAAAATCCAATAGCGGTTGATGATTCCCGTCTTGGATAAAACTTTTCATTTTTTCATTAGCCTCTGTAGCCCAGTCGAAGGCGAAATTGGGTTCATTCATTTTATCCCAAGCTACCATGCCTAGGTTGTGCACCATATTACCACTGCCCACTATCAGCACGCCTTTGCGGCGTAGGGCTGCTAATTGTTTACCCAATTTGTAATGATAATCTGCTGGCTGATTATAGTCTATACTCAATTGCAAAACAGGTATGTCGGCTTTAGGGTACAGATGTTTTACTACGCTCCAACAACCATGGTCTAAGCCCCATTCCTCATCTAAACCTATAGTAATATCGGTAAACAAACCTTGTGTTTCTTTCGCTACTGCAGGACTACCTTGTGCTGGATATTGTACATCAAACAATTCTTTTGGGAAGCCCCCGAAATCATGAATAGTTCTTGGCTGCTCCATAGCCGTAACATAAGTGCCTTTGGTGAGCCAATGTGCAGAAATGCAAAGAATGGCTACAGGCCTGGATATCGTGGCACCAATACGATTCCATTCTTTAGTAAATTCATTTTCTTCAATAGCATTCATAGGCGAACCGTGACCGAAAAAGAATACCGGCATTTGTTCTGTAGCTTTTAATGGCGCCGCAAAATCAGCTAGAGCGTTTAAGCTTTGAACACTTCCCAATATAGGCATGATGGATAGTATTTTTAAAAACTCTTTTCTATTCATTACAATTTTTAGAAAATGGTTTTGAGTAAAAAATAAAAAATTGAGAATGGTTAAAACTAAGCACTAGCCTTATCCAGCATAACAATAGCTTCCTTGCTCAACTCTAGCGCAACTGCATTAGTCAAGTCTTTCAATTGAGCTACAGAAGTAGCGCTCGCGATGGGGACAGTTATAGATGGTCGTGCTATTAACCAAGCTAGCGCTACGCTGGTAGGTGTAGAATTGTATTGTGTAGCAATTTCATCCAAGGCATCCAAAATGCCTAATCCTCTTTCGTTTAAAAAACTCTTAATGCCGCCACCACGTTGGCTTTTACCTAAGTCGGCCTCGCTTCTATACTTGCCTGTTAAGAAGCCACTCGCTAATGAATAGTAGTTAATGACGCCCAAATTATTATCCAAACAAATTTGCTCCAACTGCCCTTCGTATTCCTTGCGGGTATACAAATTGTAATGCGGTTGAAAAGTTTGGTAACGAGGTAAGCCCAATTGATGGCTTGCGTCGAGAGAAGCGGTAAGCCTTTCTGGACTTAGGTTTGAGGCGCCTATCCATCTTACCTTGCCTTCTTTTATCAATTGTGCATAAGCTTCTAAAGTTTCTTCTACAGGTGTTTCTAAGTCATCCCAATGGGTTTGGTAGAGGTCTATATAATCGGTCTGTAGTCTTTTTAATGAATCTTCAACAGCAGTTAAAATGTATTTTTTACTTAGGTTGGTTTTGCCCAAACCCATATCTGCACCCACTTTCGTGGCAATAACTACATCCTTTCTATTGTTGCGTTGCTTCATCCAATTGCCAATAATCTTTTCTGACTCGCCACCTGCGTTGCCTGGAGCCCATCTGCTGTATACATCGGCAGTGTCTACAAAGTTGAAACCTGTGCCCACAAAGCCATCCAGTACATCGAAAGATTGCTTTTCATCTATTGTCCATCCAAAAACGTTGCCACCTAAAGTCAATGGTGCTACTTGCAAATCTGAATTACCTAACTGTACTTTATTCATTGTTTTTCTTTTTATTGAGCATAAGCAAACAACGTAAACATGTTTGCTTACGCGAATTGATATTGCTAATTACCGTTTAGCAATAATAGGAATATTCAATCGTTGTACCAACAATAGTGAGTTCGGAAAAGCTGAAGCCCTTATCAAGTAAAGCTATTGGTGCCTAAAAGCATTAGGCTTTCATGGCACCAATTCTTTTGGCTAATAGGGTAGTGCCTAAGCCTAAAACCGCGATTAGTGCAAATGATATACGTAAATTGGTGGCTTCGGCAAGAAACCCAATAATAGGCGGACCTAATAAAAAGCCTAAAAAGCCTATAGATGATACCATGGCCAAAGCTATGCTGGGCGCAATTTTGCTCGATTTGCCAGCAAGGCTAATTACTAACGGAACTACCGAAGACGTGCCGATACCAACCAGCAAAAAGCCTAAAGTAGCCCATACTAAACTAGGCAATAAAACAGCCATTAGCATACCTGAAAAAATAATGATGCCACTCGCTTGTAAAATTATTTTTGTACCAAAGCGTGTAACAAAATAATCGGACACAAAACGTCCACCAGCCATAGTGCTCATGAAAGCTATGTAACCCAAGCGGGTAAGGTCTTTGCCAGGTTTTACTACTTTTTCAAAATATACACCTGTCCAGTCAAACATGGTGCCTTCACATATCATGCAGGCAAAGGCGATAAGACCTAAGGTAAGGATAAAAGCATCGGGCTTTACAAACGTTTTCTTCTTTTCGCTACGCGGTTGTGCACGGGCATCTCTGGGAACAAGAAAGTTTTTAGTGCTCAAAAGCAGTGTAGATGTCACGCAAAATACCATAGCAAAATGCCACAAAGTACTTACATCATATTTTACCATAATTGCGCCTATTATGCCACCAGCAAAGCCCGCAAGGCTCCACAATCCATGGAAAGATGCCATGACACTGCGACCGTAAATGCGCTCCACGCCTACGCCTTGCGTGTTTACAGAAATATTGCTCAAGTTGCCAAACACACCAAACAAAACAAGCACGCCTACCAATTGCCATAGGTCTTGGGCTGCGCCTAATAACACCAATGTGGCCGGGTACAATATAGCCCCGACTATAAGCATAGCCTTACTGCCAAACTTATTGACCAAAAAGCCAGAGAGCATCATGGCCATCAATTGACCCAGTGGTAAAGCCAGCAATACTGCACCCAGAGCGCCTTCGCTTAGTTTCAGCTGTTCTTGCACATCAGGAATTCTGCAAGCCCAGGAGGCAAACGTGATACCTTGAATGAAGAAAAATGTGCTTACCCCAATTCGGTAAAAGCGTTTGGTGGGTAAAGATGCCGGAGCGTTCATTAAATGTGATGATATGTAAAGCGCCTACAAAAGAAAGGATTTATTGTTTGAATCCCCTGATTTGATTTTTTAATTTATGTTTATTTATTATAGTATCTTTAGGTATTACTTAAGAATGCTTTCAATATTAGTAGCATAGTGAGCAGAAGAATCAATACGGCCATGATTAGTACCTTTGTTAATCTAGAAGTTCAAGAATTATGATACTATAGAATGAAAATTTGCCAATAGATAATTTTATGAATTAACGTTTCTAATTGCTAAATTGTAAAGAAATAAAAGAAAAAGCAGGTAATCTTTATCAAGGATTTCCTGCTTTTTTTCTTTAGTCATTGTCATTCCGCACTACCACTATACCATCAAACACATCTATCATTACCGGTTTGGATTTATCCAAATCTCCGGAAATTATTTTCTTACTTAGCAAATTGATTATATCTTTCTGTATCAATCTTTTTAAAGGGCGTGCGCCAAACTGTGGGTCAAAGCCTTGCTCTGCAAAATAATCCATTGCATACTCAGAAAACTGTAGCTGTATGCCTTGCTGTACAAGGCGTTCCTTCAATTCTTCAAGTTGTATACGGATAATGCCTTTAATCTCCCGCTTCATTAAAGGATGGAACATGATAACTTCATCTATCCTGTTAAGAAACTCTGGACGTAAGGTTTGGCGCAATAAGCCCATCACAGCGGTTTTGGTACTGTCTACTACTTCATTAATATCATCACTGTCTTTAAGGTCATCAAAATTTTCTTGTATTAAATGACTACCTAAATTACTGGTCATAATGATAATGGTATTCTTGAAGTTCACCACACGACCTTTGTTGTCCGTTAGTCTTCCATCATCTAATACCTGCAACATCATATTGAAGACATCAGGATGCGCTTTTTCAATTTCGTCTAAAAGCACCACTGAGTAAGGTTTACGTCTAACAGCCTCTGTTAACTGACCACCTTCATCGTAACCTACATAGCCTGGAGGAGCACCCACCAGTCGGCTTACGCTATGCTTCTCTTGGTACTCGCTCATGTCAATGCGCGTCAGCATCGTTTCATCATCAAATAAATAATCAGCTAGCGCTTTTGCCAATTCTGTTTTACCCACGCCGGTAGTACCTAAAAATATAAACGAACCAATAGGTTTACGTGCATCTTGCAAGCCAGCACGACTTCTTCTAATGGCATCAGCCACCGCTTCAATAGCTTCATCTTGCCCTACAACGCGCTTGTGCAATTCTTCTTCCAGGTTCATCAGTTTCTCCCGCTCGCTCGTCATCATTCTTTGTACGGGAATGCCAGTAGCTCTAGCCACCATTTCTGCTATATCATCAGCATCTACCTCTTCTTTCAGCATTCTTTTTTCCGAAAAATTATCCATCTCTCTGGTCAAGTCTGCTATGATTTGTTCTTGCTCCTGCACTTTACCATAGCGTATTTCAGCTACACGGCCGTAGTCACCATCACGTTCTGCTTTCTCTGCTTCCAGTTTCAGATTCTCTATTTCCGTTTTAGCAGTTTGTATCTTTTCTGCATGGTCTTTTTCTTGTGTCCACTTAGCTTTGAACGTATCGCGCTCTACAGACAGATTAGCAATTTCTGTAGAAAGATATTTCAACTTCTCTTCATCATTTTCTCTTCTTATAGCTTCGCGCTCAATTTCCAGTTGACGTATACGGCGGTCAAGCTCATCGAGTTCTTCCGGCATACTGTTCATTTCCAGTTTCAATTTAGCTGCGCTTTCATCTATAAGGTCAATAGCCTTATCAGGTAAGAATCTATCGGAAATATAACGCACCGATAATTCTACGGCTGCAATAATAGCCTCATCCTTAATGCGAACATGGTGGTGGGTTTCATAACGGTCTTTCAAGCCTCTCAAGATAGATATAGCGTCTTCTTCGTTTGGTTCATTTACCATCACCTTTTGAAACCTACGTTCGAGCGCTTTGTCTTTCTCAAAATATTTTTGATACTCGTTAAGCGTAGTCGCACCTATGGCTCTTAACTCACCGCGCGCTAGTGCAGGCTTTAATATGTTTGCAGCATCCATAGCACCTTCTCCGCCGCCACCAGCGCCTACAAGCGTATGTATCTCATCTATAAACAGGATAATCGAGCCGTCACTTTCTGTCACCTCTTTTATAACCGACTTAAGCCTTTCTTCAAACTCGCCTTTATACTTGGCACCTGCTATCAGTAAGCCCATGTCCAAAGCGAAAATTATTTTGGAACGGAGGTTTTCGGGCACATCGCCATTTATGATTCTATGCGCCAAGCCTTCAATTATCGCAGTTTTACCAACACCCGGTTCGCCTACTAGAATGGGGTTATTCTTAGTCCTACGTGAAAGGATATGCAAGGTTCTTCTAATTTCTTCGTCTCTACCAATAACCGGGTCTAGCTTGCCATTCTGCGCCATCTCGTTCAGGTTTTTGGCATACTTCTGTAGGGCATTGTAAGTAGTATCTGCTGTTTGAGAATTAACGGTGTTGCCTTTACGTAAGTCTTTGATGGAGGCAATCAAACCCTTTTCTGTAACACCCGCATCTTTTAAGATTTTAGCTGCTTCATCATTGCCTCTCAGCACAGCCAAAAGTATATGCTCTACACTCACAAATTCATCGCCAAACTCTTTAAGCGCCGCGCCAGAACGTAGTATAACGTTGTTGGCATCACGGCCCAATTGTTGACCGGCATCGCCCGATTGCTGCTTGGGTAATTTGGCTAAGCTCTCCTCAAGTCTGGACTGTATAATGTTATAATTTGCATTACTCTTCTTCAATAGAAATTCAATAGGACCATCTTTGTCCTCTATCATTGCTTGTAGCAAATGCAAAGATTCAATACTAGGGTTACTATTATTAAATGCACTTTGCTGTGCCTGTTGCAAAGTTTCCTGAGCCTTTATGGTGAAATTATTTAAATTCATTTTTAGTATAGTTTTTAAATTAACAATGGCCGTTTCTCTTTGTTTATCGATATTTTTGGCGCATCAGTAGGAATCAATCAAAAAGTGAACCAAAATAATTAACTGGAAAATCAGACAGTTTTTTGCAAGTTGCGCTGACGAGATTTCCGTATTGGTTTTTGGTTTCTGCTTTTATTGCAGGCGGTAAGCCTCAGCGACACAAAGTGTCATTGCAATATGGCAGTTTGTTCATTTGAAATGATAGCTTGCAAACGATTTTCATTGTTTTTTGTTAGTTGCTATAAGTATACAAAGGCTTTTTTGAAATATAGCGACCCGTAAAATCTTCTTTTTTTAGATATGCGTTTATTCCTTTTTCTTTTTATAATGATGTCGGTTGTATCTACCACTTTCGGTCAAAATCTTGACAAGAGCGTGGTGAAAATTTCTGTTACAAAACAAGAATACGATTACAACCAACCTTGGCAAAAGTCGAAGCAGTCAAAGTCTTCGGGTTCTGGATGTATCATTGATGGCAACAGGATATTAACCTGCGCTCACGTTGTGGAATTTGGTGAATTTATTGAAGTCAAAAAAAATAAAGATTCAAAACGCTATACAGCTTCCATCGAATTTATTGCGCCAGAGTACGATTTAGCTATTTTAAAAGTTGACGACGAATCTTTCTACAGCAAGTCGAAACCCTTGCCAATAGGCGATTTGCCATCTATTAGTGATAAAGTAATGGTTTACGGATTCCCCACTGGGGGCAACGATTTAAGCATCACGTCCGGTATTGTATCACGCATAGAAAACATCGACTATAGCTACAACAACTATAATGATTTAGGCATTCAGATTGATGCTGCCATCAATCCCGGCAATAGTGGTGGGCCGGTAATCATGGATACAGCTCTTGCTGGCGTTGCTTTTCAGGGCAAAACGTCTAGCCAGAGTATTGGCTACATGATTCCTACTACCATTATCAAAACATTCCTGAAAGATATAGCAGACAGTACTTACGATGGGCCAGTTCCTGTTTTGATGCAATGGCAAAATATGGAGAATCAAGCCTTGCGTAAATGTTACGGCTTGAGTGACACGGTAACTGGCGTATTGATTAATAAAGTACATTATTGCTCTGCGCTAAGCGGGGCAATACTTCCGGACGATATACTGTTGACGGTAGATAGTTTGGATATCCAGAATGACGGTTCGGTATACACAAACAATAATGTGAAAACCACATTTGAAACAATAATAAAAAATAAGAGTGTTGGGGATACCGTAACCATATCGGTATTTAGAAGCGGTACAGATACTACAATTGTACAACCGCTGGAATACACTTATGCCAAGGAGTTGCTGGTAGGTAAAGTAAATCTTTCACCAAAATATTATATACAAAATGGCTTTGTGTTTACTACGCCGTCTTACTATTATTTTCAAGATGCTTCGTATTGGCAGTATTATTATCCTAAGCTGAGCTACTATTATTATGGTAAGGTGTTGAACTCGCCGGAGGTTGAAGAATTGGTAATGATATCATCTGTACTGCCCGACAAATCTAATGTTGGGTATCATGATATCAGCAATAAAATAGTGGCTAAAATAAACGGATTCCCCATTCGCAATTTCAACGGATTGATTAAAGCATTTGAATCACCATCAGACTTTTTTGTGATAGAAGATATCGACGGTAACAAGTATATTCTTGATGCTAAAGATATGGCTGCTAATAACGAAGAGATTTTCAGAAAGTATGGTATTAACCAACAAATGCGTAACTAGCTTTTTGATTAAAAAAGGTGGAAAGCCTTGCTATTGCTACTTAAACTATATGTTTACATTATCCAAAAAAACCGTTAATGGTTAAGCGGTTGTTATTTGTTTAACACTTTTGGTTCATCTTTCTGATAAGTATTGCGTTATTTTGGTATAGAATTTAGGGACACACACAATAGCCATCCCTACTAAAGTAACACTGGAATAAACCAGATATCTATTCATTAAACCAATTATTTTTTTTAGCTTATTGCGTGGCCATATTGTTACTTTTATGGATAACCAAAAGCATAAATTTTATTCTTATGAAGAAAGCACTTTTGTCAATGGCGTTTTTAGGCCTAATAGCAGTTGGAACAACTTACGCACAAGACCAAGATAAAAATAAAAAAGAGCGTGAGCAACAAAAAACAGAACAGCCAGCTGAATTGAAGTCAGAAGAAGCTAAACAACAAAATCCTGAAGCTGTGGATCAAAAGTTGAGCGAAGACCAAAAGAAAGCTAATGCTGACCAACAAAAACAATTTGACCCAAATCAACAGCAAGCCGCGCCAGCAGGAGAACCTGTTAAAACCGACACTGTTGTTCCAAAATAGTTTTTAGTGTGAATTAGTAGTTGAATGCCTTCGGTAATTATTTACCGAAGGTTTTTTTATTTTA
>Ga0256911_1000630_pt1 | contig 10770 bp, 10 predicted proteins | sample MC6MC0764MT_FD_190197 | JGI IMG/M metagenome (GOLD analysis project Ga0256911, IMG submission 190197) | Metatranscriptome of enriched soil aggregate microbial communities from Iowa State University, Ames, United States - MC6-MC0764-MT... | ecosystem: Environmental > Terrestrial > Soil >...
AATAGAGCTTGGAAGCACTTGTAACCATTATTACGCCCTGCTATAATTCTGCAGATTTTATTACTGATACCATTAATTCAGTAATTGAACAATCTTATAAAAGTTGGGAATTAATTTTAATTGATGATAATTCGAAGGATAATACTTGCGCAGTAATCGAAGAATTTGCTCAAAAGCACAGTAACATTAAACTGATTAAACTGGAGCAAAATGGAGGAGTTTCTAATGCCAGAAATGTGGGTTTAGAGAACACTAATGGCAAATATATTGCATTTTTAGATAGCGATGATATTTGGCTGAAAGATAAGCTAGCGAAACAGGTTGCTTACATGGAAGAAAAATCACTACCAATGACCTTTTGTGCTTATAACAGAATTGATGAAGCTGGAGAAATTATTTCTAGAAAAATAGAAGTTCCTCGTAGCGTTAGTTATAGGCAACTGTTAGCCCACAATGTGATTATTTTTTCTACCTCATTGACGTTAAAAACTGTAATTGGGGATACAAGATTTAAAAAAGCTGGCCACGAAGATTGGATTTTTTGGTTGGATATCTTTAAAAAACCATTTACCGGTTACGGCATTAACGAGCCTTTAGTTTTATATCGAATTAGGCAAGGTTCCGTTTCTTCTAATAAGCTAAAAGTGATTGGCTTTACCTGGGAGATCTTAAGAGAAAGCGAAAAATTAGGTTTTTTTTGAATCTGCTTATCTATTTACGAAATATGCCTTTTCCACAGTTTGGAAAAGATTGAGGTAGTTGACTATTTTATCTTATACCCTAGATACTTGCTATTCTTTCCGTGAGTAAAGTTCCACCACAAACCCTTTAAAGTCCATTTGGCTAGGTTAGCTTGGCCACCAATTAAATACTTAAAAACTGCTTTAGGGCAAGCAACTAAAGTAAAATAAACAGAGAATAAAATGGTGTTCAGCCAACCCGTATTCTTTCTAATGAACAACATTCGGTTGCGGGTATTAAAATAGACTTTCAGTCCGCTTGCTTTGCCTACGCTTATAGATTCCTTATGGTAAACATAGGTCTTCCCTGTAAACCAAATTTCCTTTCCAATTCTTACAAATTTCTCGCACCAATCTAGTTCTTCATAGTAAAGAAAATAAGTTTCATCCATTAAACCTGCTTTCAACAAATCCGCTTTGCGACACATTACCGCAGCGCCATGGCAAAATCCGGTGTGGTAAGTTTTATCATTAAATTGCCCTGTATTTTTTTCAAACTGACCAATGTAGGCATTACGAGCTACGAGGTAGTTCATAGGCGTAAAACCTGCATATTGCACTAAATCTTTCTGGTCAAAGTATAACAATAAAGGAGACAACAGTCCAATTTTATCATTAGCTTCTAGCTCAGCAATCATGGTTTCAACACAGCCTGCAGGAATTTCGGTATCATTATTTAACAGGAAAATATAATCGCCTTTGGCTTGTTTAATGCCCAAATTATTTCCGCCAGCAAAACCTAAATTCTCTTTAGACTGAATGTATTTGATGTTGGCGTAGTGAGGCTGAAAAATCAGCTCCATATTTTTATCCGCACCATTATCCACAATAATCACTTCCACTTGCGTTGGCACATAAGATTTTGCTACAGATTTAAGGAAATCTATGGTAACCTCTGGCTGGTGAAAATTGACGGTGATAATGGTGGTTAATGGCATTGTTATACTTTTTTTACTTTCTTAATCTGCACTTTTTTGAAACCTGGATTAAATAACATTTCTACAAGCCCAGTTTTAGCTAACATGAGCGTGTAGAGAAGACCGAAAAATTTCACGTTAACGTTTTATTCCTTCAATCGCTTTATAAATTTCTTCTACATTCTTTTCCCAAGTATGTGTTTGCGCAAATGCAATTCTTCTACTAGCCAGTTCATTGTTATTTTCTGCCAAAGCTTTTTCAGCAAGCGTAACGTAGTCTTCTTTAGTTTCGGCGAGGTAAACATAGTCTTCAAAAACACTCATAGCTTCTGTTTTGGTGGCTAATGTTGGTTTTCCCATGGCTAAATACTCATCTATTTTACGAGGATAATTGCCAATAGTTAATGGATTTAACGCCTGCGGGTTTAAACAAATATCGAACCCTTTGATATAAGCAGCCAGCGTATCTGGCTTTTTAGATCCCAAAAAATATACATTTTTCAAGTGATGAAGTCTACTCGCTTTAAAGTCTTCATCTTCTGGCCCAACTAAAACAATACTCCATTCTGGCTTTTGCGCTGCAAGATGTATCAATATGTTTTCATCTAATCGAATAGCTAATAAAGCTCCAACATAACCTAATATTGGCTTAGGGATATTAGCTAAATCATCAGGGATTTTAACGCTATCATCATTTTTAAACGCTGTTAAATCGCAGCCTTGTCCTACATAGTAAGAATTTGGATTGTATTGTCTGCAATAGTTCGCCAAATACACCGAATTTGCTACAGCCAAATCACTATTTTTGATTAACTCTGGTTCAAGATGCTTTCCATGATGCCCCCAGTAAGGTGTTGCAATCATGTTATCTCTGGAGTAATAAATGCTCAAACTTGGTTTCAACAATTCTTTCAAATGATAACTTCTAAACATATCGCTATCATTAAATAAAATGATGTTTTTAAAGCCTAACCTATCAATTGCCTTATTTATAGATTTAGCAATTCGTTTATTGTTAATTTTGTTAAAGAACCGAAATAATGGTGTCCACTTGATGAAATTGATAGACTCTAAAACTACACTTGGGAAAAACATCCAAAGATTAGGTTGTATTGTCTGAAGGCCATCTTCTTCTCCATCAATAACACGTTGGCGTTGCTTAACAGGCTCAGTAGCTGCCTGCTGAAATTTCGTTCTGCGATCTAAAGGAGCATTGATATACAACACGCGATTATGCTTGCTAAACTCCAATGCCAGATCTTTACAGTTACTGCCAATTGGCGTATCCCAAGGTTGCTGGCCAACCACAACAATATCTCTGTTTTCAATTAGTGCCATTAATCTTTTTTTTACTCTCTTATATACTCCCAGACCCCTGATAAAACCAAGTACACCAAAAATTACAGCAGGAATGGCAAGCATTTCTAAAGGCATATCAATGTTGATTTTTATCTACAGGTTTATTACTATGAGGCGTTACCATAAACGATTTCTTGGCCTTGCCGATGCTAACAAGGGCTACAACCATGCCCAACATAGCTCTCGGTATCTGAAATATTGCAACATACATTCGTTTATCTGCATAAAACCTGGCAGGTATCGATATCAATAAAATTAAGCAAAGGCTGATGAATAAGCCTAACCAAAACCAAGTAGATGGACCAAGCGGATTAAAAAATGACTGTAGCACCATCACAAAAAGAAAGGCTAATAATAACATTCTTGGTGCTAAAAAGGTCTGTAATGTTTTGTTAAAGAACTCAATATTTCCTTTAAAAAGCTGAACAAATCCTTCGAAAGCATATTTCTTTAAAAATTCAACTTGAGAGGCAATCCATCGGGTACGCTGTTTTGTAAAAACCTTTGCATTCTCTATTTTTTCATCGTACACATAAACATCATTCAGATAGGCGACATCGATTTTATCTTTCGCAATCATGAAATCTAGCTGTTTATCTTCGCCTACCGTTTCTCCAATATTGTTTAAAAGATATCTGAAATACTCGAAATCAAAAGCCATTCCCGAACCAATTAATGCAGCTGAAAGCCCAATTACTGCGTGGCCTTTCCTGAAAATATGGTTGTTAACTTCCTCATTACAGGCATCTAAAAAGGCAAAACTGCTATCCATATTTTTAGCTACACGATGTGCCTGTACTACTTTTTCGCCTCTTTCAAATCTAGCATTGATGTAGTGTAAACAATCATCGCTCATCAAATTATCTACATCTAAAATCATGGCAATATCGAAGCCTTCATTTTGCAGTTCGTTCATCGCGAACTGCATCGCTTTGCCTTTGGTGCTTTTCTCGAAAAAAACTTCAATTACCCTCGCACCAAGCGCTTTTAAGGTGACGATTGTTTCTGGTTGTAAACCATCTGCAATGACAATAACTTCGAAAGTTCCGTTATAATGATGTTTTAATGCAGTTCGTACACTTTCTACAATCACCACATTTTCTTGGTAAGTAGGGAATAAAACTGCAGTCTTTCTATAATTAACCGCTTCTTTTTTAGCTTTAGGCAAGCTAAACAATCCCACTATTCCGAAGAAAGCCAAGTAACAGCAGTTGAGCAACATATAAATGCCTAAAATCCAGAAAAATAGATGTATCAAACTATAAATCGTCTCCATTAACTGCCAGTTGTTGTGCCTGTTTATCTAACCAGGGCGATATAAATATAAAAGACCAAGACATAAACAAAATTACTGAAGAAGGCATAGCATTCATCACTTCGTTACCATAACTACAAATAAAGCAACCAACCGTACCAGAGGTAAGCGCAATCATTTTTGTTTTGAGTTTAGGATTTTTCAATTTCCATACAATGCCGCTGCATTTCCCTATGATGTAACAATTAATGCCGAACCAAATAAATAAGCCTACCACGCCATACATTACCCAAACTTTTACCCAGTAACTATCTGGCTGGATGTTAGCAATCGGTTTATCGGCATTATAGGTTGTACCATTCATACCGCTCATTCCTAAGCCTGCCCCAAAAGGTTCATCTTTCAGCAAATACGCTAACTTCTTCTGATTTACAATTCTAACGTTAAAGGAAGCATCTTTGGGGTCTAATGCACTGCGCAAGCGCCTCACTTGAAAAATATCGTCACCAATTTTAGTGTATTTAAGTATGCCCAAACCACCCAATGCAAAAGCACCGCCAATAACCAATACTTTAAAATTTTTACTTAAGAAAAGTGCATAGCCTAAACCAGCTACCAAAGCAAATAAAGCACCCCTAGTTCCTGAAATGCCCATACCATATAACATTATTAAAGCAATTACGCCAAAAACAATTCTTTTGGTAAAAGAAAAGGGACCCAGGGCCAAAACCAGTGCTATAACAGCCATAATAGCCTGCGATGCTCCAAATTGTCCGGCATCTGAGTAAATGGAAAAAACCCTCAGCTTGCCACCTAAAATATGTGTTACATGGTTTCCAGCATCTAACCATTGTCGTTCTCCGCCAGTTAAACTCACATATAATTGCTTAACGCCATAAAGTGTAGCTAAGCAAGAAAAAAACAATATAAATCCTATGAAACGGTTTAAATCTGTAAGTTTATTGAAAAGCAAGAAAACGATTGGAGCAATGAGCAACCAACTTAGTGCCGTAAAACGTAATTCGTTAAACCAACCTGTAAAACTCCCACCATAAGGATTTAGCACCTGCAACATGCTTATCCCAAACCAAATTAACGATAGCATCACATGTTCGTTTCGGAGAGCTTTCCAGTTAAACTTATTCATATTTACCAAAAGACTGCCCCAAGTGAGCAGCAGAATGGCATCCATAGCTAAGCCAACGGGAATATTCAAGAAGGTTTTGACTACAAACCCCAACACAAAACAGTAGGCAAAATAAACAATGAACGCTATTCGGGGATTGGCAAATGATGCAACTAAAAAAGTTCCGGCGCCGGCGGCAACAATTACCAACATCGGACCCAAAAAGCCATACTGATAAGTAGATCCCGCAACTAAAATGGAAAGACTTAGCGCTATCAAGAAGAACAGCACTTTTTGTTTATGGTCTACAATATGTATGTGCAACTTTTTAAGCATTGGCTTGCTTATTTTTGCTTAACCCCATTGATGAGCCAGCCAATAAACTTGCTATCATCTTTTAATATCCTAAGCGATTCTCTATCCTTTTCACTAATTGCATTTCCGGCCATAAAAGTGGCCAGATACTTCTCTGTAAATAAAATCCACTCCTTAACATCAGACACACCATTTAACGGATCTAAGTAGATGATAATCAAATCGAACTCCTTTTTTAGCCCACTAAAAATTTCTTTAATTTTCGATCTGTCTTTGTTCTCTAGCAGCGATAAACCATCTAACTCTTTATTTAAAAAAGTAATGCGATTGTTTTTTTGAAGCGACAAGTTTTTGAAAACCGTTTTTAACGATTGGTCCGTTGGAATATTCCATTTACTAACTTCAGCCGCAATTTCATCATCGCCAATTAACAAAATTTGTTTGTCTAATCTTGCAAATGCATAGGTTAGGCTCGCCACCGAAAACACCTTATAGTCTTCAGGCTGCAAACTTGTTACGCCTAACACTTTCAAATTATCAGTAGACAAAGCCTTATTTATCTCGAAACGGACAGAACGCAGCAAGTTTTTATATTTCAATTGTTCCTTGTAAACATCCGCATTCTTCCATATTTCGTCAATATTTCTATCTGCAGGCTTAATGTAGTTTAACTCTCCTATTACTTTGCTTTTTGTAGCAGAAGCCAATTGTTTTTGTGTATTAATAGATTGGTCCAACACAAAAATTACAAATAGTATACAGAAACAAATGGCAATACTAGCGATAGCGCTCAATGCCATAAATAGAAGTTTCTTTGAAGGTTCAGGTGTATTTGGAACTCCTTCTTGTTCTAATTGTAAGCGTAAACCTATGTTTTTATCTAAATTGGTTTGGTTATATCGGTTCAGTAAATCAAGATATTCTTTAGTAGCTACGTCAGCATCTCTTTCAAATTTCTGGACACCCGCATCAAAAGGCACCATGGTATTAAACTTCGCATTAAGCGTTGCTAAATCCTTATTGATATCATTGATACTCGCTCTGGTCTTTTCTAAATCTATACCCAAAGAAATTCGGCGCTGCACTAATTCTTGCTTTGCAACTAACGGATCGCTCACGTAGTTATCACTAGTTCTGGATAATTGCGTATTCAATAATTGCTGTAATGAATCTACCTTCTTTTTATCGGCAGGTTTAAATCCGCCATCTATATAGTCATTATTCGCACTTTGAACTTTATTTCTCAAACTAAGCACTGCCTGGTTGTCTACGGCTACATCTGCTCCTAAATATCTGCTTTGCGACTGCCCCTCTAATTTATCATTTACACTAGTTAATGCAGATTGTAACGACTGAAGGTCTATTAAGGCTTGAGATTTCTTATTCTCGTAATCTATAATTTGTTGATAAACGATTTGTGACTGCTTATCAAGATTAAGTACGCGATTATCGATTTTATAGGCCTTTAGTTCTTGATTTTTAGTGTTCATCACTATTTCAGCCTTTTTAACCAAAGAATCTAGTACTAAAATAGATTGGTTCTTATTGCTAATCAAATCGAGACTATAGTTATTAATGAAATCACTAGATAGGGTATTTACTACAAAAACCGAAAGAAATGTGTTTTGAGAAGTAAACTCTACCGTAACGAAATCACTATTATCTTCGTGACTAATTGCCAGTTTTTTACTTAATGTTGGTGCATCATAACCCATCGATTTTACTAAGTTGTAAAATTTCACTTCGTAATTATCAAAAGGTGTCAGCGTTTGTTTTTTAGCCAAACGTTCCTCAAATCCGGCAATTGCTGCAAGACGCTGTTCTCTACTAAGCGCCTTAACATCATCACTCTGTGGCTTAAATGGGTCTTGCGGATTTTTCAAATCATGTAATATCAAACGATAAGACAAAATGCTCATGTTCTTGGGCATGGTCATGATATCCATGATATTAGTAAACTGTTGGTTTATTTTTATTAATAAATCTGGACCAGAATAGTTTGGTACGTCTGGAGCTACCTGCCTAGAAGGATCTAACAACCCCGTTGATAACTTAGCTTGCGATTTATATTCTTTCGGGAGATTTTTAACAAAAAGATACGTAACGAAAAGCGTTATGGCAGGAATAGCGATGATTAACCACTTATATTTAATGATAAGTTTTAAAAATTCTTTAATATTCATACCCGTCTTATTTCACATCCTCTAATTTCTGCCCTATCAATGCCTCTAAAGAACTTTTTGCTCTCAGCATATTCAACTCCGAAGTTAATTTCTCTGAACCCGCACCGGAAGTTAATGCTTTGGCTTTAGTGTAAACGTCAAGAGATACTTCTCCCTTTTCGAATTTAAACCTTAATCCATCACTTGCAGTTTTGTTGTCGATATAAGCTTGATTTTTAACTTTAAGATCCATAAAACCTTGTAGATATTCATAATATCTCTGTTTTACTTCGGTTTCTAAAAGAATATCATACTCTTTGGTAAGAAAGCTTGCAGAATTATATTCTTCTCTAGCTTGCTTTACTAAAGAAGGCGTACGAAAAAATAATCCTAAATTTAGATAGACCCCAAATTGGAAACCGTTGATAGAATATGGATTTGAAGCATCTACAATAGCGGCATTATCTGGCCTGTAAAAGTATGATACATTAAGCGACTCGAAATATCCTGCTTTGGCTGCTCCAATTTTTGCTCTTGCACTTAGTTCACTTGCTTTGTACATTTTCCTTTTAGGATAATATTCCTTAGCCAAATCAACATATTTCTGCAACAAAGGCGTATTTATCTGACTCATGATATCGTCTTGCGCATTTGCTTGCACACAAAAAGCTGAAAGAATTAAAATGATTAAAAGCCTTTTGATTATCATAGGGTTATATTATACTTTTTCTTTTTGTAGAAGCACTGGTATGGTCATGAAAATGATTTTTAAATCTAACCAAACCGAAAACTTCCGGTTATAAAAATTGTCTAACTTTTTACGCTCACGATCAGACATGTCGCTTTTTCCCCTTTTAATGATCTGCCATAAACCAGTAATTCCAGCTGGGCCTAAAAATCTCATGGACCATTCGTTGGTAGTTAATTGTTCGGCCTCGTACAAAGGTAAAGGTCTGTTTCCAACAATCGACATATCTCCCTTAATAACGTTGAAAAGTTGTGGAAGTTCATCAATGCTTGAATTTCTTAGGAAGTTACCCAATTTTGTTACTCGAGGATCGTTCTTCATTTTAAAAAATGCAGACTCTCCATATTGGTTTGCCGTAGTAGCTTTAAGTGTCTCCACCTCTTTATCTGCGTTCACACGCATTGACCTAAACTTATAAAAATCGAATATTTTGTAACCTGTACCTACCCTTTTACTGGTATAGAAAACCGGCCCCTTCGAATCAAGTTTAATAAGGATGGCGATAATTATTAACATTGGCCCTAAGAAAATCAGAGCAGTAATTGCAACAACTAAATCTAACAGGCGCTTTGAAAATGGCGTTTTATATTGTTGTAATGGTTCTTCAGGTAAATTTTTTAGTTGCTCATTTAGAATTTTATAAGCAGATAAAAACTGTAAACGCAATCTTACGTCAACAAATGAGATTTCTGGAGAGTAGCAATCAGCAACTCTAGCTGCAAATGCCGCAGCTGTAGTCGATGGATCTTTTTCTGTTAGCAAAAAGATAACTACCAAATTTCTGCTCAGCCAATTTTTCTTTAACGTTTCTACCAAACCAAGTGCTTCATTTACATTTCCAGGCTGCACTTCTACCAAAATACTTATATCAAGTTCGTAAACCGTTAATTTACTTACAATCTCATATAAATGAATAAAACCATTTGCCTTTTTTACAGCACCTGCTCCCTTAAAAGCTGATACGATATCATTATCATATACGTCGGCACAATAAATGATATTAACGCTAGACTGAGGTTTTCCGAATGACGAACTTTCTTGTACTTCCATTTTACTAGCTTAACAGTTTCTGAATGGTCTCTTTTAATTTCGTAGGATTAAACGGCTTAGGCATTAGCAAATCGAAATTGTACGGAAGTTTTTGCACTAAATCTTCTAAAGAATAAGCTGCCGAAAGTAATATGATAGGAATATCTCGATAATAGCCGCTAGTTTTCAAACTTCGAACGAAGTCTAAACCGTCAACATAGGGCATTTCCAAATCGGAGATAATTAAATCTGGCATATGACCCTCGTCCATCCAACTGATGGCTTCCAACCCATTGTTATGAATAACTAGGTTGTAGTCTTTTTTTAAGATAAACTCTAAAAGTTTGAGAACGGTAATCTCGTCATCAACCAACAAAATCAGCTTTTTATTTAGACTAGAAGACGGCATATTAAAGTAAAAATTTTTCTATCACTATTTAGAATGAACTAAGCTATTAATAAAATATCAATTTTTACTCCTTTTTTGGATAATTAGCAGGAGTATTAGATCAATTCTATCTGTCTTTTTATGCTTTCTTCTAAAGAGATCAAAGTTTCTGTTCGCTGAATTCCTTTAACTGCCTGTATCTCTTCATTTAACACATGGCGTAAATGATCTGTGTCTCTGCAGGTGATTTTTGCGAACATACTATAGGCTCCAGTGGTGTAATGTAGCTCTACTACTTCTTTAATTTTACTTAGTTGGTCAACCGCATCCTTATACAGCGAACCTTTTTCTAAATAGATCCCTAGAAATGCAGTAATATCATATCCAGCTTTTCTTGGATCTATAATTAAATGCGAGCCTCGAATAATACCCATATCTGCAAGTTTCTTCATTCTTACGTGCACCGTACCTCCAGAAACAATCAATTCTTTGGCAATTTCTGTATAAGGCTTAGTCGCATCATGCATCAATTGAGTAAGTATTTGAATATCTAGGTTATCAATTTCTAAATTTTGAGTTTCCTTTTTTAGCATAAATTACATTTTTGTTAAGTATTTATAAATATAAATGAAAATATAATAAAAATAAAATAAAATCATTAAAAAATTTGCAACAAACTATTTAATTGTTCTATATTTGTTTCAAGCAAATGCAAATAGGTTCGTTCTTTA
>Ga0256911_1000642_pt1 | contig 10687 bp, 9 predicted proteins | sample MC6MC0764MT_FD_190197 | JGI IMG/M metagenome (GOLD analysis project Ga0256911, IMG submission 190197) | Metatranscriptome of enriched soil aggregate microbial communities from Iowa State University, Ames, United States - MC6-MC0764-MT... | ecosystem: Environmental > Terrestrial > Soil >...
AAGCTGCCCCGAGCAGCAGGGCTGACCATAACTAGACATGGCGGAGGGGTAGTATGAAGCTGGGAAGAAAGTTCCTCTTGATCACAACCTTGATTGTCAGCGTGGCGATGACCGCGTGCGGCAACGGCAACACGGCGAAGGAATCCGAGAAGGCGTCTCCAAGCGCATCTCCATCGGCTTCAGCGAGCGCGACAAACTCAAGCGGCGTTGAAGGCGGCGAAGTAATCGAAGTATCGACGGTAGCCCAAAGCGATCCTTACCTGAAGTTCGACGAAGGCGAGAGCTGGGAAAAGAACTCCGTGTACGACGCTTACGAGAAAGACATCGGCGTCAAAATCACGAACAAATGGATCGCCGACATCACCCAATTCAAAGAAAAAGTAAAAATTACGATTGCCTCCGACGATCTGCCAGATTTCCTGCTGGTGAACGCGACTCAGCTCAAAGAGCTGACCGAAGCCGACATGATTATGGATTTGACGGAAGTGTACGATCAATATGCGACGGAAGAAACGAAAAAGTTTCTGACGATGGACGGCGGCCTGCAGATGAAGACAGCCTCGTTCGACGGCAAGTTGATGGGTATTCCAAGCTCGTACAACCCGTACCAGTACCAATACTTGTACGTCCGCACGGACTGGCTGAAGGAGCTGAACCTGCCCGAGCCTAAGACGATGGCCGATGTGGTGGCGATCTCCGAAGCGTTCAAAGCGAAAAACCCGGGCGGCAAAAGCTCGACCTACGGGCTTGCGGTCAGCAAAAACCCGTTCAGCATCGAGACTGGGGTAACCGGATTGCGCGCCTTCCTCAACGGCTATCATGCGTATGAGAACATCTGGATCGACGACGGAAACGGCGGACTGGTCAACAGCGATATTCAGCCGGAAGTCAAGCAAGCGCTCGCTGCGCTGCAGGATATGTTCAAGAAAGGCTTGATCGATCCGGAATTCGCCGTCAAGGACACGGAGAAAGCAGCCGAGCTGCTCTACGACGATGGCATCGGCATGGTGTTCGGCGCAACCTGGACTCCGGCTCAGCTCGTTAAGGGCGCGGTCAAAGACGGCAAAATCGTGCAAGAATGGGGCGTCTTCCCGATTCCTTCGGTGGACGGCAACCCGGCTCGTCCGCAGATCGGTATCGGCGTAGACGAATACTACGTGATTTCCAAGAAAGCGAAGCATCCGGAAGGCGTCATCAAGCTGTTGAACCAATGGATCGTGATCGACAACCATCCAACACCGGAGCAAAAAGTGTATACGTTAGGCAAGGACATGGTCGAGAAAGGCAGCAACTATTGGCTGCTCAATCCGCTTCGCGTCGGCAAACAGCTCGACAACAACGGAGAAATTCTTCCTAAAGCCATCGAAACCAAGGACGCGAGCATCCTGCAAACGCAAGACCAGAAAAATCGTTACGAGGGTGCGATGAAATTTGTCAACGGCGATACGAGCATGTGGTGGGAATACTTGATTTCCGGTCCGAAGGGCGCCCTGTCCCTCAACCCGGAAATCCAGAATAACAAACAATACATGCAAAACAAATTCTACGGCACTCCGACGCCTACGATGGCCGACAGACAGGAAATTCTGGTCAAGAAGCGCGACGAAGTGTACTTCAAGATCATCATGAATCAAGTGTCCGTCGACGAATTCGACAAGTTTGTGGAAGAGTGGAAAAAGCTCGGCGGAGACGAGATTACGAAAGAAGTTAACGAATGGTACGCCGCTAATAAATAACCCCGGACGCGCGCGGAAGAGCGTCCCGAAAGTAAAGCCGATCTAGATTATCGTTAGGAAAAAGTGCGCATGTGTCTCCTGGAGAAGGCCTCATACGGTCCTGAAATAACCTTGCAACGGGTTTACCATTCCGGATTTCAGGAGCGTATAGACTCAGATGGAGATACATGCGCGTTTACTATTCAGATATCGAGATCTTTCAACCGCGTTCGGAACAGACCTTCCCGTTGACGGCCCGGCTCCAGCTTAACATCGAGGTGAATGGCATGAATGGACTAACAAGGATATGGAAGAGGGAATGGCCGCTGCATTTTATGCTGATTCCGGGCCTTTTTCTGGTGCTGCTGTTCAGCTACGTCCCGATGGCGGGCATCATCATGGCTTTTCAGAAATACGTGCCTAACAAAGGCTTGTTCGGTTCCCCTTTCATCGGCATGAAAAACTTCCAACTGCTGATCGATTACCCGGATATCGGGCGCATTTTCTTCAATACGATGTTTATTGCAGTCATGAAAATAGCGGCCGGACTGTTCGTGCCGATTACGATAGCGATTCTTCTTAACGAGCTGCGCCGGGAATGGATCAAACGGACGTTCCAGACGCTCGTCTACTTGCCTCATTTTATGTCTTGGGTTTTGCTGAGCGGAATACTCGTCGACATCCTGTCCCCCTCCTCCGGCATTTTCAATCAAGTGCTCGGATGGTTCGGAGTCAAACCGATCTTCTTCTTGGGAAGCAACGACTGGTTCCCGTACGTCATGGTTGCATCGGATGTATGGAAGGAGTTCGGCTTCGGCACGATCGTTTACTTAGCCGCGTTAACCAGCATTAACCCTTCTCTATACGAAGCGGCCGCCATGGACGGCGCCGGGCGGATCAAGCAGACGTTCTACGTCACGCTCCCCGGCATGATGCCGATTATCGTGCTGATGCTGACGCTCAACATCGGCAACGTGCTTAACGCCGGCTTTGAACAAATTTTTAACCTGTACAGCCCTCCCGTCTACGAAAGCGCGGACATCATCGACACCTTCGTCTATCGTATGGGCGTGCAGCAAGCGCAGTTCGGCTTTGCTACAGCCGTAGGCCTGCTGAAATCGATCGTCTCGTTTCTGTTCGTGTCGCTGTCCTACGTCCTAGCCTACCGACTGGCGAATTACCGTATTTTCTAATGATCCGCCCGCCGTTCAGAAGGGAGACTTACCATGATTACTGATCGATCGCTCGGCAGAAAAATTTTTATTGCAGGAAACTTCACGTTCCTGTTTCTGATCTCCTTCCTCTGCCTGATGCCTATTATGCATATTCTGGCCATTTCGTTCAGCTCCGGAGCCGCGGCGGCGGCTGGCAAAGTGTCCCTGTGGCCGGTCGACTTCACGACCGCCGCTTACGACAACGTGTTCGGCAAGCCCGAATACCTCCGCGCCTTCTGGGTATCGATCCAGCGCGTGCTGCTCGGAACTGCCCTAAGCATGGCGCTTATGATCGTCACCGCTTATCCGCTGTCCAAGGACCCCCGCCAGTTCCGGCTCAGAACGTTTTACGCATGGGTGTTCGTGTTTACCATTTTGTTCAGCGGCGGATTGATTCCGACCTATTTGACCGTCAAAAATCTCGGAATGATCGACACGATGTGGGCGCTCGTGCTTCCAACCGCGATCCCGGTGTTCAACGTCATCTTGCTGCTGAACTTCTACCGCAACCTGCCCAAGGAGCTGGAGGAATCGTCGCGCATCGACGGTGCCGGCCATTTTAAGACGCTGTGGAAAATTTACGTCCCCCTCTCCCTGCCGGCTCTGGCCACAACGGGACTGTTCACGGTCGTCGGACATTGGAACAGCTGGTTTGACGGCATGCTATACATGAACCATACCGAGAATTACCCGCTGCAGACGTTCCTTCAGACGGTCATCATCAAGATGGATTTCCGCTTTATCAAGGCGGAACAAGCCGAGTTGATGGTCAAGCTGTCCGACCGCACAAGCCGAGCGGCGCAAATCTTCGTGGCGGCGTTCCCCATTCTGATCGTTTATCCTTTCCTTCAGCGCTTTTTCATTAAAGGCATTGTCATGGGAAGCGTAAAAGAATAAGATCGGAGTGACTCACAACTTGGCGACAGCAAACCCGGGAGCTCGAGCGATGAAAACCTTATTCTCTATGCATGAATCGTCCATATTCAAGAAAATTATGGCTGCCTTCCTGGCAGCCCTTTTGCCTATGCTGGCGATTACCTGGATGATCAACGAACGGGGATCGGCCAACATCCGCAGCGAAATTTCCGGGTCGGTGCTGAATACGACCCGCTTCTATATGGATTCCCTGGACCAAGAAGCCGATCGGATCAGCCGCTATCTGCCCAACTACGTAATGGATCAGGATTTGATGGAGGTTGCGACGACAGGGAAAGAGATGAGCTCTTACGAGCGTTCAAGCAAAATTCTGGACATCCAGAGCAGGCTTGAGCTGATGAAGAACTCCAGCCCGTACATTCGGGAGGCCAAGGCCTACATCCCGCTCATTAACCGCACCGTGCTAAGCAATAACTTCGAAACCCATCTGGATGAACAGGAGTACGCCTCGATGCAGACTAGCGCCAAGTCTTATGACGAAGCGTTTATCTACTGGAACAATCGCTTTTTTATCACGATGCAGTATCCCGTCAACACGTCGCGAAGCCCGCTGTATGTCCTCGGAGTCGAGCTGTCCGCTCCCAAGATCAGAGACACGCTGGCGCAAATCGGCGGCAACCGCGGAGGACATAGCGTCCTGCTGAACCTGAATCGCGGTTGGCATATCGACACCGGCATGGACGACGAGCTGCTGGGTCAGGTCGCAGCCTTCGTGTCGGCTCAGCAGGAAACGCTTTCCAAAGAAGGCTATGACACGATCGTTCATCAGGGCAAGCGGCTGCTCGCCGTCTACAAATATTCCGCCCTATGGAACGCCTATTCGGTCACCTGTATTCCGGAGGAGATGATTCTTGGCTCTTTGCAGATGTACCGGACATTGTTCTGGTGGGCTTGCGCGCTTGCAGCCGCCATTGTGCTGTTCTTTACTTATTTCCTGCTGCGCCTGATTTATCGGCCGCTGATGAAGCTGGTTCACTCTTTCCGCCGCGTGCAACAGAATCGACTTGAGCCCATTCAAATCAATCGCGGAGCCGACGAATTCGGTTATTTGTACCAAGCTTTTAACGACACGATAAGCTCGCTGAAAAAGCTAATCGAGGAAAACTACGAGCAGCAAATCCGCAACCAGCGCTCCGAGCTGAAGCGGCTGCAGTCGCAGATTAATCCTCATTTTCTGTACAACTGCTTCTTCGTGCTGTGCCGGCTGATCAAGTCCGACAAGCATAAGGAGAAGGCGTATCAGTTTTGCCTGTATATCGGACAATACTTCCAGTTCATCACGCGCAACGACGAAGACGAGATCCCGCTGACGCAGGAGATGGAGCATTCCCGGACTTACGTCAAAATGCAGACGATCTGCTACGGGGACCGTATCGAGGTTGGGTTCGACGGCGACGTCCCCCCTATCTCGGTGCCGAGACTGATTTTGCAGCCAATTATCGAGAATGCTTACAAGCATGCGCTCGGCAATATGCTCCATCCGGGAGAGCTGTGGGTGCATACCGAGCTAAGGGGAGACGAATTTACGATTTATGTAGAGGACAACGGGCAAAGTATCAAGGACGAGGAAATCGAGCTGCTGCGCAGCAAGCTGCGGCATTCCACAAGCCGGATCGAGGAGACGACCGGCCTGCTGAACGTCCATCGCCGAATTCAATTAAGATACGGAGAAGAGTACGGCCTGTCCGTAGCGCGCTCGGAGCTTGGCGGGCTGCGGGTCGGAATCAAACTATGCGTGAGCCAGAGGGGGAACGAGCATGTACAGACTGCTGATCGTTGACGATCTTCCGCTTATTGTGGACGGCCTAGTGGAGCTGTTCGAGCTGAACGAGCATCTGGCGCTCGAGACGGTGACCGCCTATTCGGGAGAAGAAGCGCTGGAGGTGCTCTCCAGCCAGCGCATCGATATCGTACTGTCCGACATTAAAATGCCGGGCATCGAAGGCATTGAGCTGCTGCGGGAGATCAAGTCCCAGTGGCCGGCCTGCAAAGTGATTTTCCTAACCGGCTATAACGACTTCGAATACGCCAAGAGCGCGCTGACGTATGGCGGCTTCGATTATATTCTGAAGGTCGAGAGCGACGACAAAATCGTGCAGGCGGTACAGCGGGCTGTCGCCAAAATCGAAGAGGAACAGGATCAGGCAAACATGATCGTCCGGGCGCAGTCCAAGATGAGGCAGGCGCTGCCTTCTCTTCAGAAGGAGTACATGTGGGGATTGTTTCTGGGCAAGCATGCCACGGAAAGCCAGCTCGATCGAATGTTTCGGGAGCTGGACATCCCGCTTGACGCTTCCTTGCCCGCCTACCTTCTTATCGGAAGGCTGGATGCGTGGAAAGAAACGTTTACGGCCCCGGACAAAGCGCTGCTCTGCTACGCCATGCAGAACATCGGGGATGAGATGCTGTCGGCGCAGGTCAGATGCTTCTCCGTCGTCTTCGAGCTGTCCAAGGTCGTCTGGCTGATCCAGCCGAAAGCCTCAAGCGGGCCCGTTGAGCTCTCTTGCGATCCGGGCAGCGCGGAATGGCTTAAAGCCCACCGTTATGTGAGCGGCATTCTGGAATCGGTGCAGGCCAACTGCCGGAAGCTGCTCGGACTGTCGGTCTCCTTCCTGCTGGCGAGCGAGACGACGGACTGGTCGTCACTGTCGGATCATTTTCACACGAATAAATACGCTTTGAGTCTCGGTCACGGCTTGTTTAACGAAGTTATTCTTACCGATAAGGATGTGCCGCGGAGCCCGTCCGCCGAGTCCGCCGGAGTGCCGCGCGACAGCTTCTACCACGCCCGGGTTCAACTGCTGATGAGCTGTCTGGAGAACAACCATCGCGAGCAATTCGATCAGCTCTTCATCGAGCTTACGGAAGTGTGGAACGATCAGACGGCGCCGCAAGAGCGGAAAATCGAACTGTACCACTCCCTCTCGGCGGTTTTCCTGTTCTTCATTCACCAGAATCGGGATGTCGGCGAATACGTCAATACGCTGCTTGATCTCGACAAGCTGTTCCGATACGACGAGTCGATCTCCTGGTCGGAGCTCGTTCAGTACTATCGGCAGATGGCCGATTGCTTCTTCGAATGGAACGCCCAACGCTGCACGGAGCTGCCGGCCGAAGTCGTGAACAAGGTACACAGCTTTATCGAAGAGAATATTGCCACCGATATCTCCTTAACGGCGCTGGCGGATTACGTAAGCCTGAACCCCTCCTATCTGTCCAGACTTTATAAGCAAATTACGGGAGTCGGGCTGTCGAAATACGTGAACGATTACCGGAATCTGAAGGCGAAGGAAATGCTGCTGAACACGGCGATGAAGGTAAACGAGGTGGCTGCGGCGCTCGGCTACAATTCGGCGCTGGCATTTATCCGCTTCTTCAAGAAGCAGAACGATATGACGCCGCAGGATTTTCGTTCCATGCGTTCCCAACCGACCGAGCAAGGTCAATAAATGTATATGGAATGTAAGCAACGATCTCTTTTGCCTCCCGTGCGTCCCCCTTACAATTGGAGTACGTAAAGCGTACGAGGAGGATGGGTATGAGACAATTGACGGCGGTACTGCTCGGCGCAGGGAGTAGAGGAAGGTATATTTACGGACCGTATGCGGAAAAATTTCCGAACGAGTTAAAATTCGTGGCCGTAGCCGAGCCGGACGAGGAACGCAGAACGAAGTTTGCGGGTATTCACGGCATCGCCCCGGACCGGGTGTACGACTCTTGGGAGAAGGCGTTCGAGCAAGGCCGCATAGCCGATATAATGATCATTTGCACCTTGGACAGAATGCACTACGTGCCTGCGATGACGGCGATGGAGCTGGGCTATCACGTTCTGCTGGAGAAGCCGATGTCGCCTTCGCTGGAGGAATGCATTCGGCTGGAGCGCGCCTCGCATAAGTATAGGCGGCTACTCGCCGTGACGCACGTGCTGCGTTATTCTCCGTTCTGGTCGGGCATCAAGAAATGCATCGCGGACGGAGAGCTCGGCACCATCGGCACGATTCAGCTCACCGAAAATGTCGGCTATCCGCATATGACTCACAGCTACGTGCGCGGCAATTGGCGCAACTCCGCGGAGACGAGCCCGATGATTCTGGCCAAGTCCTGCCACGATCTGGACATTATCTCCTGGCTAATGGATCAGCCCTGCACCGGCGTCAGCTCGTTCGGCTCGCTGCTGCACTTCCGCGAGGAGAACGCTCCGGCAGGCTCGACCGCGCGCTGCATCGACGGCTGCGAGGTAGAACGAGAGTGCGCCTTCTCCGCGTTGAAAATGTACATCCAGCCGCCGCATCATCCGTGGGCGCGCTATATGACGAACGATCTGTCGCAGGAAGGCATCCTGACCGCGCTGCGGGAAGGACCGTTCGGCCGGTGCGTGTATCGCTGCGACAACAACGTCGTCGACCATCAGGTCGTCAACCTGGTCTTCGAGAATGGAGCGAACGCCTCGTTCATTATGTCCGGCTTGACGCAAAGCGGTACGCGCCGGGTTCAGATTATGGGCACGCAGGGCGAGATTATCGGCGACATGGACAAGGGTGCTTTTACGTTGTACAGATATGTGACCGGCGAGCAGGTCGAGATTCGGTGCAATGTGGAAGGCGACGGACACGGCGGCGGCGACGAGCGCATGGTCGCTTCGTTCCTGCGCGGCGTACGCGGCTTCGACAGCAATCCGTCGCAGGGCCTGACATCGGCGACCGCCTCCCTGCAAAGCCATCTGATGGCCTTCGCCTCCGAGCATTCGCGACTGAACGACGGAATGGCGGTCAAGCTGGCGGATCTGTATCGGACGGAAGTCGTGCTGGCTTAATACGGAAGGAAGAGAGCCGATCTATCGCCAAAGCTGCGGATCGGCTCTTTCTAGAGTTCATTTTGGAAGTTTCATCTGCCGATCGATACCTTAGAGTTGAATAACTCCGACTAAAGTAAGAATCGCAGCGACGATGCCCAATATAAAAAAGATACCGAAATACCATTTGATAAACCTCGTACTGAACCCCGACGTAGCTGTGAAGGCCGTTCCGAAAATAATCGCCCCAAGAATCATGACACTGAGGAACACGATAAAAGCATTGAACATGTTGCCCACCTAAGCCTCTCTCGAATAAATACACTCCGCGACGTACCGCGATTAGTTGCTAAGTTGCTGCATAAACAACATAAAGCAACTTCTTGATTTTCTCTATACCTCGTAAGGGGTATTTTCATGTCGTATTTGGAATGTTGCTCCATTCCGGCTTGCATTCTATAGGCTTATAATAGAGGCGTTAGAGAATAAGATATTAGGAGGATACCCGATGGATATCAAGGGAAAAATCGAAGAGATCGTAGAGCGCGTCAAAGCCGACAAGGATTTCTCTTCCAAGTTCATGAGCGATCCCGTAAAAGCCGTTGAATCTGTGATCGGAATCGACCTTCCGGACGCCCAGATCAATGCGCTCATCGACGGCGTTAAAGCGAAGCTGACCGCCGATAAGGCCGGCGACATGCTCGGTTCTATTAAGAAGTTGTTCTAATGTGTGTAAATCGAGGAGGCTCATGCGCAATTGCATGAGCCTCGCGTTTGCCAACGTAAAAAAACCTAGCGGATCAAACTCATCAGGGTGTTAACACAATCCTTTGCACAATCGGGCATAGTTTTGATGAACGCGGTTTGGTTCGTTAGTAAGTAATAACATTTTCGAATACGTCTTTAACGTTGATAATGAAATCATCATAAAGCGACACTTTGAGATTGAGGGCAACTTCTGATTTTTCTTCTTCAGTCATCTCCTCCCAATCTCCATCGGGAATAACGGTATAAACATCATCTAATTCATATTTGCCGTCTTTCAATAGATAAACTTCAACAGACTTTTCATCCGGGCTGATAATCCAGTACTCTTGTACGCCATGCTGTTCGTATAGTGTCTTTTTGTCGCCTCTATCCCTACGTGCTGTAGACGGTGAGAGAACTTCAACGATTAGATCAGGCGCTCCGTATACTCCATCTCGTTTGATGATATCTCGGTTACAGATAATCATGCTATCCGGTACGACCCTATTTTGTTCATCCAGATGAACATCCACGCCGTCAGAAAGATTGATGCACCTTTTCCCTTTCAAATAAACGCCAAATAATATAGACAAGTTTACGATGATCTTATTATGGTTAACGACTGGACGCGGTGATATCATAATGGTTACACCATTAATCATTTCAGAACGCCGTTTAAAAAGCCGATCGTCCATTGCCATCCAAATCGCCTCCCTTTTGTAGAAATTCAATACCCACGGTATTATTCCCAGTCTATGGCTTCATAGTCCGTTACTTCTCTCAATTTATCTTATGCTATTTCGGTCGATCAGTAACGCCGGTGGCATTGGGGCACTATCATCTTCCTCTAAGCGAAGACGTTCCATTGTAGATTTCAATCCACGTATCCGCGCGGGATGCGACCAAGCAACACAAGATGATCCACTTCTACCGTGTATTTTAATCCACGCATCCGCGTGGGATGCGACGATGACGAGCGTCGCGCCCGGATTGCCCTGATCATTTCAATCCACGCATCCGCATGGGATGCGACGTATTACGACGGTGAGATAATCAACCAGGACATAATTTCAATCCACGCATCCACGTGGGATGCAACCCTGGGCATGGGACATATCGATAAATGTGATAGATTTCAATCCACGCATCCGCGTGGGATGCGACTCATTGCTGTAAGGAGTGATGCGTAGATGGGCATATTTCAATCCACGCATCCGCGTGGGATGCGACTTCCTCCTTGTAGTTGTATCGATCTGTGGGAAAATTTCAATCCACGCATCCGC
>Ga0256911_1000647_pt1 | contig 10649 bp, 8 predicted proteins | sample MC6MC0764MT_FD_190197 | JGI IMG/M metagenome (GOLD analysis project Ga0256911, IMG submission 190197) | Metatranscriptome of enriched soil aggregate microbial communities from Iowa State University, Ames, United States - MC6-MC0764-MT... | ecosystem: Environmental > Terrestrial > Soil >...
CAGCTTCCGGATGCCGTTCATTCCGTCATCGACTTCGTGCCCTGGCTCGACACTGTGACCACGCCGGATGGTGCCGCCGCCTCCGTACACGTCGACAGTCCCAGCCGCGCCGGACTCAGACTCGCCTTCTTCGGACTCGGTCTCAGCGCTCTGCAGTTGAGCGCTCTCGCCGTCGCCGCCGAAGTCGCCATGCCCGCCGTCGCCGCCCGCATCCTCATCGACGAGGTGGCCGACGTGAATGACGCGGCCGTCGCGTCGGCGCTGCTTCGCGACTTCCTGGAGCACCGGGACGGACGGGACGCCGAACTCGAGCAGCGGATGTTCGACCGCGGCTGGCGCACCAATGGGCATCACCTCGGCTTCAGGATCGTCGGTCGCACGCGCGTGGACACATTCCAGCTGCTTCGCTTTGTCACCCGCGAGCTCGCCTCGCTTCCCATGGACTCTCACGCCGTGACGACCGGTAGCGGACTCATCGGGTGGCTCAGCTTCACCGCGCCCCAATCGCCCGGCGAGATCGAAGCCCACGTCACCGCCCTTCGATCCGTGCACACCGCCACCCGGCGAGCCTTCAACGTCGCCACCGGGATCGGATCGCCCGAGAGCGGATCGGCCGGACTCGTCACCACCATCGCCGGCGCGCGAGATGCCGCACGCATCGCCGTCGATCGGTCCGGAACAGGCTGGTTCGTGCGCATCGACGCACTCGGGCTCGAGCAGCTGCTGCTCTCCTGGACCGAAAGCGACACGTTCGTACCCGCCGCAGAGTCCCTCCTCGCGCCGCTCGTGAGCGCAGCACCCGAGCTGCTGCCCACGCTGACCGCCTATCTGGACCACGAATCCGGAATCGCAGCCACCGCAGACGCTCTCGGACTGCACCGCAACACCGTCTCAGCCCGCATCATCCGAACACAGGAGCTGCTCGGACTCGACCTCAGCGACCCCGAAGTGCGTCTGGCCGTGCACCTCGCCTGTCGCGCGGTGCGCGCATGAGACGGGCGCGCATCCCGAGGCCGCATCAGGCAGTCGTCAGCTACACGAACCGGAGATGAGCATCGAACGATGAGAGCCACCACATGAGAGCAATGGTCTACGAGAGTTTCGGCGGGCCGGTCGACGTACGGGATGTCCCCGATCCCGAAGCACCCGACGGCGGCGTCGTCATCCGTGTCGGCGCATCCGGACTCTGCCGGAGCGACTGGCACGCCTGGGCGGGTCACGACGACAGTGTTCACCTCCCGCATGTTCCCGGCCACGAATTCAGTGGAACGATCGAAAGTGTCGGCACCGGCGTGACCTCCTGGCGTGCCGGTCAGCGAGTGACAGCACCCTTCGTCAACGGATGCGGAAAATGCGTCTGGTGCCTCTCCGGCCAGTCCCAGGTGTGCCCGCAGCAGACACAACCGGGCTTCACCCACTGGGGGTCGCACGCCGAACTGGTCACCATCCGGGCAGCGGACCTCAACGTCGTCGCCGTCCCGGACGCACTCAGCGACGATGCGGCGGCCAGCCTCGGCTGCCGCTTCGCGACCGCATACCGAGCCGTGCGCTCACGCGCGAACGTACGACCGGACGAGTGGGTCGCCGTGTTCGGCGCAGGCGGAGTCGGTCTGAGCGCCATCATGATCGCAGCTGCGGTCGGAGCAAGAGTCATCGCCGTCGACCGCAACCCTGCCGCCCTTGATCTCGCACGGAGCGTCGGCGCCGAGCATGTGGTTCTCGCGCAGGGTGAGACGGGCGAGCAGGGCAGCGACTCCGCGAGCGAGCGGATCGTGGATCTCACAGGCGGCGGTGCGCACGTCAGCGTTGACGCCGTCGGCTCCGCAGCGACCAGCAGCGCCGGCGTGAGATCGCTTCGCAGACGAGGCCGCCACGTGCAGATCGGGCTGCTCGCATCCGGAGACATGCCCGTCCTCCCCCTCGACCGCATCCTCGCGTGGGAACTCGACGTGCTCGGAAGCCATGGGATGTCCGCCGCCGACTATCCGGCGATGCTCGACCTCGTCGCACGGGGAGATCTGCGACCGCAAGACCTGCTCGGCGGGTCGGTCGACCTCGAGACCGGCGCGCATCTCCTCCCCCGGCTCGATCAGGCCGATCCCGTCGGGATCACGGTCGTGCATCCGTAACCCACCCGGATCCCACGCTCCCGAGCTCGCGACCGAAGGGGCCAGAATGGTGTGGTGCGAATCAGCGAGATACCCGTCCCCGAGACCGCCGCGACGCGAGCCGCCCTCGACTTCGCCGCGACCTACTATTCGGAGTCGCTGCTCAACCACTGCATGCGGGCATGGCTGTGGTCGGTCGGGTTCGCCGACCTGGAATCGCGGACGTTCGACTCCGAGCTGCTCTACGTTTCCGCGCTGCTCCACGACATCGGGCTCGTCACCGCCTTCGACAATCACACACTCTCGTTCGAGGATGCAGGAGGGCATGTCGCCATCGCACTGACAACCGGAGCAGGGTGGCCGGCAGACCGTCGCACTCGAGTGCACCAGGTCATCGAACGGCACATGTGGCCAGCGGTGGACCCCGAGATGGACGTCGAAGGATACCTGCTCGAAACGGCTACCGCGCTCGACATCTCAGGTGCGCGGCCCGACGCGCTGCCGATCGCATTCCAGGAAGAGGTGCTCGCTGCCTACCCTCGACTCGACCTTGCAGCCGAGTTCGGCTCCTGCGTCACAGATCAGGGTCGGCGGAAGCCCACCAGCTCATCTGCGCGCATCGTCGACGGCGGAGTGATTCGGAAACTCGCCGAAAACCCCCTTGAGCAACGAGGTCGCTGACTCTCGGACATCCGTCGGCGGCTTGAGCTTTCCTCCACAGACCCTCTTTCTCACACACCTCTCCACCGGTACCGAGATCCTTCGCGTGCCGACGTTCAGCAATGGTTGTGTTGGCCCATGGACACGAGAGCAGAGCCCGCCTGGCGCGAGGCCCTTGCGGCGCTTCCCAGCGGCGACGCGTCTGCGTCCGAGCTGCTGGAGCTGGTCAGCATGCTCGGGCACATGCAGGCCGCGATCGACGCAGTCAAAGTCCGGGCCGCCGGCAAACTGGTGCGGCGGTGGAACGCGCTCGACGATGAGCCCGACGGAGGCGCCCTGCGCGACGGTCACCGAAACCCTGAAGCAATGCTGTCCGAACGATGGCGCATCACCTACGCCGCCGCCAAACAATTGTGCGATGTCGCGGACGCGGTCGTTGCCAGAATCGGAAGCGCCGGTGACACCCTGCCCGCGTTCCTTCCCGAGCTCGCCGCCTCCCTCGACCCTGAAAACCGCTCCGTCGGACACGTCAGCATCGATCAAGCGGGCGTCATCGTGCGGGAACTCGAAAAGGCAGCCGTCGCCTGCACACCCCAAAACCTACTGCACGGCGAGCGGCTACTCGTCAAGCACGCACCCAACCTGACCGTCGCCGAAGTACGAACACTCGCCGGTCAGGTACGCGATCGGCTGGACGAGCACGGAATCCTCCCCCGCGAAAACCTGCAAACCCTGCGACGGTCACTCAAGATCACCACGACGACTGCCGGAATGACCCACATCGACTGGTTTCTGCAGCCAGAGGCCGCCGGACATGTCGTGACAGCAATCGACGCTCTCGTGGGAACCGAACTGAAGACGGTACGATTCCGCGATCCCGACCAGATCGAAAACACAGCCGGAACCGGCGACGACGAACACCGAAGTCTCGATCAGCTGCGCTCAGACGCCGCCACCGAGATATTCCGCGACTACGCAATGAACGCAGACACCACTCGCGCAGGCGGGCGGTCGCGCCCCAAACCCCCGGTGACAATGATCGTTCGCATCGGAATCGACTCCCTCCGCACCGGTACGGGCTACGGAGAAATCGATGGTGTGCCCACACCGATCAGTGCATCCACCGCCCGACGCCTCGCTGCAGACGCCAACATCATCCCAGCCGTGCTCGCCGGAGACAGCGAAATCCTCGACCTCGGCCGCTCTCAACGCCTCTTCAGCACGAAACAAAAACTGGCTCTAGCCGAAAGAGACGGAGGCTGCGCATGGGCCGGATGCAGTCATCCGCCCGCGTACACGGAAGCCCACCACATCCGGTGGTGGGACCGGCACAACGGACCCACCGACCTCGACAACGGCATACTGCTCTGCTCGCACCATCACCATCGCATCCACAACAACGGATGGCAGATCGAAGTACGCGAACACGTACCCTGGTTCATCCCACCCGCACACGTCGATCATCTGCGTCGGCCACGACGCGGAGGACGCATCCGACTGCCCACTGCGACTGAGACCGGCTGACCCCTCGGCCGCGACAGTCGAAACCACGCAGAATCAGCTACGGCCGAGCCCAACGGCAGGCAGCAGCACGCCGTCGATCAGGGAGATCAGAAAAGCGCGATCGACCGGCTTCCGCAGCACGAGCACGCGGTACGACACCATCGACGGTGTAATGAGGGCCAACGTGTCCACATCGCAGTCGGGAGGGATCTCGCCGCGTTCGATAGCCCTTCGCATGAAGAGTCGATTCGCAGACGCTCGAGGTTCGACGATCGCCTCATTCACGGCTGCGGACAGTCCAGGATCCGTGGCCAACATCGACATGACGCCAGCCATCACGCGCAACTTGCGTTCGCCGTCCTCGATGCGGTGCGGCTTAACCATCGCGACCAGATCGCCACGAAGGGTGCCGGTGTCCGGCAAGGTTGCCGGGTCGACGTCTGCGCTCTTCATGCACGCGACAGCATCGATAACGAGCTCGGCCTTGGAGGACCAGCGTCGATACACGGTTGCCTTGCCCGCCTTGGCGCGTGCGGCGACCATGTCGATGGTCATACCGTCGTAGCCGGTCTCGGCGAGCACATCGATCGCAGCCTGCAGAATTTCTCCGTCACGAGTGTGGTCGCGTTTCCGTCCCAGCCTGGGCGGGTCTGCGTTCGCCAGGGCTGCGGTTTCGAGCTGCGTCATTGCGGCTTCCTCCGAGTGTTGCGTGTCATTGAAACTATTCTAAGGTGAATTCTGGAACTTTTGAGATCCGAAACTGTTGAGTTTCGTATATGCTGACGTCCATGTCACAGACTTCCTCGACAATTGCGGGTGCAGCCAGCACCCTTGGAGTTCCCCCGGCGAGCTCACGCCGCTGGTGGACTCTCGTCACAGTGGCCCTTGCTCAACTCATGGTGGTGCTCGACTCCACCGTCGTGAACATCGCCCTCCCGTCTGCGCAAGCCGATCTCGGGTTCTCGAACGGTGACCGCCAGTGGATTGTCACCGCCTATTCGCTCGCTTTCGGAAGCCTCCTGCTTCTGGGCGGTCGTATCTCAGACCTGATCGGTCGTAAGCGCGCCTTCATCATCGGACTCATCGGGTTCGCCGGTGCCTCTGCCCTCGGTGGCGCCGCGAGCACGTTCGGGTTGCTTGTGGGGGCCCGTGCACTTCAGGGAGTGTTCGGCGCCTTGTTGGCCCCGACGGCCCTTGCGGTGCTCACCACGACGTTTACGATTCCGAAGGAGCGTGCTCGCGCATTCGGAATCTTCGGCGCTATCGCCGGTGCGGGTGGTGCGGTGGGTCTTCTGCTCGGTGGTGTCCTCACCGAGCAGTTCGACTGGAGATGGAACCTCTACATCAATGTCTTGATCGCGATCATCGCGATCGTCGGTGCGGCCCTGTTCGTGACGTCCATCAAGCGCTCCGGGCCTCGACCCAAGCTCGATATCCCGGGCACCGTATTCGTTTCGGGCGCCTTGTTCGCACTTGTCTATGGATTTTCGAACGCCGAGACCGATGGCTGGGATTCGCCACTCACCTGGGGCATGCTCGCTGCTTCGCTGGTTCTCTTGGTCGCGTTCGTGATCTGGCAGCGCCGTGCGACGCATCCGCTGCTCCCCCTGCCGATCGTGCTGAATCGGAATCGTGGTGCGTCGTACAGTTCGATACTGATCGCCGGGGCGGGGATGTTCGGCATCTTCCTCTTTGTGACCTACTACCTGCAGGCCTCGTTGAAGTTCACTCCGATCCAGACCGGACTCGCCTTTCTTCCGATGATCCTCATGCTGATCACCGCAGCACAGCTGTCGACGAACATCTTCGTGCCCCGGTTCGGCCCGAAGGTGATGGTTCCGATCGGGATGACGATCGCCGCAGCCGGCATGCTGTACCTAACCCATCTCGACGTGACGGCGAACTATGCCGTGGACATCCTGCCGGCACTGATGATCCTCGGCCTGGGTATGGGGTCGATCATGCCTGCAGCGATTCAGACGGCCACGCTCGGCGTGGATCGTCAGTTCGCCGGTGTCGCTTCAGCCATGGTGAACACGAGCCAGCAGGTTGGCGGTTCGATCGGAACTGCGCTCCTCAACACTCTCGCAGCGACTGCGGCGACGGACTATCTCGCGTCTCACCTCCCTCCGTCTGCCGAGGTTGCGGCAGCGGCGGCTGTCCACAGCTACGCGACGGCATATTGGTGGGGCGCAGGCTTCTTCGCTTTCGGCGCCGTATTGTCGGCAATTCTGTACCGTCGTCGGGACAAGTCGGCGTCGATCCCGGCTTCGACGCCAGACCAGGTTCCTGCCGACGCTGAGCCCGTCATCGCTCACTGAATCGAGTCGAGCGAGCCGGCCGCACCTTGCATTGGCAGGATGCGGCCGGTTTGCTGTCTACACGGCATTCGGTCGCACGAGATCTTCTGTGGGCGCGGACGCACCGTTGGCGGGGTCGCACCCAGATGTCGAAATCGTCGCCTCCCATTCGACGTAGTGGTACAGGGCAACGCACGTGAACGTTGCCGCCGAGCGAGGGAGGCTGACCATGGAACTCAGCATCAATGTGTTCGTCACACTTGACGGCGTCATGCAAGGCCCGGGTGGTGTCGAGGAAGACACGAGCGACGGGTTCGTTTCGGGCGGCTGGCTTGTGCCTCTGGCCGAGGGGATGGACACCGCGATCGCGGACGCTTGGTTCGCGAACACGGATGCGATCCTTCTGGGTCGCACGACGTTCGAGTTGATGAAGCCGTACTGGACGTCTGTCACGGACCCCGAGAACGAGACTGCGATTGCACTCAACACTTTCCCGAAGTTCGTGGTTTCGAGCACGCTCACTGAGCCGGATTGGGGCGACACCACGGTCATCTCTGGGGATGTGCTCGGACAGGTCCGGGAGATGAGGCAGCGCGCGGGCGGCGAGATACAGGTGCACGGAAGCTGGGAGCTTGTCGGCGCACTTCACAACGCCGGCCTGATCGACATCTATCGCCTTCTGATCTTCCCCGTAGTGGTCGGATCTGGAAAGCGTCTGTTTTCGGAGGGCAGCAGGCCGAGTGCGTTCGATGTGGTCGAACGTCGCGACACATCCGCCGGCGCAACGTATCTGGTACTCCGTCCTCGCGAATTCGACACGGGCTCATTCACGTCGAGGACGGCAAGGAGTCGGTGGCCTAACTAGCACCGACCCCTTGTCGATCTCGTCGTCACCGCCAGAAGATGCTGAGTCCTGACGCTAGCGCTACACCCTGCTGGTGGCCGGCTTGTGCGGCGGCTGGACGAAGCGACAGGTCCATCGCATTCGCGCCGAACATGTGTTCCGCGTCGGCGTCGGGGAAGATCGTCTCGACCTCGCTCCCCTGCTCGCGCAGTTCCTCGATCTGCGTGGCGAGGTGCACTCCCCACTCTTTGGGCATGAGCGATCTGCCGCCGAACGGTGACAGCACCAGGATGCGTCGGTATCCGGTTGCGAGATCAGCGTTCTCGGCGTTGGACCGGTATCCGCCGTCGATGTACTGATGCTCTCCGATTCGGTAGGGAAGTCCGCTCGAACAGCTCGCTGCAACCGCGTCGACGAGGTCGACTCCGCTCGTCCGGTCGAACACGACAGGCTCACCGGTCTGAGCATCCACCGCGGTGATGAGCACCTTCCGCTCCGGCCAGCGCTTCTGCGTGAAGCGTGTTGCGACGGTTGCACGCCATCGAGCGGGCCAGGTTCCGTCTGACTCCGCGTCCCTGTCGAGCGCGGCAGCTCCCATTCGGCGGCGCATTTCGGAGATGTCCGGGGCGGAGGCGATGATCTTGGTCATCCTCTCCAATTGGTCGCTCACCGGCATGCCAACGTTGGTTCGACGGCGGGAGGCCAGGGATCCGGAACCCTGGACAGGCACAGCGGCGAGAATGGTCTCCAGAAGGTCGGCCGGGGACTCACCGGCGATCTGGGCCGCTGCGGTCGACCCAGCGGATGTTCCGACAGTGAGGTCGGCCCGAGTGACGTCGAGTCCGCCATCGAAAAGGCCAGCGATGACGCCGATCAGCCAGGCGTTTCCTGTGGAACCGCCGCCTCCGAGAATCAGTGCCTGCTCACCACGCGACGACATCGTCTCGCGGATAGCAGGAGCAGCAGCATACGCAGCCGATGGATGTGCACCGGCCTCAGCAGCACGAGAGGCCGCCACGGACAAAGGAGTAGTACTTGAGTTTGCAGACATGGGAGTCGCCTTTCACATATTGCGTGTGAGGACGCTCCCGGCGGCGACTAGTTGAGTCGCGCCTTTGTGGACTGAGAGGGAGCGCCCACTGTGGATACTGCGTTCATGGGGTCCCACCTCCTGTCATCGGATCGCTTGTCGTTCGACCGCGAGTACGTTAGCACGCCCGGGTCGCGGCCCGCCATCGCCAGTTCACAGACGCCGACGAACACGGGCGACTTCCACAGATCGCCCAGAGCCCACACTGCGGCCGGAGACGGCGAAAGCTCCCGGGGACTGAAATCCCCGGGAGCTCTCTCATGCATTCACCGCACGTCCACCGGCCGGCCCGGCCAGCGTGGCCAGCCGGCGTCGCCCACGACCTTCGTCAGGCCGCGAGAGTCAACCGTGCGTCCGCGGTCACTGCGAGCGCACCGTCACGCGCATCCACGTGCACGGTTCCTCCGTCGTCGAGCTCACCGGCGACGAGCAGGTCGGCGATCCGGTCGTCGACTTCGCGCTGGATGAGCCGACGCAGCGGACGTGCTCCGTATTCCGCCTCGTAACCGTTCTCGGCGATCCACTCCACAGCCCCATCCGTCACGTCGAGCGTGATGTCGCGGGCTGCGACGCGTGCCGCGGTCGCGGTCAGCAGCAGTCGTACTATTCCCTGCAGCTGTGCCGTGTCGAGCTTGCGGAACAGCACGATCTCGTCGATCCGGTTCAGGAACTCGGGCCGCATGGCCTCACGGAGCTTGCCCATGACGCGGTCACGCAGGTCCTTCTCCGAAGCGAAGCCCGACGCGTCTGCTGAAGCGCCAACCGGCACGAATCCGAGCGCACCACTGCGGGAGGCGAGGAACTCCGACCCGAGGTTGGAGGTCATGATGATGACCGTGTTGCGGAAGTCGACGGTGCGGCCCTGGCCGTCGGTCAGTCGACCGTCGTCCAGTACCTGCAGGAGCAGGTTGAACACGTCCGGGTGGGCCTTCTCGATCTCGTCGAAGAGCACCACGGAGTACGGGTTGCGTCGCACGCGCTCGGTGAGCTGTCCCGCCTCGTCGTAGCCGACGTATCCGGGAGGGGCACCGACCAGGCGGGCGACAGTGTGCCGTTCGCCGAATTCGCTCATGTCGAAGCGGAGCATGGCCTTGTCGTCGCCGAACAGGGAGCCGGCGAGGGACTTGGCCAGTTCGGTCTTGCCGACTCCGGTCGGTCCGAGGAAGAGGAAGCTTCCGACGGGTCGCGTCTGGTCTCCGAGGCCGGTGCGGTTGCGTCGAACCGCCTTCGCGACGGCGACGACCGCGTCATCCTGTCCGATCACACGCTCGTGCAGCTCGGACTCGAGTCTGGCGAGACGTTCGCGATCGGCCTCTCCTACACGGTTCACCGGGATACCGGTTGCACGTGAGATGACGGCTGCGATCTCGGGCTCGTCGACGACCGCATCCTTCTGCGGCCGTGAGCTGAGCGAGTCGAGCGATGCTTGAACGTCCTCGATCTCATCGCGGAGACGTGACGCCTCTTCGTAATGCTCGGCACTCACTGCGGCGTTCTTCGACGCCTCGAGGTCGGCAAGCTGTGCGAGGAGTGCGGATGCGTCGACTCGCTTGCCCAGGGACAGACGCAGTCGAGCGCCGGCCTGGTCGATCAGGTCGATCGCCTTGTCGGGAAGGAACCTGTCGGAGACGTACCGGGCGGAAAGCTCGACGGCCGATCGGATCGCGTCGTCCGTGTACTGCACGCCGTGGTGCTCTTCGTACGCTTCGCGCAGTCCACTGAGGATCAGCACGGCGTCTTCGATGCTCGGCTCGCCGACTGTGACGGGCTGGAACCGGCGCTCGAGCGCAGGGTCCTTCTCGATGCGTCGGTATTCCTTGAGCGTGGTGGCACCGACGAGGTGTAGGTCGCCGCGGGCGAGACGGGGCTTCAGGATGTTGCCTGCATCCATTCCGCCCTCGCCGGTCCCTCCGGCGCCGACGACGGTGTGCAGCTCGTCGATGAAGACGATCAGCGACTCTCGGTGTGCCGAGATCTCGTCCATGAGCTTGGTGAGCCGTTCCTCGAAGTCGCCGCGGTACCGGGTTCCAGCGAGCATGGCGGGAAGGTCGAGGGAGACGACCCGCTTCTCGAGCAGCTGCTCGGGAACGGCGCCGTCGACGACGGCCTGCGCGAGTCCTTCGACGATGGCGGTCTTGCCGACA
>Ga0256911_1000648_pt1 | contig 10646 bp, 8 predicted proteins | sample MC6MC0764MT_FD_190197 | JGI IMG/M metagenome (GOLD analysis project Ga0256911, IMG submission 190197) | Metatranscriptome of enriched soil aggregate microbial communities from Iowa State University, Ames, United States - MC6-MC0764-MT... | ecosystem: Environmental > Terrestrial > Soil >...
AAATAAGAGGTGACCATCTGGGTGGCTTCGGTGATACCCGCCGAACCATCACCTTGCGCGAATGCGCCCGTTGCTGCCAGGAAAATTAGTCCTGTGAGCAGCTTTTTTCTTTGTTTTTCCATAATGTAAACAGATTAAATTGTTGGCATTACCCACATTGTATGGGCTTTGGAGACAAAGATGCTGGGTATGTTAATGTGTAATCAGAGTATGACTTAAGAAGAGTTTGTTTGGCATTAATTGGAATTTTAACAATGCAAATTTTAAGACTGTATTTTTGTCAAGATCTTTCTTGAACGAGTTTAAATAAAATAGTGATAATTAATGTTGAGTGATTTAACTTCACACATTTTAATAGGATATTAAAAATGGTTTTGAAGAAGCAAGTGTTCAACTTTTAAGAAATGAAGAAATTTCAAAAAAAAATTACATATTTATAGCTCAAGACGAGATAGGAAAGTTGTGCTTCATTTTACAGAGTAGGGAATGGGTGGCAGGTAAATTATTTTTAAAGAGGAAAAGACAACAGAAGATGAAATTAAATGACATAAAAAAACCTAGCCGAAGCTAGGTAAAAACTAATAACCATGAAAACTCAAATTAAACATGAGAATCGTTTCTTTTTGAAGCAATAAGGATGCCTGAAAATTATAAAAAAACTATAATTTTAGTTATATAATGTTAAAATAGATTGCAGCATTCGTGATTAGGTAAACTGCCCAATATCAAATTCATCAAGTTTTTTATTTTGGTAAAAGGAAGAATCAGTATTTTTTTCACGATTAAGTCTTCTGTCCAATAGTTCAGCTATTTTTATTGAAGCCCCCTCAATGGAATTTTCCAATAGATTGAATAATTCAGTTCCCTGTATTTTCTCAACAATAACTGTCAATATTTCCTTTTGGGATTTTTCCAAATTTTGTTCTTTAAGAAATGTCTCCACAGAGTTTAGTTCTTCAAAGGTAACTCCTGTTGCTGAACCGTTGTCATTATCGAAAATTTGATATTGAGTCCATTCTTCTTCCTCTTCTTCAAAATCCGGATTACTCCCGAAAACTTCATCTAATTTTTCTTGTGGAATTTGAATGTCAACTTTTTTATCGTTGATTTCATGATCAAAAGTAGAAGTTTGATCTGGTTGGTTTTCTATTGGATTCTCAACGAAATGCTTTGGAGGTGATTGTCTAATTATGCTCTTAGACTTTCCCATTATATTTGAAGATTGCCTAAGTATTTTCGGGGTTGATTCTTCTTTTGATTTTTTGTTAGAGACTATTTTGTCTTGTACCATCAGCGCAATGATAATCATTAGGCAGAGTAATATTAGAATTTCCATAGTTAAAAAAGAGGTTTAAAATGTTCATTGAAATCTGATGTAATAGCTTCCTCAAATATTTCAAAATGATGTTCAAGAATATTATCCAAATAAGCGTATAGGGGAATCTCATCTCTTCCTATAACCTGAATAATCCGGGATAATCTTTCGTGATATTCTTTACGTATATAGATACTTTTATCTCCTCGCTTTGCCATTGAATGGGTGACAAGAAATTGTTCTCCGTAACGCTCTACATTCTTTAGTTTTAAAATCTTTTTGGTATTTTGAAAAGTCTTATTTGCAATATTTTTTTCGTGTTCAATCTCGTTGTTTGTAATTTCTGAAATATCCGTTTTGGTAATCTCTAAGCCTTCTTTTTTTACACCATCCACCATCAAATTCATCATCAGTTCTTCATTGATATCAGGGGTGATATTTTTCTTATTATCTTTTTCCATAGCTATATTTGAATGATTTTTAAGAACTCATTGACAAAAAGATTCAGTCTGCAAGCCTTCATTAGATTTTCATCGGCAGGTAATAAGGTGGAACGAAAAACCGTCTTTGTATTTTCTTCACTTTCTTTTCTAAAGCGGGTAGAATTCTTAATTTGACTTTCCATTAAATTGAGCCCTAGTTGATGAATCAAATCATTGTAGATCTTGTACAAAGGAGTACTTTCTCGCCCATCAACCTGATTCCAAAACAAATGAATACTTTTGAGAGATGTTTCTCCCTTTTTCATGATTACATCCTGTAAAAGCTGTGTGAAAACAAGAGTGCTTTCCATAACTAATCGGTCTGCAGTGATAGGAGTGAAAATATGTTTCATCCCTGCCAATGCCTTTAAGATTCCTGGACTATTAACTGTTCCTGGGAGATCAAAAAAAATAATATCAATAGGAATAGATGATATTTCTGAAAATTCTTGCGCAGATTCTAAGATATTTTCTGCTTTATGCTGTATAATTGGATATGCCTTTTTGTTGATGGTAGTGAATTGCTTGTAAGCCAGCTTTTTTAAATGCTGATTTTCGATGACCATTGTAAGATCACGGGTTTTCATTTTCATTAAACTATGCTGAGGAAAATCAGAGTCAAATACAGCAATATTATATCCTAATCGATAATGTAAAATACTCGCTAAAAGTGTCGTAAAAGTACTTTTTCCTACACCTCCTTTTTGTGATGAAAAAGCGATAAACAAAGGTTGTTTTTTTGTGTTCATAATAAAAAAATTAAAGTTGTAAATTTTTGATGGCAAGCAGGAATGCTATCGGTCTATTTTTCATGATGTAATTCTTGCATTCTTGATATCGTGCAATTATGTTTGAAGATTACCATGCAATCATGACGTTAATCTCTCATGATGGTAAGTCTTCAAGTAGTTTAGCAATCAATCAATCAATCAATCAGTCAAGATATTCTGGCAACATTCCAACTATCATTCTGTAATTCCGGCACTACTGAATTCAAGCTTGCAGGAATGTTGGCAGTCTTGAATTCCTGCCTTCACTCCAACAACATTGAAAGACTGCACTACAGAATTCTGGTGCAAAGAACCTTTCATTTTCTTATGGTTCAATTGAAGTGGTTGTCTTTGACTGTGAAAGGTTGGATTTTGTAAGACCGTCAGGGATTGATTTTTTATAAACTCTCTTTTACTTTGTAAACCAACTGCTTATATAATGACTTGTGAGTTTATAAATGAATTTTTAGTAAGAAAAAACGAAAACCTAAAGCTTTTTAGGATGGATGTAATGATCTGTCTCGATGACAGATTGCAGTGTTCGAAAGAACACAGCAAGTTGTGTTTTGAGTGCCTCATAACTGTTTTTGTGCCTCAAAACAACTTGCTCCTGCAGAGGGCTGGAAAAAACTTCCGAAGTCAGCTTTTTTTATGATATAAATTAATATTAAATGGAACAGAAGAAAAATGTAAAACAAAATAAAGGTGGGAGAAATCCGAAAACAAACCCCAGTATTCACCGTCACGTTTTTCGGTTGACTGATGAAGAAAATGCTCAATTATTAAGCCTTTTTGAAGCTTCCGGAATGAACAATAAAGCAAAATTTATCATTGCATTGTTGTTCAGTAAGGAAATGAAGGCAGTGAAAATTGATAAAGGAACTACCGATTTTTATATGAGATTGACTTCTCTTTTTAGCCAGTTTCGCGCTGTCGGTATTAATTATAATCAGATAGTTAAGCTTTTGTACAGTCGTTTCACCGAAAAAAAAGCTGCTGCATTTCTATATAAATTGGAAAAACAAACTGCTGAAATGGCAAGCTTTTGCAAGAAAATTATTGAATTGACTGAAGAGTTTAATCACAATTATCTTCGAAAATGAATAGGAATGATCGCTAAAATTGGAAGAGGACATAACTTGTACGGTGCTTTAGCGTATAACCAGCTTAAGGTAGAGAATGATAATGGAAAGATCTTATTTATGAATAAGATGATTGAGACCAGGGATGGAAAATATACTGTTGCTCAGTTATCAAAATCTTTTGAACCTTATTTGGCTGCGAATAAGAATACGGAGAAAACGGTATTGCATATTTCTCTTAATCCTGATCCCAAAGACAAGGTTTCTGATGAGAAATTTGTACAAATTGCCCAGGAATATATGGATGAAATGGGATTGGGCGAACAACCTTTTGTCGTGTTTAAGCATACAGATATCAACCGTACCCATATTCATATTATAAGTGTTGGAGTTGATGAAGAGGGAAAAAAAATTTCGGACAAATTTGAAAAAAGAAAGTCAATGAAGATTTGTCGTGAATTGGAACAAAAATATAAGTTGATTAGCGCTACAAATAAAGAATCCTTACAAAATGAAAAGGTTTTTAGTCCGTTAAATTATCAGGTAGGAGATTTGAAAAGCCAACTGGCTTCTGTCATTCGACATATTCCTAATTATTATCACTTTCAGACATTAGGGGAATATAATGCATTGCTTTCCCTGTTTAATATTACTTGTGAGAAAGTTGAAAAATCAGAAGAGGGAGTTGGAAAGAACGGACTTTTGTATTTTGCTCTAAATGATAAAGGTGACAAAGTGAGCCAACCGTTCAAATCTTCTTTATTTGGAAAGAATGCTGGGTTTGAGGCTCTAAATAATCATTTTTTGAAATCAAAGGAAACTTTGAAATCAACTTCTTTTGATGAAAAATTGAAAGAGGCTGTGACTTTGGTAATGAAGAATAAACCTAAGGAATTTGAATTTACAAATAAGCTTCAAGAAATGGGAATTAGTACTGTAATCAGGCGTAATACGTCCGGACGAATATACGGAATCACTTTCATCGATCATCAGTCTAAATCGGTTTGGAATGGTTTTCGACTGGGCAAGGAGTTTTCTGCCAATGCTTTTAACCAAATTTGGAATGAGGGAGTTAATCCGAAAAAACAAATTAGTAATGATGATGGGAAAATAGAGGTGACTCAAAATAATTTTGAAATTTTACATTCTGAAAAACTTCATGAGTTGTTTGGTTTTTTACATGATGAGTCAGATCCTAAAGTAGATGGATTCTGTAGTATATTACCGGAAAGTCATGGTGAGGATTATGAAGAACTGGATTTTGAAAATAGGATGAAGAGGAAAAGAAAATTACCAAAACCGAAGAAATAGTTGTTTGAAATAATTTACCTTTTACGAAGAATTGATCCTTTTCTTAGTTTTGACAAATTAACAGGATAAACTTTGAATATTTCATACTGTTTTTATGTTTCTAATAGCTAATAGGTATCATTTCATTCTTAGCAACTAAAAGTAATAAACTTGCAGATTTCGCCACGTATTTAAAACCTCTGTAACGGCAGAGATAGGAGAACTTTCCTAAAAAAAACAAAAAGGAAAAATAGTATTTAAAATTTATTATTCTGTAGGTTTTTTCCAAACAGACGATCTATGATATTTCCTTTCAAGAGAGTGGGTTCTTTTAGCTCTTTTTGCATATTAAACCATCATTGAATTTGCTTCTCAGGTTCAAATCCCATCTTTTCTGTATCACTGTTTTTGAGGATCAAAACAAATAATGAATCTAAATCTCGCTTTACCAACTCGCATCAGTACTTTATTAATTGACTCATTCTCTCAAAAACATACGATAAACATCTTCGGAATTGGAAATTAATGACCGCGTATGTATTTCTTTGTATTCCTAAACTTTTTGACATTGATGATTTACTATTGCGGGTTAGTGAAACTTTACGGTGATTTTAAACAATATATAAAACGATATATAAGTTCTCTTATCCGTAAAATAGCTAATATGATCTCAAAACTATATTTATATAGTTTTACGGAGTTATCTTAATGTGAAAATAATCATGCAAATTTAGATCTGGTTCAGTAGGATAATTGACTATTTTAAAATATTAAATTTATAAATACATGAAGTATAATAGCATATGTCATTTATTTAACATATATTTGTAGAATAATAAGGCAACTGAATAATGTGAATTAAAATTAAATTAGTTCTCAGACATCAAAACAGCAGCTCAATTTTGTCATTAACATTTTAGGTGTTCTACCTTTTAAGAAGTTCGATTTTCACTCTTAAATTTTATTCATCCATATTTTTCTCTCAAAAATTATTATCGTTTTGGTTCAGACCAAAGCACAAGGATAATTTATCCTATAAAATAAAATACAATAATTTTTTTAATACATATACAATGCAACAAGGAACAGTAAAATTCTTTAACGATACTAAAGGATTTGGTTTTATTACTCCATCTACAGGTGGTCAAGACATTTTCGTACATACTTCAGGTTTAGTAGATACTATTCGTGAAAATGATGTCGTAACATTCGATTTACAAAATGGAAACAAAGGTGTTAATGCAGTTAACGTTAAAATAGCGTAACTACTATTAATAACCACATACTTTATAATAAGAGCAGATAATTATTTATCTGCTCTTTTTTATTTTGAATCTCAATAAATTTAAGTTGGATTAATGAGTTTTGATTTTATCTCTGCTAATTCAGAGGCAATTTTTTTCTATAGAAGAAGATATGTAAGAAGTATTTTCTGAGCATCTTCAACTGTTTTATTTCTGAGAATTGAGATTGTAATATCTTAATTATAACTTCATTTTGTGTCTTGGCAAATTAATCTCTTGTTCCTGAGGGTAGGGTTTTCTTTGTGTCATACTGATATCTTCATGAAGGCTTCTTGCAGTTTCCAAAGATTTTTCTTTATCCATTGAATATCTTGGATCCGGTATAAAAGGCATTTTAGCCATTTTGTGAATCGTGAGGGTAGGAAAGTGAAAGTCTACTTCTACTGTTCCTAATAATAGATAACAACCTCCTCCTTGAAAAGGATATTCTGCAAGACAATTCGGGAAATGGGCTGTGTCAAAATATTCTCCTTTGGTATCAATCCAGGTTCCGAAGAACATCGCTCCCCGTTTGGTAGGAACGTGTTTTCTGGAAATTAAATAAGCCAGCATTTTGATCTGCTTTTTATGATGCTTTACCAAATCTTTAGCCATTACAGTCCCACGGTATTTGGTTTGTAACAGATCAAAAGGACTGAACGATACAGGAAAACCAAGAATTTCTATTTCATCGAAAGCATCTTCAAATTTGTTTCTGATAATTGTAGGAAGTTTGTATTCTTTTTGAGGCTCATCTAGTAAGGTAGGGTGTCTGAATGCAGACTGATCATTCCCAAAAAGAAATCTTGCTTCAATCAAGAGCTCATGTTTTTGCTTGCCTGTAAACCTAAATGCACCGATGAAAATCAAAATCTGCAGCGTTTCAATTCCAATAGGAATTCTTTTAATAAAGTTTTCTAAACAGGTATACTCCCCATTATTTTTTCTCTCTTCGGGAATCATCTTCGAAATTTTCCCTTCTATTTTCTCAATATGCATGAGTCCTAAATAAACATCTGTTCCATAGACTGTTGTTTGATATTCACTGAGATTGATACATGGATTGTTAATGGTTGCTCCAGACATTTTTGCTTCGTGAATATATACTTCAGTTCGGTAAAATCCACCCCCGTTGTTAATAGCACAAACCATAAATTCAATTGGGTAATACACTTTCAGATATAAGCTCTGATAACTTTCTACCGCATAGGATGCTGAGTGTGCTTTACAGAATGAGTATCCTGCAAATGACTCGATCTGTCGGTATACTTCCATTGATAGTTGCTCAGGATGCCCCAATTCTTTACAGGATTCGAAAAAATGATCTTTGACTTTCTGCAATGCGGATAGAGATCGCCCTTTACCACTCATGGCTCTTCTTAAAACATCTCCATCCGGAGCTGATAATCCGCCAAAGTGCAAGGCTATTTTGATCACATCTTCCTGATAGACCATAATACCATATGTTTCTCCTAATTCATCCTTAAACACCTGATGGAAATATTCAAATTTTGTAGGATTATTATGCCGGAAAATATACTCCTTCATCATTCCGCTCTGTGCAACTCCGGGACGGATAATCGAGGATGCCGCAACAAGTGTTTTATAGTCTCCACATTTTAATCTCCTAAGCAGACCCCGCATAGCAGGACTTTCTACATAAAAACAGCCAATCGTTTTGCCTATGCTCAGGTAATCATTGCATTTTGCTTCATTTTTAGATAAGGTTGTATCTTTAATATCTATTATGATTCCTCTTTTTTTTTCGATGAGTTCTACGGTATCTTTTATGGTTCCGAGCCCTCTTTGGGAAAGTATGTCAAACTTTTCAAACCCAATATCTTCAGCAGTGTGCATATCAAACTGAACAATAGGAAAACCTTTAGGCGGCATTTCTAGTGCAGTAAAGTTGGTAATAGGCTCTTCCGATATCAGAATACCGCAAGAATGCATACTTCTTTGATTGGGAAACTTTTCTAATAGCTTGCCATATTGATGTACCAGTTTAAATATGGAATTATCATCATGTTCAGTTATAGGCTTGGTTGCCAAAACATCCAATTCTTCTTTTGGGAGGCCAAATGCTTTTCCTACTTCCCTGAAAATAGAACGGTACTTAAATTCAACATTGGTTCCGCAGAATGCTACATGCTCTTTACCGTATTTAGTAAAAATATATTCCAAGATAGCATCTCTATTCTGCCAGCTCCAATCTAAATCAAAATCCGGCGGGGTTTTTCTATTCAGATTTAAGAATCTTTCAAAATACAGATCGAGCTCTAAAGGGCATATGTCTGTAATTCCTAAACAGTAACTTACGATAGAGTTGGCACCGCTTCCTCTTCCTACATGCATAAATCCCATGGTATTACTGTATTGAACAATATCCCATGTGATCAGGAAATAAGCACTGAATTTAAGAAGTTCAATAACTTTTAATTCTTTTTCGACTCTTGCCTTGGCTTCTGCATGATCTTTACCATATTTTAGTTCTAATCCTTTGTAAGCCAGACGAGTCAAGAGTTTAAAATCTGTCTCCCTGCTGTCTGTGAAATATTGTTTGTTTTTAGGAGTCTCAAAATTAAAATCAAAACTGCATTGATTAATAATATTTGCAGTGTTCTGTATGATCTCAGGATAATGTAGGTATCGATCCAGCAGTTCTTTTTTATTGATAAAAGTCTCGGTTTTTCTGCAGTAATCTTCATCAGCCATTTTACTGATGAGTGTATTGTTATCGATTGCTCTTAAAATCTTATGGAGATTATATTCCTGTTTTGTCTTAAAGGTAACCGACTGCAAAATGACCATTTTGTCAATCAGTATTTTGAGATCAGGCTTAATAAGGTGATTCAGTTATTCAGGTCTGATTCCTATAAATTCATGTTCAAGAAGCTGGTTAGGTATATTTTCTAAAGGGTAAATAACAAAAGTGTTCTCAAACTTGGGATTGGCTTTAGGAATTGAAATATCATCACAATTATAATCAGTTAAAAGCCTGTTGATCTCTCCAATACTTTTCTGATTCTTTGCCAGACATATATAATAGAGTTCACTCTGAACTCTGATATCAACACCAACGATTGGTTTTATGTTATGATGCTGACAAAGTTTATAAAAATCATAAATGCCAGTCACCGTATTGATATCAGTAAGTGCAAGTGCTTTGATATTAAAATCAACAGCCTGCTGAACCAAATCATCAATAGAAATAGTCCCGTATCTCAGGCTGTGGTATGAATGACAATTAAGAAACATAATGAAAGATTTAACGTAATAATCCTGATGCTCTTCCTATACTCAAAGTGCCAAACCGATCTTTGATTTTGTCCATGGTCTGATACAATGAAATCAGCTCCTCAGTATCTTCAAAAAGATCCATCTGATGGCAGCCGTGAACAAGTCCTGTAAATCGTACACCGATCAATCGGATTCTCATTCTTCTGGAATATACTTTTTTAAACAGTTCTAAAACATATTTGAGTAAAGTATGATCTGCTGATGTGTAAGGTATCTTACACTGTCTGGTTTCCGTATCAAAGTTGGCATATCTTATTTTTACGGAAACCGTTGAGGTAAGCCATTTCTCTTGCCTTAACTGGTAGCATAGCTGTTCTACCATTCCTGAAAGAATACTCCTGATGATATTGATATCAATAGTATCCTGAGCAAAAGTATCCTCCGTAGATATTGATTTTCTTTCAGAATACGGGACAACGGGGGTTGCGTCTATACCATTGGCCTTTTTCCAAAGCACGCTCCCGTTTTTTCCTACTAATTGTTGCAATACGTCAACAGGCATCTCAGAAAGGGTCTGTATGGTTTTAATTCCTAATCTTGAAAACAGTTGAAATGTTTCAGGACCTACCATAGGAATTTTTTTTACAGATAAAGGATTTAAGAAAGGCTGAATATTCTGTGCTTTGACTTCCAGTCTTCCAGTCGGTTTGGATTCTCCGGTTCCAATTTTGGAAACCGTTTTATTTGTAGATAAGGCAAAGCTGATCGGTAAGCCAGTATTTTTTAAAACAGAATCCGCAATTTCATTGGTCCACTGATAGCAGCCAAAAAACTTATCCATGCCTGAGAGATCTAAATAAAACTCATCAATGCTGGCTTTTTCCAAAATGGGTACTTTTTCCTGAATAACTTCTGTGACCAAATGTGACATATTGGAATAATGCTCCATATCGCCTCTTATGACTTTTGCTTCAGGGCATAATCGTAAAGCCATTTTAATAGGCATAGCACTTCTTACCCCAAAATATCTTGCTTCATAAGAGCACGATGCCACCACACCACGGTCTCCGCCCCCAATGATGACGGGCTGATTCTCCAATTCAGAGTTCTTCAGCCGTTCACATGAAACAAAGAACGTATCCAAATCCATATGTGCAATTGCTCTTTCCATGGTACAAACTTAG
>Ga0256911_1000653_pt1 | contig 10626 bp, 8 predicted proteins | sample MC6MC0764MT_FD_190197 | JGI IMG/M metagenome (GOLD analysis project Ga0256911, IMG submission 190197) | Metatranscriptome of enriched soil aggregate microbial communities from Iowa State University, Ames, United States - MC6-MC0764-MT... | ecosystem: Environmental > Terrestrial > Soil >...
GCGGTGGATTCGATACTCGATCAGGTCGCGCTCGATCAGGGGCATGAGTTGCGTCTGGGCTTTGACCGCGCGGTGCAGCGGCTGATTGAGCGGCTGAAAAGCGATCCTGAAATGGCGGAACGTGCTGAAAACATCAAGAGCTGGCTGAAGGAAGATGAGTCGTTCAATCGCTACATTGGCGAGCTATGGCAGGATTTACGGGGCTGGCTGAAAGACGATCTAAATAGTGAGGATTCACGGGTGCAGGAGCGCGTCAGACTGGCCGCGCTGTGGCTGGGCGAGACGCTGGCGGCTGACGAAGCGCTGCGCGCCTCGATGAATCAGCATCTGGAAGATGCCGCACGCAGCGTAGCGCCTGAGTTTGCTGCCTTCCTGACGCGCCATATTAGCGATACGGTGAAAAGCTGGGATGCGCGCGATATGTCGCAGCAAATTGAGCTGAATATCGGCCGCGACCTGCAGTTTATCCGCATTAACGGCACGCTGGTTGGCGGAACGATTGGGCTGATTTTGTATGTGTTGTCGCAGGTGCCGGGTTGGATCGAGCGTATTCAGTAAAAAGGTCGCCATGAATGGCGACCTTACAAGGCTTAGCGGCGTTTCATCAGCAGGAACAAGCTGATGGCGAAGAATGCACCGCTTGGCAGAATCGCACCCAGAATCGGCGGCAAACCGTATACCAGGCTTAGCGGGCCAAAAATCTGGTCCAACACGTAGAACAGGAAGCCAAAGCTAATCCCCGTCACCACACGCACGCCCATCGATACGCTTCGCAGCGGACCAAAGATAAACGACAGCGCCATCAGCATCATCACCGCCACAGAGAGCGGCTGGAAGATTTTGCTCCACATATTCAGCTGGTAGCGCCCTGCAACCTGGCCGCTCTGCTTGAGGTATTTGCTGTAGTTATACAGGCCGGTGATCGAGAGCGCGTCCGGGTCCAGCGCCACTACGCCGAGCTTGTCAGGCGTCAGGTTGGTTTTCCATTCGCCGCTCAGGCTTTGCGAGCCGGTAATTTGTTTGGCATCTTGCAGATCCGATTCATCGACCTGCGACAGCGCCCAGACCTTTTTATCCGCATCCCAGGCGGCACTCGCCGCATAGCGTACGCTGAGTAAACGGCGCTGATCGCTGAACTTGTAGATGCTGACGCCATCAATCTCGTTATCACCTTTGATGCGCTCGATGTAGATGAAGTCGTTGCCGTCCTTCGCCCACAGGCCGTTTTGCGTTGAAACCAGCGAGCCGCCGTACAGCTGCTGTGCACGATAGTTACGCGCCATCTGTTCACCCTGCGGTGCAACGAATTCGCCCACCGCCATGGTCAACAGCACCAGCGGAATCGCGGTTTTCATTACTGCCAGCGCCACCTGCATGCGGGTAAAGCCCGATGCCTGCATCACCACCAGTTCACTACGCTGCGCCAGCGTGCCCAAACCGAGCAGTGCGCCCAGTAGCGCCGCCATCGGGAAGAAGATTTCGATATCTTTCGGTACGCTGAGCAGCGTGTAATAACCGGCGTCCAGCGCGGTATAAGCGCCCTGCCCGGTTTTCCGCAGCTGATCGACGAACTTAATAATGCCCGACAGCGACACCAGCATGAACAGCGTCAGCATGATGGTGTTAAAGATGGTTTTGCCGATATAGCGGTCAAGAACCTTAAACATCAGACCGATCCTCCACGGCTAAAGCGCGCGCGGATGCGACGCATCGGCACGGTATCCCACATGTTCAGCAGCACCGCCAGCGCCAGATAGGAGAAGTTCACCACCCACATCCAGATGGCCGGATCGAAGCGGCCTTTCGCGGCGTTGGAACGCAGAGAACTTTGCAGTAAGAAGAAGATCAGATACAGCAGCATGGCAGGCAGCATCGACAGCACGCGGCCCTGACGCGGGTTCACCACGCTAAGCGGCACCACCATCAACGCCATAACCAGGACTGCAAAGATCAGCGTCAAGCGCCAGTGCAGTTCCGCCTGGAACTGCGGGGTTTTGGTCTTGATCAGCGTGCTAATATCCGCCTGATCGGCATCGTTCGGATCGAGCGTGGCTTCTTTGTAGCCTATCACCGCCTGATAGTTGACGAAGTCCGTGATGCGGAAGTCACGCAGCAAGGCGGTGCCTTCAAAACGCGTGCCTTTATCCAGCGTCACCACCTGCGAGCCATCTTTGTGTTGCTCCATGTGGCCGCTATCAGCCAGCACCACCGAGGGACGCGCGTTGCCTTTCGGACGCAGCTGCGCCAGGAACACGTTGCCGAAGGTATTGCCCTTCACATCTTCAACAAACAGCACCGCATTGCCGTCGCTAGAGGTCTGGAACTGCCCAGCCGCCAGCGCCGCCGCGCCTGGGTTAGATTTGGCGTTTTGCGTCACTTCCTGCTGATAACGTGATGACCATGGCCCTAACCAAATGACGTTGACCGCCGCCACAAGCGAGGTGAACAGCATCAGGATCATCGCGGCTTTAATCAGCACACTTTTGCCCAGGCCGCAGGCATGCATCACCGTGATTTCACTTTCGGTGTACAGCCGCCCAAGGGTCATTAAAATCGCCAGAAACAGGCTTAGGGGCAGGATAAGTTGTGCCATTTCAGGCACGCCGAGTCCTAACAATGTCAGAACTAAGTTTGTTGGGATTTCGCCATCCACCGCAGCTCCCAAAATCCGCACTAACTTCTGACAAAAGAAGATCAGCAGCAGGATGAAGAGGATAGCCAGCTGGCTTTTGAGCGTTTCCCGAACCAGATATCTAATGATGATCACGCTTAGTACGCCTGTGATAACTTGTCTTTTTGCAGGAAAATCGCTAGTTTCAACGCTTATCAGCCATTTTTCTTCATCAATGGCCGTCATCGTAGCTAAAATAGTATGACGAACGCGTTAGTGTGGTGAAAAAACAACATACTTGTCACCACCACTCATTATGACTACCGGCGTTGAATTGTCATGGCGTCGCAACGAATTAATGAGTTACGAGCGCGCTACATTCTAACGACAGCCAAGGCCGTTGTCTTTAAGATTCAGGAGAGTGCATGGAGTTCAGTGTAAAAAGCGGTAGCCCGGAAAAACAGCGTAGCGCCTGCATTGTTGTTGGCGTTTTCGAACCGCGCCGTTTGTCACCCATTGCTGAGCAGCTGGATAAAATCAGCGATGGCTACATCAGCGCCCTGCTGCGCCGCGGTGAACTGGAAGGAAAAGTGGGCCAAACGCTGCTGCTGCACCATGTGCCGAATATCCTCTCCGAACGCATCCTGCTGATAGGCTGCGGTAAAGAGCGCGAGCTTGATGAGCGCCAGTATAAGCAGGTCATTCAGAAGACAATCAATACTTTGAACGACACCGGCTCAATGGAAGCGGTGTGCTTCCTGACTGAACTGCACGTCAAAGGTCGCAATACTTACTGGAAAGTGCGCCAGGCGGTCGAAACCTCTAAAGAAGCGCTCTACAACTTTGATCAGCTGAAAAGCAACAAAGTCGAGCCGCGCCGTCCGCTGCGTAAACTGGTGTTCAACGTGCCGACCCGCCGTGAACTTACCAGCGGCGAGCGTGCCATCCAACACGGTTTGGCCGTGGCTGCCGGTGTGAAAGCCGCCAAAGATCTCAGCAATATGCCGCCAAATATTTGTAACGCCGCGTATCTGGCGTCGCAGGCGCGTCAGCTGGCGGATGCGTACAGCAAAAATGTCACCACCCGCGTCATCGGCGAACAGCAGATGAAAGAGTTGGGGATGAACGCCTATCTGGCGGTTGGCGCAGGTTCGCACAATGAATCGCTGATGTCGGTGATTGAGTACAAAGGCAATCACGATCCAGAAGCGCGCCCCATCGTGCTGGTTGGCAAAGGCTTAACCTTTGATTCCGGCGGTATCTCGATCAAACCCGCCGATTCCATGGATGAGATGAAGTACGACATGTGCGGTGCGGCGTCCGTTTACGGCGTGATGCGCATGGTGGCGGAACTGAATTTACCGCTGAACGTGGTGGGCGTGCTGGTGGGCTGTGAAAACATGCCTGATGGCAAATCGATGCGTCCGGGCGACGTGCTGACCACTATGTCAGGTCAAACCGTTGAAGTGCTGAATACCGATGCCGAAGGCCGTCTGGTGCTGTGCGATGCGCTGACCTACGTTGAACGCTTCGAGCCAGAAGTGGTGATTGACGTGGCCACACTGACCGGCGCCTGCGTGATTGCGCTGGGTCACCATGTCAGCGGTTTGATGTCGAACCACAATCCGCTGGCGCACGAGCTGATCAGCGCATCTGAGCAGTCCGGCGACCGCGCCTGGCGTCTGCCGATGGCGGATGAGTATCAGGAGCAGCTGGAATCCAACTTTGCTGATATGGCGAATATTGGCGGCCGTCCTGGCGGTGCGATTACCGCCGCCTGCTTCCTCGCGCGCTTTGCGCGTAAGTTTAACTGGGCGCACCTGGATATCGCCGGTACCGCATGGCGTTCCGGTAAAGCCAAAGGCGCAACCGGCCGTCCTGTACCGCTGCTGTCGCAGTTCCTGCTGAATCGCGCAGGGTTGAACGGCGACGATTGATCTGGTGATGGCTGTCCCCCATCCCGGCCTTCCCCCACAAGTGGGGGAAGGAGACGCTGCTACATGCGAATTCACAACTAACATAGGGCAGCATCTTCCTCCCCCACTTGTGGGGGAGGACCGAGGTGGGGGGACAGCAAGCACCCAGCCCCCCCTCTCATCCAAAGGATCCCATGAAAAACGCCACTTTCTATGTGATGGAGTCTGAGAGCGCCGGTGATGGCCTAACCGCCATCGAAGCGTTGGTGTGCTCTCTTGCCGAAACACGCTGGCGTGACGGCAAACGCATCCTGATTGCCTGTGAAAACGAAGAACAAGCCAATCGGCTGGATGAAGCGCTCTGGCAACTTCCGGCTAACGCCTTTGTGCCGCACAATCTGGCGGGAGAAGGCCCGCGCTACGGCGCTCCGGTTGAGCTGGCCTGGCCACAGCGTCGCGGTAGTTCACCGCGCGATCTGCTGATCAGCCTTCTGCCACAGTTCGCAGATTTTGCTACTGGTTTCCATGAAGTGATAGACTTCGTTCCTTATGAAGAATCCCTAAAACAACTGGCGCGCGATCGCTACAAAGCCTATCGCAGCGTTGGTTTCCAATTGAATACGGCGACGCCACCCTCGCCGCAAACGACAGTGTAGAAATGGAAAAGACATATAACCCGCAAGATATCGAGCAGCCGCTCTACGAGCACTGGGAACAGCAGGGCTACTTTAAACCGAATGGCGATACCAGCCAGGAAAGCTTTTGCATCATGATCCCGCCGCCGAACGTCACCGGCAGCTTGCATATGGGTCACGCTTTCCAGCAGACCATCATGGATACCATGATTCGCTACCAGCGCATGCAGGGTAAAAATACCTTGTGGCAGGCCGGTACCGATCACGCCGGTATCGCCACGCAGATGGTGGTAGAACGCAAAATCGCCGCTGAAGAGGGCAAAACGCGCCAGGATTATGGCCGCGATGCATTCATCGACAAAATCTGGCAGTGGAAAGCGGAATCCGGCGGCACCATTACTCGCCAGATGCGTCGTCTCGGCAACTCGGTTGACTGGGAGCGCGAGCGCTTCACCATGGACGAAGGTCTGTCCAACGCCGTGCGCGAAGTGTTTGTCCGCCTGTACAAAGAGAACCTGATTTACCGTGGCAAACGCCTGGTAAACTGGGATCCAAAACTGCGTACCGCAATCTCCGATCTGGAAGTGGAAAACCGCGAGAGCAAAGGCTCGATGTGGCACATCCGCTATCCGCTGGCTGACGGCGTGAAAACCGCTGAAGGTAAAGATTATCTGGTGGTGGCGACCACGCGTCCGGAAACCCTGCTGGGCGATACCGGCGTCGCGGTTAACCCGGAAGATCCGCGTTATAAAGATCTGATCGGCAAAGAGCTGATCCTGCCGCTGGTGAACCGTCGTATTCCGATCGTTGGCGATGAACACGCTGATATGGAAAAAGGCACCGGCTGCGTGAAGATCACGCCTGCGCATGACTTCAACGACTACGAAGTGGGTCGTCGTCATAAGCTGCCGATGATCAACATTCTGACCTTTGATGGCGACATCCGCGAGCGCGCGGAAGTGTTCGATACCAATGGCGAAGTCAGCGATGCGTGCGCGGACGACATCCCGGCACAGTTCCAGAAAATGGAGCGTTTCGCCGCGCGTAAAGCGATGGTTGCCGCCATTGATGAGATTGGCCTGCTGGAAGAGATCAAACCGCACGACCTCACCGTGCCTTACGGCGATCGCGGCGGCGTGGTGATCGAGCCAATGCTGACCGACCAATGGTATGTGCGCACCGCACCGCTGGCGAAAGTCGCGGTTGAAGCGGTAGAAAATGGCGATATCCAGTTCGTGCCGAAGCAGTACGAAAACATGTACTTCTCATGGATGCGTGACATTCAGGATTGGTGTATTTCACGTCAGCTGTGGTGGGGACACCGCATCCCAGCATGGTACGACAACGACGGCAACGTCTATGTTGGCCGCACCGAAGACGAAGTGCGTCAGGAAAACAATCTGGCCGCCGATGTGGCGCTGCGCCAGGACGACGACGTGCTGGATACCTGGTTCTCGTCCGGTCTGTGGACCTTCTCGACGCTGGGCTGGCCGGAGAACACCGAAGCGCTGCGTACCTTCCATCCAACCAGCGTGCTGGTGAGCGGCTTCGACATCATCTTCTTCTGGATTGCGCGCATGATCATGCTGACCATGCACTTTATCAAAGATGAAAACGGCAAGCCGCAGGTGCCGTTCAAAACCGTTTATATGACCGGTTTGATCCGCGATGAAGAAGGCCAGAAGATGTCCAAGTCGAAAGGTAACGTCATCGATCCGCTGGATATGATTGACGGCATTTCGCTGGAAGATCTGCTGGAGAAACGTACCGGCAACATGATGCAGCCGCAGCTGGCTGAGAAGATCCGCAAGCGTACCGAAAAGCAGTTCCCGGACGGCATCGTGCCTTCAGGTACCGATGCGCTGCGCTTCACCCTTGCTGCGCTGGCTTCTACCGGTCGTGACATCAACTGGGATATGAAGCGCCTCGAAGGCTACCGCAATTTCTGCAACAAGCTGTGGAACGCCAGCCGCTTCGTGCTGATGAATACCGAAGAGCAGGATTGCGGACAAAACGGCGGCGAAATGAAGCTGTCGCTGGCGGATCGCTGGATTCTGAGCGAATTCAACCGCAGCGTAAAAGCCTACCGTGAAGCGCTGGATAACTATCGCTTTGATATCGCGGCCAACATTCTGTACGACTTCACCTGGAACCAGTTCTGTGACTGGTATCTGGAGCTGACCAAGCCGGTGATGACCAGCGGTAGCGAAGCGGAACTGCGCGGTACGCGTAATACGCTGGTCACCGTGCTGGAAGCGCTGCTGCGTCTGGCGCATCCGATCATTCCTTACATCACCGAAACCATCTGGCAGCGTGTGAAAGGCCTGAAAAACATCGATCACGATACCATCATGCTGCAGCCGTTCCCGCAGTATGACGCGGCGAAAGAGGATGCCGAAGCGCAAGCCGATATCGAGTGGATGAAGCAGGTGATCGTCGCGGTACGTAATATCCGTGCTGAGATGAACATCGCACCAAGCAAGCCGCTCGACGTGCTGCTGCGTGACTGCTCTGCGGCTGCGCAGCGTCGCGTCGAAGAGAACCGCACCTTCCTGTCGCGTCTGGCGCGTCTGGAAAGCCTGACCATTCTGCCTGCAGGCGAGAAAGGCCCGGTTTCGGTCACCAAGATTGTTGAAGGCGCTGAGTTGCTGATTCCGATGGCGGATCTGGTCAACAAAGAAGCCGAGCTGGAGCGTCTGGCGAAAGAGCTGGTGAAACTTGATGTCGAAATTGAGAAGATCCAGACCAAGCTGGCGAACGAAGGCTTTGTCTCACGTGCGCCGGAAGCGGTTGTCGCCAAAGAGCGTGAGCGCGTGGCTGAGCTTGAGCAATCAAAAGCAAAACTGTTTGAACAGCAGGGCGTGATTGCGGCATTGTAAGCGCTTCAGTCCAACTGCTTAATCGAAGCCGGGCACTGCCCGGCTTTTTTATACCGGAAGATAATGATGACCAGCGACGCTCCCATCAATTTAAAGGTGCGCCCCATTTCAGCCGCCGATAACCCGCTGATTGCGCAGGTGATCCGTGATGTGTCAGCCGAATTTGGCCTGACGGCGGATAAAGGCTACACCGTGTCCGATCCCCATCTCGATCGCCTGTTCGAACTCTACAGCGAAGCCAACAGCGCTTACTGGATTGTGGAACATGACGGTGTGGTGGTGGGCGGCGGCGGCGTTGCACCGCTGGCCTGTAGCGCGCCGGATATCTGTGAGCTGCAGAAAATGTATTTCCTGCCGCAGGTGCGCGGCTTAGGTCTGGCGCGCGATCTGGCGCTGCGTGCCATGGAATTCGCCCGGCAGCAGGGCTTTCAGCGCTGCTATCTGGAAACCACCGGCAGTTTGACGCGTGCGATTAAGTTGTATGAGTCGTTGGGGTTTGAGCTGATTGATAGCGCGATGGGTTGTACCGGGCATGTGGATTGTGAAGTGCGGATGCTGAAGGTGTTGTGATTTGGTGTGCTCGCTGTGATGTGCTGACTGTCCCCCATCCCGGCCTTCCCCCGCAAGCGGGGGAAGGAGATGCTGCCACATGCAGCTTCATCACTGGCATGTGGCAGCATCTTCCTCCCCCATTTATGGGGGAGGACCGAGGAGGGGGACAGCGGGCACAAACCTAAACCGCCGGCACCCCACTATGAAACCGCAGTTCGCCATCCGGCTCGCTGATTAAGCGCGCTTCTGCCTCGCCAAACACCTGCACGCGCGGCGCAATCTCCTTCGGCGAAATCTGCTGCGCCAGCTTCAGGTAATCCTGATAGTGACGCGCTTCCGAGCGCAGCAGCGAAATATAGAACTTCTCCAGTTGATCATCCAGATACGGCGCCAGGCTGGCGAAACGTTCGCAGGATCGCGCTTCGATGTACGCCCCGCAAATCAGCTTATCCACCAGCGCTTCCGGCTCGTATGTGCGAATCTCGCGAATCAAACCTTTGGCATAGCGGCTGGCAGTGATTTTGCGATACGGCAAACCGCGCGACTGCATGATTTCCCACACCTGATAGAAGTGGTGCAGCTCCTCTTTCACCAGCAGCACCATCATCTCCACCAAATCATCGGCCCACGGCAGCTCGTTGCGCACGATAATGCTTTTGGTCAGATTCTTGTGGGCATTGATAAAGTTACCGTCCTGCTCGTCGCGGTAGATAAAATCTTCATACGGCTTGAGCCATGCCAGAATGGCATCACCACTTGGCTTATCCGCCACGTATTTACGGATGATGAACACCGCGGTTTGCGCGGCTTTCAATTCACAAACCATGTGATCGGTGAGCAGCAACGTCAGATTTTCCGGCTTGCGTGCTTCATCAATCCACGCTTGTGGCGTGCGGCAATGCAGGAATTGATAGATCGGTTCTAATAGCGGAGCGTAATTCATGGGCAGTCTTTTGTCTTACGGGGAAACGTGTTCAGGGCGGCGAGTGCCGCCCATTAATGCTTAGTGACGCACACCGTTGTCTTCTTCGTCCTCGATGAACTCGCCATCGTCATCTTCATCTTCATCTTCGGCATCAGGATCTTCAAAGTAGGTGCCCCACCCGTCGTAATCGACGTTGTAGCTGCCTGCCAGATTCACCAGTTGCTCAACCTGCGCATCAATCAGCTCTGGCTTCAACGCGCCTTCGCTCAGGATATCCACACACATTACGGTGGTGCCGTCTTCCAGCTCCAGCTCTTCTGGCTCGCTCACTTCGTAGCCCAGCTTGAAGGCATCAACCGCGACCTTCTCCAGCGAGTCGAAGTTGTTGCAGGAGAGATGATGCTCAATAGTGTAAAGCGCATCTGGATCGCTGCCGTCTTCCAGCAACTCTTCAATGATCAGTCGCGTCTCTTCGCGCTGTTCTTCCAGCAATGCTTCATATGCCATGGGTGTGTCCTCAAATATTCGGCTGAATTCAATTATTTTCCCACACTGCCTCGCGCGCCACTACACAAAACAACAAGTTTCTTAACGCCGGGGTTGAAAATGCATATTCATACGGTTAAATTGAATTTTAATTCATTTAATGTAGTCATCCGGAGCGCTGTATGAGTCAGCTACATCAAAGACATTTCCTGAGATTGCTGGATTTCACCCCAGCCGAAATCGATTCTCTGCTGAGTCTGGCAGGTGAATTAAAACACGCAAAGAAAAATGCCAGCGAAACGCAGTACCTGAAAGGCAAAAACATCGCGCTCATCTTCGAAAAAGACTCGACTCGTACCCGATGCTCTTTCGAAGTTGCCGCTTACGATCAGGGCGCTAACGTCACCTATCTCGGCCCAAGCGGCAGCCAAATCGGCCATAAAGAGTCGATGAAAGACACCGCGCGCGTGCTGGGACGCATGTATGACGGTATTCAGTATCGCGGCTACGGCCAGGAACTGGTGGAAACCTTAGCGGAATTCGCTGGCGTGCCGGTGTGGAACGGCCTGACCACCGAATTCCACCCCACGCAGTTGCTGGCCGATCTGCTGACAATGCAGGA
>Ga0256911_1000654_pt1 | contig 10625 bp, 9 predicted proteins | sample MC6MC0764MT_FD_190197 | JGI IMG/M metagenome (GOLD analysis project Ga0256911, IMG submission 190197) | Metatranscriptome of enriched soil aggregate microbial communities from Iowa State University, Ames, United States - MC6-MC0764-MT... | ecosystem: Environmental > Terrestrial > Soil >...
TCATCATCTCTGACAGCCGCCGGCATATGGCAAGCCCGAGACCGGTGCCATGGACATTCTGGTTGGAACCGGTTTCAGCACGGTAGTAGGGCTCGAAGAGGCGCGCGTGGTGCTTCGCCGAGATGCCCATGCCGGTATCCGCCACCTGGAACTTCAAGGTGGCGAAATGCGCATCCTGGCCGAGTGTTTGCAGGCGCAACACCACCTGGCCCGAACCGGTGTACTTGATGGCGTTGTTGACGAGGTTGTTGAGGATCTGGCGAACGCGGATGGCGTCGCCCAGGACCCGCGCCGGTGCTGCCACGTCGGCCAGGGCGTGCAGGAGCAGTCCCTTGGCGTCGGCGCGCGCCGCATAGGTTCCGATCACGCTATCCAGCAACTGAACCGGCGAAAACTCCGAGGTTTCGAGCTTCAGGTAGCCGGCCTCGATGCGCGACAGGTCGAGCGTGTCGTTGATGGAGCTGAGCAAGGTTGCCGAAGACTGCTGCATCGTTTGCAGGTATTGCTGCTGCTGGCTGTCCATGGCGGTAAGGCCAAGCAACTCCAGCGTGCCAAGAATGCCGAACAGCGGCGTCCGGATCTCGTGGCTCATGGTGGTCAGGAACACCGTCTTTGCGTGGTTCGCGGCGTCGGCGTGCAGCTTTGCCTGGGTAATGGAATGCTCGACCCGCTTGAACGCGGTGATGTCGTTGATGCCGCAGAGGATGACGTCCTCGGCGCGGTAGGTGATCGGGGCGAACGTCAGGTAGAGGCACCGGCCGTCGTCCAGGGCGTACTCGCGTTCGGTGCAATGGCCGTCTTCGGACAGCAGCCGGGCCAACAGCGACGGATCGTCCAGCAGCCAATCCCGCGCGAGTTCGTTTGACAGCAGCGGCATGCCGTCGGCACGGCGCAAGAGGCACAGACCCACGGGCGCGACTTCGACCAGTCTTCGATTCAGCGACACGCTTTCGGCCAGGGCTTCGTATTGGCGCAAGGCGGGGGCGACGAGTTTCTTGCGGATGTACCGTATGCCGAAGATGACGGCCGCGCAAAGCAGGAGCGCACCGCCCAGCGTGGCCTGGATGGCGTAGGCGGCGTCGCCCAGGATCCGGCTGACCGGCGTGTAGTAGACAAGCCGCCAGCCGTCTTCGCCGACCGATTTGCTGAGAACGACGTAGCGGGGCAAGAGGCCCGGGCCCCACCAGCCGAACGCGTCCTCGCGTCCGGCGTGCCGGCTCAAGCCCGCCAGGATTTGCGGGTCGTCCGGGCTGTGCAGCACGGGCGCACCATCCTGATCATGCAGGATGTAGCTGCCGCCACGCAGGGAAGACAGGTCGATGGCCGCGTTGATGTCGCCGAGTTCGAGGCCGATCCACCCCGCGCGGGGCGCGGAGGAATCGACGGGCGTGTACAGGTACAGCGGATTGGCGTTGTGCAGGGGCGGCTTGAGCCAGGTGATGGCATTTTGCCCGCCGTGCGCCGCGTTGGGATCCGCCATGGCGAGCTCGCGTGCGATCCAGGATTGCGCGGCGTCGTCCAGACTTGCGCGTTGACCGGGGCGCGGCGCGACGTACGTGGTCTGCCCATTGCGGATGGAACTGAACAGCAGTTGGGTGTGCGCGAACGCAATGTCGTTGAGGTCGCGCGGGGTGAGAATCAATGCCCAGTCGTAGGCGTTTGGTTCTTCGTGCAGGGGAAAGACGTTGATCTGCCCGGTGTTGCCGAAGTGCCGCGGGGTTTCGGAGGCGGGCGCGGCATCGGTATTGCGGACCAGGCTGGACGCCAGCGAGCGAAGCAGCGACTCGCGCTGATCGAAGAAGATCTGCGCGTTGTACGCGGCGGCGTTCATTTGCCGGCGGTAAGTGGAAACCGAGCTGGTAAACGACCAGTAAAGCAGAAATACAGCGGCCGCCGCGATGCAGGCAAGCAACGCGGCGGCGAAAAGATGCAGGAGCAGCGTGGGGGCTCGGGGGACTGGCTGGACGTCTGGCGCGAGGGTGTTGGATTCCTTGACAGGCATGCGCCCATCGTAGGTAGGGCCCAACTCGGCGGATATAAGAATATTTTGAAAATACGCCAATGACGGGGCAAACGACCAAGCAAATCGTACTTTTACGATTGGTTTGTGTAATGGCGATCCATAAACTCGTCCGCTTATGAACGCTATCAACCAGGCCGAATCCGCCTCACTCGTCAGCGAGCCGTTACGAATCCAACCCGTGCTGGACGCCAAAGGTGTCGTCCGCGAAATGGCGCTGGTCGGCGGCCGCAGCGGTCACATCCCCGCGCTGCTTGCCAATGCCGCCTCGGCAGACGCCTTGCGCCGCGCAGGACGTGTTTTCCGCGCCGCGGGCTGCTTGGCAACGCTGTCCATGGATCATCCGCTCAACGTCAACGCCGACATTCTGCTTCCGCAGCAGCTATGCCAGGATCTGCGCATTGGCGCCGTGGCAGGCGACCAACTGCGCGAAACGCCGCAAGAAGCGCATCCCAGCCAGCCCATCTATCCGTGCGCCAAGGTTACGTACAACGTTCCCCTCAGCGATCGTCTTGCGCAGGGCGCCACGCTTTTTAACGGCTACCAGGAACTGAGGCCCGCGTTACGCGTGCGGCTGCTGCCTTCGCCACAAGTCCCGTTCGGCACGCTTCGCGCCATCGGGCTGCGGGTCGGCATTCCAGAAGGCATTTGCACCCGCCGCCCATTGCAGGAACGCTTTTTCAGCCTGCTCGGGCAGGCCTCCCGTCAAGGGCTGAAGGTATTGGCGCAGGACATCCGCAGAATCGATGACTTCAACTGGCTCCGCGCGCAGCCGGATGTGCTGTTTCAGGGCGAGGCCCTGTCCATCGCCTTGAGCCTGCAATACGTGCAGGAATGGCTGACCAGCGCTGGCCCCGGCTGGCGGGCCTTTCAGTTGGGGACGTAGGCCAAGGCGGCATAGATCAAGGTGGCGTAGACCAGCCGTCACGGCGGATCCGATTAAAATCCGCGTATGCTTCCTACTCAAGTCATTCTGGCGCTGCTGGTGCTACAGCTTGCGCTCCTTATTCCCCTGATCGCCGTGGGCATCCAACTCGTGCGCTGGTTACATTGGCGCTTTCTCGCCAATCCTCAGACGCGGGGAGAGCGCCCTCGATTCACCGGCCCGGTGCTGGCCCTGATTTTCAGCACATTGGCGGCCACCGACTTCATCGGCTTCGAACCCTTCCTGACCCTGTCGCAGATGAATCCTGTGCCGGAGGGCGCACGCGCCTACTTCACCGTGGCGATGCTGGCCCTCGCGGTCTGGTGCTGGGCTTATGCCGGCGCGATCCGCAGCCGGTTCCGCACGATGCTGGGCGTCTCGTAGCCCCTGCGCCCTGTTCTCGTCACGGTTGGCCCTTGGGCGGACCTAGTGGCCCGGATAGACACCCTGGAACGGTTCATTGTCGGGCTCGCCAAAATTGGACCGATGGTAATTGGCGGGGTCGGAATGGGTCGCGCGCGTGGCGCGCGATCCGTCGGCGCGTTGAGAATCCATGTAACTGCAGCCGCTCAACACGAGTGCCAGCAAAGCGCCAGCGAAAGCCATGTTTTTCATGGCACACCTCCACAGTTTTTACCTGCGCCCCGGACCGGCGAACCCGGCCGGTCGCAGCGGCAAGCCGAGCAAGTAACGTTCCCATTCAAGTTCACGCCGATTTCGGATACATTCGACTGATTGCGATGGCTGGCAGGACGGGCGCCGCTCGGTCCGCATCCACCGCAATTCGGGGCGGCAGCCCCGCCAGGAGCCGCGTGTGATACCACGCCAGTCTGTCGACATCGCCCGGGTTCTTCTTGTCATCGTCATGCTGTTGGCCTTGATGGTCGGCAGCCTGTACGTCCTGCGTCCCTTTCTTCCTGGGCTGATCTGGGCCACGACGATCGTGGTCGCCACTTGGCCGGTGCTGCTTTCGATTCAGCGGCATTGCGGCGGGCGGCGCTGGTTGGCCACCGTGGCAATGCTCTTCATCCTGTTGTTCGTGATCGTGCTGCCGTTGTATCAAGCGATCTCGACGCTGGCGCTGCATGGCGGCGCCATCATGGCGGCGGTCAAGAGCCTGCCCGACTATGCGCTGCTGGCGCCTCCCGCGTGGATTGGCAACATTCCGCTGGCCGGCCCTCGCATCGCCCAGGAGTGGCAGACGCTGTCCGACGCCGGCGCGGGCGGGCTGCTGGCGCGCATTGAACCGTACCTGACCACCGCCGCGCACTGGCTGCTGGGTCACGCCGCGATCGTTGGCGTGTTCGTGATGCACATGCTGATCACCGTGATCATTGCCGGCATCCTATACAGCAAGGGCGACGCCGCGGCGGATCTTGCGCGGCGGTTTGCCAACCGGCTTGCCGGCCAGCGGGGCGTGGCCGCGATCAGGCTGGCCGCCTCTGCGATCCGTGCGGTGGCGCTGGGCATCGTCGTCACCGCAGTGGTGCAATCGGCGTTGGGCGGTATCGGGCTGTGGATTGCGGGCGTGCCGGCCGCGGGGGTGCTGACTGCGCTCATGGTGATGCTGTGCTTGGCGCAGCTTGGCCCGTTCCTGCCGATGCTGGGCGGGGTTGCCTGGCTGTTCCAGAACGATATGAAGCTTGCGGCCGCCGTGCTGCTGGTCTGGGCCATCGTGGTTGGCACCTTGGACAACCTGCTGCGGCCGATGCTGATCAAGCGGGGCGTGAACCTGTCGATGCTGCTGATCCTGTCAGGCGTGCTGGGCGGCATGTTCGCCTTCGGCATCGTCGGATTGTTCATCGGCCCGGTGATTCTGGCGGTGACGTCGACGCTGCTCAAGGCCTGGATCGATGAGGTGCCGCCACCGGCGGACGTCTATCCGGACGAGGCGGCCTTGGACGCAGACCATCCCGACGGATCGCAGCAGAAAAGGGCGTAACATCCGTCTCAAGGTGCGGGCCATGTGGCCCGCTTTTCGCAATACCCGGCAACACCGATGACAAAGCTTTTAACCGAGGCGCCCGCAGGCGCGCCTGACCTTTTCCTTTATCGCTTCAATCCGATGCACCAGGAGGGGGGACGATGAGCAACACCATGCGGCCCACCAAGCCCGGCACGCTCAGCCTGACCTCTCGCCCCGCGAAGCGCGCTACGGCAAACCGCAGCGGACGCCCGACGAGATCGGACGGGTCCGCTGCGACGAGCAAGCCGTACCAGCGAGACCCGGCAGGCTCCAACCCGCGCGGGACCGACGCGGACCGGCCCGCGCGAAATGCGACTTCCGGACGCCCCGAGCGCTCTGGCAGTGAAGGCACCGGCCGTCCCGCCAGAGGCCCCGGCGCTGGCCGAGCCAATCAACCGGCCAAGCCCGGCATGAAACCCCGCGGCGCAAAGCCTGGCAACGTCAGCAGGGGCGAGAAGGGCGACAACGCCGGCAGCGCGGCCAGCCCGCGCAGCACCGGCTTCCGATCGGGTGGCCCGGTCAAAGACGTTGCATCGCCAGCCCGCGCCACCCGCCCCGCAAGAACCCCGGCCGCCCCAAACACCGATCGCCTGGCCAAGCGGCTCGCGGCCGAGCTGCCGTGTTCCCGAGGCGATGCCGAACGCTACATCGAAGGCGGTTGGGTGACCGTCGACGGCAAGGTGCAGGAAGAGCCGGGTTTGCGGGTCGGACCGTCGCAAGCGGTCAGCCTGATGCCCGGCGCGCGGCTCGAAGAAGGCCGTCCGGTCACCGTGCTGGTCCACAAGCCGGCCGGCATGTACGCCGACGACCAGCGGGGTTCCGCGCTGGACCTTATCCTGCCCGAGAACCTGATGCCCGGCGACCGATCCGGCCAGCGCTACCTGAAGCGCATGTTCAACGGCCTCAAGCTGGTGACGCCCCTAGAGCGCGCTGCCAGCGGTCTGGTCGTCTACACCCAGGAGCACGCGGTAGCTCGCAAGCTGGTGGAGGAGGGCCGCCACGTGGAGCAGGAATACATCGCGCATGTCGAAGGCCAGTTGAGCGAAGCGGACCTCGCCCGCATGCAGCGCGGCATGGCGTACGAAGGCCGCGCCGCCACGCCGATGAAAGTGAGCTGGCAGAACGAAAGCCACCTGCGTTTTGCGCTGAAGTCGCCGATGCCAGGTTTCATTGAAGCTGTATGCGAGGCCGCGGGTCTGCGCTTGCTGGCGTTGCGGCGTCTGCGGATCGGGCGCTTGCCGATGGCCGGCCTGGCTGCCGGGCAATGGCGCTACCGGCTGGAGTACGAGCGATTCTGATGCGTCGACCCACCAGCTTCCAGATGGCCGATCCCGTGGTCGGACCGAATCCTCAAATGGGGCCGCGGGGTGATGCCGGGTATGCGGATATCGGGCGCCCGGACGCCGGACGCCGGCGGATGTTGTTGAACGCGGGCGCGCTGTGCCTGGCCGGCTTGGGGCTGGCGGGATGCGCAGGCGGGCGGCGAGGCTCGCCGAACGCCTCGCCGAATGCCGCAGCACGGCGCGACACTGCGCCCCCGCCTTCGCACGCGAAACCGGCAGCCGCGCCTGTGCCCGCACTGCGGCCCGGCGCCAAGGTCGCCATCGTGGCGCCGGCGTCGGCGGCCCCAAACGCCAGCGACCTTGCCGCCGAGTGGCTGGAAGACCGGGGTTTCGTTCCGTTGATCATGCCGGCATCGCGTACGCGGCTCGGCGCCCCCTATGAATACCTGGCCGGTACCGACGCGCAGCGTCTGGACGACCTGCACGCCGCGTTTGCCGCGCCGGATATCGGCGCGGTGTGGTGCCTGCAGGGCGGTTTTGGCTCATGGCGGCTGTTGGATAAGCTCAACTTCGATTTGCTGCGCCAGAATCCCAAGCCCTTCATCGGCTATAGCGACATCACGGCCCTGCATCTGGCCATGCAGCGCCACGCTGGTTTTGTGACGTTTCATGGGCCGATGCTGGCGCAGGATCTGGTCGCGGGCAAGCGCGAGCCCACTGAATCCCATCTGCTGGCCATGCTTTCCGGGCAGATTGGGCAGGGGGCCTGGATTCAACCTCCGCCGGACACGCGTGCGGTGGAGCTGGTCGCAGGCACGGCCAGCGGGCGGCTGATCGGCGGCAACCTGGCCCTCATCGCCGCGCTGATCGGCTCCCGCCATGAGATCGACACCCGCGACGCGATCCTGTTTTTCGAGGACGTCAACGAGGCGCTGCCACGCGTGGACCGGCTATTGAGCCAGTTGGCGGCCGCGGGCAAGTTCGACGGCGTCAAGGGCGTGCTCGTGGGCAATTTCACCCGCATCGCCGGGACGAACCTGGACGACGCGCAGGCGCAAAGCCTGTTGTATCCGCTATTGCTCGAGCAGTTTGGCGCACGCGGCATTCCAGTTCTGGCCGGCTGGCCAAGCGGACACGGCGAGCCCAACCTGACGCTGCCGCTCGGAGCGCGCGTCACCCTGGACACAGCGCGGGCGGCCTTACGGCTGGATCAGGCCGTGATACGGTAAAGTTAAACCTGAATGCATTATTTGCCTCATTAATGGCGCATAATTTGCATCTATGCACCATTAATGAGGCAATTTACATCGATAGCATGACTCATTAATGATGCATTAACGCGTTTACAGCGCTATTATTTCGTCATGAAAAAGAAGATCGAGCCCAGTTTCGAGGCGGCCGAGGCCTTGGTTCGCCTTGGCGCGCACATCCGCACCGCGCGTTTGCGCCGCAACGAAACCGAAGCCACATTGGCCAGCCGCATGGGGGTGTCGCGCGCGACCATCAACCGGCTTGAAAGCGGCGATGGCGGCGTGTCCCTGGCGCTCGCGTTCGAGGCCTTGCTGCAGTACGGCTTTGGTGACCAGGTATTCGCGCTGGGCGAACCCGACCTCGATGGCGTCGGCAAGCGTCTGGACGCCATGCGCCGGCCTGCCCGGGGCAGCGGCAAGGCGCGGCATTCGCATCGCGCCGATCCTTCCAGCCTGTAGCGCGGCGGTCGACATCGTGCCAGCCAAAAAGCATAAAACCGTCGAAAGCGAGCTTTTCGTCTACGTGGATATCCGCGGTGAGGCCGTGCTGGCCGGGATCCTGACTCTGGAGGACACCGACGAAAACCACTTCTTCGCCGAATTCACGTACGTGCAGTCCTACGTGAACGATCCGCGCGCGTTTTCGCTGGATCCGCTCAATCTGCCCCTGACTGACGCCACGACCACTTTCCGGACCGAAAGCCGCTATCAAACGCTAGGGGCCATTTTCGACGCGGCGCCGGATGCCTGGGGCCGCAATGTGATGCGTGTCGACAATGCGGGCGCCCGCGTGACGGAGAACGAGGTCTTGCTCAAAGGCCGCGGCATGGGCGTGGGGGCGCTCTTTTTCAGCGCCCGCCAGTTGACGCCCAACATGCGCAAGACCTACCGGCTGCCTGAAGTCAGCCAGTTGGAGTCGCTGGCGGACCTGCTGACGGACATCGATCAGGGCATCAAGCCCAAGGGGCTGTACCGAGACATACTGGGCAGCTCCTGGGATATTGGCGGCGCGCGTCCCAAGACGATCGTGCGGGACACGGAAGGCGAGATGTGGATTGCCAAGTTTCCCCGCAAGGGCGAGTCCTATGATCGCCAGCGCGTGGAGTACGCCAACCTGCAAATGGCCCGCGCCATCGGGCTGAACGTGCCGGAGATCCGCCTGGCGCAAACCCACCTGGGCGCCGTGCTGCTGACGCACCGGTTCGACCGCGAGCTATTGCCGGTTCAACACGGCGCGGACCCGGTCATTGCTCGGCGGCACTTCCTGAGCGGCGCCTCCCTGATCAGCCCGTCCGTGCACATCGGCAAGCGCGAACTGGACGGGCCGCGCGGCAAGGCCACGTATTCCTACGCGCGCCTGGCCGACGTGGCGCGCCGCATCTCGTCGAATCCCGTGCAGGACCTGCTGGAACTATATGCGCGGATGGTCCTGAACGTTGCCGTCCACAACACGGACGATCACCTGAAGAACGTGGGCTTCCTGAAAGACGACGGGGCGCTCACCTACCGGATGTCGCCGCTGTTTGATGTGGTGACCCAGGAAGGGTCGGCCCGCCATTACCTGCATATCGGCGCCGACGGCCGCGACAGCACCTTTGCCAATTGCCTGACCGAGTACCGGCGTTTCGGACTCCGGTCGGAAGCCGCCGCCAGATCGATCATCGGCCGCGTCCTGGACGTGGTGCGCGAGCGCCAGCGGTTCTACGAAGAAGCCGGCATGTCGCCGGCCGAGATCGCGCACGTCGAGGCCTCATTGATGGCGTGGCGCCAGCCGTGGGAGTAGGGGGCGATCACGCCTCGTGCACTGCCTGCGGGTCGAAAGCCTGCCCGCGTTCGACCATGCGCGCGTGAAAGTCGCGGCTGAGTGCGGCCAGCGTAACCTGGCCGAGGCGTTGCAGAAGCAGTCGTTGTGCCTCTTCGAATGCGCCGTCCAGTGACGCATTCACCGCCTCTTCGACGAGGCAGCCGGGGGACTCGCTGCGGTTGCCCATCGCGAAGATCTCGGGCGCGCCCAGGGCGTCGTAGATGTCGCGCAGCGTGACGTCGTTGAAATCGCATGAGATCGACCATCCGCCGCCATGGCCTTTTTCGGAGCGGACCAGACCCTGCTCGCGCAGGCCGGCCATGATGCGGCGGATCACCACGGGGTTGGTCTGCATCACGCGGCCCAGGTCGTCGGAGGTCATGGGACCGGGGTGCTCGGCCATATGCAGCAGAACGTGCAGGACGCCGGAAAGCTTGCTGTCTCTTCTCATGCAACCGATGCTATTGCATGACGCCAGCCACGGTCAACGCGGCGCTGCCATCGAAGGCCGCGCCGCGCGCCACGCCAAGAGAAGGAATCAGCTCCGTTTGGCCCGCCATTCCCCCTTGCCGGCGGCGCTGCCGCTCATGGTGCGGCCGTTCACGACGCCCGCATAGCGCACGCCGTTGGCGGTGAAGGTGATCGACGTGCCATCCAGCCGGGCGTCCGAGATCGGCACGGAACCCAGCTTGCCGGACAGCACCTGATAGTGCTGATCGAGCTGCAGCGTCTCTCCGCCCATATCCCATTTGCCCTGAACCTTGGCCGGCACGATCCACAGGAGCGCCGTGCAATAGGTCTGGCAGTTCTCGGTGACGGTCTCGGAAGCGTCCGGCTCCCAGTCGCCCATGCGGAAAGTATTGGACACGACCCGCGTGCCGGCTGGCAGTTCCAGAAGTTTTGGCCGCAGTTTCTCGTTGATGGTGGACAGCAGGAACATCGTGATCACATCCGCCTGAGACAGATCGGTAGTGAAGAGATCCTGCGCCACGAAGGTGGCACGGTCGGCCACGCCGGCGCGCTTGGCGTTCTGCTGCGACAGCGCGACCAGGTCGGGGTTGTATTCGATGCCTTGCGCGGTCAGTCCGCGTTGCGCGGCCGTGATGACCGTGCGGCCATCGCCCGAGCCCAGGTCCATCAGCCGGTCCTTGGGCGTGACCTTGGCCATGTCGAGCATCTTGTCCACGAGGCTTTGCGGCGTGGGGACCCAGATGACGTCCTTGCCTTCCTGGCCGACGTCGGGCACATAAGCCTTCTGTTCGCCGGCCTTGGGGGGCGCGGCGGCGGTCTGCGCCATGGCGGCGGTCGCGCCCAGCAGCGTGAATGCCATCGCGGAGGCCAGCATCGCCAGACGCAGGTGCAGGGTGAACACCTGAA
>Ga0256911_1000665_pt1 | contig 10471 bp, 7 predicted proteins | sample MC6MC0764MT_FD_190197 | JGI IMG/M metagenome (GOLD analysis project Ga0256911, IMG submission 190197) | Metatranscriptome of enriched soil aggregate microbial communities from Iowa State University, Ames, United States - MC6-MC0764-MT... | ecosystem: Environmental > Terrestrial > Soil >...
GCTTCGGCATGTCCGCCTCGGCAAATCCCCGTCCACCGTCCAGGAGCCAACCATAATGGCCAGCACCAAGAAACCCGCAAGCAGTGGCGGCAAGCAAGCCGCCAGCAAGCCCGCCGCCCCCGCGAAAAGTGCGCAAGGACCCGGTAAGAAGGCTGCCGCGAAGTCGGCCGCCCGCAGCACGTCGACCGCGCCATCCAAGGTATTGAGCACGGACGACGCGCTGGCCGTGCACGCGGCTGGTGTGCAGTCTACGTCGGCGGCCATGCCTTATAACGAGAACAAGGCGCTTGAGCATGGGCGGGACAACGCGGTGGCGCCTCCCGCCGGCCAGACAGTGGAACCGCCTGACCACAGTGTTACCGGCAGCACGCTTACCGAAAACAACGCCAGCCCTAAAGCCGGCGGTGCCGCGCCGGCCGGCGTGTGTCCGGTCACCGGTCCTTTGGACCGGGTGCGCGTGGACAATTCCGGCCAGGTCCTGACCACCAACCAGGGTGTACAGGTGGGGGATAACCAGAACTCGCTGAAGGCCGGCCTGCGTGGGCCGACCTTGCTGGAAGACTTCATCCTGCGCGAGAAGATCACCCATTTCGATCACGAGCGTATTCCGGAGCGCATCGTGCACGCACGAGGGTCTGCCGCGCACGGCTACTTCGAGAACTATCAACCGTTGACGCAGTACACCCGTGCCGCGCCGTTCCAGGAAGCCGGCAAGATCACGCCGGTCTTCGTGCGCTTCTCCACCGTGGCGGGCGAACGGGGCTCCACCGATACGGCGCGCGACGTGCGCGGTTTCGCGGTCAAGTTCTATACCGACGAAGGCAACTGGGACCTCGTCGGCAACAACATCCCGGTGTTCTTCATCCAGGACGCGATGAAATTTCCCGACCTGGTCCATGCGGTCAAGCCGGAGCCTCACCATGGCATGCCCCAGGCCGCATCGGCCCATGACACATTCTGGGACTTCGCCTCCCTGATGCCGGAGATCACGCACATGTTGATGTGGGTGATGTCCGACCGCGCCATCCCGCGCAGCTATCGCATGATGCAGGGTTTTGGCGTGCACACCTTCCGCCTGGTCAATGAGGCGGGCGAGTCGGTGTTCTGCAAATTCCACTGGAATCCCAAGCAGGGCACGCATTCGCTAGTGTGGGACGAGGCGGTCAAGATTTCGGGCGCGGACCCGGATTTCCATCGGCGCGACCTGTGGGAGGCGATCGAAGCGGGGGCCTATCCGGAGTGGGAACTGGGCCTGCAGATCTTTACGGAGGAGCAGGCGGAAGCCTTCAGCTTCGACATCCTTGATGCCACCAAGATCATTCCGGAAGAGCTGGTTCCCGTGACGCCCGTCGGTCGCATGGTGCTCAACCGCAATCCCGACAACTTCTTCGCCGAGACGGAGCAGGTCGCCTTCTGTACGGCGCACGTGGTGCCGGGTATCGATTTCTCCAACGATCCGCTGCTGGCCGGGCGCATCCATTCCTATGTGGATACGCAGATCAGCCGCCTGGGTGGTCCCAACTTCCACGAGATTCCCATCAACTCGCCATTGGCGCCGGTGCATAACAACCAGCGCGACGGCATGCACCGCCAGGCCTTGGCACGGGGCCGGGTCGCCTATGAGCCCAATTCCCTGGGCGGAGGCTGCCCCTTCCAGGCCGGAGCCAAGGGCTTTGTATCCTTCCCCGAGCCCATGAAGGAAGACAAGCTGCGCGGCAAGCCAGAGAAATTCGCTGACCACTACACGCAGGCGCGTCTCTTCTACGAAAGCCAGACTGCGTTCGAGAAGCGCCACATCGCCGCGGCCTTCCGTTTCGAGTTGAGCAAGGTGACGGTGCCCGCCATCCGTGAACGCATGGTGTCGGGTTTGCGCAATGCATCGGAGGAATTGGCGAATGCGGTGGCGGAAGGCCTGGGCATGGCGCTGCCGCAGCCGATGCCGCGCGCCCTGGAAAACCCCGCTCAGCCGGAAGTCACGAAGTCGCCGGCGCTGTCATTGATGGCGCGGCCGGGCGAGGGGGACATCCGCACGCGCAGAATCGCCATCATGATTGCGCCCGGTGTGGATAACGACGCGATCGCGGCCATGCAAGCGGGCCTGGTGGAGCAGGGCGCTGTGCCGGTGTTGCTTGCCGCGCGTATCGGTCCCGTGGTTTGCACCGATGGCAGCATGCTGGATGCAGCCGCGTCCCTGGAGAACTCGCCTGCCGTGGTGTTCGATGCGCTGGTCCTGCCGCCGGGCGACGCAGTCACGGACGAGCTGGCCGACGAAGGCCAGGCGCTGGAATTCATCCGCAATATCTACCGGCACGGCAAGGCGATATTTGCCTTGGGCACTGCCCAGGCCCTGCTGGACGAGGCCGGCATTCCGCTCATGCTGCCTGATGGCGATCCGGACCCGGGGCTGGTACTCGGTGACGACGGCGACGCCAAGCAGGCCCTGGGCGACTTCGTCAAAGCGGTTGCCGCGCATCGCCACCCGCAGCGGGAGACCGATCCGCCACGTGTCTGAGCATCAGTCCTGCGCCGGCCGCGCGCAGTCCAACACCGCCTGGACCAGGCGATTGTCCTGGTCGGTGGCGCGGCTGGCGTAGGCGATCTGCCGATAAGGCGGATTGCGGCCCAACTGGATCACTCGCACCGGATGCGCGGCGTACAGATGCTCGCCCGGCTCAGGCAGGATGGATACCCCCAAACCTTCGGACACCAGCGCCGTCAATGCCGCGAGCGAGGGCATGTCGATGCGGCTACGCGCATGGGGGGCGTGCTCGGCAACATAACGGGCTGCCACGCGGCCGCCGATGGTGGACTTGTCGAAACGCAGCCATTCGTGCTGGCGGAACAGTTCGGCGATGTCGGCTTCGGTCGACTGCGGCGGTGCGATGAGAACCAGTTTTTCGCGGAATAGCGGGGTCCAGCTCAGGCGGCTGGAGCCGCCGCTTTCCGGCCGCACGATGATGGCGGCATCCAGCTCGCCGCTTTTCAACTGGTCCACCAGGTCCACCCCGCGGCCGCGCACCGGCCTGACGTCCAGTTGCGGATAGCGCTGGCGCGCCTGGCGCAGCAAGCGCGGCAGCAGGCTCACCTGCAGGGGTTCTATGGTGCCCAGCCTGACGCGTCCTTCGACCACCGGCGAGCTGCGTCGACGCAGCGCTTCCAGGCGGGTGAAGGCTTCCTGCAGCACGGTGTCGATCTCCGCCGCGAAGGCGTTGGGGCGCACCTGCAAGGCCGAGCGGTCGAACAAGGGCTGGCCGAAATACTCCTCCATCTGCTTCATCTGCAAGCTGATGGCGCTGGGAGACAGGTTCATGTCGGAAGCCGCCGCCGCGAAGCTGCCCCCGCGCAGGACGGCGTTGAGGGTGCGGAAGGCGGACAGCTTCATTTGAATTTCTCACCTGGCGTATTAGGAAACATCGCTTTATATCATCAAAGGCGCGCCGGTAAGATAGCCGGCAAAGCAGGAATAGACCCAGAGGCAAGCCCAGGCATGGATTCAGGAACGTGATCCTGGACAGATCCAGGAAGCCGTCCAGGAGGAGACCCCGATATGTTGATGCGCAGCAAGTTGTTCGTACCCGGTTCGCGCCCGGAGCTGTTCCCCAAGGCCTTGGCCAGTGAGGCCGACAGCTTGTCCTTCGACCTGGAGGACTCCGTGTCCGAGAGCCGCAAGGACGAGGCACGCCAGGAACTAGGCCGCCTGTTTTCCTCGGATGCGGCGGTCGCCGGCGGCAAGGTACTGATCGTGCGCGTGAATGCGCAGGACACGCCGCACTTCCACGCCGATGTGCAGGCGGTGGTGCGTCCGGGCCTGCAACTGGTGAACGTGCCCAAGGTCGAGAGCGTCGAGCAGGTGGTGGCCGCCGCCGATGCGGTGATCAAGGCCGAACGCGCCAACGGTGTTGCCGAGCCTGTGCGCTTGCTGCTGAATATCGAGTCGCCGCGCGGCCTGCGCCTGGCGGCCGACCTGGCCGCTGCGCATGAACGCGTCGCCGGCTTGCAGCTGGGCTTGGGCGATCTGTTCGAGCCTCTGAATATCGTGCGCCGTGATGCCGAGGCGGTGCGCCTGGCCATGTTCCAGCTACGCATGGCTGCCGGCGAGGCGGGGGTGTTCGCCTATGACACGGCGTTCGCCGATATCAAGGATCAGGACGGCTACGTGGCCGAAGCCGGGATGGCGCGCCGCCTGGGCTTCCTGGGCAAAAGCTGCATCCATCCGTCCCAGGTGGCGCTGGCCAACCAGGCCTTCCGTCCCAGTGACGAGGAAATCGCCCACGCCCAGCGCGTGGTCGAAGCGGCCGCCGATGCGCAGGCCCGTGGCGTGGGCGCTTACGTCGTCGATGGAAAGATGATCGACGGGCCCTTCGTGCGCCGTGCCCAGGCCGTTGTCGCGCTGGCCCGTCGCTTGGGCTTGCTGGCGGAGTGAGGGAAGGGCCTCGCGCACTTTCCTCCGAGGGCTCCGTATTCATTCATTCAGGAATTTCATCATGACGTCCAACCCTACCGAATCCCTGCCGACGCTGACCGGCGGCCCGCTGGCCGGCGTGCGCGTGCTGGATCTCAGCGCGTATATCGCCGGCCCTTATGGCTGCACGCTGCTGGCCGACCAGGGCGCTGAAGTGATCAAGATCGAGCCGCCGGCGGGTGACAATCTGCGCAAGTATCCGTCGACGCTGACCACGGAAAGCCGCGCTTTCCTCGGCGTCAATCGCAGCAAGCAGGGGCTGGCGCTGGATCTCAAGCAGGAAGCCGCGCGCGAGGTGCTGCGCGACCTGGTGCGCCAGGCCGACGTGCTGGTGCACAACTTCCGTCCCAGCGTGCCGGACCGCCTGGGCATAGGCTACGAGCAGCTGCGCGCCATCAATCCGCGCCTGATCTATTGCGCCGTGACGGGGTATGGCGAGACCGGTCCGCTGAAGGAGAAGGCGGGCTACGACCAGGTGCTGCAGACCTTGACCGGCATGTGCACGCTGCAAGGCAAGAGCGAAGGGCCGCCGGAAATCCTCTACGGTTCCATCGTCGATTATTACGCCGCCGCCATGGTGTCCGGCAGCGTGGCCTCGGCACTGTACGAGCGCGAGCGCAGCGGGCAGGGGCAGTATGTCGGTGTGTCCCTGTTGCGTAGCGCCATGGCCTTGCAGTCGGCGCGCCTGATCTGGGCTGAAGGCGAACCGCGCGAAGTGGGGCGCGACATGCGTTCGGGCGGGATCACCGGGCTGCATCCGACACGCGAAGGGTATCTGTACATCTCCGCCAATACGCCGCACTTCTGGCAGGCCCTGTGCGAGAAGACGGGCCTGCAGGCCTTGGCCGCCAACGAGCGCTATGACAGTGTGCGCAAGCGTGCCGTGCATCGCGACGAGATCGTGCCGCGCCTGCACGAGGCGCTCGCGGCGCGCAGCGCCTTGGAGTGGGAAGCCCTGTTCGGTGAGGAAGTCCCGTGCGCGGCGGCCCGCAGCGTCGAGGACATGTTCGATTTCGAGCAGGTCCAGTCGGAAGACCTGATCGCCGAGTTCCAGCATCCCGTGGTCGGCAGCTACCGGGGGCTGCAGAAGCCGATCAAATACGGCCGCACGCCTTGCGCCACGCCCTATGCCGCGCCGACCTTCGGCCAGCATACCGACCAGGTGTTGGCGCGCGCCGGCTTGTCGGCGGATACGATCGCCGCGTTGCGCAAGCAGGGGGCGGTGCTGTAGCCGGGCGGGACGGGCAATGTCCCGGCCAGGGCCAGGCGCATGGCGACGCATCGCGTGCGGATTTGGCTATAGTCTGGCTTCGGCGCCCCGGGCCGATGGCGGTCCGGGGCCTTTGCCGAAATTCCGCAGCCAGGAGCTTTGCCTATCATGTTGGAAGTGAACAAGCCGGCCGTCGTGGCCGAGGTTACCGAGCAGTTCGCGCGCTACGAAAAAGCCTTGGTCGGCAATGACGTCGCCGTGCTGGACGAATTGTTTTGGAATTCGCCGCTGACCCTGCGCTATGGCGCCGGCGAGAATCTGTACGGCTACGACGCCATCCGCGCTTTCCGCGCGGGACGCTCGGCTGCCGGCCTGGACCGCAGCGTGCTGCGCACTCACATCGTCACCTACGGCGATGACATGGCCACCACCCACATCGAATTCCAGCGCGCCGGTTCCGACCGGAAGGGTCGCCAGACGCAGACCTGGCTGCGTACCGACGCCGGCTGGCGCGTCGTGTCCGCCCATGTCAGCGTGATGACTTGAAACTTGCGGCGGCGGATAGAAGAAATTCCTTGTTGGAAAATTCTCCTGGTGTCGCCGACGCCGGCGGGTTAGGGTTCCAGTGCTGTCAACTCGATCGAAGAAAGGAGAGTCAGGATGAGGATCCCATTATTTGCCGCCCTTATGGCGGTGGCCGGCGTCGCTTCGGCGCAAACCACCACCATACAGATGAACGTGGTCGACGCCAACGGTGTGCAAGCCTCGGCTGGCACCGTCAAGGCGGAACAGAACAAATACGGCCTGCTGCTGACGCCGGAACTGCATGGCCTGCCGCCGGGCGTGCATGGCTTCCACGTACATGCCAACCCGTCCTGCGGCGTGACCCAGGCGGATGGCAAGCCGGTGCCGGCCGGCGCTGCCGGCGGCCATTGGGATCCGGACAAGACCGGCGTCCACAAGGGTCCCTATGATGATAGCGGCCACAAGGGCGACCTGCCCGCGCTGTATGTGGGCGCCGATGGCAAGGCTACCTATCCCGTCCTGGCGCCGCGCCTGAAGCTGGCGGACCTGAATGGCCATGCCCTGATGATCCACGCCGGTGGCGACAACCATAGCGACCATCCCGCGCCCCTCGGCGGCGGCGGCGCTCGCATCATTTGCGGCGTGGTGAAGTAAGGCACATAGCCGAGCGATGTTGCCTGGCCGGCGCGGCGCGCCGGCCAGGCGCTTTGCATCAGCGTGGCGTGGCGCTCTCCGGTCATGCGGCTTTCGTCAGCGTGGCGGCGGTGTCTTGGTGGATACGCTGCGTGCCGGCGGACCAGCGGGGTCCGGTAGTTCCGCCGGCGCCTCGTCCGCCGTCAGCAGCAGGCTGGCGCGCGGATTGGCGATGGCGATGCCCAGCTCGCGGAAGCGATCCAGGATGCGCCGGTTCATTTCGCGCTGCACCCCCCAACGGCCGGAGTCCTTGCAGCGTATCTGGCCTGCCACGGTGACCATGGAGCCATCCACGGCGTCCACGCCCCACACCTCGATGTCGTTGAGAATGACGTTGCGGTAGGTGGGATCCTCGCGCATCGCGGCGCCCAGCTTCTTCAGTTCGCCGATCACCAGTTCGACGTCGGTGTCATACGCCACGCTGACCCGCACGGCCGCATTGCCCAGCCCACGGTTGGTGTTGTTGACGGTCGATACCGAACTGAACGGCACGATGTAGAGCGACCCATCGCCGCCACGCAGGCGCACCGTGCGGATGGACAGGTATTCAACGCTGCCCGACACCCCCGCCACCGTCACCCAATCGCCTACCTGCATGGCGTTTTCCATCAACAGGAAGATGCCGGTGATGAAGTCTTGCACCAGTTTCTGTGAACCGAAGCCCACCGCCACGCCGATGATGCTGGCGCCGGCAAGCAGCGGTGTGGTGTTGATGCCGATCTCGTTCAGCGCCGTCAGGCCCACTACCAGGATCACGGCGATCATCAGCAAGGTGCGCAACATGGGCAGCAGGGTGCGCAGCCTTGCCGCGCGCAGCAGATCGCCCTGGTCTTTCCACTGCTTGAGCCGTTTTTCGATGGCATAGTGCACGGATTCCCACACCAGGATGGCGATGACGATGGACACCGCGATGGTCGACAGGGCCGACGCGATGCTGCGTCCCAGCGTGCCGCGCGCGAACCAATCCAGCACGTCGGCGCCCCACACTTGCAGCAGGGTAAGCACGGTGAGGAGGAAGATCAGCACTGTCACCAGGCCGCGCACCATGGGGAAGTAGCGGCCGGCCAGGCGGTCGTGGACCGCCGTGCTGACCGTGGCGTCCTGGCTTGCGCTGTCCGCGGCGCGCGGCTGGAACATGCGGCCCAGCGCGCCCAGCATGAGCATGGCGCTGATGCGTGCAAAGATGATGACGCCGCCCGTGACCACGACGAAGTGCATCAGTTTGGGAAAGCCGTCTTCCACGCCCAGCGCCCACACGATCCAGATGCCGGCCACCAGCACAATGGCGATGATGGCCCAGGTATGCGCCAGCCAATGCCGCAGCATGGCCAGCGGCCCCGTCTGTCCGGGCTTGCCGGCCAATGCACGAGCGACCGGCCGGCGCAGGCGCAGGATCAGGACGATGGCGAAGCTGTGTACCAGCAGGGAGAAACCCTTGATCAGGATCATGCGCGCCTGGGCGCCCACGCCCAGGATTTGCGCGGCGTCGGCGATCGCCAGGCCAAACAGGGCCAGCACGATGATGCGGCGCAGCCCGACCTGCAGGCGGTGCGAGACCACGTCGGAGACGTGCAGGATGCGCAGGCCGTGGCCCACCGGCGATACCAGCAGGCGCAGGATGGCCATGCTGATGCGCGTGGTCACGTAGGCGTGGACGAAACCGCTGACGGCTTCATGCACGCGCACGTCGTCGCCGTCGAGCCAGCGCAGCATCAGGGCCGCGGCGATGAAGAACAGCGCCAGGGGCAGCAGGTCCAGCACCAGCGAGGCCAGTGCATAAGGCAGATGGCGGATCGTGTGCCAATGCCGCCCGGCATTGCGGGTGGCTTTCTCGGCGGCTTCGTCGCGGGCCAGTGTGGCGTCGCGGGCGACGACGCCGGCGGCGCTATCCGTTGCGATGGTGTCGCTGCCCGTGGTGGGCAGGCCGGTCAGCGGCGCTGCGTTAGCGGCGGATGCGGTGGCGCCTGACGCGGGGAGTGTGATCTTGCTTGCGTCCGGGCTGGGACTGGCGCCGGGATTTACCGTGCTCGCGCTGGAGATTGCGCCGGCAGGTACGCCTGCGTTTGCGTTCGTGCTTGCCGCGGCGGTGGTGTTTGCTGTCACGGCACCCGCACCCGCGTTGGCATTGGCCCCGGGTGGCGCGGCGCCGTCGTCCATGGGGACGGGCACGGCCTCTACGCGTGCGATGCCGTCGCGGGTGGTCTGTACCAGCGCCACACCGGGCGGGGCGGAGCGCAGGCTTGCGTCTTCGGCGTCCTGTTGCTCGTTGGCCTGGTCGCGGCTGGCTTCCTGGCGTTGGCGTTCCGCTTGCACGCGCTGGCGTTCTTCTTCGTGCCGTTGGCGCCGCTCGGCGGCTTCTTCATCGTCCGCGTGCTGCGCCAACGCCTTGCGTGGTTGCCGCAGGGAGCGTTGCAGGGCCCATTCCAGCAGCAACGCGACGACAAAGACGGCGAACAGGGTGGTCAGCACTTGCCGCAACAACCGTTGCCCGGCTTCCGTGGCCAGGTTGCGATTGGCGCGGGCCACCATGTCCGGCACGGCCTTCATGCCTTCGCGGACGTCAGCGACCTGTGCGGAGACGCCGTCCATCCACTGGGAGATGCTGCGCAACATACGCGCCATCAGGCCGTTCGCTTCCAGCGGCACGATGGCCGTGGTGGCCACATCGTCCGGTGCCGGTGCCGGTGCCGCTGCCGCCGGTGCTGCGGCCGGTGTTGCGGGCGCCGACGCTGCTGGCGCTCCCGCTGTCGTCGTTGAGGATGTCGTTGTTGCAGATGTCGTCGTTGCAGATGTGGCCCGCGCGGCCGATGCGCCTGAAGCACCCGCTGCGGCGGACGCCCCGGCCGGCGCGCCGGGAGCGGTATCCGCGATCGCCTTCAATGCCCTTATCGTTTCCGCCCGCGTGGCGTCATCCTGCAGCAGCTGAACGGCGCGCTGCGCGTCGGCGGGTTTGATGGCGTTCGAGCCGTCCTGTGGGCCTGCGGCGTGGGCCACGAGGGGGGCCGCGCTTAGCATGGCGATCGAAAGCATCATCCGCCCGGCCAGGCCCGCCATGCGCTCGCGCAGGTTGGAATGTAGGGCGGGGGAGACGGAACCAGGTCGAGTCATGAATACATCCTCAGGCCGCGCGCAGAAACGGAATAATTAACACGTCGACGAACGCAGCGTCATATGTCCTCGTCCCTTCACGAATCAAAAAGCAAAAAATTCGCCTGATTAAGCAAGCTTCATTCCCAGATGGGTCCTGGCGTCAGCCGCAACAGGCGTCCTTCGCTGCTGTCCTCCAGCAGCCACAGCGCCCCATCGGGTGCTTCGGCGACGTCGCGAATGCGGGCGCCCATGTTCCAGCGGTTCTCCTCGCGGGCGCCGCCTTGTCCGTCGAAGGACACGCGCACCAGGGCCTGTGAGCGCAACGCGCCGATGAACGCAGATCCCTGCCATTGCGGGAACATCTTGCCTTTGTAGAAGGCCAGGCCCGCCGGCGCGATCACCGGCGTCCAGTACAACACCGGTTCCTGGAATTCCGGATGCGTGGGCGGACGCGGGATGGGCGTGCCGTTGTAGTTGTCGCCATAGGAAAC
>Ga0256911_1000698_pt1 | contig 10240 bp, 8 predicted proteins | sample MC6MC0764MT_FD_190197 | JGI IMG/M metagenome (GOLD analysis project Ga0256911, IMG submission 190197) | Metatranscriptome of enriched soil aggregate microbial communities from Iowa State University, Ames, United States - MC6-MC0764-MT... | ecosystem: Environmental > Terrestrial > Soil >...
CAAAGGGGAATCGGCGGGCCCGCGCCATCCGGAACCATGACGCAGCAGGTCAATCAATGAGCGCCAAACAAGACTGCCGATTTCCAAGCGTTCACCAGCACTGAGGGATGTGCCAATCAGAAAGGTGGCGCCGCTATCATCTAGCAACACATTGTCGAAAGTCGCGTTGGCAAAAGTCTCCGGGACTAAAAGCTGCGCCGCCGGACCCTCCGTCGGCAGGAGGCCGGCCGGCTTCATAATGGCTTCGACATAGCGCCGAACAAGGGCACCAGCCATGGGAATAGTCCAGTGAGAGGACGATATAAGACCGCTCATCATGGCAGAGATGCTGGTTCCGGGTGCGTAGCGCCGGATGACAGGCGGTGCCTGGAGGCCGTTTTTACCCATGGGGCGCGTTTGAACGAAAAGTTCAGCTTCGTCGCTGCGCATAAATACTTGAGCCTTACAGGCGGAATGAACGCGGTCAACGCGATAGTGATATGCGAGGACACCCGCGGTGAGGGCCGGCGAGGCGTGTTCCGACGTCGCCACAGCAAGGAAAGAGTTAGCCACGTCGAGGCCCAACCCGTTTTCCACCACCGGGCGCCAGTTGCGCCTAAGGTCGAAATTCGTTTGCGCTGGCAACTGGGGGTCGAGCGTGACCGTATCGGCGATCAACGCAGACGACGAAAACGAACGATCGTTGAATCCTTCCTCGGTAATTATGGTGCGCGGAAGCTTATAGTCCGGAAAGGGGGCGCAGAATTCGCTGCTGGAAAAGCCAGCGCTGTTCAGAAGTGCCTCTAACTCTTTTCTTCCAAACGTGCGAGGTCCATCCGAATATCGGTCTTCGATTCCATACATGGGCGCCATTACATGGTCTTCAGGCGCGCCAGCGTAGTACTTCAGACCTAATTTGTTTTCAATGGCAATAAAGAGGCGTCCACCTGGTTTTAGCATCTTTCGGATGCGACGTAACATACCAAGCGCCGGGAGGTCGCCGCCGCTGAACATCGCGGCATACTCAAGAACGCCGATCAGTGTAACCGCATCGAATTTCTGTTCCAGGCGAAATTCATCGAACCGTTCAGCTATTACGGTAACGTTGTCGAGGTCCCGCGTCCTAGATGCTGCGATCGAAGCCCGCCTTGGGCTGCCCTCAAGCGACAATAATGTTGCTCCAGTCTCTCCCAAATACCGTGATATTGCGCCGCAGCCGGCGCCGATCTCGAGAACTTCGCCTTTCAAACAGTTTTCTACAGGGCGCAGAATATTGGACCTCTGAGGTCCCAAATGATAAAGCGATGGCCAGTCCGTGCAATGACGGCTAAGCTCGGGGGATAGTACCGAGATATCTGAGGCTTGCTCAATAATGCGCCCAATGCGGAACTCAGTGTCGTCACCATCGCTATAGGCAATGCCGGCATAATCTGACCTTCTCCAGATTTGAAGGGATGCATCGTATATATAACCGGCCGAATCAAGGGAGTACATGGTTTCCCACAGAATTCACGTCAAGAGATAATGAGAGGTCAACCAAACCATATAAATTCATGGTCGGTTCTACTATCAAATGGATGGAGTCGTAGCGACGGTCATGGGGTACTATGTCTTCCCCGATCCTGGAAGCGATTCCAAGGGAGATAAAATAATCGCCACCGGTCAAGTGGGCCGGAAATTTGACGGTAACAATGCAGCTATCTCCCTCGGCACCGAGCGCGCTGAAGGCTGAGTTCTCCAGCATATGTGTATTGGTGCCATATAAGGTGACACCTTCTTTAGTCTTCAGCGTGAATCCCATTATGGGATTCACGATGGATCGGTTGAATCGAATCGCGACTGCAATGGCGACCGTTTGTCCAGACCGTACGGTAGGGGGACATTGCACATCATCCACATAGAGATCAAAGTCTAATAATGTGGCCGCGTGATCTCCCCACCGATATTCGTTGGGGTTGTAGTGAAGTCTCGTTGCGTAGAGATCAATGTCAGCACATGAGTCGATAGAGGCGGCAACAATCTCAGTAGTAAGTCCCAAATGTTTAGGCGGCTCGGCGGTGGCTTCGTCTACCGGTGACGATTGATGCTCGGAGCTTGGCACGGAGTCCAAGTCTGGAGTCTTCGTTCCGCTATCCTCAACGACTTTCTCTTCGAGCGGGCCCTCGTCCGCGTCCTCGGCAGGTGCTGGTCGACCAAACAGCACATCGAGGTAGCGATTCACGACTTTACGGGGCTCACCTATTAGTTGGACTCGATGGGAGTCTAACAATATCGCACGTGAACAATGCATAACGACTTGCTCGCTCGAATGGGTGACAAGCAGTATGCTGGTGCCATTATCTTTTAGTTGACGCAATCGATCGAAGCATTTGGCTTGAAAGCGCGCATCACCGACGGCCAGCGCTTCGTCAACGATGAGTATGTCTGGTTCGACTTGAGCCTGCACCGCAAAGGCAAGTCTTAATGACATGCCGCTTGAATAAGTCTTCACGGGCTGGTCAAGAAACTCACCAATATCTGCGAATGCGGCGATACTATCGAATCGGCGATCGATTTCTTCGGATGTCAAACCCAACACGGAAGCATTAAGATAGACGTTCTCTCTGCCTGTGAATTCAGGGTTGAAACCCGATCCGAGTTCTAATAGCGCCGCGATTCGACCAACTGTATCGATTGCACCGGTTGTCGGGGAGAGGGTGCCGCAGATAATCTGCAGAAGGGTCGATTTGCCACTTCCATTACGACCAACGATGCCGATCGACTCTCCCTTTTCTACTTCAAAAGAAATGTCTTCGAGCGCCCAGAATTCCCGGAAGTACTTTTTGCGCCCTCGACTCATCATTTGCAAGAGACGATCCCGGGGGCGATCATAGATGTGGAAGCACTTGCTCAAGTGTTCCACTCGAATCACCGTGTTAGAGGACATCCGCGAAGCCTTTCCTAGTCCGTTGAAACCAAACGAAGCCGAACCATGCAATCATGGAAGCGCACGCCGTATATATTAGCCAGCCTTTAATATCAGGTAATTGACCCCAGACAGCCACGGCACGTGCCTCGACGATGATGAACGTCAGGGGATTCAGCATGATCCATGGTTGTATGCGTTCCGGCAAATTGGTCACTGGAAAGAATATCGGCGCCGTAAACATTAGGACGGTCAGTAAAATAGCTATTGTTTGTCCAACATCTCGTAGAAAAACACCGAGTGAAGCCAGGAACCATGCCATGCCCAATGCCAATAAAAGCATGGGAAAAATAATAAGGGGCAAAAGAATAAAATTCCAGTGTGGTATGCCAATAAAAATTACGTAGGCGATCAGCCATACTGCAATGCTGACGCCAGCATGGAAAAGGGCGGCGCCAGCTGCAATTACCGGAAGAATCTCCAACGGGAAAACAACCTTTTTCACGTAACTGGCATTGGAGGTAATTAGACCAGGGGCTCGGCTTAATATTTCAGAAAACAGCGAGTGAACGATCAGTCCTATGAAAAGAATGATGGCAAACATCGCGCGGCTTTCAGGTTCTCCCGGCTTGGCTATTCCCCATCGGGCCTTGAATACTACCGAAAATACGAAGGTATAAAGGGCAAGCATCAATAGGGGGTTGAAAAACGACCAACCCATTCCAAGCACGGATCCCTTATAACGGCCAATGACCTCACGCTTGGTCATTTGGAAAATCAACTGGCGATTTTTCCATAAATTGCGAATGAGAGTCGCCAGGGAGACGGGATGGGGTGAGTGAGGATTCATAGAGAGATAGTTCGCGACGATAAAACACGCGCGTAAGTCAGCAGGTCGTTGGCCGTGTAAAGCCTTCGTCCCTGGCGAAAATTGCATCCGCACTTCATGTTGTCTGCAACAATGGAAGGCGATAAGCTGCGTCCGAGACAGGGATACCTTGCTTTCCGCCGACGTGCTCGGCAGTGCATGGCGGTCCGCTGCGGTATCTGAGTGAGCCTTTCACGCGGGCGGACGCGCGAAATTATGACATAGACTGGATGGAACGCGACTGGCCCCCCGCGTTCTGGGGCATGCTCGCCAAGTAGGATTCGCGCTCAAGCTGCCGCGTTGAGCCCTCCGTCACTCCGCCCCGGGAGTTCAGTGGTGAGCAAACCGCTTCCACGTGTTTTGGCCGGAACTATCCTGGCATTCATGACTTTGGCTTTAGAATACGGCGCTTCTATCCTGTTCGGTGCCCCCCTTGCGTATCCTCATCGTCCGCACGTCTTCGCTCGGTGATCTTGTGCACATGCTACCTGCCATGTCAGATATCGCGCGGCATGTTCCGGGTGCACATATCGATTGGATTGCGGAAGAATCTTTCGCTGAAATCCCCTCCTGGCATCCTGCAGTAGAGAACGTGATCAAGGTTGCGCACCGCCGTTGGCGCAAAGCGTGGTGGTCTCCTGTTGTTCGCGCTGAACGCAAGATTCTGCGTGAGCGCTTGCGCGACACTCGCTACGATGTCGTGCTGGATATGCAGGCGTTGCTCAAATCGGCATGGCTGGTCCGGCAGACCTGCGGCGTCAAGCATGGTCTGGACTGGAAATCAGCGCGGGAGCCGCTTGCGGCTCTCTTTTATGATGTGCGTCACAAAGTGGAGTTCTGGCAGCCCGCGGTTACGCGCCAACGCGCCCTGGCTGGCCTCACTTTCGGCTACACGCCCTCGGGCACTGCAGATTTCGGGTTGCAACACTTCGCGCGTCAGGCACGGGCGCACGGTGTGGGCGGGGAGTCTGGATACGCAGTGATCATGCCTAGCGCCAGTCGCCCTGACAAGCTCTGGCCCGAAGAGGACTGGCAAGCGGTATTTAACTACTTGATCGGAGCTGGATGCCGCTTGCGGCTCCTTGCGGGCAGCGAACAGGAAGCGGAGCGTGCGCGCCAGTTGATTGCCGGTATGGATATGGCGGAAGTCGTGCCGCGTATGGACTTGACCTCCATTGCGACTTTGTTGGCCGGCGCTCGTATGATGGTCGGCCTGGATAGCGGCTTGACGCATTTATCGGCCGCCTTGGGGCGCCCCACTATCGGTATATATCGCGCGTCAACGCCAGTGCGTACGCCCCTAGTCGGAGACTCATACACAGCGAGTCTAGGCGACCGCGGCGCGCCGCCGTCACGCGAATTGGTATTGGCTGCGGTGGGGCAGGCCTTGGGGGCCTGATGGCGCACGAGGCAACTGCAGTCGAAAAGCAGTGGTAGGGTTGGATTCTCTGCTGTGCGCATAATGGAACCGACGTGAATCGAATTCTATACACGCTTACGCTTCGGTTGTTAGCTCCGTTGGTCTGGCTGTGGATGACAATGCGTGCCCGCAAAGCCGGTGGGCACTGGGGCATTTTCTCCCGTCCGCGCTTCGGCTACGCTGAGGGACCTGTCAGCGTAACTGGCGAGCGTGACCGTATTTGGATACACGCTGTCAGCCTTGGCGAAACGCGAGCGGCGCAGCCTTTGATCCAGGCGCTGCTCGACAGCGGCGCACGGCTGCTGTTAACGCATACAACCGCCACGGGGCGGGCCGAGGGCGGCCGCCTGTATGGGCCAGCAATTGCTAGTGGCCAAATTAGGCAGACATGGCTGCCCTATGATTTTCCGGGTTCAACCAGGCGTTTTTTCAAGCACCACTATCCGTGCTTGGGAGTGCTAATAGAGCGTGAGGTTTGGCCCAACTTGCTTTATCAGGCCCGCCGCGCTGGCATACCGATGATCTTGGCGAGTGCGCGTCTTTCCGAGTCCTCTCTGCGGCAGGCGCGTTGGTTGGAGCGGGCTTTGCGGCGCGCTTACGGTTCGCTTGAAGAGACGCTGGCGCAGTCGCCAGAAGATGCCGGCCGCCTTATTCAAATCGGCGCAAGGAATGTCCAGGTGGTTGGCAATATCAAGTTTGATGTCGCTTTACCTGTCAACTTGGTCGAGGCGGGGCGAACTTGGCGCGGCCGCATTGGTCGTCCTGTCGTCGCCATTGCGAGTACGCGCGAGGGGGAAGATTCTCCGTTTGCGGATTTGTTCGCGGCGAGTGCTTCTTCTCGGCGAATCGACCCTTTGTATCTACTGATACCTCGGCACCCGCAGCGCTTCGATGTTGTCGCGGAATTGCTCGCCGCACGGAATCTTGAGTATGAACGGCGCAGTCACATTGGTGATAACACGCCTGCACCTGAAACTCGCGTCTTGCTGGGCGATACGCTGGGAGAAATGGCCTTCTATTACGCGGCTGCCGATGTGGCAATTATCGGCGGTGGCTTTGCCCCTCTCGGGGGACAGAATCTGATCGAAGCTTGTGTCGCGGGGACTCCTGTAATACTTGGACCACATATGTACAACTTCGCGCAAGCGGCTCGTGACGCCATCGCTGCAGGAGCTGCACTACAGGTAAGAGACCCGGCTGAAGCTTTACGACAGGCGGTGCTATTACTCAATGATGATTCGCGCCGGGCCGCTATGCGTAATGCAGCGCTCGCATGGGTTGCGAATCATGCCGGCGCGACCCGACGCATCATGCAGGCGCTGAGGCCTTGGGTGGAACGTTAGCGTTGCTCCCCCATTACCCGTTCGAGTGGGGGCTTGGATCGTAGGGCCTGCGAACATGCGCCGCCCGGGGTCGGTTTTGCCTGGGGCGCCATAACGTTCTGACCGCGAAAACCCCTACAATCGCGAATTCTTTCCGAGAATAGCGCCGCGCGACTGCTTCAGATTGAGCAAGTTTAGACGCTGCAGGTTCTTGGGTACCGACTGATCACACGTAGTTGAGAGTCTGATAACACGCAGAGAGTGCGGCGGGGTGGGTTGAGCCCCGTTCATGGTAACCATGGAATGACCAGAATCGTAAGCCAAGCCGGGACAGACCACGCCAGCGCCAGCGCGGTCGATGCAGGTAAAGTCAATGCCTTCAACTTTAGGGCACTCGAGCGCTTTTTCCACAGCCGCCATTTGGTGTGGTTGTTCCTAGCATTCTCTATTCCAGCGTGCATCTTTCTCACTCTCGCCACTCCTCCTTTCCAGACTCCCGACGCACCGAACCATTTTTTCCGCGCGTATCAGGTTTCGCGCGGCGTACTTATCGGCGAACATGTGCTGGGTTCGTCCGGTGGGCAGATAGACAGCGGTGTAGTCCGGTTCGGTGAATTCGAGGAGCCTGTCAGAACTCGTCCCGAGCGCAAGTGGACTCAGGAGCTGGAGCAAAGGGCACGGACCGCTCGTTTTACGCACGAGGAAATTCCTACCGTTTTCGGGAACACTGCTCCCTACCCCCCGATTAATTACCTTCCGCAAGCGCTGGCCTTCCGCGTCCTGGTGAATAGCCCCGGCGGCCTGATGCCGGTTTATCACCTTGCGTGCCTCTTCAATGCCGTCAGCGCGATCGCTCTGACCGCTTTCGCCCTTGTGCTGTCAAAGCGCACACGACCTGTGATTTTTGTCACCGCACTCCTGCCAATGACGCTGTCGCTCATGGCGTCGGTCAGTCAGGATGCGACTTTGATTCCGATGGCATTTGTTGCAATCGCGTGGTTCGATCGCCGTGCTGGTGGTGACAATATCGTCGATAGACGAAGCATGGCGCTTATCTCGCTATTGCTGATTTGCGTTGCCGTGGCGCGCATCCCGTACATTGCGCTTTCATTGTTGATTCTCGATCCTAGAATCCGTGTGGGACTTGCGGGATACGCACTACGCCGTCGAACAATCTGGCTTGCAATTGTGGTGTTGGCCTCGGCGTCGATTTATCTCGTCGAAAACCATTTGGCTGGCGGTACTATGCGTCCCGGGCGGTCGATGGGTGGACAAACTGCGTATTTGCTTTCGCACATTTCCGATCTTCCGGGTTTGATATACAGAACGATGATCGCCAATGGCAATTTCTATATCCAATCTTTCATCGGAATTCTCGGGTGGCTGGATACATCTTTTTCCCGTGATCACTATAGAGTTTCAGCCGCCGTAATTATTCTATCGATCCTATATGCAGCTTTTCTGCCGAACATCAAGCGTCCGGTAGATACCGCAGAGAGGTTCGCCTGGATCTGGCCTTGGGGAGCGTTTGTCGCATCGTCGGCGCTTACCTTTTACGGTCTCTATGCGTTTTGGTCTGAAGTGGGGGCGCAAGTCATCGAGGGTGTTCAAGGTCGATACTTTCTTCCGATCTTTCCGTTACTGGCTGTAGGGATAATGCCCTTCATTCGCGAGTCCGTGCTGCGCAGCAAGTCGTTTGAGATAATACGCGGGTGTTGTGTTTGCGTCTTCTGCGTTTTCCCGGTCTTTACACTATTTAACCTCATGGCAGTTGTGATGAGACGGTTCTATCTTGGGTAATTTGCGCAAATGAGTACCAGGTCTCAATACAACTGTCTTGGGGCAGCTACAATCATCAATTCTCGGCCAAAATTTCGTCTATACGGGTCTTATGTCTGACCAATGCTCTGCACTTAACGTCGCCATCGTGGTCCCTTGCTACAACGAGGCGGAAACGATTGCCCAGGTGGTCCGTGATTTCCGCGCAAGTATTCCAAATGCGCAAATAGTCGCGTTCGATAACAACTCTACCGATGGGACCGCAGAAGTAGCGCGCGCAGCGGGCGCCAGGGTGATTGCGGTAACGCTCCAAGGTAAAGGCAGCGTCGTTCGTCGCATGTTTGCTGATGTTGAGGCCGACGTCTATATCATGGTAGATGGTGATGCCACTTATGATGCGTCAGTTGCCCCGGCGCTGGTCGACCATCTAGTCGCGAACGGCCTCGACATGGTCGTCGGTGCGCGCGTCAGTGAAGAGCAAACGGCTTATCGTCTGGGCCATCGCTTTGGGAATCTGATGCTCACGCAGTGTGCCGCATCCATCTTCGGGCGCGCTTTCAAGGATATGCTCTCGGGGTATCGCGTTTTCTCCCGCCGGTATGCGAAAACGTTTCCCGCGCACTCGGCGGGTTTCGAGATTGAAACCGAACTCGCAGTGCACGCGTTGGGAATGCGTATGCCCGTGGCCGAAATCGAAACGAAGTACAAGTCACGACCAGAAGGCTCGGAAAGCAAACTTAACACTTATCGTGACGGCTTTCGTATCTTGATGACGATCATGAAGCTCTTTAAGACGGAAAAGCCCTTCGCTTTCTTCTTCTGTGGCTTCTTGCTTTGCATGCTGGTAGCTCTTGTCCTAGTCATCCCTGTGTTGGAGACCTATTTCGCCACTGGGTTGGTTCCGCGAATTCCAACCACAATCCTGTGTAGCGCTCTGACTCTCTTCGGGGTTCTGCTGCTTACTTGCGGTATCGTTCTCGACACCGTCACTCGTGGGCGGAATGAGATAAAGCATTTGGCCTATCTTGCGATTCCCTTGGTTCAGCCAATACGCGCTGACGAATGACTCCATTCCGTCAATTCTTTCGTTTTGCGATCGCTGGGGCGCTCGGCTTCGTCACTGATGCCGGCGTTCTGTACGGTGCGTTAAAGCTTGGGGCCGGCCCGTACGAGGGCCGATTGCTGTCTTTTCTTTGCGCTGTTTATATCACTTGGCAATTTAATCGGCGGTTCACCTTCCTGGGCGGAAAGCCGCGCTCTGCTTGGCGCGAATGGTGCGAGTATTTGGGGGCGATGGCGTTCGGCGGGGCCTGCAACTACGCGGCCTACGCCGCTGCGATAACCTATATTCCTTTAGGGAAAGCTACGCCTATCGTGGCTGTAGCTATCGGGTCAGTAGCTGGGATGTTCGTAAATTTCATTAGCGCTAAGAAATTTGTATTTCGCTAGGTGGGCACGGTAAGCTCAGCGGCACCAGTAGGCTTGCCTAACAAGTTACCGCCCCAGCGTCACCCGTTCCGCATTCAACTCCGTCCGAAACTTCCCTGGATCCCGACCTTCCTCTGACGGCGCCAGCCCAAACCACCCCTGTCCAATGCCGAACATCACGACATTGGCCAGCACGATAAGCACGAACAGTATCCGCATCGACGCGTATCCAAATAGCAGGTGAGGGGAGTCTAAAAAGAATCGGAGGAGGGCAAGGCCGACGACGAAAGCACCAAGCTAGCCAGCCCATCCAACACCGGATTGTCGACTACCTGCGGTACGCAGGGCAAATCCCCGGTGGCTTCGGTTACCTGGGTGAGCAGACGTCGGGCTTCCGCCTCCACCTCATGCCAGCCTCCACCGGCGACAAACAAAACAGGAAACCGTCCGTCGTACCGTTCCCGCCCAGCCAGCCACTGACGCACTAGAGCTCCAGCCTGGGCAGCGGCCACGCCGGTGGAAATAGCAGCGTGGGTCTC
>Ga0256911_1000710_pt1 | contig 10156 bp, 7 predicted proteins | sample MC6MC0764MT_FD_190197 | JGI IMG/M metagenome (GOLD analysis project Ga0256911, IMG submission 190197) | Metatranscriptome of enriched soil aggregate microbial communities from Iowa State University, Ames, United States - MC6-MC0764-MT... | ecosystem: Environmental > Terrestrial > Soil >...
CTCCATGAAGAAGAACTCGCCGGGCGCGGCGTCCGAGATGAGGAACTCGACCGTGCCGACGCCCACGTAGTCGACGCTGCGCGCGACCTCGCATGCGGCGAGACCGATCCGCGCGCGGGTCTCCGGGTCGAGCAGGGGCGACGGGGCCTCCTCGATGACCTTCTGGTGCCTCCTCTGCAGAGAGCACTCCCGCTCACCGAGATGGATGACGTTGCCGTGCCGATCGGCGAGCACCTGCACCTCGATGTGCCGGGGAGTGTCGACCAGCCGCTCGAGGAAGAGCGTGTCGTCGCCGAAGGCGCCCGCCGCGACCCGCCGGGCCGCGCGCAACGCCTCCGGAAGCTCCGACGCGTTCCGCACGGCCTGCATCCCTTTGCCGCCGCCGCCTGCCGACGGCTTCACGAGCACGGGGTAGCCGATGCTCTCGGCGGCCGTGACGAGTTCATCATCCGTGAGACCGGGTCGCGCTATGCCGGGAATGGTGTCGACCCCGTGGGCCTCCACCTCGCGCTTGGCCGCGATCTTGTCGCCCATCACCTCGAGCGCTCTGACGTCGGGCCCGATGAAGGTGAGACCGGCAGCGGCACACTCCACGGCGAAGTCGGCGTTCTCGGAGAGGAAGCCGTATCCGGAATGCACGGCCTCTGCGCCCGTCGCACTGGCCGCAGCGATGATGGCGCCGCTGTCGAGATAGCTCTCCCGCGCGGGTGCAGGTCCGATGCGCACCGCAATGTCGGCGAGGGCGACATGCGGAGCGCCGCGATCCGCGTCGCTGTAGACGGCGACGGACCGGATCCCGAGTCGGCGGAGGGTGCGGATGACGCGACAGGCGATCTCGCCACGGTTGGCCACGAGAACGGTGTGGAAGGGAAGCGGCATCGGGATCACATCCTGAACAGCCCGAAGGCCGTGTCGGGGAGCGGTGTGCGCGAGCAGACGTCGAGAGCGAGGCCGAGCACCGTGCGTGTGTCGGCGGGATCGATCACACCGTCGTCCCACAGGCGGGCCGTCGAGTAGTAGGGACTCCCCTGCCGGTCGTACTGCTCGGCGATCGGAGTCCGGAAGGCCGATTCGTCGGCGGCGGACCACTCCTCGCCGCGACCCTCGAGCTGCTCGCGTTTCACCGTTGCCAGCACCGATGCCGCCTGCGGACCGCCCATGACCGAGATGCGTGCCGCGGGCCACATCCAGAGGAACCGCGGTGAATACGCTCGGCCGCACATCGAGTAGTTGCCGGCGCCGAACGATCCGCCGATCACGACGGTCAGCTTCGGAACGCGTGCGGTCGCCACCGCCGTCACCATCTTGGCGCCGTTCTTGGCGATGCCGCCCGCTTCGTAGTCGCGACCAACCATGAATCCGGAGATGTTCTGAAGGAAGAGCAGAGGGATGCCGCGCTGGTCGCACAGCTCGATGAAGTGCGCGCCCTTGAGAGCGGACTCGCTGAACAGAACTCCGTTGTTCGCGACGATTCCGACCGGATGTCCGTGGATGTGCGCGAACCCGGTGACCAGGGTGGTGCCGTACTCGCTCTTGAACTCGTGGAACTCACTGCCGTCGACGATCCTGGCGATGACCTCGCGTACGTCGTACGGCGCCTGCACGTCGGTGGGAACGACGCCGTAGAGCTCCGCGGGATCGACCTCGGGAGCGCGGGTCTCCGTCACATCCCAGGCCGGCTCAGCGGGCTCCGGAAGTGTCGCGACGATATCGCGGACGATCTGCAGGGCGTGCCGATCGTTCTCGGCCAGGTGATCGACCACGCCGGAGGTACGGGCGTGAAGCTCTCCCCCGCCCAGCTCTTCGGCGGTGACGATCTCGCCGATCGCGGCCTTCACGAGTGGCGGTCCGCCGAGGAAGATCGTGCCCTGGCCGCGCACGATCACCGTCTCGTCGCTCATCGCCGGCACATAGGCGCCTCCTGCCGTGCACGATCCGAGCACGGCGGCGATCTGCGGGACCTTCGCGGCCGACAGCCTCGCCTGGTTGTAGAAGATGCGGCCGAAATGATCCCGATCGGGAAACACCTCGTCCTGCATCGGGAGGAAGGCTCCCCCGGAGTCGACCAGATAGATGCAGGGAAGCCGATTCTCGAGCGCGATCTCCTGTGCGCGGAGGTGCTTCTTGACGGTCATCGGATAGTAGGTGCCACCCTTGACCGTGGCGTCGTTCGAGATGACGAGCACGTGGCGCCCGTGCACGAGCCCGATGCCGGCGATCACTCCGGCTGCCGGAGACTCGTCGTCGTACATGCCGGTCGCTGCGAGCGGCGCAATCTCGAGAAACGGGCTGCCCTCGTCGAGCAGCACATCGATCCGTTCGCGAGGCAGGAGCTTGCCACGTGCGACATGCCGCTGCCGCGAGCGCTCCGGTCCTCCGGCCGCCGCCTGTTGCAGCCGGTTCCGGAGGTCGTCGACGAGCGCGCGCTGATCGGCGTCGTTCCGTTCGAACGTCGGGTCCGCCGCGCTCGTGGCGGTGGTCAGCGTTGGCATCGTTCGTCTCCATCGACAGTCAGTTAGTGTTTGCTAACTCGGTTTTAGGTTAGTGTTCATTAACCCAAATGTCCAGGACGCGACCGCAGGGAACGGAGAATCGATGAGCGAGACTGGCGAAGACGATCTCTCGGCCAGGCCGACTCAGCGCAGCCAGGCGAAGGCCGACCGCCGCGCCGCTCTGCTCGACGCAGCGGCCGCGCTCTTCGCCGAGCGGGGATTCAACGGCGTCTCGATCGAAGACCTCGGCTCTGCGGCGGGCGTCAGCGGACCGGCCGTCTATCGCCACTTCTCGAGCAAACAGGCGGTGCTCGCCGCCCTGCTCGTCGGCATCAGCCGGCATCTGCTCACGGGCGGCACGGAGGTCGCGACGTCGGCAGCCGACCCGGCATCGGCCCTCGAGGCTCTCATCGCGTTCCACGTCGACTTCGCACTGACCGAACCCGACACGATCCGCGTGCAGGACAGAGATCTCGACGCATTGACGACCGAGGAGCGCCGCGAGGTCAGACGCCTCCAGCGACGGTACATCGACCTCTGGATGCGCGTTCTCGGCGAGTTGCAGCCCTCGCTCGCCGAGGGGGAGCTGCGGATGCGCGTGCAGGCCACGTTCGGCCTCATCAACTCGACACCGCATAGTGCGCGCGTCGGCGGCTCGAGTGTGGACGCCGCAGCGGTGCGCCCCGTTCTCGAACGAATGGCGTTGGCCGGTCTCACCGCCCACTGAGTGCCGGCGCCTCGGCGTCACCCTCATGCGTTACAGTCTCAGGACAGCGCAGCACAGCACTCGACCCGACACCGAACGAAGGAGTGGCGTGGGGGACGACTCGCCCCGCCTCAGGCGGCACCATCGCATACTGAGGGCCGTCGGCGTCGTTGTGGCCGTCGTGCTCGTGCTGCTGGTCATCGCCGGCGGTATCGGCGTCTGGACGGCCGTGCGCTCGTTTCCGCAGACCTCGGGCACGATCGCCATCGCCGGCCTCGACGCACCGGTGACGGTCATCCGGGACGACGCGGGCATCCCGCAGATCGAAGCGTCCACAGCCGACGACCTCTTCCGCGCCCAAGGCTTCGTCCACGCCCAGGACAGGTTCTGGGAGATGGACTTCCGGCGTCATGTGACCGCGGGACGACTCTCCGAGATGTTCGGCGAGTCGCAGGTGCCGACCGATACATTCATCCGCACGCTCGGCTGGCGCTCGGTCGCCGAACAGGAGGTTAAGGCGCTCGACAAAACCTCGCTCCGCTACTACCAGGACTATGCAGACGGCGTGAACGCGTACCTCGCGTCGCACAAGGGGTCGGAGATCTCGCTGGAGTACGCGGTGCTCGGTCTCCAGAACCCCGGCTACTCCCCCGAGCCCTGGACGCCGGCGGATTCGGTCTCATGGCTCAAGGCCATGGCCTGGGACCTGCGATCGAATCTCGAGGACGAGATCGATCGCGCCCTTCTGTCGACCAAGCTCACCGCCGCCCAGATCGCCGAGCTGCATCCCGAATATCCCTACGCCGAGCATCCGACGATCACCGCGCAAGGGGCGGGCAACCCGGCGGCGATCACACCGGATGCGGCGCCCTCCACCGGGGACGGGTCATCGGCGAGCGCGTCGGCGAGCCCGTCGGCATCCGGCAGTCCGAGCACACCGTCCGAGTACACCGCGGCGCTGACCGGACTGGCGACGTCGCTCGAGTCACTGCCGACCCTGCTCGGTCCGGCGGGAAACGACATCGGCTCGAACTCATGGGTGGTCTCCGGATCGCTGACCGCGAGTGGCAAACCGCTGCTCGCCAACGATCCGCACTTGGGCGCAGCCATGCCGTCGGTCTGGTACCAGGTGGGACTCCACTGCAGAACCGTCACTCCGGAGTGCCCGTTCAACGTCGCCGGATTCAGTTTTTCGGGACTGCCAGGAGTGGTGATCGGGCACAACGACCGCATCTCGTGGGGATTCACGAATCTGGGCCCCGATGTCGCCGACCTCTACGAGGAGAAGGTCACGGGAGACACCTACGAATACGACGGTCAGCAGGTGCCGCTGACGATCCGCAAGGAGACCATCCGGGTCGCGGGAGGCAAGCCCGTGCATCTCACCGTACGGTCCACACGACACGGGCCGATCATCACCAACATCAGCGACGGGTTCGCCGCCATCGCGAAGGATCAGGCCGGAAAGCTGGGTGTTCCGGCCGAGAAGTACCAGCTGTCCCTCCAGTGGACGGCCCTCACGCCCGGTCCGACGGCAGCCGCCATCTTCGCGTTCGACACGGCTCAGAACTGGGATCAGTTCCGGGCGGCGGCGAAGAACTTCCAGGTGCCGTCCCAGAACCTCGTCTACGCCGATGTCGACGGCAACATCGGCTACCAAGCACCGGGCGTCGTCCCGATCCGTGCCGCCGGCGACGGAACGATGCCGGTTCCGGGCTGGACGAGTGCCTACGGGTGGACCGGCTATGTCCCCTTCGACGCGATGCCGTCGGTGCTCAATCCGTCGAGCGGGTACATCGTCACCGCGAACAACGCGGCGGTCGGACCCGACTTCCCGTATCTGATCACCCGGGACTGGGAGTACGGATACCGGGCGAACCAGATCGAGCTGCGGCTCACCGCCCTGATCAACAAAGGCCACAAGCTCACCGCCTCCGACTCCTCCTCGATCCAAGCGGACAAGTACGACGCGAATGCCGCGAATCTCGTGCCCATCCTCCGCCAGATCGGTGCGGACAAGGAGCAGGGCACGAGCTTGCGTCGAGCCGCACAGCTCCTCGACGGCTGGAACTACCACGACGACCCTGACAGTGCGGCGGCCGCCTACTTCAACATCTTCTGGCGCAATCTGCTGGTCGACGCCTTCGCACGCAAACTTCCGTCCGACGCTGCTCCGACGGGTGGAGACAGGTGGTTCCGGGTCGTGCAGGAACTCGCGAAGCAGCCGGACTCACCGTGGTGGTCGGACAAGAAACTCGACATCGAAGGACGCGACGCCATGTTCGCCCGGGCAGCGGACGACGCGTGGGCGGAGGCGACGAAACTCATGGGAGGCGATCCGGCGACCTGGCGCTGGGACAGCATCCACACCATCACACTCACCAACGCCAGCTTCGGCAAATCGGGGGTGGGACCGATCGAAGCGCTCTTCAATCGCGGGCCGTATCCGGTCGGCGGTGGATCGAGTGTCGTGGATGCGGTGGGCTGGGACGCGTCCGTCGGCTACCAGGTCGACTGGGTGCCATCGATGCGTCAGGTCATCGATCTGAGCGACTGGGACAAGAGCACCTGGATCAACCTGACAGGTGCATCCGGTCACGCCTTCAGCGACCACTACGACGATCAGACACCGCTCTGGCAGACGAACAGGACACGGCCGTGGCCGTTCTCGACGAAGGCGATCTCCCGGGCAGCGGACCAGACGCTGACCCTGCGTCCGACGGACTAGCGGGCGGTGGGCCAGGTGCGTTCGCCGCTGCCGATGTAGAGCTGCTGCGGGCGGCCGATCTTGGTGGCGGGATCGCCGTTCATCTCACGCCAGTGGGCGATCCATCCGGGGAGACGGCCGATCGCGAACAGCACGGTGAACATGCGGGTCGGGAAGCCCATCGCCTTGTAGATGACGCCGGTGTAGAAGTCGACGTTCGGGTACAGCTTGCGGTCGATGAAGTACTGGTCGGCGAGCGCGACCTCTTCGAGCTCCTTGGCGATGTCGAGGAGCGGATCGTGGACCCCGAGTGCGGCGAGCACCTCGTCGGCCGACTGCTTGACCAAGCGGGCGCGAGGATCGAAGTTCTTGTAGACACGGTGCCCGAAGCCCATCAGCTTCACGCCCTCTTCTTTGTTCTTCACGCGCTCGACGAACTTCTGCACGCTCTCGCCCGAGTCCCGGATGCCCGCGAGCATGTCGAGCACAGCCTCGTTGGCGCCGCCGTGGAGCGGTCCGTAGAGCGCGTTGATGCCGGCTGAGACCGAGGCGAACAGATTCGCCTGAGTGGAGCCGACGAGGCGGACGGTCGAGGTCGAGGCGTTCTGCTCGTGATCCTCGTGCAGCATGAGCAGTCGTTCGAGTGCCTTGGACAGCACCGGGTTCACCTCATAGGGCTCCGCCATCGTGCCGAAGTTCAGACGCAGGAAGTTGTCGACGAAGCTCAGCGAGTTGTCCGGATAGAGGAACGCCTGACCGATGCTCTTCTTGTGCGCGTAGGCCGCGATCACCGGGAGCTTCGCGAGCAACCGGACCGTCGAGAGCTCGATCTGCTCGGGGTCGTGCACGCTCAGCGAGTCCTGGTAGAAGGTGGAGAGTGCGGAGACGGCGCTCGAGAGCACCGACATCGGGTGGGCGTCGTGCGGGAGTGCGCTGAAGAAGCGCTTGAGGTCTTCGTGGAGCAGAGTGTGACGGCGGATGCGCTCATCGAACTGGGCGAGCTCGCTCGCACTCGGCAGCTCCCCGTAGATCAGGAGCCAAGCCGTCTCGAGGAACGAGGAGTTCTCGGCGACCTGCTCGATCGGGTATCCGCGGTAGCGGAGGATGCCCGCGTCGCCGTCGATGTAGGTGATCGCCGAACGTGTTGCAGCGGTGTTCACGAAGCCGTAGTCGATGCTGGTGAGACCGGTCTGCTTGGTCAGGGTGGAGAAGTCGATGCTCGAGGCGCCGGAAACACTCGGAACGATCGGGAACTCGGCGGTGCCACCGGGGAAGCTCAGCGTAGCGGTCGCGGACTGCTCCGGTTCGGACGGCGCCGTCGCCTGCCCGTGCCCGGACTGACCGTTCGCGGCGCGGGCCGTCTCGGTCAGTGCATTCTCGGTGCCGAGTCCGCTCACAACGCCTCCTGGGTCAGTGGGTTTCATTACGCGCGCTGATCGTGGCAGCGCTGCAAAAAGTCGTGCGGATACAGCCTAACGAACGTGCTGGACAACTGTCGCATCGTTCAAACACCGACGGATGCGGTTAGAGAGTGTCTCCAAGGTCCCGCAGTCGCGCGGCCGCGGCATCGATGCGTTCGTCGGTGGCCGTGAGCGACAATCGCACGTGCTGCGGGAACGAGTCGCCGTAGAAGACACCGGGTCCGGCGAGGATTCCGAGCCCGGCGAGCCTCCCGATGCTCTCCCACGCATCCCGGCCCTCCGTCGCCCAGAGGTAGAGTCCGGCCTCGCTGTCGTCGACCCGGAATCCGGCCGCTTCGAGTGCCGGTCGAAGCACAGCTCGCCGAGCCCGGTAGAGCTCACGCTGTACCTCGACGTGCGCCTCATCGCCGAGTGCCACGACCATCGCGGACTGCAAGGGAGCGGGAACCATGAGCCCGGCGTGCTTGCGAACGGTGGTGAGCCGATCGATGATCGAGCGGCCGCCCGCGATGAACGCGGCGCGGTATCCGGCGAGGTTCGACTGTTTGCTGAGGCTGTAGACGGCGACCACATCGTGCATGTCATCGCCGACAACTCGCGGATCGAGCACGCTCGGGATGCACTCCGCGTTCCACGGCGCGTCCCAGCCCAGCTCGGCGTAGCATTCATCGCTCGCCACGACGGCGCCCAGCTCGCGAGCGCGAGAGACGGCGGCCCTCAGGGCGGGGACATCGAGAACGTGACCGTTCGGATTTCCGGGACTGTTCAACCAGACCAGTCTGGTGTCGTCCGGCCACTCCGCGGGATCGTCGGCGGCGACGCTTCGTGCGCCAGCGAGCGCGGCGCCGATCGCATAGGTCGGGTAGGCGGCGCGGGGGTGCACGACAGCATCCCCTTCACCGAGTCCCAGCATGAAGGGGAGGAACGCGACCAGCTCCTTCGACCCGATGGTCGGGAGGACATCGTCGGGCGTCAAGCCGGTGACACCACGACGACGAGCGAACCAGGCCACGATCGCCTCACGCAGAGCCGGCGTGCCGACGGTCGTCGGGTATGCGTGCGCATCCGTCGCCCGTGCCAGCGCCTCACGGATGATGTCGGGCGTCGGATCGACCGGTGACCCGATCGACAGGTCGACGATTCCGCCGGTGTGCGCGCGTGCCGTGGCCGCGTACGGCGTCATCAGGTCCCAGGGGTACTCCGGGAGCTCTCCGAGCGCCACGGCTCAGTGGGCCTGTGGCGGCAGAGCTGCGATGAGCGGGTGATCCTTGGCGATGACGCCCACCTTGGCGGCTCCGCCCGGCGAGCCCACATCGTCGAAGAACTCGACGTTGGCCTTGTAGTAGTCGGCCCACTGCTCGGGCAGATCGTCTTCGTAGTAGATGGCCTCCACCGGACAGACCGGCTCGCAGGCACCGCAGTCCACGCACTCGTCGGGATGGATGTAGAGCGAGCGTTCACCCTCATAGATGCAGTCGACGGGGCACTCGTCGATACAGGCCCGGTCTTTCACATCGACGCACGGGAGGGCGATGACATAGGTCACAGTGCAGGTTTTCCCTTCGCGAGAGGTACCCCTCTAGCTTATGCCGTTTCGCCCAGGGCGCCTTCGCGTCGCGCGTGCTGACGGTGCTTGCTCAGGTCCGGCCATGCCATCACCAGCGCCGCGATGACGATCGGTCCGGCCAACCAGATCTGACCGAGGAGGTCGTTCAGGATGAGAACCGATCCACCGGCGCTCTTCTGCGTGAACACCAGGATCATGGCGATCGTGCCCAGGGCCGCAGCCAGAGCGGGGAGACGCCCGTTCGCGAGCAGCCGGAGGCCGACCAGCAGTGCCGTGTACGCGAGCAAGGAGAGGAACAGTCCCCACGGCCAGCTGATGCCGCCGACCTTCCAGACCGACTGGTGCGCGATCGTGCCGACGGCGCCGATGATCAGTCCCGCGATGACGAGGAGCACGTAGTTGACGATCCGGCTGAGCATCCTCGCATCTTATCTGGACAGTTCCCAGTTCCCCGGTTAGAGTCGTCGCGGTAAGGTTAGCCTTACCAATCCAAACCCGCTCCACTCCGGAAAGACGCCTGTGCTCGCCAACTACCTGATCGGCCTTCGCGAAGGCATCGAAGCGTCCCTGATCGTCGGCATCCTCGTGGCTTACGTCGTGAAGGTCGGACGCGCGGATGTGCTGAAGAAGATCTGGTTCGGCGTCGGTATCGCGGTCGTGGTTCCCCTCGGCGTCGGCGCCCTTCTCACCTGGGGACCGTACGGGCTCAGCTTTCAAGCGCAGGAGATGATCGGCGGAGGCCTCTCGCTGGTCGCCGTCGGATTCGTGACCTGGATGATCTTCTGGATGGGCAAGACCGCCCACGCCCTGAAGGGAACGCTCCACACCCGCCTGGATGCCGCGCTCCTCGGCGCGGGCTGGGGAGTCGTGGTGCTCGCCATGCTCAGCGTCGGCCGCGAAGGACTCGAGACCGCACTGTTCGTGTGGGCCACCGTCGCCTCGGTCGGCGGGAGCTGGGAGCCCGCGATCGGCGCACTGCTCGGCATCGTCACGGCGGCCGTGCTCGGCTTCATGCTCTACCGGGGTTTCGTACGGATCAACCTCGGAAGGTTCTTCACCTGGACGGGTGCGTTCCTCATCCTCGTCGCAGGCGGCGTCTTCGCCTACGGGATCGGCGACCTGCAGGAAGCCGGTCTACTCCCTGGCTCGGGTCGGCACGCCTACGACATCAGCACGATCATCCCCTCATCCAGCTGGTACGGCACGGTGCTCCAGGGCATCGTCAACTTCAACCCGTCGCCGAGCTGGCTCCAAGTCATCGGC